>Ga0316208_1003756_pt1 | contig 10647 bp, 8 predicted proteins | sample 3monopyrite_MG_FD_204944 | JGI IMG/M metagenome (GOLD analysis project Ga0316208, IMG submission 204944) | Microbial mat bacterial communities from mineral coupon in-situ incubated in ocean water Damariscotta River, Maine, United States -... | ecosystem: Environmental > Aquatic > Marine > Coastal...
GGGCCTGCGCAACTTTCGTGCCAATCGTGTGGAATAAATGTAATTGTCTATGGCTTTTGAGGTTACATTGATCGTGCCGTCCTGCCAGTCGCTGCCAACCTGGCACTTCTATGGGTAATACTGAGGTTCAAGAGCAGGGCGTTGGCGTGATGGCAGAAAACCCGGACACCGTAGATCGTGCCGTCTTGCAGGTGCTGAACAACGCAGAGATGCGGGAACGAATTGAAGCATGCCAGCACCGAGGAATATTCGACGCCGTAGACATCATCCGTGACCTCATTGACGGGGACGACGAGGAATGCAGTGGTGAAAAAACTTCGTCAGAGATAGACCGCTTCATCGGTCAGCCTTCGGACGTGGTCTGATTGTTGCCGCCGATCGAGATTCGAAGCACTGCGACTTGCGGATGATGCCGGCTGCCGTCGACGGAGGATGGTTCAGCATCGGCGCAATGCGCGAGGCGGTTGGTCTCGACTAACGCATCCTCGAATGAGCCAGTCGCAGCACGCTCTGGAGCCAAAGCAGCTCGCCCTATTTAAGAGTAAGAATTACGGCAGAGTCCGAATAGCCGATTGAAAATCGGGAACCATCCGAGGCAGTAACTGCGTGATCTGGATTGGTAAAGGTGCCTTTTACCTTCCCGGCCGACAGCACCGTGTAAGTCTCGTTTGCTTTTGGTTCGAATCCGTTGCGTACGGTGATCGCCAGTTTTCCCGCGAGCTGCGTTGTGCCTTGCACAGTGAATACGGCATATTCTTCTGTGACGAGTTTTAATTTGAGCGTGGCAGCATCGGACTGATAGTAATCGCCGTTGATTCTCAAAGAAGATTGTTCGCCACCGGTCACAATAAGTGATCCGCCGTTGTAGACGGTCCCGTTGATCGAGCCCGTTCCCTGCAGCGTCGCGTTCGATGAAACGTCGACCCAGCGACGCGTTACGACCGTTCCGCCATTAATCGTGAGCGAAGAATGAGGACTCAGTCGGATTTCGTTGAGGCCTGTGAGATGAACTTTGGGGGCGAGAACCAAAGATTGGATCGCCTTCGTTTTCGAATTGCCTTTGATTTCAAGGCCCAGAAATTTGCGGCTTACAATTGACGTGGCGTTGTTGGGCCTGGATCCAGAATTTTCCATGCGGGCAGTCCATGACGGTCGCGGCGTGCCTGCCTCGGACGTGTAAGTGACATCCGCGTTCGAATATGCGTAGTTCGACCAATTATCAGCAACTGACAATCCACCACCGTTTTTGGCAGTCCAATGGTGGTAGGTGTTTGCGAAACCTTTGGGTTCAGTGACTCGTTCACCGAGAAGCTGAATTTTCAGTCCATTGACAAGCTCTGAATGCTTACCGGCGATGTTGTTCTGTTCGGAGTAGTCAGCATCGAGGTCGTAGAGTTCCAAGGTCGGCTTAGTTGGCTTTTTCGAACGCTTCGGCACTGAACGGATCAGTTTGTGACGGCCTCGAATAATCGAGCTGCTCCCGCCAGCCTCGTGGATGATGAAATCACGAACGCGCTGATGGCCGGTGCCGAGAAGTGTCGGAGCGATTGAAACTCCGTCGATACCCACAGGCGTGGTGGCTCCGGCGAGATCGCAGAACGTTGGTAGCAGGTCAGTGATGTCGACAACCCGGTCGGTAGTCGTACCGGCTTTGAGTCCCGAGTCGGCAGTAATTTTCGCGGGCCATCGCATGACGAGTGGGACTCGGATGCCGCCTTCGTAAACCGAACCCTTGTTGCCTCGCAGACCGCCGTTGGCGTCGAGCTGAACGTTGTTCCTGCCAGCCGGTCCGCCGTTGTCCGACTGAAAGATTACGAGTGTGTTTTCAGCGACAGAATCGGAAGTGTCGCCGTCGTTATTCGGGTCTTCGAGTGCGGCCAGGATGTTTCCGAAGTGAGCGTCGATTCGAGTGACCATCGCCGCCCACTGTTGTGACTGGTCGGCGAGTGATTTGAAGTGAGGATCGTCGGCGTAGGCTTTGTCCCAGGCCGGAAGTTTGGCGACCTCGGCAAACGGAGCGTGCGGAATCTGCACAGCGAGCAGTCCGAAGAACGGCTGCCCCGACTTGTTGAAGTTCTGCCCCTGACTTCGCACAAAGTCCAGAGCGGCGAAAGCGTAGGCGTCGTCGCAGTAGCCGGTTGCCGGATAGTTGGCATGATTCTGCAGGGCCGGCGCGGCGGGATAGTTGGCGTCGTCCCGGTAGCGAGCCATCGAGTTGGGGATCAGCTCAAGGCCGCCGATGCTCCCATGAGCTGCCGGAGCGCTCCACAGCGTCGGCTGGAAGAAAGTATGGGCGCGGACGTGGTGCAGTTCCGCGAGCACGTACCTGTAGCCGTGCGACGTTGGCAGAGTCTGAACGTTCTCAATCACCGGGTCGGTCTGCGACTTCGAGCCTCCGAAACCCCACTTGCCCCAGTAGCCCGTGACATAGCCCGCGGCCGAAAGCGCGTCGCCCATCGTGACGTCGTCAGCGCGCATTGCTTTCTTAGCATTATCGGGATCGTTGCGGTCGGCGAACGTGTGCCCCTGATGAAACCCCGTTTGCTGGGAGGCTCGCGATGGCGAGCAAACCGGGCATCCGTATCCTCGGCTGAAGTTGACTCCCGCCGCGGCCAGCCGATTCAGATTGGGTGTTCGAACATAGGTCAGCCCCTTTGCCTTTCTCGCGTCCTGACCATTCGGCCCGATCGATCCCCAGCCCATGTCGTCGACGAAGAAGTACAGAATGTTGGGCCGCTCGGTTTCTGCTGAGAAAGCGATACTGGGTCCAAGCAAAACTGAAAAAGTGAAAAGAAGACTTCTCATGAGCGTTGGCGTTCAATCTTTGGGGGTGAATTCATTTGGCGAAGAGTCGTGTAAGGCAACTGCGCGTCCTCACACCTTCGAAGTTGGTTTCACTTCGAAGTTGGTTTCACTTCGAAGAATGCACTGGCTCGAAGTGTCCAGTCGCGAATCTCGCTGGTCAAGCAGGCCGTCCGCGACAGATGATTCCGAGAGACGAGAGTGGCCTATTGGCAATCATTCAACACAACTTCCCAGAGTGTGAAGACTCGCTCGGGGCTGAAGCGGTCGTTCACGGACAGGGCGGCGGCGGCGGACAGGTTCGTCCGAGTCGTCGGATCATTGGCGAGTGACTGCATTGCTGCGGCGAGTGCAGCGACGTCGTCCTGCGGAATCAGCAGGCCGTTCTCGTTGTGAGTGATGATTTCGGACGGGCCGGATTCGCAGTCGAAAGCGATCGGTGCGAGGCCGTGCGACATGGCTTCGAGGAGAGCGTTTGGGAAGCCTTCGAATCGCGATGGCAGAACGGCGACTGATGACTTCTGGATGGCCGGCCACGGAGACTCGATCCAGCCTGGGAAAAGGACGCGATCCTGCACGCCGTGGATTTTTACGGCTTCCTGCAGTTTCGATTTCTCAGGTCCGTCGCCGATGATCACCAGGTTCCACTCTGAGCATTGCTCGGCAGCCTGAGCGAAGGCGTCGATCAGACGGTCGAAGCCTTTTTCGTAAGACAGCCGACCGACGGCGACGAACCAGTTCCGGTCTTCTGGTAACTCGAGCTCTTGACGACTCGGCACTGCATCACCCTCTGCAAGCGGAAGCGAAACAGCGTTGGGGATAACGTGAATCGGAGTGTTTCGGGCGATCGGTTTCAGGGCCTCGCTGACGGCGTCCGTCTGTACGACTATCGAACATGCACCCGGATATGTTCGTTTTCGCAACCACTCCCAGACTCGACCGATGCGGTGATGTCGGATGTCGGTTCGTTCCGAAACGATGATTCTTAAATCGGTGCCGCGGGCCGCCAGCAGCGTGAGAATGTTTGTTCGATCGGTGAGGCTGATCACTCGGTCCGGGGCTGACTTTACGATCGCGTCGCGGAGCGATTGAATTCGCCATTGGTTGGCTTTGATCGCCGACCAGATTCCCGTCGAGGCGCTCATCACGCCCAAGCCAACTCGTTCCACTTCCGACGAGAAACTTATCTCGTCGTTCTCAACGGAATCCAGAGTGACGAGGGTGACGGCTCGCCCGGAGTCGGCCCAGTGGCTGGCCATGGCTGCAGCCGCGTGCTCGCTCCCTCCGCCGGATAGCGAGTGAATCACGATTGTCAGCCGCTGCCAGTCTGATTCCACAGTAGGCCTTTGCCATCAAGTGTTGAGACGGTTCAAATTCGAACTAAAAATCACAGTAATGATCAATTGTGAGACATTTATCGATGGTCGATCTGCGGCTCGTTCAAAAAGTGACCGACACGCTGCGAGAACGATCACAGGGAAGGCGATTGCAATCTTCCGTGTCGAACTTGCAAAAGTCGACGCCGATCGACTCTGCCTCCTGCACAAGATCCTGCGAAAACAGAAACTATCGAGGGGCATCGTCTGTAAAGCGTCTCCAGTCTTAGGGTTAACTGTGAATAATCCGACATTCTTTGGGGAGATGCTGTGTAAGATGCGGAGGCTTTGACGTTCTAACTAGTGGAGCTTGTTCAGTGATTGACGCGGTCAGAGTGTGGCCAATCATTGCGATTGGCCCGCCGTTTGCCTGTAGGTCAGATGTTGACAACGATCGCTGCCGACATGGCAGCAAGTCGGATTAGCTGTGATCTAATTGCGAATCTTTGCAGTTTATCCGGTGGTCAGACTCCAACGGAGGAGCCGGACTCGTCGTAGTCAGCACTCACAAGGTACGAATTCAGGGACTCGAAGCCATGACAAACTCAACCAGAACAGCGGTTGCAGAATCTGTCACCACACGAGAGGCCGTTACGGAAGATCGTGACTGCCAGGGATTCAATGACGCTCGGCTCGTGGAGATGACTCGCGAAGGCAGCCATGAAGCGTTTGCTGAACTTGTACGCCGCTACGAAAGCCGGCTCATTCGAGTGATTGCTCGATTCATTCTCGACCCGGTGATGGTCGAAGATCTGACGCAGGAAGTATTCCTGAGAGCCTACCGCCGTTTGGAACTCTTCGATCCGTCTCGCCGATTCGGGCCGTGGCTGTTTCAGGTCGGCGTTAACATGACGCTGGACCATCTTCGGAAAACGCAGCGTCGGATCAAGTGGAGCCTGTTCAGCCAGAAGCGAAACGAAGACCAGCGAACGACTGATCCAGCCACCGCCGATCCGCGAGACGCTTTGGATCTTTCTCAGGAAGTTCGATCAGTTCTTGATCAGATTCCAGAAAAATATCGTACTGTGCTTGTCCTGCGAGATCTGGAGAACTTTTCAACTTCAGAGATCGCCGCAATCACCGATCGAAAAGAAGCGACGATTCGTTGGAGACTCGCCGAAGCGAGAGCGAAATTCCAGAAACTCTGGACAGCACGTCAACAACGCGATTCCATTGCCGGCGGGGCCGAGGTTGATAACGCATGAAGTGCCGAACTGCTCGACGGAAGATTCGTCTTCTCGTCGGTAACGATTTAACTCAGAACGACGTCGAACCCGTCCAGGAACACATTGCCGAATGTGATCCCTGTCGGCAGCATGTTGAAGAGATGCTGGACAGTTCTGACATTCTGGTAACCTATAGCGCGGAGGCGCTGTCGCAACGCGGGTCCAGCGTCTGGGAAAGCGTTGTCGAACAGTTGCCTCCGCAACCGGATTCCGCTGCTCCAAGAGGGTGGCAAATTCGGCAGTCAATTCTGGTGGTCGCGGCGATTGTCGCCATCACGGCAGTCGGAATTCTGCCGGACCTGATTCCGAATACGACATTCATGGGGCCATCCGGAGTTCAGGTAACGAATCCTGAAAACGTCGAATTGCCGACCGGTGACTACGTTCGTCATTACGCAGACCACAGCTGGCAGTCTCTGGAAGTTCTCGACGGCGTGCCTCAAGGAACCCGACGTGGCCCTGTGCGGAACGTCGTTGGCTTTTAGAGAAAGAACGAAACAGCAGTCGCAGCCCGAAGTGTCATTGAGGGCGTCTCTTTTTAAGAGGCTCCTGAATGGCACTTCGGGTTTGTTTTTTACGCAGGCTGGAACAAGCTCCGCGCAGTTCCGGCAATTGGAACGGGTTTTGACTCACGGCTGCCGGAACTGCGCGGAGCTTGTTCCAGCCTACTGTCATGTCGATTAAGAACTCACAGCCTCCTCTGCGATGATGCAGAACGTTGCCCAGTCTGTATGATTTGTGTCAACGATCGAGTTTGCTGAAAAATCTCTTGAGGACTGAGACATGCCCATCTTCGAATACCAGTGTGAACCCTGCAGCAGCGAGTTCGAACTTCTCATCCGTGGCGACGAAAAAGCCGAGTGCCCATCGTGCGGGAGCGGCGACGTCGAGCGACTCTTCAGCGCTCCGGCGGCTCCGGTTATGAGCAACGGTTCGCTGCCGATGGCTCCAGGTTGCCCGCCCTCAAGTGCTCCGCCGTGCAGCCCGAGCTGCTGCCGACTTCCGTAACGATCGACTCGTGAAATGATCGAAATCACTCGAGCGGGTTCGTCGCTGGACGAAGCTCTGCGGTTGCAGCTTCAGGTCTTCAGCGAAGCCGACCGGTTGGCGAGAATCGACCAGCTCCTCGATTCTAAGAATCGTCAGATCGTGTCACTCGACAATTGCCTGGTTTGCCGAAAAGGCGGCCGGATTGCCGGGGTCCTGCTGCTGGTTAATCAGTCGGATGGCACAGTCTATGTCTGGCCTGCCGAAACGTTGGGCGGTCTTCATCCTCAGGACGATGCCGACATTCGCCGTGCTCTCTACCAAAAAGCCACTTGCGTTGTCGACGCGCCAGGGAATTGGATCGGTCAATCTCTGCTGGAGACCGACCAGGAAGAGCAGTCACGTGAATTCGCAGAAAACGGCTTCCCGCGACTGACCGATCTGGTCTTTATGAATCGGCCAGTGTCACCGAACTCTGAAACGTCTGATCAACGCGACGAATCGAACTCTGAGGTCTGGATCAGCGAACCATTCGACGAAGCATCCAACGGCGCCGACTTCGCCAAACTGGTTGAGCAAACTTACGAGAGCACCTGCGACTGTCCAGAGCTGAACGGTTCACGCGACGGTTGGGAGTCTCTGGAAAGTCATCGCCAGTCCGGCCTGCACAGCCCGGACCGGTGGCGACTGTTTCGGCACGAAGGTCAACCTGCTGGCCTGTTGCTGCTGACCGAGCATCCGCCTGAAGCAGTCTGGGAAGTCGTTTACTTCGGCGTTGCTCCCCAGTTTCGCGGCATGGGCTTTGGTAAGCGAGTTCTGGAAGCCGGCATCGACCTTGCTCGAAAAAGTGCAATTCTTGAAATCGTGCTCGCCGTGGATGTAAGGAATTCGCCAGCGATGCGTCTTTATGAACAACTGAAGTTCGAGCAGTTCGACCGGCGGATTGTTCACGCCAGGATCCGAAAGAAGAGCTCCGACGACGACTGAGAGCCCCAGAACGTTGGGGTGAGTCCGGCGCGTTCCGAACCGCAAAAGTGTTCCGGTTGTCCGGAATGCGGAAAGTATTCGAGTCCGTACCTGTGTAATATGAAGGCTCGCTGTAGCGGTCCTGAGAATCCTTCAGTCTGTATGTCTCGTTCGTCGATTTCTGATTCGTGAAGTAAAGTTGAAGTCGGTTTTGTCCCTGAGGTATCGAGCCGGTTTACTTCACAGCCAACGCGTCATTCTCAAACGGTCGCTTATCATGCACGCAACTCAGGCAACCAGCTCGCGGTACCAGTGGCGTCCTCTCGGCGATACCTGCGTCTGTATTTGCCCGGTCTGACTACGAAAGTCAGATCGGCTCTTTCGACGTCGCGGAGCAATCGCCCGCCCAATCGCCCAACCAATCGCCCGCCCACTCGCCCAACCACATTCGGTCGCCGTTCGAACCAGGATAACCTGAACGGTCGCCGAACCTGCAAGGTTCGCTGACATGGCTACTGACCTTTCTTTGCGTGCTCGAATTCCTCACCTAACCGACCGCATCGTCGCCTCCTACCAGGACATTGGGACGATCAATCATCTCGGACATTGCCCGCTGCCCAGCACTGTCGCTGTGATCGAAATTGCAGAGTCTCTGAAGGAGATTCTCTTTCCAGGATATCGACGGCGCGAGAATCTCAACATGGATAACGTCGTCTACTACGTGGGCGATCTCGTCGACGCATTACACGACGGCCTGACTGAGCAGATCTCCCGCGCGCTTCGCTACGGAGCGGACGTTCTGAACGAACATTGCGACGAGAAGCGTATTGCCGACTTTGAAATGCGTGCCCAGGAAATCGCGATCCAGTTCCTGGAAACGCTGCCGGATATTCGACGAACGCTCGCCTCCGACGTCGCAGCGGCTCATGACGGAGACCCGGCTTCCAAAGCCCAGGACGAGATCATCTTCTGCTACCCCGGCGTCGAGGCCATCACCGTTTACCGGTTGGCTCACGAACTCCACACGCTGGGAGTTCCGTTGATTCCAAGAATGCTGACCGAGTGGGCTCACAGCCGAACGGGCATCGACATTCACCCTGGTGCGAACATCGGTGGATCATTCTTCATTGATCACGGAACCGGAGTCGTCATCGGCGAAACATGCGACATCGCCGACAACGTCAAGCTCTATCAGGGAGTGACTTTGGGGGCTGTCAGTTTTCCTCGCGACGCTGAGGGAAACATTATCCGAGGCAAGAAACGTCACCCGACCATCGAAGAAGGCGTTGTCATTTACTCGAACGCAACAGTGCTGGGCGGAGAAACAATCATCGGAGCGAACTCGATGATCGGCGCCAGCGTTTCGATCATGAACAAGAAGATCGCCCCCAACACGCTGGTTACCGTCGAGAAAGCGAACCTCCGTTACCGCGAAGCTTCGTAGGAACGGCCTGTCAATAACTGTCGTAGCTACGCTCGCCAGAGCGTGGACTGATCCACCGTCTGGCGACGGTAGCTACGGAGAAATGCGACACTTAATCCCAAGCCAAGCCCAAGCCGGTCGTCCCATTGCGGAGCCGTTTACTCTTGACCAGCTCAGGTTGCTCGTTGCTGTACCGTTCAGCCAGGATGTGCGTGCAGGATCCGAACAGGCATGGTGCCGTTCCTGCGCGAGGTTCAGCCCTCTCCTGGTCGCGAGCGAATGGTCATGGCGCGTTACGTTTCTTTGCTCATCATCACGGTGCTGATTCTTTGCCTGGGAGCGACGTTTTACCAGGTCCTTGCGCCATTCTTGATGCCGCTGTTTCTCGCGGCCATGGCCAGCCTGCTCGTGCAGCCGATTCTGCGTTACTTCATGCAGCGGTGGCCTGACCGAAGATCGCTCGCCGCGGCGGCAACAACAGTCACGTTTCTCGCGCCAATCATGCTTCCACTGCTCGCCGGAATTCTGATTGGCGGGTACCAGTTGTTGAATCTGGCCAGCGAGCTTCGCAGCAGCATTCCCAAAGTTCGCGACGTTCAGGCCGCCATTCCCGAGACGACGGAAAACGCCAAAGCACTGCTCGCGCGCGAGAAAGATCTCGTCACTCAGTGGGTTGTTGACACCGCTGACGACGTACTTGGCGAACAGGTAACGTCGTTCGAAATCGACATGCTCAAACTGAATGAAACTCAGATTGAGAAGCTGAACGAAAACCGCGAGATGCTGAAGGCCGCTCGAGAAACCATCATCAATAACGAGTTTCACCAGTTTCGAGGTGGCCTTGTCAACCTCGCGGGCAGCGTTGCGGTCCGAACGCTCGGAGTTGTCGGACGGTCCGTCGGTAGCGCATTCGAGGCGACGGTCGACGGAACACTTTCGTTCCTGCAGGCTTTGCTGGCCACGCTGCTCGCGCTGACCGTTTTCACGATGGCGCTGTTCTATTTTCTCGCCGACGGACCAGAACTGATCGCTGCCGCCCAGGCGTTAATCCCCGTCGAGCGTGAACACCAGGACGAGCTGCTTTCCAAGTTCGAATCCTCTGTCCGAGCCGTCGTACTGGCAACATTTCTAGCCGCGATCGGACAGGGACTGGCAACCGCACTTTGCTTAAAACTTGCCGGCTTTGACTACTTCTTCGTGCTACTGGCGATCTCGACATTCGCCGCTCTGGTCCCCATGGCTGGCACGCCGCTCGTCTGGATTCCCGCCGTCATCTGGCTCAGCATCGAGGGCAACTGGGGAGCCGCCATCTTCGTCGCCGCCTTCTGCCTAATCGTCGTCGGATTCCTCGACAACGTCATCCGCACGTGGGTTCTGAAAAGCGACACCAGCCTCCATCCGCTTCTAGCCTTTGTGAGCGTTCTCGGCGGCCTCCAGGTCATGGGCTTGTGGGGAGTCTTCATCGGCCCCATCGTCGCTTGCTGCCTCCACTCCCTGATCGAAATCTTCAACGTTGAACTCGAAGCCGCCACGGATCTTCCGGGGGTTGCCGAGTCGCCGGCAACTGCGGCAACTGCGGCAACTGCGGCAACTGCGGCGGCTGCGGCGGCTGAATCGAGGGTCGGGAATGGCGCCAATGCCGAAACTCCGGCAAAAACTCAGTCAGACGATGGCGTGGCCTCGAGTCCTGAGCCGTCACAGCCTGACGACGAATCCCGCAAAGCGGCCTCGGACGAGCGATCTGATTCCTCTGCTTCTCCAACCGGCAACTGAGGAATTGTCCCGAAATAAGTTCCTTGTTTGACCGCAAGCCGAAGGCGCCCGCGTTTCAGACGCTGGCACGCATTCAAAACACCATCGCCTGCGG
>Ga0316208_1003757_pt1 | contig 10642 bp, 9 predicted proteins | sample 3monopyrite_MG_FD_204944 | JGI IMG/M metagenome (GOLD analysis project Ga0316208, IMG submission 204944) | Microbial mat bacterial communities from mineral coupon in-situ incubated in ocean water Damariscotta River, Maine, United States -... | ecosystem: Environmental > Aquatic > Marine > Coastal...
AAGGTATTTATTATTACCAAAATCAATAATATCAAGGGCTAATGTATCAGCCCCATAACTATTTAAAACTTTCCACATTAAAAAATCTTTATCAATATCACTAGTTAAATCTGTTGAGTTAATTTTCTCTTCATTAATTGAAATATCACGTTCAATTTTTGCCTTTTTACTATCAATGTTTTTTTCTTTATTACTTTCTTTACAAGCATAAATTAATAATACAATTGGGATGATGAATTTAGCGGTATTAGAAAATTTCATTTAGTTATACGATTATTAATTATTACCAACGGTTTTGTATAAGATTAGTTGCGTGTTTTAAGCACTAAAGTTAGCAAATAAAACACAGATAGAAAGTCCGCGAGGACTTTCGTAAACTGGCTAAAACCAGCAATTAATTTTATACGTTGTTAGGCACAGGCATTTCTTTCTCGTTAAGCAATATCTCTTTCAGTTTAGCCTTAATTTTTTCTGTTCGATATTGGTCAAATTCACTTATTTTATTCCACTCTAAATTAAATTCAGGGTTTATATAATTCCTTTGTTTATAGGATTCTATTTGTTCTTTATTTGAAGAATAATATTCGTTTAACCATAATTCTGGGTCTTTCGCTTTTTTTGCAATATTTTCCTCTCCTTGAAGTAATTGTAAATTATATAAAAAATTAGCTTCACTAACATAATCTTGGTCTAATTCTATATTTTTTACTTTGAATTTAGATTTTGGATAAATATGGTCGATATGAAATGTAGAGTTTTTATAATCTAAATTTGGATATAATATTTGTAAAATTGGAAGTATTGCAGGATTTCCATATTGATAATGTACATATCCATCAATGTCTTCACTCGAAATTTTTAAAGGCTGAACTTTACTTGTTTCTAATTTATTATTTATCTCTCCGAAATTTTCTGAACTTCTCAATATTTTTGCAACAACTTCAAGTTTTCCATCTAAAGAAGTTGTGAAGTAACTTGTTATTTGTGCATTTCTTACAAATCTTAAAAGTTGTTCTTTATCTTCTTTTGTTAAATTTTCCTTTTTGAATATGTAATAAGCAACAACAGATAAAATGTAACCTGATGAAAGTCTATTTGAATAACCAAACTCTTTTAAAAGATTAATAGCTTTAAAAATCGTGTCGGTTATTTTAATCCAATTATCTTCAATTTTATTAATGTTACTTTTACTAAAATTCTTTAGTTGAAAAATATGATTACTTTCGGTTAATAATAAACAAGTTTTTAATACTTGGTCACGACCCATTACACCAAATCCTTGGTCTCTAATCGAATCAACAAATTTATTCATTAAATCACGAATGTCAGTAGAGAAATTCGCTGTTAATATTGACATTAAAAGGTCTGAATACGATAATTGAGTTCCTCCACTATTAACACGAATAAATATTTTTAATACTTTATCAAGATTTTTTTCCGTTTCCTCAAAGTATGATATTAGACTTTTTGTACAAAAAGCATCTTTTAATTTTTCAAGAATTTCTGCTTCTGTATCAGATAAATTATTTTCTCTTGAATAACTTACAATACTTCCTAATTCAAGAATATCGCCAACTTTAAACCAATAATTATTTTCATCTATTTTTGGAACTACTTTTTTCTTTAAAAAGTCGAAATCAAAATTGTCATCTGGATTTTCTTCGTTTGGTTGATACCTTAAATTAATAAATAGTTGTTTCTCTTCAAATGCGTTAGGATTGTCCCACCACGCTTTTGGTTTTTTTAATGTTCTTGTTCCTTTTAGTCCAATGTAAAGTGAAGTCAAGCGTTGTTGTCCGTCAAGAACTATCGACAAATCATTTGAGTTAATTTGCTCGATATTTACTTTCTCATTATGAGTGTGTCTTTCGTCATAATTTTCAATGAATTTATAAAGTTGAAAATTAAGTTTTTCCGAGTTTTCATCTGCATCTTTGTTGGTTTCGATGTCGTCTTTCTTTAATTTCCAAAAAAGGAATGAGCCAATTGGATAGCCACGTAAAATGGAATCAAATAGTTGTTCTATTTTTTTCTCTTTTGCTTTTCTTAACCAAACATATTCTCTTTGTATGTCTGGAAGAAAGTAACTTTGATTAAGTTCCTCTATTACGTTTTTTATTGAAATATCTCTAAATTGTCCCATATTTTGTTCAAATGTTTCTTGGTTTCTCCTTGCTTGTGCCTAACGACTGTATATACGGAACAGTTCCGTATATTTCGCTTATAGTAGTTTATAAAATTATTTTTTTAATTGCGGTAAATGTTTAGCGAATATAGGTAAAGTTTAATTTAAAACAAAGGGTAAATAAGAATTTAGAATGAGTTGAATTACACATTACTTTCAATATAATGAATTAAAGAATGTATTATTTTTATGTGAATTTCTTGAACACGGTCTGCCCAATCACTCATAGGCGTTCTGATTTCTAAATCGACTAAATTTGCCATTTTACCACCTGTTTTTCCGGTGAGTCCAATCACAAACATACCTTTTTCTTTTGCTGCGTTAACGGCATTAATAACGTTTTGTGAGTTACCACTAGTTGAAATGGCTAATAAAACATCTCCTTTTGTACCAATACTTTCAACAAATCTCGAAAAAATATACTCATACCCATAGTCATTTGATATGCATGTAATGTGAGCAGGGTCTGAAATAGCTATAGCAGGAATTGGTCCTCTATTTTCTCTAAATCTGCCTGTCATTTCTTCTGCAAAGTGCATAGCATCACTCATTGAGCCACCATTTCCACATGAAATGACTTTACCACCATTTTTAATAGACGTAATAATAGTGTCGCCAGCTTGCTTAATTTTTTCAAAATTATCTGGATTATTGATGAAATTAGCCAGTATTTTCTGGGCTTCTAAAAAATGGCGCGCTATTTGTTTAGTACTCATACGTTGAAAGATTTTTGTCAAAAGTAATAAAATACATTGGTTCATTTATTACATTTTGATAAACTTCTATTATATTTGAAAATTGTTAAACGAACCAAAAACTAAAATTATATGAAAAAGACACTTTTACTTTTTATTTTTTCAATCTTATTTACTGCAACTTATGCTCAAACTGGATGCTTTTCAGAGTGGAAATCTGTATTTGAAAAGCGTGGAGCTTACACCGTTTCGGATGATATGCACCGTAAAGTCATCATTAGTTTTATTGAAGGAGGGGAATCATTTTGTGTGTATGGAAAGGTTCGTGTTGAAAACGGAAAAATAGTTTCTGTTTTTGTTCAGTACGAAAATGGAGAATATCAATTAATGGATGGGAAGTTAGTAAATAGCAAAAAACAAGCGCCAGGTGTTTCAAATGGAATTTCAGAAGAAATTACAAATGAAGATGGAGAAAAGTTTTACGTATTGTTTATCGAAAAAATTAAACCAAAAAAGAAATCTTATAAATCTGCAGGTGGACCTGGAGCTGATTTTAAATAACACCTTTAAAAAAAATTAAAAATCCCATTTGGTTTTAACCAAATGGGATTTTTTTTGCTTCATACTTATTAGTTATACCAATTTGTTTTTGAAATGTGCTAAAAAATAATCCGATAATTTTTTTATTAATTTACCTTATTCAAACAATACTATACCGAGTATACTTTGAAGTGATTTTTGATTGAAATGAAAAAAAGCGCATTTCAATGTTAATTCGGTATTATGATTTGATTTCAACTTTATTGTGTTTTCTTTTTCTTAATATTTTTCGAATGAGCCAAAATAATCCACCACCAAAAATCCATAACGGCCAAAAGTAAAGTAATCCCACTAAAAATAGTAAAACACCATTCCAACCAGAACCAATTGCATTAGCAGCTTTTTCTCCAAAACTCCATCCTGTTTTTTCATATTGTTTAAATCTTGTGGTTTCTTGTGTGTAATATTCATCTTGATAAATTTCAACTTGAATGGTACTTAAACTAACTTTATTTTTTAAATAATTCAATCTTCCTTCAACGGCTTCAATTTCTTCTCTAATGACTCTAATTTTATCTTCAGCCATTAAAATTTCATTTAAAGTTTTAGCTTTTGATTTTAAAATATCGATATATCTAGCTTCCACTTCTTTTTTTGTTTTAAGTCGAGTTTCTAGGTCAAAATATTCTTCTGTAACATCTTGCGCATTAATTTTTACATAATCTTCACTAACCCACAAGCCTTTCATTGAAGTTAATAAGGGTTGAAAATTTTTGGAAGGTACTCTAATGTAAATAATGTTAGATGTTGAAATTTGATATTCAATGGTTTCTGATTTTTCGGTACGTTCAATAGTTTGGTAGTATGTTTTGTCTGAAATTAAATCTTCACTAGATATATATCCACCATTAGCATCCACTAAATTGGCAATTTTAGCTGATGCCGATTTTACATTCTCAACCTTAAATTTTAACTCCCCATTTCGAATAATTTTAGCATTAAAAACGTTATTGGTTTTTAGGTCATCTGTTTTTAGGTCTGCTGAATTGTTATAAGACTTTGATTTTTGTTGTGAATATCCATTTGAATTGTTAGTTGTTGTGACATCATAATTTGCAATTAAACTGCCGTCATCTGCATCATAATTTTGGATTGGACTTTCTGCTGAAGATTCAGTAAACTCTTCCTCAAGTACTTCATATTCATGATTTTCTGTTTTAGGTACTTCATAATCTTGACCTGATTGATTTTCACTTCCGCAACTGTTCATCAGAATGGCAAAAAGTGACACTGGGATAATTATTTTTTTCATGTTAAAAATTTTGTGATTCACACCTTGCTACAATGCAACATAAAAATGTGTTCAAAAATTAATAACAGTAAACTGATTATTTAACAAAAATTAAGAATTAGAAAATGAACCTACTCATTTTTATATGCCGACCTTGGATTGGTTCGTTTAGCATTTTTGCGTGCAATTCGTCTTTGTTTACGGTCGTCTTTATACATTCTTTTATATTCTTTTTTAGCCCGTTTTTCACGTTCTTTTTTCTCTTTCTTTTTTGCTTTAGGGTCTTGATTCCCATTCTCAATTTCAGCAGGTGTATGTTTTTCACCCATTCCACCACTGGTAGGCTCCACCCAATCAATAGGAACAATTTTAAATTTTTCTTCACCAGTTTCAGGGTCAATATAATATTCTCGCCTTGATTTTTCTTTATCGTTTCCAACAATAATATCGGCTTGGAAATTCCAAAAATCATTTTCCCAAAAATAAGCATCATAACTCATGTCTGGAATGTAATATTCATACATGCCTCTTAAATTTGGTGTTTCAGGTCTTAAATGGTCAAATACAATTTTTTCTATTCCTGCTTCATAGTTCACACTAATAGTTGCTTTGTCAGAATATTCAATAAAAACTCGTCTGTGCAGTTCTTCTTTGTCTCTTTCGTCTTGAAATAAAGGATAACCAATTCTTAAACTTTTTCCTTTAAACCAAAATACATCTAATATTTTTTTATTGACACTGCGGTTAGCACCATTATAAGCAAACATGGTGTAATAACGTTTTCTGCCAATATCTACCGGTACAATTTTGTAATATAAACCGCCATACCATCTATTTGGTGTTAACATTCCATCAGGGTGAGGGCCAAGTGTAAATTTGTCTTCTTTAAAAGTTATGATTTGATTTTTACCACCTCTACCTTTACGTACCATATAGCAAAAATGAGAATGGACTTGATTTTCGTTTTCAGTATTCCAATTAAAAAGTCTAAATACGCCATCAGGAGATTTAATTGTTGACATTGTTGTTAGCTTGTCGAATGGATAATCAAAAATTCCACTACCGGGATGTTTTAAAACTTCTTTTAACTCCTCAGTAAAATTTAGGTTATTTAATTTAAGTTCGGCATCTGACTTTGATTGTCGTAATGTTTTTAATAAATCAGCTAATTCATCTTCTTTACGTACTAAAAAAGTGTCCACTTCAACTTCTTTAGCAAAGCTTAAAGTTGGCAAGAGTAATAATATGTATAAAATTAGTTTCATTATAAAGTATAAGTAAAATTACAAAAAAGGTAACAGCATCAAATTGGTTTTATTGTTTACGCAAAAAAGGAATCAAAGTTTATTTTTAGATTAAATTTTTCACAAGGGTCAGCTGCTCCATAAATCATCCCACATCCTACAATTTATATCAATTTCCATTCACTAAAGTCAAATCCGTTGCTTAAGGCTTTAATTTCCATTCTTTTTTTACCTTCTAGTTGCACATCTTTTATAATAATCCAACCGTCTTTTGTTCCAAACATAACCTCTTTATTTTCAATTTTTATTTGAGCACTATGGTTTAATTTGTCAATTTTATAAGTCGTGTCAAATAACTTTAGTGATTTAGTTTGGTCTCCATTTGCTAGTTCAGTCCATGCTGTTGGGTAAGGAGAAAGACCTTTAATTTTATTAAAAATGCTAAAGGTATCATTATCCCAATCAATTTTACAATCGGATTTAAAAATTTTTGGTGCATGTTTAAGGTTCGTATTATCTTGAGGTAAAGCCTTTACATTGCCCTTAAATATATTGGTTACAGTTTTTGATAATAATTGAGCACCAACTACCATTAATTTATCGTGAATACTACCAGCAGTATCGGTTTCTTTAATACAAATAGCTTCACGATCAATAATTTTACCTGTATCAATCTCTTTTTCAATAAAAAAAGTTGTGACGCCGGTTTCTTTTTCGCCATTTATAACCGCCCAATTAATTGGTGCTGCCCCTCTGTAATTTGGCAATAACGACCCATGTAGATTTATTGTTCCTAAATCGGGCATATTCCAAACCACTTCTGGCAACATTCTAAAGGCAACTACAATAAATAAATCGGCTTTAAAAGACTTTAATTCGGCTAAAAAATCATCATTTTTAAATTTTTCGGGTTGTAAAATGGCTAAGTTTTTCTCTAACGCAAATTTTTTAACAGCCGACATGCTTACTTTTTGTCCTCTACCAGACTTACGGTCGGGAGCAGTAATAACGGCAACAATATTTATACCGTCTTGTAAGAGTTGTTTTAAGGATTCTACTGCAAAATCGGGAGTCCCCATAAAAATTGCTTTTTTACTCATGTTTTAATCTTTTTAAGTTAAAATAATACAAATAGCCAACTGACAAAGTACCTAAAGTTATAAAATATACAAATTCTACATACCATATACTGACAATATCCCACTTCCATATTTCAATAAACAAATAGGTAAACGTCAAATATAATGTAACGGCAATTATTTCAATAAACAAAGCTAAAACAGTTTTACCTAAGGCCGAAACTGTATTGTAAAAAATATTAACCACGCTATATAGCAGCATAGACCAAAAAACAATGGTTAAAATTTGGGCTGATGTGTCAACAATATTTGCATTTTTTGTAATTAATTGAACCATAAATTTAGGGTAAAGTATTGCCCCATGAAAAATCAATAAATAAATTAAAACGGCTAAAAATATTAATTTACGAATGGCAATTTTAACACTTTTAAAATCTTTTTTACTTTGGTAATAGGCAACATAAGTTCTAATAGACGATCCAAAGCCAAAAATGGGAATGAAGGTTAAAAAGAAAAGGTTTCTAACCACATGAGAAGCCTCTAAAGCCTCTGGCCCAATTTGTTCAATTAAGCTGAAAAACACAAACCAAGTACACAGGGCAATAAAACCACTGAGCATAATTGGCGAACTCAATTTTAAAAGCAATCTAGTTTTATAAGTGACTATTTTTTCTTTTAAAGGTGCAAACTTAAACTCTGCAAATGCACCATTAAATATTAACTGAGAAAATAAAAACAAAAAAGTAATCCCCTCAGCAATAGTTGACGCCAAAGCAGCACCTTCTAATCCCATTTCAGGCAAACCAAACATGCCAAAAATTAACCCAAAATCTAAAAAAATATTACTAAAAGCTAATATTAAGGTAGAAACAATAATAATTCTAGTACGTCCAATCCCAATAAAAAATGAGATTAAAGACACCTGCATACCCGCAAAAAAAATACCAAAACTACGGTATTCCAAAAAGCCTTGCATTTTCATTTTTATCTCATTTGATTTTACAATTAAATTTAAAAGAGCGTCCTTAAAAAAGAAAAGAAAAGAGAAAATAACCACCCCAAAAATAATTTGCAAAAAAAATGAATTGCTTAAAGTATGTTTTATGTCAACAAGGTTGTGTTTGCCGTATTCTTTAGCAATTTGAATCTGGGTGCCATTTCCCATCCCTCTTAAAATCATAAAAAAGCAAACATAAAGTAAGCCCGCATTGTTGGCAGCATCAAAATCAATCGTCCCTAATCTATTTACTAAAACAGAATCTGTAATCAATACAATGTTTTGAATAAACGTCCCCATCATAATGGGAATAGTCATTGCAAGTATAGATTTTGTGGATAAATTTAACATGGGATTGCAAAGCTACAATATTTCATTTTTAAACCGAATCAATCTGCATTTTTAATTCAAGTTTTTGGAGCTTCCCTTTTTTTTGTCCCTCAAAAGGTCGGGCTTTCCGTTATAACCTGATTCGACATAAGAAATCACGAGAAAAACTTAATTAAATTGGTAGTTTCGACTAAATTTTGGGAAGGCTATGGAGATAGCTAGACCAAAATTTAAAAGAAAATAGCTGTTTATATTATGTTTTTATGTGAACGCCTTTGGTTCTTAATCAAAAAATTTGAAATCTAAAGTAAAGTTCAAATCTATCTCACTATGTATCAGTTGTCTTAATCTTTTTAAATTCATTTTCTTTGGTCGAACTCAGGTTAATATCTTTTTTAATTAAAAAAGGATGCCACTGCAATCCCTAAGCCATAAAAGTTCAGGATGTTTGTTATATTTAACCCCGCATTAAGCATTAAATTTAAAAGACTTAGAAAATGAAATACAATTATATCACGCTTATATTGGCAACATTTATTTTAACAGCATGTGTAGAAAAAAATACATCTGTAAATTATGATGAGGTTAATTTTGAAGACTCAATAGTAGAAACTGAAAATTCGACTAAAATTGGTGATGTTTTAGATGAAAAAGATGAAAGTCTTTTAGTATTAACTACTATTTATGGAGACCTTGACAAAGATGGAGAAAATGAAAAAGTTGAAGTGATCGAAACTGGTGAGGTAGGAGAGTACGGCAATAAAAGAATGCTGAATATTTATAAAAAAAATGAGAATGGTTCTTGGAAAAAATGGCAAGAATCAACAACCGTTATTTTAAGTAGTGAAGAAGGCGGAATGATGGGAGATCCATTTGATGATGGTATTGAAATTGAAGACGGAACACTTTTAGTGTATCACAGTGGAGGGAGTAGTTGGAAATGGTCTTATACACACCGCTTTAGATTTCAGAACAATAGTTTTGAATTAATTGGCGCAACTACTTCTTACGGTAAGTTTTGTGAAGAATGGGAAGATGTAGATTATAATTTATCTACAGGTAAAATTAACTACACTTTTACAAAAGAAAATTGTGATGGTGAAGGTGAAGTTCAATCATCAAAAAAAATAAAGGAAAAATTCATTTACAAAATGGAAGAATTACCAAAGTTAAATGAATTTGTTCCTGGTAGCAAAAATATATTGTTGACTAACGATAATCTAGAAAAAGAAATCTCTATTTAATCATTTGTTACTTTATTTTCATTTTTCCACTCTTTAAAGGCTTTAACTTTGTCGTTATTGTTATTGACCCACTTTCTAAACTCACCTTCAGTATTTTTTTGATTGATGTAGTAGCAAAACGTTTCTAAATGATCTGAATTTTTTAACTTAGTATAAAACTCAGCATAAAAGTCCCACCAAAATCCATTATTCTCATCCTTTTTTTCGGCTAAAAGGCTAAAAAGTGTTTCTGTTGTACTGTAAAATTTTTCAGCAGGTGTTTTTTCTTTTTGCTCTGGAGTAATATTTAATCCTTGACTCATAGAAATCATCATGTCAATCATGCTAAATGGGTCATCATCTGACAAGCTAGAAACACTAATATTAATACTGTTTTTTGAAGGGTCAGAGCTAATACCTTTATTAAGTTGTTTGGTCATTGATTCAATTGCAATTTTACTTCTTGATGATTTAGGTTCAAGCATTAAAAAATAATATAAAGATAAGAGTGACTGAACACGTTTACCTTGATCTTGCATGATTAATCCTAAAATTAAATGGCTAGATGTATGGTCTGGCCTAACATTTATTGCATTAATAAACGACTTTACAGCTTTTTCAGACTGACCAGTTTTGAATAACGTTAATCCTAAATTAAAGTGTAATAAATAAAAATTAGGATAATATTTTGCACCTTCTTCATAACATTTAATTGCCTCCAATGGTTTTCCAATTTCATCCAGAGCTGTTCCTTTAATGTCATAAGCCTGGTCAGTAATACTAGGTTGAGGGTTTGAATTTATTAAAACATCAGCATGTTTAATCACTTGTTTGTAATTTTTTAAAGCCGAATAGGTATAAGCTATTTCATAATGAGCAGACATATTATTTTTGTCTTTTTTGAGTGCTTTTTTATATTTTTTGATGGCACCTTTAAAATCTCCATTATCATGTAACTCAATCCCCATTCTAATGTATTCTCCAGCTGTTTGGGCAAATGAAAAATTAAGAATAAATGCAGTTAGGAGTGATAAAAATAATTTTGTTTTCATAGTTTA
>Ga0316208_1003759_pt1 | contig 10630 bp, 7 predicted proteins | sample 3monopyrite_MG_FD_204944 | JGI IMG/M metagenome (GOLD analysis project Ga0316208, IMG submission 204944) | Microbial mat bacterial communities from mineral coupon in-situ incubated in ocean water Damariscotta River, Maine, United States -... | ecosystem: Environmental > Aquatic > Marine > Coastal...
TGAACTCGGGCAAGATTTTTCGGATGTCGTCCTCGGTCGGCCGGCGGGTGATCTCGGCTGGGATCGGTTCGCTCTCGAGATCATCGGTGGGGGATGTGCTCGAAAGATCGATCCGTGCGCGGTAGCCTTTTTCTCCGATCATGATCTGATCGCACAGTTTGGTCGCGGCCCCGACGAGGATCACCATCAGCCCCGACGCGAGCGGATCGAGGGTGCCGCCGTGACCGACCTTGACACGCTTTGGTGCGCCCGCAGCAACAAGCTTTGCGCGCACGATGATGCACAGTTTCATCGAAGTCGGGCCGACGGGTTTGTCGAGCAACAGGATTCCCGCGGGCGCGGCTTTGTTTGGTTGGTGGGGCTGGGGGGGTTGGGGGTTCGGGTTCATATTTAGGGGCCGGCTCTATAGATGATGAGGTCGGTGAGCCGGCCTCGCGAGTAGTTGTAGCCGCGGACCCTGCCGACTTCGGTGAGGGTTGGGCTTTGGATTTTGGTCGTGTCGAGTTCGCCCGGCTCTGCGATCAGCAGGCCGCGCGGGTTTTTGCGGACCCATGCGTGCGCGTCGTCGATTTTCTGGAGCCTGCCACGGGTGAGGAATACGAGGCTGTCTTCGTGATAGCCGACGGCGGCGATCGGTCGGGTCTGGCCATCGTCGTGCGCACGGATGATGTCGATGAGTTTGGGACTGATCCAGAGGCCGTCGGCGGCCGGCATGAGAACGCCGAGCGTGCCGGCGAAGGTTACGATGATCGCGGCGACCGACAAGAATTGTGCGCCCCCGAACTGGAGCATCGTGAGCCGGCGCCATGCGCGCCATAGGAGCACGAGCGAGAGAATTGCGGTGAGCGCGCCGGCGGCTTTGGTCGGCCATGAGCCGAAGGGGATGGCGATTGTGAGCGGTAAGCCTGCGCACAAGATTGCACCGATGCCGAGCCAGATTTTATGGCCCAGCATCGCGGAGAACGAATCGACACCATCGAGCGCGCGCGACGCGGCCTGCAGCAGGCCGCGAGCCGTGAGCAGCGCGATCGGCGGATAGAGCGGGAGCGTGTAGTGGGGGAGTTTGGTGGCGATGAGTTCAAAGACGATCCAGCTCGGGATTATCCATGCGAGCAAGAAAAGTTCGGCTCGCCGGCCTTGGGCGGGGGCGAAGATAGAGCGGAGGGCTGCCATTGTGCGCACGCGAAGGGGCGGGGTGATGCGCTCGGTTTGCTCGTCGATTGTTAGAAAGGCTGCGCCGCCTTGTGCGCGTTTGATGGCGCGGATGATCGAGATGGCGGTGAGCAGAACACCCGGCCAAAAAAGCGGGACAAGAAGAATGAGGTGGTAGCCGGGCGGGCCGGAGTGGCCTTCTTTGGCGGAGCCGGATCGGCCGATGGTTTCGCCGAAGACGATGTCCCAGTAGGTGTCGAATCCGATTGTGCGCACGACACCGATGATCCAGGGGGCGAGAATGACGGCGGTGATGATGAGCCCCGAGACGGGCATGAGCGCACGGAGTTGGCGGAAATTTCGAGATTTGAAGCAATATGCGAGAACAGCAAGAGCCGCGATCATCGGCGTGATCGGGCCTTTGGCGAGGATGCCCAGCGCGAGCGCGATCCAGAAGAGGATTGGGTAGAGCCTTGGGCGGGTTGGTTTTTGCGCGCGCGCGAGGGTTTCGTAGAGCATCCACATGGTGGCGGTCGTGCATGCGAGGAGGAGTTGGTCGGCCCGGGCTTGGTGGGCATCCCAGACGAGCATCGGGCTGACGGCGAGCAGGGCGGCGCCCGCGAATCCGACGCGCGGGTCGAAGGCGCGGCAGCCGAGACGCCAGGTAGCGAAGACCGCGATGGTCGCGAAGAGCGCGGAGGGGATGCGGTACATCCAGATCGCGTCGTTTTCTGGGTTGCCGGCGGTGAAAAAGAACGCGGAGGCCGACTGAGCCCAGTAGATCAGGGGGGGTTTATTGAGCCTTGGTTTGCTTTGGACTTTTGGTATGAGCAGACCGCCGTCGTGGAGGGCGGGGTCTTGTAGGGCTGCGGGAAGGGCGACGGATTCGAACATCTGCCGGCTGGCTTGGGCGAATCTGGCTTCATCCCGGTCGATTGGGGGGACGCGGAAGGTGCCGGGGAGGTAGACTGAGCAGCAGAGAACCAGCAGAACAATGCCTGCGGGGAATCCCCGTGCGAGCCGGGCGGCGCGCCAGCGTCCGACCGGCCCGGTGAGGGCAACCCGGAGATCGTCGAGCATGTCATCGAGCCAGGATCGCACGGCCTTGGGAACCTCCGTAGGTGGGAATGAGGACGACTCTATCGCGGGCTGGTGGCGTGCGCACACTCGGGTGCTTGTGGTTGTCGCGATCGTGTTTGTCGGGCTGCATCAGTTGGTCCCGCTTGATGGGGCGATTTCGCGATGGGCGGTGTGGTTCCGGGAGGAAAAACTCGGCGGGGATATCGTGCGCGAACTGGAAGCCTTGCAGCAGTATGGGCAGGGGGCGGTGACGATTCTGATTGTGTGGTCGATCTGGCTGGTGCAGCCGAGGCTTAGGCGACGGCTTTTGGATTGGCTGCTGGCGATCGTGCTTGCGTCGGTGATCGGGCAATCGCTGAAGATGTTGATTGGTCGGCCCCGGCCCAAGTTTGGGGATTCGGAGCATTTTTTAGGGCCGTTTGGTGTGTACCCGGTTTCGGAAGATGTCGGGATTCGTCATGCGTGGGAGATTGGTTCTGGGATCTCGTCTGATTTGTGGTCGATGCCTTCGAGCCATACGTTGTTTGCGGCGGTGATGAGCGTGATGCTCTGGGTTTGGTACCCGCGGTTGAGGCCTATCGCGGTTGTGATGGCGGTGCTTGTCGGGGCTGCGCGAGTGCTGTTTGGGGCGCATTATCTGACGGATGTATTGGTGGGCGGCGGGCTTGGTTTGTTGATCGCTTTGCCGGCAGCGCGCGGGCACTTGGGTGTGCGGCTGGTGGATTGGTTTTGGAGGCGGGTTGTGGATAAGGATGCGGAGCCTGCGCTTCCCGGGCTGATCGCGGTAGAGCGGGGATCGGGGCGAGATGGGGGTTGAGCGGTGAGATGTTGCGAGATTTGGTTTGTTTTGGTGAACCAGACAACGGGGACAGCGGGGTCTACAGTGGGTTCCAGTCGGAGAGGTGGCCGAGCGGTTGAAGGCGCACGATTGGAATTCGTGTATGGCGGCAACGTCATCGGGGGTTCGAATCCCCCTCTCTCCGCTTGAGCCGCGTTTCCGTATTGGGACGCGGTTTTTTTATGGAACGAGATTGAGTGGAACCTGGCGGTGTGGCTGCCGAGGTTTGTCGTGTTCATCCCTGATTGGGGAGTTGGTTGATTCGTAGCCGGGCTTGCGGGGATTTTCGTGAGTGTGGGCGGTGGATCTCGCTCTGAGTATCTAGGAGCCGGCTTGCTGCTGTGATCGGCGATTGCTGTGCGATCAGGGTAGTCCGTTTTCGGGCCCGATTGCGATCTGGTTATCGGGTAGGCTGAGGGATTCGGAGCAAGGGCCAATGAGCAAGAAGCACAAGGTTAGCCAGGGCGAATGTATCGAGAGTCTGGCCGACCGGTACGGGTTTTTTCCTGAGACGCTGTGGAAGCATTCGGAGAATCAGGATCTTCGGAAGTTGCGGGACGACCAGAACATTTTGCAGCCCGGTGATGTCGTGATGATTCCCGATCTTGAGATGCGCGAAGAGAGCGCGGCGACCGAGAAATTGCACAAATTCCGGCGGAAGGGCGTGCCTGCCAAGTTGCGGATTGTGTTTTACAAGCCGGTGGATCCTGAGGATCAAGAAGATGATGGCGGGTCAGAATCGGATTCGGGCGGATCGGGCGGCGGGTTCCCGGCTGGGCCGACGCAGGATCGGTCTGATGAGTCGGTGTATGAGGAGGAGCCCGAGGAGTTGGTCGAGGAGCGCGAGCCGATCGCGGATGCTCCGTACCGGCTTGATCTTGCGGGTAGTTCGACGGATGGGCAGAGCGACGGGGACGGGCTTGTGGAGGTGCCGATCCCGCTCGGCGAGCGCACGGGGACGATCACGTTTTATCCGGATTCGGAAGAGCCGATCAAGTTTGATCTTGATCTTGGTGAGATGGATTCGATCGAGACCGTTGTTGGCGCACGGAAACGGTTGTGCAATATGGGCTACCGGTGTCTGGCGGAGGGCGACGAACTGGATGGTGATCTGAGGGGTGCGTTGCTTCGATTCCAGGACGAGTATGACCTGGAAACGTCGGGCGAGCTCGACGGGCCGACCAAGGACAAGCTTGTCGAGGTGAACGGGTCATGAGACGCAGGGAGAGGATCGCGGCATGGCGGTAACAAAGATCAAGATCCAATTGGTGGATGTGCGGGTGTTGGATGATTCGGATTGGATCTGGGGCGCCGGCGAGTGGCATCTGCACGCGAGCATCGACGGGCAGTCGGTGGGAGATTCCAGCCGGGAATTCAAGGTCCATACGGGCGACAGTATCAGTTTGCCGGATGCGGATTGGTCGAGTGAGATCGATGTGTCTGGCAAGGGGCCGGGCGATACGGTCCCGATTCGGTTCAGTGTTATCGAGAAGGACCTGTTCGGCGACGATGATCTTGGCGAGGTGCGGGCTTCGGTTGCGTATCCGTTCCGCAGCCGCGACCGGCATATCTATCTGACATCGCCATGGCTGAAGGGCGGCTGGTTTCACGATGATTACCGGTGTTTTTCGCTGCATATCCGCGTGACGATCGTGGAAGAAGTCGCATCGACCGCGGTGGTGGGGCCTTCGCGGATTCCGGTTCGGCGGAACCCGGCGGGGGATGTGACGAAATTTACGACCGTGAAGGGTACGGCGTTTACGCCCAGGCTCGAAGTCTGCCCGGTGGTTCCGGTGCCGGCGGCTCCGGCGCACATGCCGCCGCGGACCGCGATGCCCGGGGGGTTGTCAGCCGGGGTTATCCCGGCGACGGCGACTGTTACCTCGGCCCCGGCGGCGCCGGTGTTTAATGCGCTGCCGAATCCGTCTGTCATTCCGATACTCTCGGCTACGGACCCGCAGATCGCGAATAAGGCGGCGCGGCTGACGCTGACGTATTACGAGCCGGGGAATCTTGATACGACCAAGTTTTTCTGGAAGGTGCGCAGCGGGCCGGCGGTCTTTGTTGGTAGCAATATGGGTGTTTCGGTTCAGGCCCGTGGCACGGGCACGGCGGCCGACACGCTTGCGATCTTTGATGTTCACTGGGAATCGGCGAGCGGGCCGGTGCTTGCGACGTACCGGGCTTGGGTGGGCAAACTTGGGACGCTGCCGTACCGGGTGACGTATTTGAATGGGCGTGCGGGTGCTTGGCAGGTGACGGGGATTCTGTCATCTGCTCAGGGCAACAGCATCATGCAGGTGATCCGCGCGATCATGTACCAGGCCGGCATTATGCTGGTGCCCGATACGGATGTGACGGGGTATAACGGCGCGACGCTGTTCCCGGCGGGGAACAGCAACGCGATTTTCCAGACCACGGTGACGAATAATCGGCATACGCGGAACGTCAACAACAATGTGGTTTCTCGGTCCACCCGTTATAATTTTCGTCCGGGCACCATCAACTTTGCGTTTATTCATAGCACCAACAGCACGTCGGCCGCGGCGGTTGATCGCAACGGTATCGCGGGTTCGGCCGGGAAGGTGACTTGGTTTAAGGGCAAGATGTATTACAACGGCGGTGACAAAGGCGGCACCAAGAAACTGGGCGGCAGCCCGAGTCCATCTTGGATCAAGCCCAGCGGTGTGCCCAAGGACGCCAAGGGTGTGCAGAAGACGCTGCAAACCATCTCGCCAACCAAACGCAGCACGCAAGCCAAGGGGTACGACAAGGGATACGTCAATGCACGCAATACCGCGGCGGTGCCTTTTGTTGCCGCGGATATGGACCAGCTCTACGCTTGTCATTGCCCGGTAGTCTGGTTTCGGAACCAGCTCGTCGCGGTACCGCCGGCCGCGGCGAACTGGACCGCGGCGCAGTATGTCTGGAACTGCGGGATTAATCTTGCGCATGAATTGGGGCACATTCTGGGTCTTGCGCATCGTGGCAGCGGCTGGAGTGCGACTGCGCCGCTGTCGGCCGACGGGATGGATTGCAAGAACCAGAAGGGTGTCATGAAGGGTCACCCTTGGAACGAGAACATTATGACCTATGGTTACGGCACGCCCACGCCGCTCGCGCATGATCTCGATCTGATCCAGGCTACCGTCGTGCGGACGCACCCCGCTATCACATATTGATTTACTGAACCCTGAACCGGACCGCGAAACGCCGGCAGATACGCCATGAAAAAAGATCCCAACATTCTCCGCGATTCGACCGACCCGCGCGAGCTCATCGATACCGCTCGGCTGTTCGCTGCGAGCGCCGACCAGGCCGACCAGGCGGTTTTGATGCAGCATCTGGGCTCTCCGGCGTTTCTTGCCAAGCTCGACCCGGCCGAGGCGTATGAGGTGTATCAGCCCCATCAATTGGGCGCGGCTCGGATCGTAAAGACGCTGATGGATAACGATGCGCCGCCGCAACGCGGCACGCTTGTGGGCCTGACGGTGAGCCAGGGTTTCAACAGTTACGACCCGCTGATCGAATTGCTGATCCACGCGTTGGCGGTTGATAAGCCCGCGAGCGGTTCGACGATCGCGTACTGGGAAAAGTATCTGAACGCCGAGTCGGTGTACGGCGACAACGTTGTGTGGGCGATCTTTTTGAATCAATCGCTGCCCGCGCTCGAGTTGTTTGAGCGTGCGATGAACGACCCCGCACAAGATGATGAATACAAGTATGACTGGCTCCGCGACAAGATGCTCCGCAAACGCAACGAGACGACGGTGCTCGAGTGCTGCGAGCGGATGGTCATCGGGGGTTCGATCGACGAGGGCTGGCACGAACCAGTGATCGAGGCGGTGTTTGATTGGCAGCCCGGCTGGTACGGCTCGTGCCGCAAGCCGACACCCGAGATGCGGATCGCGGCCCCGGATGCTTCCAAGGATTGCCTTGAACGGCTCGGGCGGCACACGGTCGAGAATATGGAACTCGTCAATCCATCGCTCGAAGTGAAGGTCCGCATGGCGCTCAAGGAGATCGGCCGTGAGTTGGAAGATAAAGAGGACGAGGGTGAGGGCGGCAAGGATGAAACCTGATCGTCTGATCGCGGCGGGTATCGGCTGGAGCAGCGGTCTTGCGATCGGATTGCTTTTGCTCGCGGGGTGCAGCCCGGGTTCGGAGGAATCGGCGTTGGCACGCGCGGACGAGCAAGAGAATCTTGACGCTGAAAAACCCGGCGACCCGGCAACGGAGGGCGCACAAGAGGAGGCGGTGATGCCGGCAGGTGAAGCGAACTCTGAAACGCAATCGCATCGCGGCGGGGAATCGGGCGGCGTGTCTCCCGGCGGGGTAGCGGTGCCGGTGGTTACGCCCGATGTGTCGGCGCTCGCGGCTGAGGGGATCGCTCTAGCGCAATCCGCCGACGCCGCGGACTACGAAAGGCTTGCGGCTTTGTTGCTCGATCCCGCGTGGCTCGCTCGGCTCGATCCGAAGGAGTTGTCGCTGGTTACTGGCCCTGCGGGATTGCAGATCGGGCATGTGCTTCGCAATGCCGCACGGCGTGCGCCTTCGGTGCTCGATCGGCTGGCCGAGAGCCCGTTGTATGCCGAGCCGGGTTCTCGACAGATCGCGTTGATCGCGGCGAGTGTTGAAGCCGTCAATCCCGGCAAGCCGCTTGTCGAATTCTGGCACGCTCAACTCGACCCCGAGGCCGACGAGCTCGAATCAACGGTTTCGATGTTGATCGGGAATCAGAGCAAGCCGGCGGTTGCGTTGCTAGAAGAGGCGTTTACGTCTGAGGCCTTTGATGATGGGCTTGTGTTCTGGTGGTTCCGCGGGCCGTTGCTTGAGCGCCGGCAAGATGGGCCGCTTCTGGCGATGGCCGAGCGGCTGTTGAAACCCGGAAAACTCAGTGAAACTAGGCGATTTGCGCTTGTTGAATCGTTGTTCGAGTATCGGCCTGGGGATTGGTATGTCGCGACCGAGAAGCCTCCCGAGCCTCCCAAGCGTGCGAAACTGAGTGATGCGAGCCGGCGTCAACTCGGCGTTGTTGCGGATATTGCTCTGCGTGCGGGTTTGATCGATCCGGTGAAGAGGAAGCGGATCGACGCCGATCTAGCCTCGGCCTCGCCGTGAGTTGTTCATGCTGTGAATCCGGCGGCGATACCGGCGACGGGCCCGAACACGGCTGCGAGATTCGCCCGTTGCTCGAGCTCACGCCGATCGCGGTTGGCGGGCGTGTTTCGCAGCCCGCTCTGATCGGTGAACTCCAGGTATTTCTTGATGATCAGCCGGCGAGCGCAGAGACATGGCACAGACTAGGCGTCGCGTTGAACGCCGAGGGGCGGTACGCGGAGGCAGCCGCGGCGCTGCATAGCGCACTGACATTGAGCCCTCAAAGCTTGGGCGTTGAGTGTGACTTTGCGTTTGCGCTCAGCGGCATCGGTGAGTTTCAGCAGGCCGGGGCGATGCTCGAAGAAGTGATCCACCGTGACCCGGGCAACGGGTGGGCGTATTTTCATCTCGCGGCTGCGCGGTTCCGCCAGAATGCCTGCGCCGAAGCGGCGATGCTGTGGGAGTGCGCGGCGAAGTGCCTCGATGACCCGGCCGACTGTCTTGAGAATCTCGCGATGGCGTACCGCCGGCTCGGCGACGGTGACCAGGAACGCGGGTGCTGGCGGCGTCTCGCGGCGATCGATCCGGGCAATGTTGCGGTTGCGCACATGCTCAGCGCTGTGGGGGCTGCGCCGTTGCGTGCGCGCGCTTCGGATGAATACGTCGTGCAATTGTTCGACCGATTCGCGGCCGACTTTGACAGTGTGCTGGGTGTGCTGGATTACGCGGTGCCTGAGATTTCAGAGACCTGGATGCGGTCGGAATTTCCGGAACCGAACGGATCGCTGTGCATCCTCGATGCGGGGTGCGGGACGGGGCTGTGCGGCGAGCGGCTTGCGCCTTGGGCGGACCGGCTTGTGGGGGTTGATCTTTCAGCCGAGATGCTGGAGCGGGCACGCAGGCGTGGGGTTTACGACGAGATCGTTGAAGATGAATTGGTGTCGTTTTTGCTGGCGAGGCCGGGCGCGTTCGATGTGATCGTTGCGGGTGATGTGCTGTGTTATTTTGGGGATTTGAAGCCCTTTGGGGAGGCGGCGCTGGCGGCGTTGCGGCCCGGGGGAAGGCTTGCGTTCTCTGTGGAAGCGGCGGGATCTGATGAGCCGGCCGATGTCGGGTATTTGCTCCGAGGGCACGGGCGGTACTCTCACACGCGGGCGCATGTGCGATCTGCTTTTGAGTTTGCGGCCTCTCTTGCGATGTCGGAAACTGTGCTTCGGCTCGAGGCGTCGGTCCCGGTTGATGGGCTCTGGGTCGAGGCCGATCGGGGCGATTGAACCGGCGGGGCGTGGCGGACCATTCTGTTGGCCCGATATGGACACGATTCTGAGGCCGTGCGACGGCTCGCGGGGCTCGACGTGTCGGTACTGCGCGGCGGAACCGCGGGCGAAGCGTGCCCTGGTTTGCTGGTTTCTGTTGTCTTTTCTTCAATATTCGGCGGTCATGAGTTTTCGACGAGCACGATGCAAACAAGATGTGAATTGAGGCAGCGCTGTTTATCCTCTTTCCCCGCGTCAGTAGAACCACCCGCAAAACCGGCAGTATTCAGGTCCGATAGATACGCGGAGTTGGAAGTCCGATTCATCCTCTGCCTTTTGACCCCCGATATTTCGGGATCTGTCAGAAAGGCACCGAGCGATGCGCAACCAAAAAAACAAGCAGAACCCAGGCCCAAACCCTGATGAGTCCAGTACTCCAAAGAAGCGGCGGCGCCTCAAGGCCGAGAGTCTTGAAGACAGGATCCTGCTCTCGGGTACCTGGGCGGATGTGGATACCGGTGATGCGGCTGCGGGCGCGACGGATGGAGCCGACGCGTTTATGGGCTCCGACGCGAACGATCTTGCCGAAGGCCTCGGCGGGAACGACGACCTGTTCGGCGGCGGCGGCGATGACGTGCTGTCTGGTGGAGCCGGGGATGACATTCTGACCGGCGGAACTGGCGACGATATTCTTGTCGGCGGCGATGGCGATGACACGATCAACGCCGACGGCGGTTCGGATGTCGCCGATGGCGGCGCGGGCGACGATGCGTTTGTGATTTCCGGAGCCGCGGACGGCGATGTGTTGACCTTTGATGGCGGGGAAGGCAACGACCGCATCGACCTCTCGGCTTACGATGGAGAGATGAGTTTCTCGGACGGCTCGGTGACGGTTGAACTCTCCGATGGCGGGTCGTTCCAGGTCAACTATTCAGATGTTGAAACAATCACCGTGGGCGATCTTACTCTCGACGGGTCTTCATTCGCTTCGGACGCGACGATCGATGTCGACGGCGATCTGACAATCGATAATGCGTATCAGATCAATATGGATATCAACGTCTCTGGCGACGTGACGACTACGGATACTTCGATCGGCGGATCTGGGACGCTGACGCTTGACGGGACGGGCGATCAGACGATCAGCGCCAACGGCGGTAGCGGCGAGGTTCATAACCTCTCGATCGACAAGGCGGGCGGTTCG
>Ga0316208_1003760_pt1 | contig 10627 bp, 7 predicted proteins | sample 3monopyrite_MG_FD_204944 | JGI IMG/M metagenome (GOLD analysis project Ga0316208, IMG submission 204944) | Microbial mat bacterial communities from mineral coupon in-situ incubated in ocean water Damariscotta River, Maine, United States -... | ecosystem: Environmental > Aquatic > Marine > Coastal...
GGAATTACGACGACTACCTAAGCGCCGGCAAGGTGTTTAGGACCGAAATCGACTCCTACGCGAAAATCGTGGCGGTTGGTGAACAGTCACTTGGCGCACGCTCATTTTATGTACTCGACAAAAATGGCATGACGCGGACGTTCGGTGGTACGGATGATTCTCGCATAGAGGCTGAGGACGGCACTTCAGTCGTAATCTGGGCTCTGAGCCGTGAGGAGGATCGGGCGGGCAACTACTTTTCCGTAGGCTACTTCGAGGGTGAGTCTGTGGAGTTTTATCCGGTTTCGATTGATTACACGCTAAATGATGCGGTCGACGGCCATTTGCCCGCAGGCGAAATTCGGTTCATCTACGACCTTGAGGAGCGTCCCGACCCGATTACGCGATACGAAGCCGGAACTGCATTTAGGACTAGCAATCGCCTGGATCGTATTGAGGCTTACTCACTCGGAGAACTCAAGCGACTATACCGCTTGGAGTATGAGACCGAGTTGCACGCAAACATCTCACGGCTGCGACAAGTCACCGAATGTGGTGAACTCGATGAATTCGGCAACGAAGTCTGTTTTAGTCCAACAGTGTTTTCGTACACCGAGTCATCGTCGGAATTTTTGCCCGGCGAGTCTCCGCTGGCGCCCGTGAACGGAGTGAGTCTTTCGATCGGCCCGCAATATGTCCGGCCGATCCTGATCGTTGGAGATTTCGACGGCGACTCGAGAGACGACTTGTGGGTTATTTCGAGAGATCCGCCTCTTACGGGCATGAGTGCTGTGTACTGCCCATCGAGCGTTGTTCTGACTGATTTGGATCAGTGCACGAATGCAACTGACCCGGACTGGTCGAGGATCTACTTCGTTTACTCATATCAAGTTGGAGACTACGACGGAGACGGGGCGGACGACCTACTGGTTTCGAGGTATGGGGAGCTTCTCTATTTCTGCAGCGGAGATGATATTCAAGAGGTCCTGGATTTCGATTCAGTGTGCACGAGACTCGACGTGAGTTTGAATCCGGTGTTCGGCGAACGGCACTCGGCTCGCGGCGGAGACTTCAACGGGGATGGAGTTACGGACGTTCTTCTTTACGGCTGGGAACTCATTGGTGAGCCGCCGAAAGAATTGGCCGACATGGTCATCTGTTTTGGTCCGGAAATCAGCACCGGAGACACGTCGAACTGTGAGCTGCTCGATCTTCCATACTACATCAACCCAGAAGCCGCAGTTCAGGTGCTCGACTACGACGGGGACTTCGTATCAGACGTCTTCGTAAGGGGCGGCGGCGCTGGGAATTTCTATTTTCTCGGCGGGTCTCGCGAATTCGGACCGCTGCATCCTGACTTTGTAGGGCCCGCGAGGGATCTGAACGGCGATGGTAGGGAGGATAGTTTTTCCGGCGGAGATCCGTTCAGAGCATGCTTCTCAAGTGGCGTACGGAACTACAGTTCTGGCGGCAACGGGAACATTGACGGTATTGCGGTGTGCAGTGGAGGCCCCGCAGACTTCAGTGAAATTTATATCGGGAATCTCTACACATATACGATCGCGGATTTGAACGGTGATGGCTACGCGGACGTTTGGGGGACTCGCGGCCAGGGGTACCCGCAGTTTCGGGTTGCGTGCCTCGGGCCGTTCAGGAAAGGCGTTGAAGCCGCCGCCACTCGCTGTGAGGTCGGAGCGCCACTAGCGACCGCTCTGGGCAATGGGATGTATGTTTTCGGAGACTTTGATGGTAATGGCTCCGACGATGTTTTGACTTGGACTACAAATGTGCCTGAAGGCGCGCTGATCGGCCTGGGAAGTGCGCAGCTTCCCAATCTTCTGCGGGATCGTCGACGGCAACGGCGCGGCAATCACCGCGGACTATGCGCCGATGACAGACGGCGCGGTATATTCGTCGGGAGGGATTGCTCCGATCTTTCCATATCGAGAAGAGGAAACAAAGCGCTGGGTCGTGCGGCGGACGACGATGCCAACTGGTTCTGGTGGTGGCAGCTACGAGAAGACTCATCGGTACGAGGGTGCTGTTAGGCACCTTACCAGGCAGTCGTCGATGGGGTTTGCGTCTCATACGGTCACCGACTCACGCCGCGGAATCGAAACGACGACGCGGTACGAACAGACATTTCCCTATGCCGGGAGAATGACCAGCCGGGAGTCGATGCTCTTCGACGGAACAGTGATTCTGCAGGAGTCACAGTCGTGGGCTGCAACTGAGACAACTCCCGGGAGTTGGAGTGTAGTTCCGGACGTTCGCATTGAGGAATTGTTCGGCATTGATGGGCTACGTACGTCGTATGTCCGCCGCACCGACACGTATGACTCGTATGGGAACTTGAGGAGTCGCGGCGAGGCGATTGGTAGCCCGACAATCTCCTCCGTATCGACATACTTCGATTTCGAGCCGCCCGACGAAGATCTTTGGCTCGTTGCACGAAAGAAGTCGGACACGGTCTTCGCTTCCCGGATACAAGATTATCCGGCCGCGTATGGTCCCTACGGCCCATTTAAGACGTTTGGATTGCCTATTGGTACGCGAACGACAACCTACACTACAAACTCGGAAAACGGCTTTCTTGTTTCGTCAACGGTCGAGCCGAACGATCCATCCAATCGAATTGTCGATCAAGTAGTTCTGCGGGACGACTTCGGTCGAATCACGGTTCAGATTCGATCCGGTCCGACGTTCGAAACGGCAATTACGCACACGAATTACGCTGGGCCCGATCCGAGGTTCCCGTTCGTGGAAAAGAACTCGGAGGGCCACCAGACGCTACAGCGCTTTGACGATTTTGGGCGCGTAGAATCGCGAATCGAGTTGATCGACGCGTACGGCGCCGGTCAAGTACTCACTTCTAGCTGGGAGTACGACGAACTAGGGCGGGAAATAGTTGCTCATACCTCAGATGGGACGCGCGTCGATACGGAATACGTATCATGTGACGGAAGCGAGCCGATTGGGTGTTCTAACTATGTTCACTCGGGAACTGACGAGTTCACGAATAGTGACGAGACATGGACATACTTCGACAGCGTAGGACAACCAATTTGGACGGCGATTGAGCGCGACGGTCGCCGCTCGAATACGAGAACGAGATTCGACGACTACGGGAGAATTGAAGCAGAGTCTCTTCCGTTCTACGACGGAGACCCCGTCTATGAACGCCAAGTTTCATTCGACGATATCGGCCGAAAATTGGTGGTTACGGAGCCTGACCAATCGTCGACCACCGTATTTTCGTACGATGGTCTTGAGACCACGATCCGAAACCAGCTCAACTTCGAGACGGTGAATATTTACGATGAGACTGGATTGCTGGTCTCAGTTCGAGACGCTGAGCATTGGCCAGATGGCCTTGAGACGAGATACCGATACGACGAGTGGGGAAAGGCCTCCCTCATTTTCGATATGCTCGGAAGCGTCTATGAATTCTGGTACGACGACCGCGGTCACATGACGTCGATGGAGCACCCGGATCGCGGGAGTTGGTCGTTTCAAACTGACGCTCTAGGGAATGTGCTGAGCGAGACTGATGCGCGCGGTCGCAGCGTCAATATGACGTATGACACATTGGGGCGAATGCTGACGCGTTCAGATGGGGAAGGTATCACGACTTGGCTTTGGGATAGTTCTCAGTACGGAATTGGCCGCCTTGGTGCCGTGTCGGATACAAACGGAAATTCGCGGTCGTTCGACTACGATGCACTTGGTCGGATTAGTGGCGATACACACGAAATTGCTGGCGAAGCATTTCCGGTTGGACTCGGGTACGACAACCGCAGCCGCCCCGCAACTGTGACATACCCAGACGGCCAAATCGTACATAGTGTATACGACGACAACGGAGACCTTCTCGAGGTTCATGACGTCACCACCGGTGTGGTCCTCTGGTCAATAGTCATGCGCGACGCAGACGGCCGCGCCACGGAAGTAAATCTCGGGAACGGGGTCACTGAGGAGCGCGAGTACGACGCCCATCGTCGTTGGATCCGTCGGATCGCTCTCACGGGTCCGCACGAGAGTATCGCCCGCCGCGACTATCTGTGGGACGTGGCCGGTCGGCTGGAACATCGAATCGGGTTGTTTGATGGCGAGGATCCGCGCCTTGAGCATTTCGTCCATGATGCGGTCAACCGAGTCAAATCTGCGCAAGTCTACTACACCTCGGGACTACCTTCCTCGGCTCAGACGTGGGAGTACGATGCCTTAGGGAACGTCCGCGAAAGCTCCGATGCCGGAGTTATGAACTACGACCGGAACCGTTTGGAGTCACTTGCGAGCGGCGAGTCATTCCCGCACGACGACAATGGCAATCAGCTCGAGGGTTTCGGTCGAGTGCTCACGTATACCGACGCGAACCGCGTAGCCACCGCATCGCTGGGCGCGGCGAGCGCGAACTTCGTCTACGGGCCCGCGAGGGAACTGCTGATCGCGTCACAGGTCGGACCGAATCCGAAGACTACGAAATATGCAGGGGCGTTCGTGGAACGCATCCATGAGATTGGCACCGCGTCAAAGACCCGGAACTACATTTACGCTGGAAATCGCCGATTGGCCGTTCGGGAGGTAGAGGAAGGGAGCGGATATTCGACGCTCACCTACATGCACAGCGACCATTTGTCCTCAACGATTGCTCTAACCGACGCAGTCGGCGCCGTCGTGAGTCGCATGAGCTACGACGCATTCGGCGTCGCGCGGAATCTTGATTGGTCCGTCGGGTCACCGATTCTCCCGGTCAGCAAAACGGATCGTCTATTCACCGGGCAGCGAATCGAGCCGGAATTCAATCTTTACGATTTCGGAGCACGTCGATACGACGCCGCCGTCAACCGATTTATTCAGCCGGATCCGGTGCTTCCGGCATTGGAGGATCCGCGGACGATCAATCCGTATAGCTACGCTTTGAGCAACCCTCTGGCGCGAGTAGATCCAACGGGGTTGGAGTCTGAGTGGTTCGACTCCGTGTTCGGTGAGCAGGGAATCCTCGGATCTTTCGCTTCCGGGACGCCAGGCTCAACGCCAGGAGATGGGACTCTGCTCCCCGCTGGTGCCGTCGATTCCTCCCAGGCGTCGCCTGAGGCTGAAAAGGTCGACGCCGCGACGATCAATGCGATTGCGGGCGCGAGTGCGGATACTGGGAGTGCGCAGAGTCGAACTGTCTTGGGCGCCATCACCTCGGCGAACGACTACCTTTCACGAAACACTATCGCTCTCGCGCACATGATCGGCAGCCCAATGAGGCTCGCGCTCGACGCATCAGTGGCCCTCGACGATGCTTACGGCGCTCAGCTTGACTCGCTAACATTTGCGAGTGCGGCGTCGTGCGGTCCGTGTGCAGTGCCCGGTTTCACGCTGCGAGGAGCCTTGGGCGGCCTTTCAAGTTTGGGCCGGATAGGAATAAGAGGCAGGGGGGTTGTCTCGAATGGAGCCGCTGTTACCGACGACCTAATCCGGCTAGTTATGCGGGACGCGCCGTTTAGAACGGATCAGGCTGGTGTGTCGGTGCCAATGATTCGTCGCTACGTTGACCGTCTTGCGGCCGGAGAGGTTGCGCCAGCGATCAGGGTGGCAGACGGTGTTGTGGTTGAAGGCAATCACCGATATATCGCCGGTCGGTTATTTGGGAGCGAACCTAGCGTGCAGGCGGGGACGAGAGCCTCGCATAGGACTGCGACCAGTAGCAGGAGTTTCTCTGATCTGTTCCTAGACTCTGTGGACTGGGGGGGGAAGTGATTCAGATCGAATGCGAGACAGGTCGTCGGCTGAATTTTGAGGGTGATACCCTTGAGGGGGCCGATTTGAGGGATCTGGATCTGCATCGAGCTGTCCTCGGTAGACGCGCGATGAAAGGTGTGAACCTGACGAGAGCGATACTTCGGAGTGCTTGGATGGAGGAATGTGATTTGAGAGAAGCGGATCTCACTTCAGCACTGCTGATGGCAGCGAACCTTAGTCGAGCGTCGCTTCAAGGCGCGATACTCTCGGATGCTCGCCTGAATGCAGCGATTCTGACATCCGCAGATTTGCGTGGAGCAGACGTGTCTGGAGCCGACGTCGGTGGGGCAAACTTTGAGGGCGCGATGCTCGCAGGAGCCAACTTTGATGTTCAGAGGATCGATATCGCGATGTTGGAAGGGGCGACGTTCGACGGAGATACGCAGTGGCCTGCCGAGTTTGATCCATTGGCTGCGGGTTGTCTTCGGTCCGAATCGTGAGCGCCTGCGGGTGGTCAGGTTGTGTCACCCGCGACGTTCGGATCTTCGAACCTCGGGCTGGGGTTTGGTCAGCGTGGGGCTCGCAGCCTAGCCGCAGCGGTCCTTCAAGCACTAGTGCCCATGGATCAGCGGGCTCGCAGAGTCGCTCAACTTAGTGTGTTGATAGTCCGGCCCTGTTGATGACGACGCCTGCGACAAGTCCTGCCGCGGTGCGCTTTGAAGGGCGCGACCACGAGCGAGCAGAGTTGTTTGACGAGTCAGGTTCTGGCGGGAACGTAGACCTGGGCTAACTAACGCTCGTCTAGGATGCGGATAGTGACTTCGGGGTTTTTCGCGAAGTTCGATTGTGTCGATCGGGGTGAGTGTGTCCGAATCGGTGATGGGAATCAGCCGTGATGTACGCAGCCGGTTTGGTGCCTCGGGAAAGACGGTAGATGACCGAAGCCGGCCTCGCTGCGGTCCCGGAACCCGGGTTTGTGATGGGCGTCACAGCAGGGCTGCTCGGCCTCGCGTTGAATGCGCGCGGGCGAAAGACTCGCCGACGCTGAATCCCCTGTGACGATCCCCCGCGGACTGCCATTGAAGGGGTCAGCGGGGGACGACCCAGGAGGATTGACGATGAAGATTTCGAAGACGATGAACCGCGTGACCGGATGCGCGGCGATGATGGGCCTGTCGCTCGCATTGGCGATGACGGGATGTAGTAGTGAAGAGGGCAGCGAGGCGGCTGGTTCCGCCACGGATGCGCTCGGCGGCGCGATCGGGAACGTAGAAGCGGGTCTTCGTGACGCCGCCGGTACGGTTCAGGACACCGCTGGACAGGCGATGGATAGTGTCGGCACGATGGCGAACGACGCCGTCGATGGGGCCCGAGACGCGGCCGGCCAGGCTGCGGGAACGGTTCGCGACAGCGCTGAGGAAGCGGCTGCGGCCGCCCGAGCCACGGCGGAGAATGCAGCGAACTCGGCCCGTGAAACGGCAGAGAGTGCAGCGAACGCGGCTCGTGAGACGGCGCAGAATGCGGCGGATTCGACGCGTGCCGCGGCGCAGGGTGCGGCAGATTCGGCTCGCAACACCGCACAGGGTGCAGCGGACGCGGCTCGGAACACGGCCCAGGGTGCAGCGGATTCGGCTCGCAACACGGCCGGCTCGGCGATGGACGCAGCGGCTCAGGGCGCTCGCGACGCGACGACGCGGACCGGTGATGCGGTCACGGGTTCGATCGACTCGGCCAATGGGCAGATCGATGACGCCGCGGCGGAAGCAGCTCGACGCTTCGGCAACTGAAAAACGCCCCACCCGTACAAGCTCAACCTGAATGCCCCGGATCGAATCTTCGATCCGGGGCTTTCTTGTTAGGGCCCCCGCCTAACCCGAAGGGCGGTTGACGTCCGCCGCCTCGGTGGCGTGGGGATGGTCGTCTCCGATTCCCGCCGAAACGGCCGGGCGTTCGATGGCCGCGCCGGAGGCCGGCGAGACCTGGTCGAGCCAGCGCAGGGTGCCCAGGAGAACCAGGAGCATCACGGCGAGCACAGCCGCGGCGGCGGCATTCCAGACGATGCGCTCAATCCAGAGCGACGCTCGGCTATGGGCTTCGATTCTTCGCTGCATAGTCATTCTCCTGGGGAGCGCCGGCCCGGCGCTCCTGCGTTGTTCAATTGACGTCCGCGAGGGCCTACCCGGGACATCGAGTTTCGATTGATCTTTGATCTGATTCGCGGCCGTTCCGAATCCTTCTGAGGAGGTTGCGAATCTCCTGAAACCCACGATTTCGCGGGTTTCAGACCGATTCGTGAGCCCAGAACGACGGAACCCCTTCGGCCGGTTGGGCGGAAGGGGTTCTCGTCGTCTCGGGCTCGGCAGGTCATTGTTGACGTTTGCAGAGCATGTCGAGGTCTTTGGCTGGTCAGTCAGCTGGTCGTCCCTCGACCCGGTCCTGGAGTCCCCCTCCGATGTGAATGCCCGCCGGCTTGGCCTCGCCTGCTGCGCCCATAAAACGCGTCGTTCCGTGGAACGTTGATGGCGTCCATGAGTTGAGCGACATGGCCTCGGTAACGGCTGACGAATAAGCATTCGGCTTGCTCGCCATCACAACGCCATCCCCGCCACGCCGTACGACTAGACAGTCGACAGACGGGACGACAGCGAGCGTCGTCTCGGCGTTGATGTGTGAAATGGCTTGCATCGAAGGTTTTCTCCTTTTCGAGGTGCGGCTTTTGTATCGGCTGCGCGGCGGGAAGTCAAAGACGTTTTCGGCTGTTGGCAGAAAAATCCCGTGATGTGTCTCGCAGGGCGGGGTCAGGCGGACACGATGGGCTGAACGGGGATCTCGGTGATCGAGATTTGACCGCCCATACACACATCGATGTCATGCCCAGAGAGCCGCGGGCGAGCGTGGAAATCGCTGACCCAATGGAGCTCGCCGCCGCGATTTTCGTATTGGAACGCGTGGGCGCTCGGGTCCATGTCGCAGTAGACGAGTTCGTGTTGGGCGGACTCGTCCGCGGGGTGGGGCAGGTTCACGTTCCAGAAGAACCCTGCGCGCGGCGGGCGGTCGAAGAGTTCGTCGAGGGCGAGCCGCGCGCGTTCCGCGGTCACGGACCAATCGGGCCGGCGATGCTTCCCGACGTATTGCGAGATCGCGATGGCGGGAAAGCCGAGGATCGCGGCTTCGCGGGCGGCGGCAGCGGTCCCCGAGATGTACGTGTCGACGCCGAGATTCGCGCCATGGTTGATCCCGGAGACCATCCAGATTTCGCTGGAGGGCAGGCCTTTGGCTTCGAGGGCGTCTCGTGCGAAGGCGCCGCCGCGGCCGAGGGCGACCCTGGCGCAGTCCGCCGGGGTGCCGCCGAGTCCGTACCTGCGGGGCTCGAGTTCCACGAGGGGCATCGGCGTGGTCGTCGTGACGGAGTGACCGACGCCACTTTGCGGACCGCTTGGCGCGACGATGAGACAATCTCCCCGGGCGGCAAGGACGGAGTGGAGGGTTGCGAGTCCCTCCGCTTCCACTCCATCATCATTCGAGAGAACCAGTGGCATCGTGAAATTCCAGACGGTCGCGAGACACCCTCGGATCGGGCTCTGGCGTCCTGTTTGCGCGAGCGGCGCGAGAGGGTTGCGGACGCTCTGCGTTTCGCAACCAAAAAACCGCCGGACATGATGGGAAAACCCTTCTCCTAGCAGCGGAACGGACGATAGCTTGAGGGGCCGCTACGCGGGCCAATAGATTAAGGTGTGACCGGAGATGACCCCCCTGAAGATTTCAACGGAACAGATGATCGCGCTGCACAGCTTTCTGGCTGAGGCAGCGGCGGTCGGTGAAGACTCGCTCGCCGAGATCACCGGCTGCGAAACCGAAGTCGAGGTCCAGGAGATCCGTGCGACGGCGCTCTCGGAATTCGGCGAGCGTGGGCTGTGTCTCTCGGACGACCTGATTGCGGGCGTGATGGGACGACTGGAAGGCCCCATGCCCGGTTCGCTCAATCTCGTGCTCGAACCCGAGGAAGCGTTGCTCTGGGCGCGGCTCGGCAGCGACGGCGATCCCCTCAAGACTTTCGTTTCGCTCGGCGAGGCGCTGCTCGGCGGTGTGGCGACGGCGATCGGCGGCATCCTTGGCAAGGAGTCCTCCTTCGAAGGGGCGTCCCTCGTTGAAGAGTCCGAGCTTGCGATGCTCGTGAAGACCCACGCGCCTTCGGACACGATCGTGTTCTCGGCGCGCATGCGCATCGACGCGCGGGACGAGGTCTTTACCGCGTTCTCGCATCTGCTGATCGAGCCGAAATATCTGGCGCAGCTGCTTTCTGCGCTCTCCGCCGCGGTCCACTGATCCGACCGGCGTCCGGACGCTAAGCTGCTCGCCACCTATGGCGATCCTGCTTATTCGACACGGCGAAACTCCCGGCAACCGCGACCGGATCATCCAATTCCCCGACACGGCGCTCTCCGATCGCGGCCTCGAACAGGCCGCGCGCCTCGGCGAGCGCATGCGGAGCGAATCGATCGGCGAGATCTGGGTCAGCGACCACACCCGCGCTCATCAAACGGCGCAGGCGGTCGAGCGCACAACGGGCGCCCCCCTCTCGATCATCGATGACCTCGGCGAACGAAGTCTCGGTGCGCTGCGCGGCACGCCCTATTCGGAGCTCGACTTCGATCCCTTCGCCCCGGGCTATACGCCGCCGGAAGGCGAGAGCTGGGAAGTCTTTCACGCGCGGGTGGATCGGGTCTGGGCCTTGATCGAAGCGCGATGGCTCGAAGCCTTCGCGGGCCGGGCCGACGCCGGGCATTTCGCGGTCGTGACCCATGGCCTAGTTCTGCGCTCGCTCTTTGAACGCCGACTGCTGGGCGAAGCCGGACTCGCGGCTCATGCGAACGCGGACGGTCAGGTGGCGATTGCTAATACCGCGGTCTCCTAC
>Ga0316208_1003761_pt1 | contig 10627 bp, 9 predicted proteins | sample 3monopyrite_MG_FD_204944 | JGI IMG/M metagenome (GOLD analysis project Ga0316208, IMG submission 204944) | Microbial mat bacterial communities from mineral coupon in-situ incubated in ocean water Damariscotta River, Maine, United States -... | ecosystem: Environmental > Aquatic > Marine > Coastal...
TGTTGCATTTTTTCAACAATGACCTTAGTATATTTAGCTAATTCTCTAATAGCATCTGGCTCGTGCATATGATTATACTTTGCCATTAATGGTGCATTGAAAAATTCTGGAAATACAGCAAAATCTGACCTATAGGCTGCTACACTATCAATAAAATACTCCACTTGCTGCATTAAATCGTCCAATCCTTTATATGGACGCATTTGCCATTGTATTAAGCCCAATCGAACAATTGTTTTTACTGTACTAGCCTTTTTATTAGGCTTTGTATAATAGATGTTGTCCCATTCCATTAAAACAGCATATTCGTTTGATGCTGTATCACCTTCTAAATAACCTTTTAAAACACGAACTGGATGAAAATCGTTAGATATTTGAAAATTTAAAACAGGATCATGAATTTCTTTACGTTTTACTTTTTCAATGTATTGTTTTGGTGTTAGTTCTTTATGTTTATGGAAATTAGGCATTCTACCTCCAAAAACAATGCCTTTTAAGTTTAGGTTTTCGCAAACTTCTTTTCTGTAATCATACAGTCTTCTTCCTAAACGCAAGCCTCTATACTGTGGTTTTATAAATACATCAATCCCATAAAGTACATCGCCATCTGGATGGTGATTTTTAAAAGATTCTCCACCTATAATATCCTCATAAGTGTGCTCATCGTCAATACTATCGTAATCTACAATAAGAGATAATGCACAGCCTGCGATGTCTCCATCAATTTTTATAATAACCTGTCCTTCAGGAAACATAGATGTTAAATCTTCTATATGATGCTTTTTCCAATAAGAATTTAGTACGCCACCATAGGACTCTAGAGTGGCTTCTTTTAGTTCTTTAAAATCATCAACAGTTAAATACTTAAGTTCTATATTATCAATTTTATTTTCTTCCATGATTATTGTCCTAATAAATAAGCAAAAATTAATGGTGCAACAATAGTTGCATCACTTTCTATTATGAATTTTGGTGTATTTATATCTAACTTTCCCCAAGTGATTTTTTCATTTGGCACAGCCCCAGAATACGACCCATAACTTGTTGTAGAATCGCTTATTTGACAAAAATAACTCCAAAACGGAGTATCTGAACGTTCCATATCTTGATACAACATGGGCACCACACATATTGGAAAATCACCTGCGATTCCTCCACCAATTTGGAAGAAACCAATGCCATTTTTAGAGTTCTCGGTGTACCAATCAGCTAAAAAAGTCATGTATTCAATACCCGATTTCATGGTGCTAGCTTTTAATTCACCTTTTAAAACGTAACTCGCAAAAATATTTCCCATGGTACTATCTTCCCATCCAGGACATACAATCGGCAAGTTTTTTTTTGCAGCAGCGTACATCCAAGAATCTTTTAAATCGATTTCATAGTATTGCTCTAAAACTCCAGATAACAACATTTTGTACATATACTCATGCGGTAAATAACGTTCGCCTTTAGCTTCAGCATCATTCCAAATTTTAAAAATATGCACTTGTAAACGACGGAAAGCTTCTTCTTCAGGAATACACGTATCTGTAACACGGTTTAAACCTTTTTCTAACAAATTCCATTCATCTTGAGGTGTTAAATCGCGATAATTAGGCACGCGTTTGTAATGCGAATGTGCTACCAAATTCATAATATCTTCTTCTAGATTTGCACCTGTACAAGAAATGATTTGCACTTTATCTTGACGAATCATTTCTGCAAAACTTTTACCTAACTCTGCTGTACTCATAGCTCCTGCCAAAGACACTAGCATTTTTGCACCATTATTTAATTGATCTTCATATCCTTTTGCTGCATCAACTAAAGCCGCTGCATTAAAATGTAAATAATGTTTCTCTATAAATTGAGAAATAGGGCCTTTAGTAGTTGTCATCGTCAGTAAATTTTAAAGTGTTCTTTTTATGTTCTGTATTATCGTAAGCGTTATCATAATTATCTTCCGTAGCATCATTCATAAATTTATAGCTTAACATCTTATAATATAATTTTGCTGCTAAAAAATTTGATGATTTTTCTTTGTTATCTGGACAAAGCTCAACAATATCAAACCCAACCACGTTCTTTTCTTGAAACACTTGTTTTAAAAAGTCAAGCGTTTCATACCATAATAAACCACCAGGTTCTGGTGTTCCAGTACTTGGCATAATTGAAGGATCAAAGGCATCTAAATCGAAAGTGATAAATACACTATCTGTCATTTGGTCGATAGCTGAATCCATCCAAGTATCATCCACAGCCATATCATGAGCAAAATAGGCTTTATCCTCATCCATAACCGTTTTTTCGATGATGTCCATTGAGCGAATCCCTACTTGAATTAAATTGGTGTTTTGGCTCGCTTCATAAACAGCACAAGCATGATTACAAGTAGAACCATCGTATGACTTGCGTAAATCTGCATGCGCATCAATATGTAACACGGTTAAACTTGGATACATTTCGTTAAACGCTCGAATAGTACCAATAGAAATAGAATGTTCACCACCGAAAATGGTTACAAACTTATTTTTTTTGATGTATTTTTTAGTGGCTTGGTGTACCGCATCAACCATAGCTTCAGGCGAGCTGTTTTCTGTAACAGCCTCAGCTAAAAAGACACCTTGTTGATATACCTCGGTACCTGTTTCAATATCATAAAGTTCCATGTTTTCGGAAGCTTCTAAAAAAGCTTCAGGACCTTTATCTGCTCCTTTTTGCCAGGTACTAGTGCCATCATAAGGCACAGGAATTAAAACAATTTTTGCTTGCTCTAATTTGGCAAATTCTTCTGGAATTCCAGCGTATGTTAGTTTCATTTTTTTAGTTGTAAGTTTCGGTCAATTCGAAAACCTCTTTTTTGGCAATAACCTTTTGAGGTTTATCGTAACCTAAAATTTTAAGTAAGTCTTCACTTTTTTGTTGTTCACAAAATACTTCTGTAGTGATATTTCCGTCTGCATCTCTATCAATTAAAATATGCTTTGGCGACGGAATTAAACAGTGTTGCAAACCACCAAAACCACCAATAGATTCTTGGTAAGCACCCGTATTAAAGAAGCCGATATACAAAGGTTTATCTTTATTGTATTTTGGCATATAAATAGCATTCATATGCTGCTCACTATTATAATAATCATCACTATCACAGGTTAAACCACCTAACAACACACGCTCGTAACTATCTTGCCAACGGTTTACAGCCAATAAAATAAAACGTTTATTAATAGCCCAAGTATCTGGTAAAGTCGTAATGAAAGATGAGTTTATCATGTTCCACTTTTCACGATCGTTTTGCTGTTTTTGATATAACACTTCGTAAATTGCTCCACCACTTTCTCCAACAGTAAAACTTCCAAACTCGGTAAAAATATTTGGCACATCAACTTCTTCTTCTTCGCATGTTAATTTTATTTGATTTATAATTTCATCAATCAAATACTCATAATCAAAATCAAAAGCCAACGAATTTTTTATAGGGAAACCTCCCCCAATATTTAAGCTATCAAGCGTCGGACAAATCTTTTTCAAACTGGTATATACCTTCAAACATTTTAAAAGCTCATTCCAATAATAGGCGTTATCTCTAATTCCTGTATTTATAAAAAAATGGAGCATTTTAAGTTCTACTTTCTCATTATTAGCAATCTGATTTTTGTAAAACGACACAATATTCTTATAGCCAATACCTAAACGAGACGTATAGAATTCAAACTTTGGTTCCTCTTCTGAGGCTATTCTAATTCCAACTTTAAACTTACCGCCAATTTCTTGTGATAGCAAATCAATTTCCTCGTAATTATCAATAATAGGTATGGCGTTTTTATGTCCATTATTTATTAATCGCGCAATATTTGTAATATACTGTGCGCGCTTAAAACCATTGCTAATTACAAACGTATCATTGGTAATTTTGCCTTCTGCCTTTAAACGTTCTACAATATCAATATCAAAAGCCGAAGACGTTTCAATATGGATATCATTCTTTAAAGTCTCATCTAAAACATGTTTAAAATGTGAGCTTTTAGTACAATAACAATAGTTGTAGCCGCCTTTATAATTGTACTTTTTAATAGCCTTAGCAAACCATGTTTTCGCTTTATTAATATTGTTAGATATTTGCGGTAAATACGTAAATTTTAATGGCGCACCATACTGTTTTGTAAGCTCCATTAAATCAACTCCATGAAAATGCAACTGCCCCTTATCAACTTTAAATTCCTCTTGTGGAAATTCAAAAGTTTGATTGATTAAATCAATATATTTTGTATTCAATGTAATGTAATATTTTAATAAAAGTTAAAGATGTAATTGGTGTATTAACTACACGTTCAGTCAATAAAAAATTAACAATATCAAATACGAAACTCTCTTCGAGTTGTAGGCACAAAGCCATATTCATGCTGTATAGCATATATAGGAGAAACGGAAGTTAGCTTTAAAATTCGGTTGCTTAATCTGTAAGCAGCTTTTGAATATGACTTCCTAATTTTCAAAAGCCCGAACATAGAAACAAGGTTCAAAGTGTTCAGCTATTCTTTAAGTTATTAACCTAAAAAGAGTTACAAAAGTAGTTCATTTTTTGACACACCAAACATTTTTGGTTTTTTTTTGAAAATATATTTTCTGGGCGTTACCCTAAGGGTCGGGCTATACATTACAAGTCCTCGCTCGTGCCTCACTGTGGGCTTTCCATTGCTATCCCTAACGCAAAAAATCCTACAAAACAAGAAACTTTCGTTATCTTGTAGGTTATAAAATCACTAAAAATGAATCACAACATAAAATCTATCAGAACATTTATTGGTGCAAAAAACTATAATATTTCCAGACAGTTTTATTTAGACTTCGGATTTGAAGAAATTAAAATTCCTTATAAAATGTCTTATTTTAAATGCGGCGAATTTGGCTTTTATTTACAAGACGCTTATGTGAAAAGATGGGTTGATAATTCTATGATTTTTTTAGAGGTAAACAATGTTGAGCAACATTTGGCTGAAATTAAAAAGCTTAATCTCACTACTAAATATAAAAAAGTAAGAATATCAGAAATCCATTATAACGATTGGGGAAACGAATATTTTATCCACGACCCATCTGGGGTTTTATGGCATATTGGGGAATATAAAAATTAGCTATTTATCATTTCAACAAACAAGAGATATAATTTAATTTTTAAACTATAATTAAAGCATCTTCAAGGTATTCAACTCCTGTTCTGTCAAATGTTTCCAACTACCACGAGGAATATCTTTCTTGGTTAAATGACCAATAGCCACACAATCTAAACTAACAATTTCATACTTAAAATACTCAAAAATACTGCGGATAATAGTGTTTCCCGTATTCTTGATTTTTAAGCCTACTTCCTTTTTACTAGCACCATCTATATAGCTAATCTCTTCAACTTCAACAAGTTTTCCTTCAATTTTAAAGCCACCTTGAATCTTTTTTAAATCTTCAAGTTTAAAGTTTTTATCTAATTCTAAATGAAACAAACGCGTTACACCATGCTTAGAATTCGTGAATTTACTACTTATGGCGTCATCATTAGTAAACAATAATAAGCCTTTTGAATTCCGTCCTAAACGCCCAATGGGCTTAATACGAGAGGATGTAGCATTAGCTACTAAATCCATAACCGTTCTACCTTTACCTTCGCTTGTTGTAGTTGCAAAACCCTTAGGTTTATTAAGCAATACATAAGCTTTTTGCTCTGGGTTAATACGAGCACCATCATAACGCACCTCATCTTCTAACTTCACTTTGAAACCCATTTCAGTAATTACTTTACCATTTACCGTTACCAAACCAATAGCAATATGTGCATCTGCCTCACGACGAGAACACATACCAGAATTAGCTATGTATTTATTCAATCTTAATTCACCTGAGTTACTTGAAGATTGTGATGTTGTATTTGTTTTTTTAACTGGTGTATTTCCCTTAGCATTACTTCTAAAACGCTTACTTTCTGCACCACGTTCTGATGGCTTTCCTTTTCCCTTACCCCCTTGATGTCTGTTCATTACTAATAATTTTTTGCAAAGATAGATTTAAAATTATGATATACTATTTTAGATTTGCGATTTGTTTTTATCCGTAAATACTACTGTAGATTGTCGTTCAGTATTCACCGTTAGTTTTGTAACATCTGGTCGTGAATAATGACCAACTGGATCAAAATTCTGACGTTCTTCAAACACGCGGCTAAAGTCAATGGTTTCAATAATTAATCCTTCTTTATGTAAAACTGGCTCTATAATCCATTCTCCATCAGGTCCAGCAATACAGCTACCACCATTAGCTAAAACATCTGGTGCTTTTTCCAATATCTTATCTAAATGTGGCGTATCTTTTGGAAAGTCTTCTTTTTTCATTAAACTTGAAACAGATATCACAAATGATCGCGATTCTCTGGCAATAAACCGTGTTATATCTTTGGTGTTATGATCGCTCCCAGGCCATACAGCAATATGTAAATTTTCTCCTAAACCATATAAAGCTGCTCTTGGTAATGGCATCCAGTTTTCCCAACAATTCAATCCACCAATAGTAAATTCTTTGAGTTCATGTACTTGCAAACCATTACCATCTCCTGGTGCCCAGGTTAAACGTTCATCGTAAGTTGGTTGCAACTTTCTGTGTACCGATTTTATTTCGCCTTCTTCATTTATGTAAACTAAAGAGGCATAAACACTATGCCCGCCTCTATCTAACGGGCGCTCTATTACCCCTAAATAGATGGCCATATAGTGTGTTTTTGCTAATCTACAAACACAATCTAAATCTCCTTTTTCAATGGTAATTGAATTCTTAACATAATGCGCATGAATTTCTTTATTTACTTTTGTATTCCATTCTGCTCCTCCTGTTAATGCCAACCAAAATGGGTAACCCGGAACTAATCCTTCACCGAAAATAATCAACTCACAATTTTCTTTTGAAGCATCAATAATAGATTTCTCAATTTTTTTAAGAGTTTCTAATTTATTCAACCAAACAGGTGATATTTGGGCTAAGGCTACTTTTAATAAATTTTGCATTTATATACGATTTAAAATAACACTCACATCAATTAAAAGTATACTAAATACACCTGCAAGAATTATAAATTTTAAAATATTATGTAATATTAAATACTGTATTTTAGTTTTTGACATCCATAACAAGCATAGAAATACAACTAATAACATCAAACTTAAATAGAAGAAGAAATACATGTAACCTACTTCAAAATGAAACAACAATAAATACGTTGGAATTAAAGTTAAAGCGGCCAAAACGGTTAACATGACTTTAGACGTTTTTTCTCCATAAGCCACTGGAATTGTAACATAGTTTTGTGCAATGTCGCCTTTTATGTTTTCTAAATCTTTGGTCAATTCTCGCATGGCAATCATAATAAATAAGAAAACGGCATGTACAAAAATTACCGTTTCAAAGTTTTTGTAATACATAAAAATGGCAAAGAAAGGCGTAATAGTTAAAATTGCTGATGTTAAATTCCCAATAAATGGTAATCTTTTTAGTTTATGCGAATAAAACCAAATACCAAAAATGTAAATGGAAAAGAATATTACAGCCTTAAATGACACATAGCTCGCCATTACTACTGCCATAAAATTAAGCACAAAATAAAACGAGAGCTTGGTGTTTTGACTCACCAATCTATCTAATCTAGACTTTATAGGACGATTTATTAAGTCTTTTTCGGAGTCATAAAAATTATTAATGATATAGCCTCCTGCGATAGTTGAAGCTGATGCCAGTACTAACATGAGTAAATTTAAATCGAAGACGACCTCTTTTACGGGTTTATTGTGTGCTAAAATGTAAATAGCGGTTAGATATTGGGCAATTACAACAACGAGAATATTGTAGCCTCTAACCACAGAAAATAGACTAAAAAATTTAAGTAGAATATGTTTCTGTCTTCTTGATAACATCTGAAAAAATATTTTGATAAAATCCTGAAACCACCCATTGATTAGATTAGGATGTCATTTCAGGATGACAGTATATGAAGTTTAGAAGTTGTAAACGACTTCTAATTTATAATCAGACAATGATTGTTTTGCTTTTTGAATATCTTCAGTAAAACCAAGGATATAACCTCCGCCACCAGAACCACAAAGTTTTAAGTAATACTCATTGGTTTCAATACCTTTTTTCCAAAGTTCATGAAACTGTTGTGGAATCATGGGCTTAAAATGATTCAGCACCACTTTAGATAACTGCTTTGTATTACTAAATAATGACTTTATATCGCCTTTCAAGAAATCGTCAACACATGCATCTGTATGTTTTATAAATTGGTTTTTAAGCATCCTACGGAAACCTTCTTGCTTCATGTTTTCCATAAACAAGCTTACCATTGGTGCGGTTTCACCAATAATACCACTATCCAATAAAAATACAGCACCTTTACCGTCGCTTTGTTGCGAAGGAATACCAGTGGCCTCAATATTATCTTTAGAATTGATAAGAATTGGAATACTTAAATAACTATTTAAAGGATCTAAACCAGAAGATTTTCCATGGAAAAAAGATTCCATTGCAGAAAATATCGTTTTTAACGTTAATAGCTTTTCTCTGGTTAAATTTTCTAGAACTGTAATTTTATTAAAAGCATACTTATCATAAATAGCAGCCACTAAAGCTCCACTACTGCCAACACCATACCCTTGAGGAATTGACGAATCAAAATACATTCCTGAATTCACATCTTCTAATAATCGTTCTATATCAAAACGAACTACATCATTATCTATACTTTGAATATGAGCAGTAAATCGTTTTAAACTTGCATTAGAATTGATAGCTTCATCAGAAGGATTTTCATCTTTCTTTAGCGCCCCATTATAAAAATTATAAGGAATAGATAAACCTTTAGAATCCTTAATGATTCCATACTCACCAAAGAGTAAGATTTTAGAGTAAAAGAGAGGTCCTTTCATAATAGCTATTTTGCTTGGGTAATGTGTTTAACAAATATACTATTTTTTTAAACAAAATAGCATGATAATTTTATAATTTACTAGCCCCCAAACCAATAACGTCGCAAATATACTGTGCATTTTGACAAAATGCAACTAATTCATTCTGAATGAATTCTAAAACTTGAGGTGCTTCACTTTCTGGATACAACACATGTACATTAGCTCCAGCATCTAAAGTAAAACAAATTTTAGAACCAGATGCTTTCCTATAACTCCAAATTTTATTGATAATCTCTAGAGTGTTTGGTTTCATTAAAATAAAATACGGCTGGCTAGTCATCATCATGGCATGAAGTGTTAACGCTTCGCTTTCTACTAAGGCTATAAACTTATCTAAATGGCCACTTTTTAAAATTGAAATTATATCAGAAAGGTTTTTATTTGCCTGTTCGAATCGTTGTTGAGCAAACGGATGTCCATGCATCAAATTATGCCCAACGGTGCTACTTACTTGCTTTTCACCTTTATCAACGAGCAAGATGGTGTCTTGATAGTTTTTAAAATTTTGATGGACTTCATAAGGATATTTTACACCATATAGATTTGAACTTCCTTCAATGTTATCATGTTTTCCCCAAACTACTAAACCGCCTTCTAAACTTCTACAAGCACTCCCGGAGCCTAAACGTGCTAAAAATGACGCTTTTTGAATGAAATAGTCATTATTAAAAGGCCTTTCGTCCCGATAGCTATCGGGAGCGTTCAAAGTGACATCCGATTCTATAATAGACTTTTCTATGCTCATTAAGCACAACGCCAAAGCACTCATTCCTGATGCTGAAGATGCTATACCAGAACTGTGTGGAAAGGTATTAGACGTTTCTAACGTAAAATGATAATCTTTCAAAAAAGGTAAATAGACTTCAACTCGCTTAAAAAAAGTTTCAATTTTTGGTTTGAAATCATCTTTTTGTTCGCCATCCAAAAACACTTCAAACGAGAAACCATCATGATTTGATTTTTTTGAAAAAGTCAAATTGGTAGTGGTTTTACAATTATCGAGCGTAAAACTAATTGATGGGTTTTCTGGAATTTGATGTTCCTTTTTTCCCCAGTATTTCACTAAAGCAATGTTACTTGGCGAAGACCATGTAAAACTTCCGCTTTCAAGTGAATTGCTATAGGGTTTTGGGATAAAATCTTTTTCTGTCATGGAAATTATTCTGCTAACAAAGACTGTTTAAAACAGTTTTATTATTAGTCAATTAATTTTTGGCTAAAATAGTAAATATCTAATGGTCTTTTTTATTTACTAATGACATCGCAATTAACTTTACCATAGTTTTATAATTTCTTGCAGTAGCTGTTGTTTTTAATTTTCGTTCAAAAAAGTTACTGTTGAATTTAGTATTCCCATAACCTACAGAGCAATAAAAATAAATACAATGCTCCGTTATAATAAACTCTTCATTGGGATAAGATATTTGAGAAACACCTTCTACCAAATTCTTATCTGGAACGGTATACAGCATGATAAAATAACTATTAACTTTCTTTTCTTCTGGAAACAGACACTCATCAAAAATTTGTTGCAGGCCTTCAGGCGTCTTTACTAAAACTGGCACTTCAAATTCGAAATGGGTTTTAATAGCATTATGTATTTTTAATTCCAGTTTTTCTAAATTTTCTTCTAAAGATTGAAA
>Ga0316208_1003762_pt1 | contig 10622 bp, 10 predicted proteins | sample 3monopyrite_MG_FD_204944 | JGI IMG/M metagenome (GOLD analysis project Ga0316208, IMG submission 204944) | Microbial mat bacterial communities from mineral coupon in-situ incubated in ocean water Damariscotta River, Maine, United States -... | ecosystem: Environmental > Aquatic > Marine >...
GCCGCGCTCGTCCACACCGGAGGGGCGCTGTCGTACCGGGTAACGCTTGCTCATGAGGTGGCGATTCCCGAGTATCGGGATCCCGACGATGTCCACCTGCGCGCGAAGGCCCGAATGTCTTTTCGCGCCGGCGAGTGGCGCTTTGATCTTACGATCGTGCGCGAGCTCGACGGAGTGGGCGGGGCCCAAACTCTCCCGGCCGTTCGCGACGCGATGTTCTGGGCTCCGCCCTCCGGGCTCGACCCCAAGGACGTCCCTGGAGCGCTCCTGCGCCGCCTCGGGGTGACCGACGAGCGGGGAGTGCCCGCCCCGGCCGCGCCCGAGGCCCACCTGTATCGCTATGAGGTCGAGGTGGAGCACGTCGGCGACACCGCCGCCCGGTCGGCCCTTGGGGCCACTGCCGCCCAAGCCGCCGCCCATGTCGTTCTGGAGGCCGCCGCGCCCGAATACCTCATCGCCGCTCGCTATCAGGCGACGGTCTATGAGGTGGCCCGGCACCTCATAACCGCAGCCGGCCGCCTCCGGCGATTTGTGACCGAGCTCGGCCTCAAGAGTTTGCTCCCCCAGGTCGTGGCGATTACCCGCAACGACTACGCGGAGCTGTTCCCCCCGACCGGCTACTTCCTCGGTTCCAAGGCCGACGGCTTCCGCGCGGTGGCCATCATCAGCGGCGGCCGCTGTGTTGTGCTCGCTGACCAGCTTTACGAAATGCCGGCCCCGGCCAGCATCCGCGACCTCACGATTGTCGATTGCGAGTTTGTGCCGGCTGCCGCTCTGAAGTCCACTGCGAAGTCCACTGCGAAGTCCACTGCGAAGTCCACTGCGAAGGCCGCCGCGAAGACCACTGCGAAGTCCACTGCGAAGACCGTCACGAAGTCCACTGCGAAGACCGCCACGAAGACCACTGCGAAGACCACTGCCAAGACCGCCGCAAAACCAGCATCGTCGTCTGCAGCTATGCCGTTTCCGGCGGACGCGCGGCTGTATGTGTTTGACGCGATGGTCGTGGGCGGAGAGCGCCTGCTTGATCTTCCCCTCGCCCGGCGTCTCCTCCGGATCCCCGACGCGGTTCGAATGCTCCACGAGTGTGGGCTCGAGGCCGAGCCCAAGGTCTGGGTTCACCTGGGTGGTCGCGATGAGCTGGAGGCCCAGATTCGGGGAGTCCTTGAGGCGGAGCAGCCCTTTGAGACCGACGGTCTGATTCTCGCCGCCGACGGCGCCGCGTATATGGACACTAAGTCCTACAAGTGGAAGCCGGCGGCCCAACAGACCGTCGACTTTCTCGCACGTCGCGCTCCCCGGGCGGCCCGCTTGCGGCCACCCCACGCGGACGCCCCCGGGCATGAGCTCCACTATCTCTTTGTGGGCGTGGCCGCCGGCCTCGTGCGGGCCCTCGGTCTTCCCCAGCCCCCGGGAGTGACCGAGTTGTTTCCCCGGCGCGCCGCCCAAAAGCTGGGCACCGGCCAGGCCGCCCACGGAGGCTACGGGCCCACGCCCTTTATCGTACCCGATGCCCCGCTCGCGTATCTGTACCAGCACCCGGCTGGCGCGCCGGCCATCGACGGCCAGGTTGTGGAAATGCGGCGGGGTCCGGCGCCGGCCACCAAGAAAACGGCCGCGTACATCGGCGATGGCGCGGCCGAGCCCTGGGTCCTGGAGCGCATCCGCCACGATCGTGCCCGAGAGCTGGCGAGTGGCTCCTACTTTGGCAACGACTACCGGACCGCCTTCAGCACCTGGCAAAACATCGTCGTGCCGTTCCCCCCCGAACAGCTCTGGACGCCCACAACCTCCTATTTCCGCACGACCAAGGACCGGGCGTTTGTCGTTCAGACAAAGTACACGCGCGATGTGAAGCGTCGGCTTGCCGGGCCGCTCGCGGGCGCCGAGTGGGTCGTGGACCTGATGGCCGGCCGCGGGGGAGACCTCTTCAGCTGGCTCGATCTCGGGTTTGCAAACCTGATCGCGGTCGACACTGACGCCGACGCCCTGATGGAGCTCCAGCGGCGCCGCATGGAGTTCGCGCGCCAGGCTGCCGGCGGGCGCCGAATTGGTCGCCGGGGACCCACGTCCCTCTTCACGCTCGAGGCGGACCTGTCCCAGCCGGCCCCCGTAACCGCCGAGGCGATTTTCCGCCGTGGCCTTCCTCCGGCCGGGGCCGACGGGGTTCTTGTCAATCTTGGAGTCCACTACCTGATGGGGACCGAGGCCGGGGCCGCCAACTTCGCCGCGCTGTGTCGGGGCATCACTCGGGTCGGTGGAACCGTCACGCTCACCTTCATGCGCGGGCAGGCGGTCGTGGATCGCCTTAAGGACGTTCCCACCGGCGAGACCTGGGATGTTCGCGAAGAGGGGGTGCTCAAGTACTCCGTCCGCCGCCAGTACGCGAAAACCCGCCTGGAGCCAGCCGGCCAGCGAATCGGGGTCCTCCTTCCCTTCTCCAACGGCGAGTACTACGAGGAGTTTCTTGTCAACGAGAAAACTCTCGCCGCCGCGATGAAGCGGATGCGCTTTGAGCGGGTCCAGGACGGAAGCTTCCTGGACTACCGCACCGATTTCGGCCGGGCCAACGAGCTGACCGAGGGCGACCTCGCCTTCCTTGGCCTCTACGGCTTTGCGGTGTTCCGCCGGCGCGCGGACCCCCGGTCGCGCAAGAAGGCGTGAGCCGGCGTGAGCCAGTGTGCGCCGGTGTAAGCCGGTTCTTTTTGGGCATGTGCGGGCGCTCCCATTTGAATTGCGCTCGCCTTTTGGTATTACTGCGATGACCGCGGCAATGGAGGCCACCGTCGAGGAGAGGATTCAGTACACGTTTGGCCGCGCGGGTTTACTCCGCGCGGCGTTGACCCACCCGTCGTACAAGAATCAGTACCCCGACTCCAGGGACTACCAGCGGCTCAAGTTTATTGGGAGCGCTGTCATTGGCATGATCTCCGCCAACCTTGTCTACACCGTTCTCGCGGATAAGCCGGCGGGGGAGCTCACGGTAGCCCGCGCGCGGCTGGCGAACAACGCCGCCCTGTGCCGCGTTGGCCACACGCTGAAGTTGGGCCGCGCCATTCGCTTTGGCGACAGCGTGGGCACCAGCAAGTGCAGCAGCGGCACCACCGATGCCACGGTGGCCATCATCGGCGCGGTGTTTGTCGATGGGGGGTATGAGGCCGCCAAGCGCGTCTTTGACGCGCACTACGCGCCGGTCCTGCTGAAGAAGCCGAAGCGCCGCCACTTGACCTACGACAACCCCAAGTCTGAGCTTCAGGTGCGAATTCAGAAGAATCACAAGGGGCACCCCACCTACACGACCGAGCGCCAAAAGGGGGGGTCTGACCACGCTCCCACGTTTGGGTCCAAGGTGCAGTTTGCCGACGTGATTCTGGGCGCCGGCAAGGGCAAGAACAAGCGCGAAGCCGAAACGGCCGCCGCCGCCGACGCGCTGAAGAAGATGGACAGGATCACCGTACCCGTGCCCACGGTTCCCGCCGAATACGTAGACGTCAACCCCACGTCCCTGATCAGCTGGTGGTGATCTGGGACGCGCCGGTGATTTCTTTTTGGCGCGATGTTGGGCCACTACAATCAAAAAACGAGGGCGACTCGGGCCTAGAACCCACCAAACAAATAAAAGGGCGGCCCTTTTGAAACCCCGCGTGGCTGGCCAAAAAAGGCCCTTTGAGACTCGGTAAGTTTCATGGCCGCACCATCGCCTCGATCGCGGATCGTTGGTGCAGAGCCGCACACAGGTCGGTCCTGGGAGTTGGGGGAGGACCGGTGCCCCAGCCGTCTGGATCACTGGCGGCCGCCGCGTGGGCCGCCGCGTGGGCCGCCGCGTGGGCCGCCGCGTGTGTCCCGTCTACAGGGCCCGGGCCATTGGACCGCAGCATCCTGTCCGCCGGAAACACCCTGAACGGGAGGGAACAGCTGTAGAAATCAGACGGTTTTGGGGAAAACGCGGACCATGGAGAAAGTGCCCGACAGACGGCGTTGGTATGGCGAGCAAGCTCGATGGGAGAAACACGCGCCCGGTATTGGGTTTTTTCGCGGCCAGTCGCCCACCGCTCGAGAATGTCGATAAACACCATGGAGCGAGCTAGAAATATGGCTCGCTCCGTGGCGAGATAATCGAGGTCGGGCCGGTCGGGCACAGCACTGCCCCTGAAATTGGAGGCCTTGCTGTTCACCCGACACGCTTCCGCGCGCTGAGACGCCACAAGCTCGGACTCGCCCTCGAGGGGGGGGAGGGATAAGTAAAACATCCCGGCGGCAGTAAGCCCCCGCTTCACCTCGTCATTGTTGTCGAGCCCCTTCACGTTTGGACTCAGAGAGTATGTGGGCAGGTTTTCTCGGATGGCGAACTTGCGTCGGTCCGCGACGGTTCGGCGGGTTACCTTATCGACTGCCAGATACAGCTCGGCGGTCCTGGGGTTGATTATCGCGCTCTTGGGAAGCATCTTGCTGTTTATGGCACGGAACAATCAAAAAGTGGGGTCTGGCCACATGTAATTCAGGCGGGCCCAATCCGGCAGGCGTCGGTAAAACTACGATCGGCCACACAGGAGGTGGCCAGGACCAGGGGATAACCCATGGGAATCACGGCTGCGTGCAGAGCGGTCGTTGTCGTGAACAGACCGATGGCTTGCTTTATCCACAAGAACGCGAACCCCAGGACGAAGAAGCTCGTGGCGACAACACGCGCGTCGTCTTGATTATCTGTCAGCGCGCAGATCACCACGATAGCTCCCACCAGAAGTTCGATAAGAAGAATCATAATGCTGACCGGAACCACAGCACCTGAACAAACCGCCCCGGTGGCCAGCATAAACATGAACCAGTACACGGCAAGTAGTGCTGCAAGGAGCAACGCTCCAACCACCGCTGCCGCGACACCAAGCGCGATGCGGACAGCCCGCTTGATGAAGTTGGCGGTGGCTACGATGGCCGCCCTCCGCTCTTTTGCACATTTGCACTGTTCTGGTGTTGTGGCACAGCGGGACATGGTGGCGGATGTTTTTGACGCGGGCCGTTCAAAAAGCGCAGGCGCGCGATTCACAGGATGGCCATCTGCAGAATTAGTTCGCGTCGTCTGGAGTCTCGGCCGCCTGTCTGAGCGCCGCAAGCTCTCGCTCCCGACGGAAGTTCAGAGGTATGAACCCGCCAAGCACCAACGCCAGACCGGTCGCATTGAGCAGTCCAAAGGCCGTCTTGTGCTTAACATGGCGAACACGGCCGGCGCGGGTCAGTGTGGCCAACACTCCTCCGAGACACAGAGCGGTACCAGAGTACATCAGGAGGCACAGAGAGTCGTCGGATGGAGAGTTCATCGTGAGGGATGTTTTTGACCCGGGGCCTTCAAAAAGTGCTGGCGTGCGATTCGCAAACGAGCGTACCTTTTAGCGAGTACACTCTTCACAGGTGCACCTCGGCCTATTGCGGCGCGGGCGGCGGGCTTAGCGGTTGCCGTACATATGCCCGGCACCACCGAGGCCGCCGGAGGGCCCAAGCCCGGCGCGGAGCGCGTCCATGTCCCAGCCGCGGGTTTGGCCTTCATACTCGGTGTGGGACTGGCCGAGGGTCGCGCCAATATCGCGGTCGTACTCGCGCCGGCCGGCCTGCTGCCAGAGCGGAATGCCGTCGTAGCGGAACGCGCGGCGGGCGTCGGGCCCGATATCGGCGGTCATCCGAACGGGGTCGCTGAGGCGCTCGGTCACGCGGCTAATTGCGGACATTTTGGGCGCGCGAGAAACCGCGGTGCGGGTGCTGTCGATCCGCCCGTCGGTGTCCAGGCCCAGAAGAGCATAGTGCTGGTTGATGCGGGATTCGGCGGTGGCATTGGCATCGGGCTCGCACCAGGGCTGGTCGCCGGGGCACATACCTGGATCGGGCGGGGGAGCGCGAAGGGGGGCAACCGGGTCTCGCTCCCGCCAGCTGACAGCGCCGGCGTCGGCGGGGTTTTCGGCGTCGAGTTCGGCGGCGAGTTGTGGCGCGAGGATGTCGGTGCCATATGCGCGGGTGGGCTCAGCGCCATCGTTGCGGACGCGACTGTAGTCGGCCACTCCGTTGGGGTGCGACGCAAATCCCTCGCGCCGGCCCGGCGCTGCCGCTCGCGCGCACGGGGGAATCTTCGCGTCGGGAAATGGCGGGCCCTGCATCCGTTCGGTGAGATTCGAGCACGCGGGCTCAAAGCTGTCCCGCCAGTGATAGCCGGTGCCCGGACAGCCGCTGGTCTTCCCGCACGTAACCGGGGGGGCGATTTCTCGGCCGGGCTGGGGGCGATCGGGAGCCCCACAGGGCGCGGCCCTCGCGGGCCCATACCATTGGGCCGGCCGATCCGGCTCCCCATTGAGCCCGCTATAGCACCCGCCTCCCTGCGCAAAGGAAAAGTACGGCTCGGTGTTCAGCGTCTCCAGACCCGCGGGCCGAAGCGAGTCGGCCTGAAACGCCTGCATCGCGTAGTTCTCAGACGCATCTGACTGCGGAAAGAGCCGGGCGGTCTCGGCGGCGGCCGGGTCAAAGTAGACCGCGAGATCGGCGGCGCTCGCGGCCCGGCTCTCCAGAAACGCGCGGTTGAGCCGCTTAACTTCGTCCCACAGCCCGAGGCCTCGTCGCAAATCGGCGCGCTGCGCTATAGGATCGGCTGAGGCCAGGGCACGCCCGCTCCCGGACGAAAACGTTAGAATTTCGTCGAGCAGAGCGCTGAGGGTTAGGTCCTTGGCTCGAGGGGGGAGGGGGGCCCGGGCGATCGCCGCCTGCAGGTACCGCAGGTTGGGCGTGGACCGGAAGGTTTCCAGCACCTGGCTGCGGAAGTTCTGGGGCTGTCGCATTCATCCGGCGTATACTGGCGCGGGCGGTTGGACTGGCGCGGCGTTTTGGCATGACTGGGGCGGACCGTTCGCGCTCTCGCCGCCGCCGAACTCGGGGCGGCGAATACGCCCGCCCCCGCCAGCGCGTAAAAAAGTCGTATGGGGTTTTGCTCGTCGACTTTGAGCCGGAGACCGGCCGGCCGGTCGCGCTTCTTGATCGCCGCCGCTACACCTATGCCTACGCCGACATCGTCCACGACCACATTTCGGGGCGGGCCGGGGACCGCGCCATCGCCGGGGCGCTGGGCCGAACGACCGTGGACGAAAAGCTCGTCCTCCGGAGTCTGGACTTTCGCCGCATCTTTGGCCACATTTGGGGCGGGGCGTACTACGACTCCCCCCTGTTCGCGGCCAAGCAGCGGGCGTTTGTGGGCCGCTTTGTCGCTCCCGACGCCGGCCGGCGCTTCACGGAATTTATTGACGCCGCCCCGTCCGCGCCCACCCAGTGGGAGCTTCCCAAGGGCCGCCCGGAGGCCGGAGAGTCCCCCCTCGACTGCGCGATCCGCGAAACGCTCGAAGAGACCGGGGTGCCCAAGAGCGCGTACCGGATCTTACCCGAGTTTCGGCTGGACGAGAGCATCACCCACGGCGACACCTGCTATCACATCACCTACTACCTGGGGGTCATGCGGGGGCACCTCCGGCCCGCAGTTTCGTGCCGCCGCCGCGCCCAAATCGCGGAAGTCGCGGAAGTTCGCTGGATGGGCCTCGAAGAGCTTCGCGCGCTCGATTCCGCCCCCGGCGCCCGCCGACTAACCCCCATCGTTCGCCCGGCCCTGCGCTACGCCAAGCGGCTTCACCGGCTTCGGGGACGCGTTGCGGCTCCGGGGTAGGCCGGCGCCAGTGGCGACACTTTTTGATTATTGCGCGCCGCAAATACATTGGCGACAATTCGAGCCGCGAACACATTGCCGCTCTCATCCATCGAACGACAATTCGAGCCGCGACTGCGATGCGCGTCAATTCGATCAAAGAAATCCGCCGCCGCTTGGAAAGCGGGGTCGATCCCCAAAAATGCATTGTCGCGCGGGTGAGCCCTCTGCGGTGGGCGGCGTCAAGAAACCGCATCACCACCGTGCGGATTCTCCTCGAGTTTGGGCACCCGGTGGCGGGCGTTTTGGGGCATGCATGTAGGGGAGGGTCCCCCGTGGTTCTCCAAGCCCTAATCGACGCAGGGGCTGATGTCAACGAAACAGGATTTTACGTCATAGAACACTGGCTGTGTACTCCTCTGATGGTCGCGGTGAACAGAAACGACCCGTCGTTGGTGAAATTCCTGCTCGACGCCGGGGCCAAAACCGAAGTGGTCTCCCCCTACGGAATATGTTCTCCTTTGCTGCAATACCTGGGCCCAGAGGTCACAAAGCTGCTGCTTGACGCCGGGGCGAATGTTCATGTTCGCCTGTCGGGAATTGAGGGGGCGCTCACTCCGCTGCACTACACAACAGACCCATCAATCGCCAAACTTCTCATTGAGTACGGGGCCGATTTGGAAGCAGACTCTCAGGGCGGGACTCCATTGCGAAACGTGGTGATTTCCCCTCCCGGTCGCTATCCGCCTGGAGCGGCCGAGGCGCTCATCAAGCTGTTTGTTGAGTATGGGGCGGACACAACGCCCGGGGTCGCCGCACTCGAGTATGCCGAGGACCCCAATATTGTCGAGATGCTCACGCCGCGGCCCAAGAAGGCGACCTAAATGGCGGGCCTTGCGCCGGTGGTGACCGCCCGCCATTTAGGTCGGCGCACTTTTTGAATGCTCCGGGCGGTTAACATCTAGCACACATCATGTCGGAGATTTGGCACACAACTCTTCCCAGCGTGGAAACCGTGACGACCGTAGAGCCCGGGCGCTATCGCCACTTCAAGGGAAACTTCTACAGCGTGATCGGAATGACACAGCACAGCGAAGACAAGGATCCCGATGGTGAACCCGCCCGTCTTGTGCTCTACCGCCGCGAGCTCGACGGTAGCCTGTGGTCGCGGCCGCTCGCCATGTGGTCTGAGCCGGTCCCCGCCGCGAAGCTCGCCGCGAACGGGATTGCCCCGAAGGCCGACGGGGCGCCCACTCTCCGCTTTGAGAAGTGCGAGTAGACGCCGGAGGTTCCGGGTCACTGGAAGGGAAGGCGCCAGATTATAGGGCCCTTTCTTTTTGAATCACCGGAGGAGCACAGAATCTTGTGCGTTCGGGCCTGGGGGAGTAAACCTCCATTTGAATAGCCACGGAAGATTATTGCAGGCTCCATGGCGTACTACAAGATGACCAAGATAGCGATTGTTTGTCCTTCGACGGAGGAGATACACGCGTGGCTTGACGCCGGCAACGATCCCAACGAGCTCCATCCAAAATATGGACTGTTGCTCAAATCCGTGATCCAGGACCACAACGACGCGTCACCCAGGACCGCCTCTCGAATGCCCGGCTGCTTCTGGAGCGCGGCGCCGACCCCAACAAAATGCTATCCGCCTGGAACGGTCTCCCGGATGGCCGCCGCGTTTTAGACGCAGCCGGACCCAACAAAATGTTATTCGTCATCCCCACCACGGTGTTTCAGTACGCGTGCTCTTGCGCTCCCGCGACATGCGTGGCACTGTTGCTGGAGTTTGGCGCCGAGATCAAGAGCGAGTGTCTGTTTGACACGATGGATCACAATTTCGACGAACGCGCGGCCGAAATTCTGGACATTCTCATTTCGGCCGGCGCAAACATCGAGACAGTTCGCTTCTCGGGTAACGGCGAGGAATGCTGGGGCCCGCTGCCGTTTGCATGTATGCTCGAAATGGACGCGTGTGTGCGCGTTTTGCTGCGGGCCGGCGCGGATCCCAACCGGCCCCTGTGGGATGGTAGCACCTGTCTTCACATGGCCGCCGACAAAGAAAACCCTACTGTCATTGAAATGCTGCTCGACGCCGGCGCCCAAATCGACGCGCAGGACAAAAAGGGTAACACCCCGCTGCTGTACGCGTGCAAATGGCATGAAGAGGAGGATTCCGAAGACACGATACAGACGCTGTTCGCGGCTGGCGCCTCCCTCACCGTCCGCAACAATAAGGGCAAGCAGGCCCGCGACTATGCGTCCACTCGCGAGATGATTGAGCTCCTCACGCGCCGGCCCAAGGGGGCGATGTAACTCACGCCCCCACTAAGCGTGGCGTCCCGCGCTCACTCCGTCTTCGCCGCAAGCAGCGCGACGAGTACGTCATGGCTGGCGGCGTCGCGGCGAGCCCGCTGGCGCGAACTTTTTTCCTTGTCCAGAATGTTGTCACAAATTTCGGCGAGTCCCAGTCGCGGCGGAGCGTCGGTGCCCCAGGAGCGAGCCTTTTGCGCGCCCGGAAAATCGACGGGATCGTGGTAGGCCAGACACCGGCGGCGGGAATCGGTGTCGCGCTGGGGGCATCCCGCCGGGCGCCGAAAGCGGCACTCGGGGACCGGCCCGTTTGTGGTCTCGCCAACGCCGGCGTGGAAAAGGACCCCACCCACACAGAACGCAAAGTGCCCCCACGCCGAAACGTAGTACAGGTCATTGGTGGTCATCCGCGCGAGCACCTCCGCGGGGTCTTGGACGTCGTCCGGAATAACGATCGCGTTGAGCGCGGGAGCGGCCGGGCCCACCGAAATGCTGTCTCGCCAGCCCGAGTTCCCGGAGGGGCGCACCGAAACCGGCCGCGCTCCATTCCACCAGGGAGCGACACTGATCTCGGCCCGCGCGGCCGGCTCGCACACGTCGGGGGCCGACGGGTCGGCCCAGCGCGTTCGCCGCGAAACCTGGT
>Ga0316208_1003763_pt1 | contig 10622 bp, 9 predicted proteins | sample 3monopyrite_MG_FD_204944 | JGI IMG/M metagenome (GOLD analysis project Ga0316208, IMG submission 204944) | Microbial mat bacterial communities from mineral coupon in-situ incubated in ocean water Damariscotta River, Maine, United States -... | ecosystem: Environmental > Aquatic > Marine > Coastal...
GAGCTGCGTGAGACGTCCTTTTGGTTGAAGAGCTCGAGCAGCGCGCTGCCGTCGGACTCGCCCGTGCCGAAGCCGGTCGCGAGCAGGCTCGGGTCGAGCTCGATGTCGGCGCGCACGCCGATGTCGACCGCGCTCGAGCCGGTGAACAGCCCGCCGAGACCCAGCGCGACCAGCACGTCGGTCTCATCGGGGTCGCCGACGACGTCCAGGTCGAAGCGGTCGCCGTCGGTCGCCGACACCTCGCCGAGGCCGAACGACACGTTGATGCCGTTCGCCACGGCGAGCTCGGTGCCGGGCACATAGCCGTCGCCGACGTCCAGCGTGACCACGAGGTCGCCCTTCTCGTCGTAGACCTCGACGCCCAGGCCGGGCGTCGTGCCGATCGTGCCGTCGCCGGTCGGCACGAACGAGTACACGCCGTTGCCAGCGCCGGAGTACGCGCCGGAGACGACCGGCGCGACGCTGTTGTCGTTGCCGGTGAACGTCTGGCCCGCGAAGCCCGACCAGCCGAGGCCCGCCAGCGCGGTGCCCCCGACGACGTCGAAGGCCTCGTCGGCACCCGCGCCCGCGGTCTGCACCACCAGGTGCCCGCCCACGTCGCTGGCCATCAGGCTCGCCGCCTGGGCGCTGGGGTCGGCGTTGATGACGGCGGCCAGCTCGGCCGCGGTCGCCTCGGTGATGTCCTCGAAGTCGCCCAGGTTCAGGCCGATCGAGACCGGCGTCGGGACGCCGGCGAGCGTCACGCTCAGGTCGAGGGACTGGCCGTCCGCGAGCGCGAACGGCTCCGCGGCTTGCGTGCCGAGCGACGCCTTGCCGCTGCCGAACGATCCGGCGTTGTCCGGGTTGGAGTCCAGCGTCGGGCTGAAGTCGTAGCCGAAGCCCGCGTCGCTCACGATCCGCAGGCTGCCGAGGCTGCTGATCTCGGCGTTGAGGTGCGGGATCTCGTTCAGCGCCTCGGCCAGATCGCCCAGCGTCGACTTGTTCGCGTTGAGCTCGAGCTTGTGCTTCACGATCTCACCGGTGCCCGACTCGGTCACCGTCACGTAGAGGTCGCCGCTCTGCACGTCGAACGGCAGCGAGCCGTTGTTCAGGAGCTCGTCGGTGAACTTGCCGTCGCCGTCCATGTCCATGATCGGGTTCTCCGCGACGAGCAGTTTGTAGGGACCCGAGCCCGGCACGGCGGTCGAGTGCACCTTGTTGGCCTGGAAGATCAGCTCCTTGGCCAGCGCGTCGATCTCGGACGTGATGCCCGGCAGCCCCGAGCTCGACACGTCGAGGTGCGCACCGAGCGCGCCACCCGTGACGTCGATCGTCCCGGTGACGTTCTGCAGGCGCACCTCGGGCGGCCCGCCATTGCTCGTCTTGACGCTCATCTTGTACGAGCCCTTGGTGCCGACCAGGGTCGCGCCGCCGACCGTCACGGTGACGCTGCCGTTCGAGTTGTCGATCGTCTTGATGCCGACGACCTGGGACAGCTTGTCGAGCGCCACACCGCGCTGGTCGCGCAGGTCGTTGGCCTGGGTGCCGGTCGCTTCGATCTCGGAGATCTGCTTGTTGAGCTCGGCGACCTGCGCCGCGAGCGCGTTGACCTGGCCCACCTCGGCCTCCACCTGGGCCTGGTTGTCGACGTCGAACGTCTTGAGCGTGCTCGCCACCTGGTTGAACAGCGACGTGAGGTCCGTCGCCGCCTGGGCCAGGCTGGTGCGCAGCACGCCGTCCTCGGGCGCACCCGAGAGGTCGGCGGTCGCCGCGAAGAAGTCGTTCATCGACTTGCCCAGGCTGAAGCCGTTCGGCTCGGCGAACAGGTCCTCGATCTGGCGGAACGAGATCGTGCGCGCCTCGAAGTTCTTGCCGACCGAGGTGCGCGACAGGATGCGCCCCTCGAGCACGCCGTCGAAGCTGCGCTGGATGCTGGCGGCGTTGACGCCCGTGCCGACGAGCAGGCCGCGCACGTTCATCGGCGAGGTGGTGTCGAACAGCACCTTCTGCTGCGAGTAGCCGTCGACGCCCATGTTGGCGATGTTGTTCCCGACGGTGTCGAGCGCAGCCTGGCTGGCGAGGAGGGCCTTGAAGCCCGTGTTGAATCCGACGTTGGTCATGGTCTAGGCCTCTGCGTTGACGAGGGTGCCGCCTTCGGACGGGCGACCGCCACCGGACTCGATGACGCGCTCGACGGTGTCGCGGATGATGCCCTGCTGGAAGCGGGCGTAGGTGCGGACGCGGGTGCTGGTGCGGGCGGTCTCGCGGAGCATGTCCGAGAGCTCGGTGCGCAGGCGCTTGAGCCGCCGGCCGGAGCCTTCGAGGCGCGCCGCGATGCTGCCGAGGGTCAGGCTCTTGGCGCTGACGCCCCACAGGCGCTCGAAGTCCTTCAGCAACATCCGCCGGCGCGTGTCGCGCGAGGTGGCGCCGGCCATCAGGCGGCGGGCGTCGACGAGCAGGGCGTCGACCGCGTCGCCGTCGGCCGCGAGCAGCGCGGCCTCCTGGGCGGTCAGGTTCTCGAGGATCTGGCGCTGAACGCCGAGCTCCTCCTGCACGAGCGCTTCGAGGCGCGGGACCATGGCGTCGAGGGACATCAGCGGACCTCCGGGGTGGAGACGTTGTTGGGTGCCGGTGCGAGGGGCGCGCCGGCCTTGGGGATCTGGAGCTCGGCGATGCGGCCGAGGGTCACGGGGTCGGCGCTGGCCGGGGGCACGAGCGGGGCGACCGCCGCGTCCAGCGCGACCGGCTCCGCCTTGGCGGCGTCGGCGTCGTCCGCCGCGGCGAGCGCGGCCTGCTCGACGCCGAGCTGACGGCGCAGCACATCGGCGAGCCCGAGCCCGCCATCCTCGGCGAGCGCGCGGCCCATCTCGGTGTCGAACCACTGGGCGTAGGTGTCCGCGCCCGGGCCGTCGCCGAAGAAGCCGCCCTCGACGGTCGAGCGCATCTCCTTGACCAACATCGAGGCGAACAGGCTCTCGAACTGCTCGGCCGCGACGACCGGGTCGCCGCTCTCTGCGAGGCGCTCGAAGCCCTGGGCCTTGCTGGCCTGCAGCGCGTCGAGCGCGCTGGTCTGCTGGTTGGAGACGTTCATGGCTACAGCTGGATCAGCTCGGCGTGGAGCATGCCGGCCTGGCTCATGTCCTGCAGCAGCTGGATCATGTCGCGCGGGCTGACGCCCAGGACGTCGAGGACCTCGACCACCTCGTTGAGGTTCGCGGCGCCGTTGATGATCGACAGCGCGCGGTTCTCCTCCTGGACCGTCAGCGACGTGCGCGGGACGGTCTCGGTGGTGCCGCCGGAGAGCGGGCCGGGCTGGCTGACCTCGGGCGACTCGGCGACCGTGACGGTCAGGTTGCCCTTGGTGACGGCGCCCGCGCTGATGCGCACGCCTTCACCGATCACGATGACGCCGGTGCGCTCGTTGATCAGGACCCGCGCGAAGGACTCGGGCGTGATCTCACACTTGAGCAGCGTGTCCAGGAACGGCACGTGCAGCTGTTCGGGGATGTCGCGCGGCACGGCGATGCGCACGGAGGTCGCGTCGACCGGCACGGCGATGCCGGGGTACAGGTCGTTGATCGCCTGGGCGATGCGGCCCGTGTTGCCGAAGGAGCCCTTGCGGTACTTCGAGTCCAGGTAGATGTAGCCGTGCTCGGTGATGAACTGCGTGAAGACGGGGCGCTCGATCTTGCCGCCGCCGCTGATCGTGCCGACGGTCGGGTGGTTCGAGGTCGCGGACGCGCCCTCGGCCTGGATCGAGTACGAGTTGGTGTTCACCGACCCGCTGGCCGTCGCATAGACCTGGTCGTTCGCGCCCTTGAGCTCGGTGAAGACCAGGGTGCCGCCGGTCAGGCTGGACGTGTCGCCCATCGCCGAGACCTTGACGTCCAGGGGCGTGCCCTCCTTGAGGCCGGAAGGCATCGAGGCCTCGACCCAGACCATGGCGACGTTGGTCGTCTGCAGCTGGTCCTCGGAGAAGGGCATGTTGGCGGTCAGCAGCAGGTTGCGCAGCGCGGAGCGGGTCGCGCCGCCGGAGTCGCCGGTGCCGGCGAGGCCGATCACCAGACCGACGCCGCTGAGCGTGTTGGACTCCTGGCCGCGGACGCGCATGACGTCGCTGACGCGGACCTGGATGCGGCCGTTCACGCGCGGCTGGACGCCGGCGATGCGCGGGCTGCGGAGGATCGTGGCGCTCGAGCTGCCGGTCGGCTGCGTGGGCGCCTCGATGGAGCTCGGGGTGATCGGCAGCGGCTGCACGACGGGGCCCTGCAGGGCCATGAGGAGAAGGGGGAGCAACATGGCGATCAGAAGGGCCAGACCCAGGCGATGGCGTCGTGGAACAGCTTGCCGATGCCTTGGCGGTTGGTCGCCTGGGTCATCGGGCCGCTGCCGGAGTAGGTGACGGTCGCCTCGGCGACCAGCTCGGAGTCGATCGTGTTCTGGGCCGTGATGTCCCACTTGCGCATGATCCCGCGGAACTCGATGACCTTGGTCTCGTCGTCGATGCGCACCTCGCGGCGGCCCTCGATGACCATCGTGCCCTGGGGCGTCACGTCGACGACGATCGCGGTCAGGCGCGCGTTGAAGTTGCCCGCCTTGGAGTACGAGGCCGAGCCCGTGAAGCCGTCCTGGCTCGCGGCGCCGATCGACGGCAGCGTCTCGAAGAGGCTGTCGAAGATCTCCATCTTGGTCATCTCGTAGTCGAGGTTGGTCGACTTGGTGAAGTCGCTCGCCTCCTGGTTGGAGACGTTCTGGGCCTCGTTGATGACGACGGTGATCAGGTCGCCGGGGCGGTGCGCGATCTTGGCGGCGATCAGCGAGACGCCGCCCTTGCGGACGTCGTAGATCGAGCCGGGGCGGCTCTGGGCGGTCGCGCTGCTGGCGAGCAGCGTGAGCGCGAGGCCGGCGGCGAGGGCGGTGCGGGAGAGCTTGGACATGGGGAGCGCGGGGGTGCTAGACGTTGAGGTCGAGGGTGACGAGGTCGCTGTGCTTGACCTGCGCCTTGAGCTCGACGTTGGAGTCGACGCGCCGGACGCGGATGAAGTCGCCGATGCCGGCGGTCTCGAGCGCGAGGACCTTGACGGTCACGCGGATCGAGCCCTTGGTGACGATCAGGGTCAGCTCGTCGCCGGTCTGGACGACCTTGGGGCGGGTGACGTCCTGTTCGGCGACGAAGCTGCCGGCGGTCAGGTTGACGCGGGCGATGGCGCCGACGGTCGAGGCCGGCTGCAGCACCGTGACCGACGCGTCGCTCGGGCTCTGGACCCGCGCGAGCTGGAACATGGCGGAGGTCACGCGCGCCCCGGCGGGCACGTCGTGCAGCAGCACGGGCAGCTCTTCCCACACGGCGATCTGCCACTCGGCGTGGACGCGGCGGTAGACGACGCCCCCGACGCGGATGTGGACCGTGACCGGCAGCAGGCCGGAGCGCAGCTCGGGCTGGCCGAGCTCGACGTGCAGGGTCGGCAGCCCGTCGCCCATGTCGTCACGCGGCACCTCGAGCGAGGTGATCACGCGGTTCGGTGACCAGGTGACGTCGCGGTTGCCGCGGGCGGCGGTCAGGCGCGCGTCGACGGCGGCGACGATCGACTCGGCGTCGACGACGACCGTCTCGGGGAAGACGCTGACCGCGGGGCGGCCCTGGAAGCTGACCTCGAGGCCGGGCACCGCGACGCGGATCCGGCTGAGGATGTCGTTGCGGTCGACGACGCGGCGGTAGCCGGGCGTCGGCGCGCTGGTGATCACCAGCGCCTCGAGCGTCTGCAGCGTCGCCGCGTCCGCGCCCATGACGGTCGCGACCTCGCCGAGCTCGATCTCGGTGCCGCGCGCGGCGGCCTCGGTCGGGAGCAGGATCGTGACGCCTGCCAGGAAGAGGGTGCCCAACATGATCAGCGCACCATCTGGTTGACCTGCTGCATCATCTCGTCGCCGACCTGGATCGTGCGCGAGTTCAGCTCGTAGTTGCGCTGGGCCTGGATCAGCTCGATCAGCTCGTCGACCACCTGCACGTTGGAGCGCTCGAGGTAGCCGTGCTTGATCGTGCCGGTGCCGTTGGCGCCGGCGGACTCCTCGGTCGGCGACCCGGAGGAGGCCGTCTCGGAGTAGAAGTTGTCGCCGCGCGCATCGAGGCCGGCGGGGTTCGCGAAGCGCGTCAGCGTGATCTGGCCCGCGATGTTCGACGGGCTGTTGGCCGTGGCGTACGAGACGGTGCCGTCGCTGCCGATGACGACCGAGAGCGCGTCCTCGGGGACGGTGATCTGGTCGCTCAGGCGGTAGCCGTCGGCGGTGACGAGCATGCCCTCGGCGTCCTTGCGCAGCGCGCCATCGCGGGTGTACAGCGTCTCTCCGGCGGGGCCCTCCACGCTGAGGAAGCCCTCGCCCTTGATCGCGATGTCGAACGCGCCGCCGGTCGGCACCAGGTCGCCCTGCATGAACGACTTGGTCGAGCTCGAGACCTCGGCGCCCGTGCCGACCTGCAGGCCGGTCGGGTCGATCTGGTCCTTGGTCACGTTCGAACCGGGCGCCTTGTAGGTCTGGTACAGCAGCGAGCGGAACGCGAGCCGGTTCTTCTTGAACCCGGTCGTGTTCACGTTGGCGATGTTGTTGGCGATCGTCTCGACCTGGCGCTGTTGCGCTTGCATGCCGGTGGACGCGGTGCGGAGTGCTCGGATCATGGTGCTTAGTTGAGTTGGGTGAGCTTGGAGTAGCTCTCGGCGATCTGACTCACCGTGTTGGAAGCGGACTGGTAGTTGCGCTGCGCGAGGATCATCTCGACCATCTCGCTCACCGCTTGGACGTTGGAGGCCTCGTAGGTGCCGGCGTAGACCACGCCCGTCGCCGGGTCCTGGTCCATGCTCGCGGGGGCGTGGTAGAAGCCCTCGTCGTCGATCACGAGCTTGCTCGGGTCCTCGAAGTCGACGAGCCGCAGCTGGCCGATCTCGACGTTGCCCTGGAAGACGTAGCCGGCGCCGTCGATCTCGATGCGCTGGCCCGTGGGCTCGAGCTGGTTCTGGCGGTTGTCCCAGACGACCGGGCGACCGGCCGGCGAGACGAGGTCGCCCTCGGCGGTCATGCGCAGGCTGCCGTCGCGGGTGAAGATGTCGTCGCCCTCGTTGCCCTCGAACGCGAAGAAGCCCTTGCCCATGAAGGCGAGGTCGAGCGGGTTGCCCGTCTCGATCAGCTCGCCCTGCTGGTGGTCGGTCGAGGTCGTCAGGGTCTGGCCCGAGACCATCCGGCCGTTGACGATCTGCTCGAACGAGTTGACCGTGCCGACCTGGCGCTTGTAGCCGGTCGCCGATGCGTTCGCGATGTTCTGCGCGATGACGTCGAGCCGCTTCTCGGCTGCGGCCATCGAAGACACCGCCTGGTAGAGTCCTTTGGTCATGCCGTCCTTCACGCACGGCCCGTGCCAACCCTCGCACCCCGCTCCCAGGGCCCCTGGAGCCCGCTTGGCACCCCCGCGAAGGCGCGCCCCGCCGCGCCCCGGAAAGTGTTTCCGCCCCTCGCTTCCCACCTGGAAAAAAACGAGCGGGCCCCACCTGGGACCCGCTCGCTCGGTCTCGGGGGTTGTCCGTCGGCTCGCGCCGCCCCGGACCGGCCCCCCTCTCTGGTTCCGGATCAGAGCATGTTGTTGGCCTCGGCCATCATCTCGTCCTGGGTCGTGATCACCCGCGCGTTCGACTGGAAGCCGCGCTGGGCCTGGATCAGCTGCACGAACTCCTCGGTGGTGTCGACGTTGGACTGCTCGAGCGCGCCCGCGACCACGCCGCCGGCCACGGCCGACGCGCCGGCGCCGAAGACCAGGTCGCCGCTGTTCGAGGTCTCGGCCCACGTGCTGTCGCCGGCCTCCTCGAGGCCCAGCTCGTTGCTAAACGTCGCGATGCCGAAGTTGCCCAGCGAGCGCGTCTCGCCGTTCGTGTAGAAGCCCTGGATCTCGCCGGTCTCGAGCACCTGCATCGTGCCGAGCTGACCGGCGCCGAAGCCGTCCTGGCTGCCCACGATGACGTCGCCGGGACCGCCGAACTGGGTCAGGCCGGCGAAGCCGCCGGGCTCGCCCAGCTCGAGGTTGATCGACTGCGCGTTCTGGCCGGTGAACTGCACGTTGATGCTCGCCACCGACGGCGACAGGATCGAGCCGTCCTCGTTGAACACGATGCCGGTCACGTCGCCGGAGAGCACGTCGCCCTCCTCGGACGGCATCGACACCGCGAGGTTCCACGAGCCGTCCACCTGGCGCGTGTAGTCGAAGGTCAGCTGGTGCGCCGTGCCCGAGGAGTCGAACACCTCGGCCGAGGTCGTGACCGTGTCGGGGCCCGCCCCGTTGGTCGCCAGCGTCATCACGTGCTCGGTCCAGTTCGCGCCGCCGGCCTGGTTCTCGCCGTCGAGCAGCACCATCGAGAGGCCCGCCTCGCCGGTCTCGTCGGCGGTCAGCTCGAGCAGCTGGTTCGTGCCGTTGTAGCTGACCGTCGCGCCGGAGTACTGGGAGTCGAGGAACGCGACCAGGTCGTCGACCGTCGTGCCGTCGGTGCCGTACACGAACGACGCCCCCAGCGGCGTGCCGTCGGCGTCCGTGCCCGAGAACTCGATCGTGTCGCCGGTCTGGTAGGACGACGTGTTGCTGGTCAGCACGTTCAGGTCGGACGTGCCGAGCGCGGCGGACTCGTTGCCCTTGACCAGGCTGGTGCTCATTCCGATCAGGCTCGCGAGGTCCTTGCCGGACTCGCCGGGCGTGACCTTGATGGACGACTTCTCGCCCTTGACCGCGCTGGTCAGCTGGACGAGGCCGCCGTTCAGGTTCGCCGAGACGTGGTCGAGGGCGTCGATCGCCGCCACGATGTCCGCCGCGGTGACCGTGCCGGTCGTGCTGGTCACGCCGACCTCCTGGGGCGCGCCGTCGTTCAGCTTGAGCTCCATCGTCCAGGTCTCGCCGACCGGGACGGGGAAGGGGCCGCCGAGCGTGCTCTCGAGCGTCGCTGCGGTGCCTTCCTTGAGCGGCGCGCTGGCGGTCAGCTCCTCGGCCAGCGGCCCGGTGATCTCGGACGGCAGGTTGCCGGAGAACTCGGCCTGGCTGGTCGCGCTGGGCGGGAAGACCGACTCGGTGTCGACCGTGATCGGCTGGCTGTTCGCGCCCAGGACGCGCAGGCCGGTGCGCAGATCGACCATGTTGCGCGCCGCGTCCAGCGCAAACGTGCCGACCCGGGTGTACAGGTCGCGGCCGTTGCCCTCGAGCGCGAAGAAGCCGCGGCCCGCGAGCGCCAGGTCGAAGGTGCGGCCCGTCGAGGACAGCGCACCTTGGGAGAAGTTGCGGTCGACCGAGCTCATCTGCGAGCCCATGCCGATCTGCATCGGGTTGCGGCCGCCGCTGATCGCGTCGGGCGCCGACGCGTAGCGCAGCGTCGACGAGAGCTGGTCGGAGAACGTCGCGCGGGACGCCTTGAAGCCCAGCGTGTTGGAGTTCGCCAGGTTGTTGCCGATGACGTCCATCCAGTTCTGGTTGGCCTTCATCGCGCCGAGCGCGGAGATGAATGCGCGGGACATGCTAGTTCTCCTCCGTCTCGGCGGCGGCGCCGGCGACCTGGGTCACGATCTGCAGCGGCACCTCCTCGGTGCCGACGGTCAGGTACGAGAGGCCGTCCTGGACCTTGATCTTGTCGACGAGCCCCGAGCCCGTGCTGCCCGTCAGCGGGTCGGACCACTGGACCTCCTTGCCGATCAGCGACGAGCCCGTCGTCAGCTGGCTCATCAGCGCGTTGTTGTCCTGGAGCAGCGCCATCGTCAGCAGGTTGTCGTTCATGTTCTCCATCTGCTCGAGGCTCGAGAAGCTGGCGAGCTGCGCGATGAACTGGTCGTTCGACTGCGGATCGAGCGGGTCCTGGTGCTTCATCTGCGAGACCAAGAGCTCCATGAAGGCGTCCTTGCCCAGCTCGTTGCTGCCCTGGGCAGCTTCGTTCGAGGGGAAGGTCGACGTGTCGGTCGTGAGTCCGGTGAGTTCCATAGGAGGTGGGAGCGTGGTTGGGGGCGTTCGGGTGGTCAGTCGGCGAGGGCGAGGTCGATGTCCTGGACCTCGAAGCCCTGGGCCTCGAGGGTGGCGGTGAGCTCGGGGAGTTGGTTCTGGAGCGCCTCGAGGGTCTCGGGGCGGGTGGCGCGCATGACGGCGGTCAGGCGGCCGGAGCGCAGGGCGAGGCGCATCTGGATCTGGCCCAGGCTGGCGGGCGAGAGTGCGATCGAGATCTCGCGGCCGCCCGGGGCGAGGTGGGCGCGGACCTGGCGCAGGACGCTGGCCTGGCGGTCGAGGTCGGCTTCGCGGGTGACCATCAGCTCGGAGACGAGGTCGCGGAAGGCGGCTTCGGGGCGCGCGGGCTGGGCGCTCGCGGTGCGGGCGTTGCGCTCGGCGGCGGCGGCGCCGGTGTCGGCTTGGCCCTGCTGGCCGGGCGCCGGTGCGGCGGCGCGGGGGGTGGCCTGCGGCGCGGTGGTTTGGGTCGCGGTCGTGCTCGACGGGGGGGCTTGGGGCGGCTGCGGGAGGGCCGCCGGGGAGGCGCCGGGTTGCAGGCGGGCGCGGCGGGCCGCGCTCTCGCCGTGGGAGGCGGGCTCCGGCTGGGCCGCGGTGGCGCGGCGGCGGGCGCTCGGGGTCTCCGGGTTGACCT
>Ga0316208_1003765_pt1 | contig 10620 bp, 8 predicted proteins | sample 3monopyrite_MG_FD_204944 | JGI IMG/M metagenome (GOLD analysis project Ga0316208, IMG submission 204944) | Microbial mat bacterial communities from mineral coupon in-situ incubated in ocean water Damariscotta River, Maine, United States -... | ecosystem: Environmental > Aquatic > Marine > Coastal...
GGAATGAGCGATCGAGTGCCCAGTTCACACTTTGGCAACCGCATTTTGATCGTGACTACACTTCCATTTATGATTTGTTGGCGATTCCAATTTTTGGTCCTTCTCCTAAGACAGTCCAGCTTGGATCGAATCAGCAAACTGCCAGTGGGGGCGTGACCAAAATTCTTTCTAACGGTCGGCGGATGTCTGGCTTTGCCCGTGTTAATGGTACCGACAGGCCAGTGCTTGCGGGGACTGCGAAATTCATGCGACCGGATAACGAACCCTCCGTGCAGGTAACTGCTCCGCCCAAGACGGCTCCGTTTGATACCACTGCTTCGGGATATACCCCCGCCAGCAGCACGGCAGCGAATGATAATCGCTGGTATCGGCTGTTTGAATTTTATGAAGTGAAAACAACCGCGCAATCTGCCTTCCGCGATGATTTACCGATTCCACGCACACCGGGGAATGTGAATCTGAATACCGTTCGACATCCGGGAGTATTGGCCGGCGTAATTGATGATACGTATCACTTGAGGAACCATACCAATCCACTTGCTGCAACCGAGGATGCCATTGCGAAAATTCCATTCCGTCAATTGCGTGATCCCAAAGAAGCTGCTCGTGATTGGGGGAAAGAATTCTTTCAGTCGCGCGATGTGCGTGATCCTATCATCGCTGCTGCTGGTGGTACCGCCTACTTGCCGGGGATTCCTGGATCGCGACCGTTCCGTCCGATGACGTTTTTGGGAAATGCTGATCCAGCCGGTGTGGCCGATATTGGTCGCCAGACGATTGATCAGACGCTTCTGCGAAGTTTACCCAAGGATGGTGCCTTACTGGGGCAGACGGAATCTGTTTTGGATCGTAGATTGTTTGAGGCTCGTACAGAAGCTGATGTCAATGCCTCTACGGCAGGCTTCCCATCAGCTGATACGGCAAAAGACGCGGTTGATTTTCATACTCGTAATCGGATATTGGGTAAGATTGCGAATAATACGACGGTTCGCAGCCATGTGTTTTATTGTTGGATTTATGTGCAATTCCATGAGGCGGCTGAGGATGAGTTTGGGAATGTGCAGGTCGGTGGCAAGATGGCGGATCAGCCGGTGCATCGCGCGTTCTTTGTGATTGATCGCTCGAAACTGGAAGAAGCCTGGAACCCGAAAACAAAAACATTCGACTGGCGAAAATTTGTCACGCTGCGAAATGTGATTCAGTAATTACCAAAAGAAAAGAGAGAAGAAAGTAAAAAGAAGAAAAGTGTTTCACGCAAAGACGCGGAGACGCAAAGAAAGAAAAGGAGAAGAAAGAAATTTTAAAAGAGTGTTTTTGGAAGAGATTTTTGATTGCCTCAAAGAGTCTGCGTGAAGCCCTTTGCGTCGCTGCGTCTTTGCGAGAGTCCTTTTTTGTGGATTGTGAAAGAGCATGAAATCTGAGAACGAGCTTGCAACGATTATTGTTGATCTCTGCTTTCAGATACATTGTGATTTAGGACCAGGACTTTTGGAATCTGTTTACGAACGTGTACTTGAAAAATGTTTGAGTGATAAGGGATTATCAGTTGAACGCCAAAAAGCAATCCCGATTACTTTTAATGACATGGTTTTTGATGAAGGATTTCGAGCAGATTTAATCGTTGAAAACAAACTTTTGTTGGAATTAAAATCTGTTGAATATTTAAAGCCAGTTCATTTTAAGCAGGTACTTACCTACATTAAACTAATGGATTTGAACCTGGGCCTTCTTCTGAACTTCGGTGATAAATTGATGAAAGATGGGATCAAGCGAGTTGCGAATGGGATTTGAAAAGTAAAAAAATGTGTTTCACGCAAAGACGCTGAGACGCAAAGAAAATAAATGAAAAAGAGAAGAAGAAAAGTTTTTCAAGGTGGTTTCATTTGTTTATTCGAGTCTCATTTATTTTAGAACGCAATGTGAGAAATCCTTTGCGTCGCTGCGTCTTTGCGAGAGTCCTTTTTTGTGGGTTGTGAGGAATGGTAGGTCATGTTTCCTGCAGGGAAAAGAGAGTTTGTTCATTTGTGTGGCTTGGATTTTGCAGGCTGAACCGTGAGGGCTTGTTTTTAATCGGTAAAAGCCGATACTTATGCTTAAAATTGGGAAAGATTCTAAAATGGGCTGGATTTTTGATCGTTGATAGGGCCATAATAGAGGGAGTGAGACGTTTGTAGTATTGAGTAGGCTGGCGGGTTTCTATGGCTCGTTGGCGTGTGGATTCAGTTTTCGATTCTATTTTTTGCCGGGCCGGCTATTTCGAGGTGGCGGTAGGTTGCCTTTATCTACTTTAGTTTTATGGCGGGCAATTTTGGTTATTTGTATTCGTGGCGAGCTGTCTGGGCCGTCGGCTGCTGCGAAGTATTTTTTTTGCAGACACAATTTCTGAGGAGTGTGAAACATGTTACGTACACAACGAAAAGTGAATCAAGCCGGCAAACGCCGCGGATTCACACTGATCGAACTTCTGGTGGTTATTTCAATTATCGCCACGCTGGCGGCCCTGATTCTTCCCGGTATTCAGGGAGCACGAGAAGCGGCCCGGAATTTACAGTGCCTGAACAATCTGCGCAACATTGGCACTGCGGTGGCAAGTTTTACATCACAAAGTGGTGGGAAGTATCCCAAGCTTTCTGGTCAGGACAGTTACGTTAACGTAACAACGAGAGTTGATTATGGTTGGCCGGTTGCACTGTTCCCAGCCATGGATAATGCGGCACTGTATCGAGAACTGGTAAAAAGTGAAGGGGCAGCTTCGGGTAACAGTAATGAGGCACACGCAACGTTGTTTTCAAAACAAATTGCAGTTCTGGTTTGCCCGGATGACCAGAATAACTTCCAGCAGCCCGGTGGTTTAAGCTATGTGGCAAATGCTGGATATGCTCCTGAAACTAATGGCGCCGGCCAATGGGGAACAGCGAACGATCTTGCCCACGATGCCAATAACATTGAGTGGCGAGATGGGCAAACGCCTGCTGTCAATACAGGGAATTCAATTGCAAATCGAGTTGGGCAATCAACAGGCGTATTCTGGCGTGGAAACTCAATTGTTTCTGTCGATTTTATCTCCAGTAACGATGGTCTTCAGCAGACGATTATGTTAACAGAGAATCAGGATGCCAGACGGTGGTATTCTCCATTTACTGGGGACATTGCTTTTGCTCTGCAAGTTCCTGTTGATAGTAGTGGTTTGCCAGGATTGGCGTTAAATGCACCTAGTGACCGTGGGTTGGGAACGGGGGCTGATACATCTACTGGTAATATTAATACCGTCTTGATGACTGCTTCGGATATCGGAGGGGGCGGAACTTTCTCTACCGGAGATTCTAAAATCAGTTCACCTTCACTCGGGCAGGGAACAACCTGGCGTCCGTCCTCAGCTCATACCGGTGGTAATGTTAACGTTTATTACTGCGACGGTCATGCTAAGAACTTGTCTCCTAATATCGATGAAGGTGTGTATTCACGTTTGATGACACCTAACGGAACTCGTCATGGGCAAGACACGATTCAGAGTGACCTCTAAGAAAGTCCTGTTTAAGGATTTTGATCTAAATAAAAGAGAAGCCGCCGGTATTGTACTGGTGGCTTTTTTTGTGATTTCGTTGCATAATATGTGAGTAAGCGGGTAGCCCGGTCACTTTAGTGACTGGGTGCCGCCAGGCACAAGATGGATGCGCCATGTGCGTCCAGTTTCAATTGTGCTTCCAATGAAGAAGGAAGCCACATGGCGCGAACATCTTGTTGCTACGCAACCCAACCGCCAGAGGCGGGTGGGCTACCCGCTCGCCAAATTTATTAGGAAATAGGATTATGAGTCAGACTGATCCTGATGTTGCACCGTTGGCTGATCCGATGGCGTTGGCTCGATTTGCGAAGCTGGATGTTGTCGCTCGTCTGGTTGTTGAGGGCTACATGATGGGCCAGCATAAAAGCCCATTCAAAGGGAGCAGTGTTGAATTTGTTGAGCATCGCCAGTATTACCCCGGTGATGAAATCAGGCATATCGACTGGCGAGCATACGGCAAGACCGGGCGATATTATGTGAAAGAGTACGAAGACGAAACGAACCTGCGGTGTTACATCATGCTGGATGCCTCGGGGAGTATGGGGTATGGGCAATCGACATTAAGTAAATTCAATTATGCAAAACAAATGGCAGCAGCTCTCTCCTTTCTGCTACTCAAGCAACGCGATGCGGTCGGGCTTTGTTTGTTTGATGACAAGATGCGGGAACTGATCGAACCTTCGATGAATGCGGTCCAGTTTCCGCGAATTATTCAAACATTGGAGCAAGCCGAACCGGGGGGCGAAACAAGTTTGGGGGCAGTATTCGAGGAAATTATTCCACGGCTCAAACGGCGTTCGTTGATTGTTCTGTTGAGTGATTTGTTTGATGATATCAAACCGTTACAGGCAGCGCTAAAGCGGTTTCGGCATTACCATCATGAAGTGATCGTATTGCAGGTGGGTGCTCCGGAAGAGGAAGAGTTTCCTTTTAGCAGACCAACGCAATTTCATAACATGGAAAAAGTGAATAATCGATTGTTGGTTGATCCTCATCGACTGCGCAGGCATTACCTGGAGCAGTATCAAAAATTCATGAAACAGATTGATCAGATTTGCGGCAAAACCGGTGTGGACCGAGTGAAATTGTTGACGAATGAATCGTTTGCAGAAGCCTTGGGGAAATACCTGGCGTTTCGATCAAGAGGAAAATAATTCAACTCCTCCGAACCAGACGAAAGCTTAACCTGTTTTTTATCCGGGCCTCCAGCCATTTTTGCGTGGCATTTCATTAAATAATATACAAATCTCTCTGGCGGCGGAACTTCGATTTAGCGACAATAGGCGTTTGGAAACATATCAGGCCTGAGGTCTGCTTGTGAATGATTCACCTCTATCGTAGAGATTGCAATAAATTCTGCTGGGCTAACAGGGAAGAGTTCCATGGTATCAAGTCATCATATAAATTTACGACCGGATCAGATGCACCTTGACTGCCTGGTTCGAGTAAAAGGCAGCGATGCCTGCAAACATTTTGCAGCCAAGCTATTGCGTAACGGAATAGAAGTTGGCTTGCGAGAACGTTCTCCCGTTGGTCGGCCCTATTTCGATTACAAAATTACGGTCGATACCCGTTCTTCCTACGCGAAATTGATGAAAGTGATTGATTCGACTGATGATGTCGAATTAGTTGATGAGTAACTGTACATTTCCTGGGTGGTGATGGAGACTCCTTCCTGATTCGAGGCATTCAAGGGTTTCTTTAAGCCAACCCCTCGATGTAAGCCACTGCTTTTTCTGCTTGTGAGAGATATTCTTTCGGGATAGTTGCCTGAAAGGATGTTTCAGCTTAGAATTCCATTGCTTTGATGAGACTGGTGCATCAATCTCATCATTTTGTGAAATCATCACTCGGTAGCCAAGTCTGATTTTGTTATCGGGTTTTTTATCATTGGATATAAATGGAAGCAGTGGTATGGAATCCGGAGATGCTGGCGTTCCCTATACGAAAGCCTGGTTGACAAAGCTGGAAGGAATTCTGGGGAGAACTGCGTGTGAGAATATGGGGTTTTATGCAATCCCGGATGATTTGCTGCTGAGCGTTGTCGTGCCTGTTTATAATGAGAAGGAATCGCTGCACCTGATTTTGGAAAAGATTCAAGAGGTACCCATTCGCAAGCAGATTATTCTCGTTGATGATTGCAGCCAGGATGGGACACGCGATTTGCTTGAGCAGCTGGAGAAAAAAGCGGCTGGTGAAACTGAAGATTCTCAGAATTGTTTTGTATTCGCCTACCACGAAAAAAACCAGGGGAAAGGGGCGGCGCTGCGAACGGGTTTTGAGCATGCGACCGGCGATATTGTGATTATTCAGGATGCCGACATGGAGTACAATCCGCAGGAGTACCCGCGATTATTGAAGCCGATTATTATCGGGGAGGCAGATGTCGTTTATGGCAGCCGATTTTTAGGGGATCAACCTCACCGAGTGCTTTATTATTGGCACTATCTGGGGAATAATTTTCTGACTCAACTTTCGAACTGTTTCACCAATTTGAATTTGACAGATATGGAAACTTGCTACAAGGTTTTCAAAAAAGAAGTGCTGAAAGAAATTACGCCCCGCTTGAAGCAGAATCGCTTCGGTTTCGAACCTGAAATTACGGCGAGAATTGCTCGTCGAAGGTATCAGGTCTATGAAATGTCGATTAGTTATGCAGGGCGAACCTATGATGAAGGAAAGAAAATTGGCTGGCGTGATGGTTTCAAAGCGTTGTACTGCATCGTGCGGTATGGACTGGCCGACTGAAAGCAAGCCGTGTGCATGATAACCGTACCCCAATTGTGGGTTACGAAGCACCTCACTATTTAATTTAGAACATAAAAATAATAACCAGTGGAAATAAGTTTCGGGATGAATAATTTTTATAGCGAAGATCAAGAGCAAGCCGATCCATCTGCGGGGCAGAATTCTTCCCAGGAGGAAACGAATCATTCAAGTGGAGATGGCTCGAAGGGAACGCAAGATAAATCTGGTTCGCCTTCATCCATTCCCTGGTTGATGATAATGCTGGTTGGTGTCGCGGTGGCGATGATTTTTTTTGCAGGCAAAGGGGATGAGGGAGATAAAGTCGAGTACAGTTTTTTCTGGAAGCAGCTTGAACTCGATAACGTGAAAGATGTAAAAATTCGCGGTGTCTCGTTACTTGGGAAATGGAAAAAAGTTCCGGAGCATCCTGAGAAAGATGCTAAGAAGCCCGACCTTAAATTGAAGGAAGGTTTTCAGGCACAGATTCCGCAATTCGAAAGTGACCGTCTTCTTAATAAACTTTCGGAAAAGAATGTTAATTATGAAGATGACACGACCCATCTTTCGGCAGCGATGCAGTTGTTGATTTGGTTTGGCGGATTGATTCTGCTGATGTTGTTCTTCTTTTTCATTATGCGTCGTTCCTCCGATCCGATGTCTTCTGGTGGAATGTTCGGCAGTTTCACTAAAAGCCCTGCCCGTGAGTTTCTCCCTTCTGATAAACAAACGACCTTCGATGACGTTGCAGGAATGGAACAACCAAAAACAGAACTTCAGGAAGTGGTTGAATTTCTGAAAAACCCAGCGAAGTTTCAGCGTTTGGGAGCGATCATCCCTAAAGGTGTTTTGCTGATGGGGGCTCCTGGAACCGGGAAAACGTTGATGGCTCGCGCGACGGCTGGCGAAGCGGAAGTCCCGTTTTATTCGATTAACGGTTCTGAATTTATTCAAATGTTTGTGGGAGTCGGGGCGAGCCGTGTTCGTGATTTGTTTCGCACGGCTAAAAAGAATGCGCCGTGTATTATCTTTATCGATGAAATAGATGCGGTTGGTCGGATGCGCGGAGCCGGCTTCGGCGGCGGTCACGATGAACGTGAGCAGACGCTGAATCAGATTCTCAGCGAAATGGATGGCTTTCAACAATCCGATGCCGTTGTTGTCATCGCAGCGACCAACCGACCCGATGTGCTTGATCGTGCATTAACCAGGCCGGGGCGGTTTGATCGCCATATTATGGTTGATCTGCCGACCAAGCAGGGGCGTATTGGCATCTTGAAGGTTCATAGTCGAGTCGTTCCGCTGGCTGATGATGTTGATCTTGCGAAAATTGCATCCAGTACGATTGGCTTCTCGGGGGCGGACCTGAAAAATCTGGTTAACGAAGCTGCCTTGCATGCAACACGCACCGGGAAATCTGCCGTTGATCAGGAAGATTTTGAAGCAGCTTCTGATCGAGTGCTGATGGGAATTAAACGGGAAGAAGTTCTTTCAGACAAAGAGAAGAAGATGACCGCTTACCATGAAGCGGGCCACGCGCTGGTTGCCTGGATGTTAGATGAACTTGATCCGGTTCATAAAGTAACAATCGTGCCTCGTGGACGAGCATTGGGAGTAACGCAACTGCGTCCCGATGAAGAACGCCACAGCGTAGGCGAACAGCGTTTGCATCAACAATTGGCGATGATGCTGGGAGGCCGGGCGGCTGAGAAGCTTGTTTTCGATGAATACACCGCGAATGCTTCCGACGATTTGAAACGGGCAACTGATCTGGCCCGTAAAATGGTTTCCCATTGGGGAATGAGTGAAACGATTGGGCCGGCTGCGTTTCGTCATGCTGAAGATGACCCGTTTCTAGGGAAAGAAATTCACGAAATGCGAACCTACAGCGATGCAACAGCCCATCTGGTGGATCAGGAAATTCAGCGGGTGTTATTTGCCGCTTCCGAGCAGGCCTTTGCTCTTTTGAAAGAGCATCGTGATAAACTCGATAAAATTTCAGAAGAACTTGTCAGTAATGAAATTCTCGATACCGAGGAACTGGAAGCGATTCTTGGCGTGAGAGATTCAAAAAAGAACGAGAAAGAAACGTAGGACTTGTTACGAAGTAAGCATCGACCAAACAATAACTGTCACATCTGTGTTCGTTTTTCGTAGGATGGCGTGCTTGCACTCATCTTCGCGTGCCAGATTGAGTTCCATAACAGAAAGAGTTAGAACAGTGATGATCCAGCGATGGATTCACCGGTGTTTAATTAATGACATGGAGACCACATTTGACGGGTGCAAGCACGCCATCCAACGGCTCATAGATACGACAGTAATTATTTGACCGAAGTAAGTATTATTTCATGCCAACAGCAGGCCGCACAGCGGACCTGACCGGTTGTTAAATTTATAAGAATATGGAGTTACGTTTGTTTGATTCAACGAAGTGCAGTTTTGCAGATTTGGGATTGAGTGATGAATGCGTTGCCCGCCTGGATGAAATTGGTTACGAGCATCCCAGCCCGATTCAGGAGAAGTTTTTGCCTCCTGCCTTGAAAGGTCTGGATTGCCTGGGGCAGTCGCAAACCGGGACGGGTAAGACAGCAGCGTTTATGTTACCCATTCTGGAAAAGAAAGAAGAATCGCAGCAGCACCCGCAAGCGATTGTGTTGTGTCCGACTCGCGAATTATCAGAACAGGTTGCCCAGGAAACAATGCATATTGCATCGGGCGGTAAGCTGGAAATTGTTGTCGTTGTGGGGGGGCGTCCATTAAGAACCCAGGCTCAAAAAATAGAACGGGGTGTTGATATTGTTGTTGGCACGCCTGGCCGGATTATTGACTTACATAAGCGAGGCATTCTCTCTTTCGATAATCTGAATACGGTCGTGCTGGATGAGGCGGACCGAATGCTTGATATCGGTTTTCGGCCCGATATGGAATTCATTTTGAAACGCTGTCCGAAACAAAGGCAGACACTACTGCTTTCTGCAACCATTCCAGATGATGTTGAACGGATTGCTCAGCGGTTTATGAAAGAACCGATTCGCATCGATCTGTCCGGCGAGAACGTGACCGCTTCGTCGGTTGATCAGTATTATTGCACGGTCGATGAATATAAAAAGTTCCCTTTCCTGATTAAATTACTGGCAAAAGAAAAGCCAAGGCAGGTCATTGTTTTTTGCCGAACGAAGCGAAAAGCAGACCAGCTTTACAATAAGTTTCGCACACGTCTGGATAGCGTCGCGGCACTCCATGGCGATTTGCCCCAAACGAAGCGAGATCGCGTGATGCAAAAATTTCGGGATGGGAAAGTCCGTTTACTTGTCGCCACCGATATTGTCGGACGGGGTATCGATGTCGGTGGGATTTCGCACATCATTAACTACGATATCCCCGAGCATTCCGACGATTACGTGCATCGAATCGGACGGGCAGGTAGGCTCTCTTCAGAGTTCCTGGGAAAAGCATTTACCTTTGTCACCAAAGAGCAAGGTGGTGAATTGACACGCATCGAAATGCTGGTGAATCGCATGATCCCCGAATACGAACTAGCTGACTGATTGTTCCCTGATCCCTTTACGAAGAGGTGAATCAGACAAATCATCCGACCCGTTTGAAGATTGAGATATTCAGCGAAGCAGGGTCTGCTGTGCAGACCAATTGCAGCTTGCATCTACAAGATATAACATTGCTATCATAGCACTTATTCCTCTCCATCGTGGTCTGCACAGCAGACCCTACTTCGCTGCAATTTCCTCAGCTAAATATCAGGCCTATTTATAGGGCGGACTCTGTTTGGGAAATTTCAGGAGCATTTGTTGTTGTTGCCAGGTTTTCCAGTTGTCCCAGCCGAGTTCACCAAACATGTCGCGGCGTTTTTTGAAATGCAGCAGCGGTGATGACTCTTTCAGATTTTTATTGAGGGATTGAATTGCGGCTGCGAAATGTTTTGCTCGGCGATCTTTACGAACGGCAATCAGCCAGTAATCGCTGCTGGCAGGATCAGCCCACGTTTCGAGCGAACGGTAAGCGTCTTCAAACTGTTTGTCCTGTTCTTTTTGATTTTTGATCGGATGCTTCGCGATCACATCAGGCAACTCCCGGTAAGCAATCGCTCTGGCTTTGCGATACAAGGCATCGACAAGTTGCTTCTTTCCTTTCTCTGCTTCGTCGTGGGCTTTCTTGGCTTCCTTATCCTCTTTGGGAACTCGCTTGCCAAGAGAAGTTGCCATTTTCTGCTGATCGAAACTGGCGATCAATTCATCAGCCGCTTTGATGATCTCTTCAAGTCGCTCTTTGCGTTTTTCATTAGTGTCAAG
>Ga0316208_1003767_pt1 | contig 10618 bp, 7 predicted proteins | sample 3monopyrite_MG_FD_204944 | JGI IMG/M metagenome (GOLD analysis project Ga0316208, IMG submission 204944) | Microbial mat bacterial communities from mineral coupon in-situ incubated in ocean water Damariscotta River, Maine, United States -... | ecosystem: Environmental > Aquatic > Marine > Coastal...
CTGGAGCTGAGAATTACACCACAGTAATCGTGATTGAACCGTCATCTGTTAAACAAGGAGTCATCTGGGTAGGAACGGATGATGGAAACGTACAGATCACTAAAGATGGTGGAGTCAATTGGACAAATGTTAACAACCTGCCTGGTGCACCCAGCGGTGTTTGGATTACCCAAATCAAAGCATCGAGCAAGAATGCCGGTGAGGCGCTGCTAGTCGCCAATGATTACCGAAGATTCAATTACGCCCCCTATGCGTGGCGTACCAAAGATTACGGTGTGACATGGACACGAATTGTGGATGGAAGTGATGCGGTGAGTTTTGCCCTGAGCATTGTAGAAGATCCCATTGAATCACGTTTGTTATTCCTCGGCACAGATGACGGCCTCTATGTAAGCATTGATGCAGGAGCGAACTGGACCAAGTGGGATTCAGAAGGATTTCCAACCACCAACGCCTATGATTTGGTTATTCATCCAAGGGAACATGATTTGGTTGTTGGTTCCTTTGGTCGAGCGTTGTGGGTGCTGGATGATATCAGACCCTTGCGGGAAATGGCTAAAAATGGAGGCTCCATTCTAAAAAAGAAGCTGCATGTTTTTGATCCTCCCGTGGGATACGTGTCTGGCAATCAAGAAGCAAAAGGTTCACGATTCGGAGGTGACGCCCTTTTCAATGGAGAAAACAGACATGGAGGAGTCATGCTCACCTATGTGGTGAATGTGCCGGAGGAAGAAAAGAATCCCGATAGTGATCGGGAGGACAATATAGGAAAAGGCAAGAAAAAGAAGAAAGGGAAAAAATCAGAACCTGAAGTAAAGGAAGACGAAGACAAAGAAGAAAAAATAAAATACGATTCAGTAAAAGTGGAAGTCTTTAAAGGAGCTGATTTGATGCGTACGCTGAAATGGAAAGCACCTAAGAAAAACGGGCTCCAACGAACTTCATGGAGGATGACTGAAAAAGGGTCTGCCGGCATGAGCAGAGAAAAGCGAAAAAGCAAATCAGAACCAAGTGGAGTCACTGTTCTACCCGGCATGTACAAAATGCGATTCACTTTTGGTGATCAAATGGATTCCACAGAAGTGGAAGTGACGTACGATCCTAGAATTGAAATGTCACAGTCTGCGATACAGGCCAAGTACGACGCACTCAAGGCACTCGAATCAAAGGCGGAGCTCGGCGGCCAGGTCGTGGATAGAATACGAGAAAGCATCAAAATTGCCACTGATATTAAAGGGGAATTGAAGAACAAAGACAAGGATGGATTCGAAGATCAGATCAAGCTGGCAAAAGAGACCATCGACACACTCAATACCATGATGGACAAGTTTGTCGGTGAAGTAGACGATCGACAGGGCATCACGAGACGACAAAATGAAAGTATTAGCAACTTCTATGGTTCGGCCTATTATTACGTTTCCAACGCGCTACATGCTCCAGGCGAAACAGAGAACAACCTCATCACAAAATTTGAATCAGAATTCACTAAAGCCATGGAGATGGTCAATGGCTACTTCAAAGGAGATTGGCTAACCTTCCGAAAGGCCGTTGAAAATCTGGACACCTCCCCTTTTGAGGATTATGACGAGATCAAGGAGTGAGTTTCACGCCGGAAATTTACACTGATTAATTTGGGAAGTGGGGAATTTGTTTGCCATCGTGAATTCAGCAGAGTTTAACATTTGAATAAAATAAGAAGATGCGTTAATTTGAAGTAAAGTTATCAAATGAGTACAACTCAGGTTTTTAAAGCTCGAATTGCTGGAGTGGCTGGCTACTGTTCAGGATAAATCAATAATTGAAGAATTAGCTAAGTGGAAAGAAGATCATCAGCGCATTAGCACAGAGCAATACAATAAGGAGCTAGATAAAGCTGATGCTGAAATAGATCGAGGAGAGTTTTGCGCGCAGGAGGAAGTGGAAAATTGCGCAAAAGAGTGGTGACAAAACCAATTATTGTTTGGAGCAAAGAGGCAGACTCGGCGTTAGAAAAGGCATCAGGAGAATATCCTCAGAATGCAAATAAGGTCAAAGAAGAAATTCTAGGCACTGCAAGAAAGCTTTGCGACTATCCAGAGATGTTTCCGATCGAAAAGTTCAAGATCGATAATCCAGGAAACTACAGGGCATTTGAAAAACACTCGTATCGCATTTCTTATAAATGTTCAGATCAAGAAATCAGGACATTGAGCGTGAGGTACTTGAAGCCAGAACCGAAAAGATACTAAAAACCCATAAAAAACGTACTCCCTCAACCCAAAGAAAATTGAAAAATATGCATTCGATACATTGACTAATGATGATAAATCAAGAACAGATCAAAATTTCTGAAAATAAATGCACCTTTCACCCTCCGAATGAACCTCACATAGTGGCAGGGTGTTAACTTTACATCACTAAACACAAAAAAAATGGACAACAAAACAAGAGTCACCCTATTTATTGTAGTTGCGATAGTCATCGTATTACTCACAGCCGGCAGCCGGATATTTTTTGTAGTAGACGCTACAGAAAGAGCCGTAATATTCAAAACTTTAAGCGGTACCTTAGAAAAAGACAATATCATAGGTCCTGGTTTTAATTTCACCGCACCTTGGAATAAGGTGTACAAATATGACGTTTCTGAGCAAAATGTCGAGGAAAACATGGATGTTCTCGTTAAGAACGGACTGAAAATTACTGTAGATGTAACCGTTCGGTTTCATCCAAAGTATGACAAGATTGGAGTCATTCAAGAAAACTTTCGTGGCGATTTCATCAACGTACTTGTCATCCCTGAGATTCGATCAACTGTACGACAAGTAATGGGTCGATTCACGGCTGAGGAAATTTATTCAACTAAGCGACCTGAAGTTGAATCAACAATTCAAAGCGAGGCTGAAAAAATTCTAGGTAAACCAGGTAATGAAATAGAGATGAAGAGCCTTTTGATTCGATCCATTCAGCTGCCCGAACAAATCAAAACGGCTATTGAAAGCAAATTGAAACAAGAGCAAGAAGCATTGGCTTATTCTTTCCGTCTTGATAAAGAAAAAAGTGAAGCGGAAAGAAAGCGAATTGCTGCCGAAGGTGAGGCAAAAGCCAACCAAATCATCAACAGCAGCTTAACAAATGCACTACTAAAAATGAGGGGTATTGAAGCCACGCAGGACTTGGCCAAATCGCCCAATGCTAAAGTGGTTGTGATCGGTAGCGGGAAAGACGGAATGCCATTGATTTTGGGCAATAACTAGTAGGAATTCTCTCCATCATTTAGTATATTAGTCACCTCACAAAACACCAAAAAAAGTCGGGAAAAAGATGTCAAAAACAGCCAATATTTCGATAGAAGGACAAGCGTATGATCTGCCCTTGATTGAAGGATCTGAAAACGAACAAGCAATAGATATCAGTAAGTTTCGGGGACAGTCGGGAGTAATCACGATTGACCCTGGGTTCAAGAATACAGGATCCACCAAAAGTGCCATCACGTTTCTAGATGGTGAAAAGGGAATCCTCAGATACCGCGGATATCCGATCGAACAATTAGCTGAAAAGTCATCGTTTCTCGAAGTTTCGTATTTGTTGATTTATGGGGAGCTTCCCGGCAAATTGGAGCTTGACAATTTCACTGCTGAAATTACCGGGCATACGATGGTGAATGAGGACATCAAGAAGATCCTTGACGGATTCCCTTCTAGCGCACACCCGATGGGCGTGCTAAGCTCACTGGTGACCGCACAGACGGCCTTCTACCCTGCCAGCCTGGATCCTAACAGATCACCTGATGAGATCAACATGGGAATTATCCGGCTCCTAGCAAAGATGCCAACCTTCGCCGCTTGGGCATACAAAAAGCAAAGAGGTCATCCGGTGATTTACCCAAACAATCAACTTGACTATTGTAGCAATTTCCTCAACATGATGTTTGGACTGCCTTCTACCGAGTATGAAGCTGATCCTGTGGTCACCAATGCACTGGATCAACTACTGATTTTGCACGCAGACCATGAGCAAAACTGTTCTACCTCTACAGTCAGAATTGTAGGCTCCTCGCAAGCCAGCCTGTACGCTTCTATATCCGCAGGTATCAACGCCCTTTGGGGGCCATTGCATGGTGGTGCTAACCAGGCCGTGATTGAGATGCTAGAGAATATCAAAGCTGATGGTGGAGACACCAAAAAGTGGATGGCTAAGGCCAAGGACAAAGACGATCCGTTCAGGTTGATGGGATTTGGTCACCGGGTGTACAAAAACTTTGATCCTCGTGCCAGAATCATAAAGAAAGCTGCCGATGGCGTTTTGGAGAAGCTCGGTGTGGTTGATCCGGTTTTGGATATCGCAAAAGGGTTGGAAGAAGAAGCGCTCAGCGATCAGTATTTTGTTGATAGAAAGCTATATCCAAATGTGGATTTCTATAGTGGAATCATCTATCGAGCACTTGGCATCCCTACGGATATGTTTACGGTCATGTTTGCACTTGGAAGATTGCCAGGGTGGATTGCTCAATGGAAAGAAATGAGAGAAAACGGAGAACCTATTGGACGACCAAGACAAGTTTACGTGGGCGAAACTAACAGAGATTATACAGATATCTCAGGTAGATAGTTCTAATTCAAAGGAGAATACAAAGCCTCAATCGTGAATATGATTGAGGCTTTTTTAGGCGATGGGTCTCACGCCTCCAACTCGGAATAGGCTCCATTTGCCCAAACGTGACAAGTCATTGCTTCTCGAAGTACCGCTGGCTTGAACATGGACTTGCCCATGAGCATGCGTCCACATTCCTGAATACCTTCAATAATGGATGGATGCGGGTGAATGAGTTCAGCCAATTTTTGAATCCCTGCGTCCATTGAGATAAGCAATGCCACTGCCTGAATAGCGCTAGATGCATGCTCTCCCACCACACGCATGCCAAGGATCTTCATGTCATCATCGTTGGTCACGAGGATTTTGATAAATCCTTCCGTATTTCTCATAGCCACTGCGCGTGGAATACATTTGTAGTCCAGACTCACCACTTTATATTCCAATCCTTCTTTTTGCGCTTGTATTTCGTTTTTGCCCACTCCAGCCACTTCGGGTTTCAGAAACATGATGGTGGAAATGTTTTCATAAATCAACGAGTCATCAGGCGATCCATAAATACTCTCAATGGCGTAGCGCCCTTCCAGTTCGCCTACATTCACCAACGAAATATCAGCTGTAATGTCCCCAATGGCATAAATATTCGGAACACTTGTTTGTGTGAGTTCATCCTTGATCCCTCGATTGTCCATCTCCACTTCTACTGACTCATCGAACAACTCTTCATGGTTCGGCACGCGTCCGACCGATACCAATGCTTTTTCTACTTGAAAAACTTCCTTGCGTCCATCGGTATATTCTAAGGTGTAGACCACATTTCCATCTTCAACATCCATTTCGATCAATCGCGAATTTCGGTGTATTAGCACATTGTTTGCCTCTAGATTCTTCTCAATCACCTTTACCACATCCGCATCCTCAAAGGGAAGAATGCGATCCCCCTTGTCAATCAAGTGAACTTTAGTAGCGCCAAAGTTTGAGAAGATCGTGGCGAACTCACAACCGATCACTCCTGCGCCGAGGATCACCATACTCCTTGGGAAATTCTCGAGATTACCCAGCCCCTCACTCGTGAAAATATGCTCTTCATCTATGGGAATATCCGGCAGTATCCTTGGCCGACTGCCTGTGGCGCACAAGATATAATCAGCATGAATTACCTGATCATCTTCTCCATTGTGAGCAGAAATTTGTACTTCGTTATTGCCAATCACCTTGCCTGTGCCATGCATGTACTCGAAGAGTTCATTCTCCATACTCACATTGATATTCTGCATGTGATGGCTAAGTAAATCGACACGTTCTTTCACTGCCAAGGCCACTTCTTCCTTCACACTTGCGTATGAAAAGTGCACTCTTCCGACATTCAAGGTCTCGTTATTTTCACGAAGTACACTTGCCTCCCTTGATAATTCCCACCAAGTTTTACTCCAAAGTGCCCCTTGATGAATACCAGCTCCTCCGAGCCTATTCTTCTCGATCAGAATGACAGATTTGTGAAAATCAATGGCGCGCATCGCAGCTGCATATCCTGCTGGTCCGGCTCCAATAATGCATACATCGTATTTCTTCATTTGTAATTGTCTGATTTCTTGTCTTGAAGCTACTTAAAATTCATTCAGGAGCAAAATTTCAGTGCTTATCTGACCTGTACTTTTGAACCAGGTACCTCAGCGATCGATAAGACTCAATCAATGATTCCTGCACTTCATCCATTGTCATCCATCGCACGTCAGTGATGCTTTCCATTTCCTCAGGCTTCATTTTCGAATCATCAAGACATGTCATCGCATACCAATTGGTCTTCTTCAGGATTCGTTTTTTCTTGTGCATATACGTGTGCCAAATAGCACCAATCTTTTCTCCTACTTCAACTTTTACATTCGTTTCCTCCTCTACTTCTCGCCCTGCACATTCCTTTTGGGTCTCTCCTTCTTCCATTTTTCCTTTCGGAATATCCCACTGTCCCTTTCTATAAATCATCAAATACTTACCGTCCTGCTCAACCATTCCCCCACCTGCTTCAATTAGAGTGAATTTCGATTTCAAGTATTCAATAACCTTCTTCTTCGATTGGCTTACTATGGTGATCATCGTCACTCGATTGAAATCGTCATTGGCCATTAGATCGAGTAATCTGTCAATGGTCTTATTAGTTGGATTATTGAGCAACACATTGTCAACGAGCCACTTAGGATTGATTGCTTCGGCGGATTCAAAAACTGCACTAAAACCATGCGTACTACCAGCGGTCTTCTTATTTGCAAAACACACAGGTATATCGTTAATAAATAATTTCATGTTTATTTCTCGTTCGATTATCAGGGCTGATTTACTTCTGCGAATACCTGCCGGCAGGCAGGTCTGCTCGCTTATTACCTTGATTATGAAAGACACAAACCTAGGAAATAACATTTTCTTACCTGTTTATTTCAAGCTATATTCCAATAAATTTGTCAAATGAAAATCACACTTTTTGATTCTGAACTGAGCAAAAAAATCGCACAATGTTTGCTGGATGTAGCAGCCATCAAGTTGCAACCCACCGATCCCTTCACCTGGGCATCTGGATGGAAATCACCAATCTATTGTGATAATCGGGTGAGCCTTTCTTTTCCCCAGGCAAGAATCGTAATAAAAAATGCGTTGGTTAGGCTTATTCAATCCCAATATCCGGAAGCAGAAGCGATTGCAGGAGTGGCAACTGCTGGTATTCCTCAAGGGGCTTTGGTTGCTGAGGCATTGGACTTGCCATTCATCTATGTTCGGTCCAAATCAAAAGGTCATGGGCTGGCCAATCAAATAGAGGGCAAAGTGGTGAAAGGTCAGAAAGTGGTCGTATTGGAAGACCTGGTCTCAACAGGAGGCAGTTCGCTGGCGGCAGTAGATGCACTAAATGAAGCAGGGGTTGACGTACTCGGGATGACGGCCATTTTCACGTATGCATTCGCAAAAGCCGAAGAGAATTTCTCGGAGAAAAATGTGAAACTAGTTGTCCTGAGTGACTATCCCACGCTCCTATCGATTAGCGATTTTGATGAAGAGACAAGAGAATTGCTAACTGCCTGGCGCACAGCACCAGACACATGGAAACAATGACAGACAAAGAACTGAACCTACTCCGCTTCCCGATTGGGAAATACAATCCATTGGTCGAAGTGACTGAAGAACTCTTGAATGAATGGATTCAAACCATTGAACAGTTACCATTCAACTTGCGGGATTTGGTGAGCGATTTCTCTGAAGAGCAATTGGCCACACCCTACCGACCTGATGGCTGGACAGTAAGGCAAACCCTCCACCACATTGGCGATAGCCACGCCAACAGCTATATCCGCTTCAAATGGACACTCACGGAAGACACTCCTCTAATCAAGGCCTATGATGAAGCTGCGTGGGCAGAACTATCGGACACCCGAGAAGCACCGATAAAGTTGGCACTAGATTTCATTCAAGCACTTCACGCCAAGTGGGTGTACCTCCTCAAGGGGTTGAATGAGGAGCAATTGAATTTACGCTATAGCCATCCCGATTCTGGCAAAAAAATCACATTACGAAAAACGATTGGGATGTATGCGTGGCATTCGGAACATCACTTTGCTCATATTCAGCATTTGGCCAAGCAAGAAGGTTGGGTTTAAGAATACCGTAATTCCCTGAGCGTTGCATCTTCCGGTAAGTTTAACTTCGTTCAATGGAACAGATGGACAATTACCACAAAATCACTGAAGAGCCGCTAACCAGGGAGGAGCGGAAACAACTCAGAAAAGGGCTGATGTTTATTCCAATCTTCGTCTGTGTGAGTGGGGTCATTTTCTATGTGATGCTCTCTGCTGAGTCCGCGGATTCTTCTTTTATGCTGCCGTAGGTATGGCCTGCATTTTTTCAGTGGGCATCTTCTTTATTTCGAGAGTGATGATTCTGGACTTGAGAGAGGGAGTGAAAAATGTGCTTCAGGGAATTATAACTAGAAAGGAATCCTACGCCGAAATGCAAACGGCAACAGTGGAGCGCCAAATTGGGAGTACTTTCTTTATTTCGGTTCGTACAAATTGGCAGTAAACAAGGAGCAATATGACGATTATCTGGAAAATGATCTGGTAGAAATCAAACAGACCAAGTATGGCAAGACCATCCTGTCACATAGCGTACTCAAACGAAACGCAATTCAAGGAGACCTACTTCAAGAAGGACAGGAGCTTTCGAAGGAAGTAGAAACAAAATATCCAAAATGGATAAAATTTGTATTTATTGGCCTCTTTATCGAAGTAGTACTCTTTATGGTCGGTATTGCCTGATGGGCTTTTACTAATTCGGTCGACTAGTCAAAAGAGGGGATTTATACATGATGGCCAACTCTGCACGAACAAGCAAAACCACAGTAGCACCGGCGCTTCCTGATCACTCCGATCACTAGCAAGCTCACCAATCATCAATGATCCTACATTCTGCTGACATATAGGCCAGTTCGCACATGCAATCATCCATAATGTTAGATGACGCTATTCAAGTGTTCAATGAATGGAGCAACTTCAATTTGCTGTTGTTGAGCCCTATCAAACATACGCTAGATGTTATGAGCTTTTTTGCCTTTTCAGTATTTTAACAATTCTATTGTTTATGATTTCTGACAAGTTCCAATTGTACAGTTTAGGATCAGTTGTACTGTAGAACTCGATAACAACAGCATCAAAGTCGCTGTGATATTTGGCAAAACTTTGGTATCCCGGAACCCAACCTGCGTGTTCATATTCATAAATTGAAGCATAAATTTCCTGTTCGCCCGGTTCGAACAATGACCCATCGTTCAACGCCCTTAGAAAAGTGCCGACATCTTCTGCTGTGGCCAACATGCCATGATCGTCAGTCTTTAAATCGTAAGGATGTCCGACATGATAGCCACTCATCACATCCTCTATATTCACTTCATTTAGCGAACCGAAGGTATTGTTAAGATTTAGTGGCTTTAGAATTTCTTCCTGAATGAATTGAAAGTTACCATAACCAAGTGCATCATCCATTATCTTATTGATTAAAAGGTAATTCGTATTACAATATTCATAGTCTTCACCGGGTTCAAAATTGGCCGACTTGCCCATAATCAATGCAAGACTCTCTTCATAGGTCTCTGTTGGAGCTGCCCAAAAATTCGGAGCGTCCGTGAAATTGGGAATGCCGCTTCTATGCTGTATCATCAATCGCAAAGTGATTTTGTCTGAGTTTTCAATTCTTTCGACAAGTTCTGGTAAATAATCAGCGATTGTTTTATCTAGAGAAAGCCGTCCATCGGTTACCAATTTGGTAACAGCGACAGCATCATATAGCTTGCTTATACTTGCAATCTTAAATAGGGATTGAGGGTCGGCTGGTATTTTGTCTTTTCGGTCTTTCCAGCCAGCTGCATAAAACGCGGGTGGTTTGCCTGCTTCGTCTACATAAACAATCATTCCATCAAAGCCGTGATCAATGGCTTCATCTACCTGTTCCTGAACCGTAACAGGTAGTGGTAAAACCCAAGCCTTTACCAGTGTCCATGGTACGAAAAACATGGAGGTTATGGTGCCAATAAGCAATACTATTCTGAGTATTCGTTTTGTGGGTTTCTTTGTCATAGGATTTCGGGATTCCTATTTTTTATTATTTTGCTCATAAGCATTAGATGCTCATAAGCATTAGATATGGTGCGTGCGCTCACGCTTTCGAATATCACTAAAGTATCGAATTGCAGAGAAAGTTGAAAATGGCTCGAAAGCGCATTCGCTATACATTTTGTTAGGTTTTCGTGTTTTTCCGTTCTGGGTAATTCCTTTCGGTTTAGCACGGTGCGTTCTTGGCTGCCATAACTTTATTTATTATAGGTTATAATAATCTAATACTCTGTCTGATATTTCGTTTGCGATTTCTTCAATCGTGAAACTGGCGGTATTCAAAGCCAACATATCAGCTATGATTGGGCTGTATTTCAACACTTCATTTTTACTGATCTTATGCCAAATCGGAAGGATAACTTTTTCTCCGCTTACTTCTCATGCAAAAAGTCCGTCCAATT
>Ga0316208_1003768_pt1 | contig 10611 bp, 12 predicted proteins | sample 3monopyrite_MG_FD_204944 | JGI IMG/M metagenome (GOLD analysis project Ga0316208, IMG submission 204944) | Microbial mat bacterial communities from mineral coupon in-situ incubated in ocean water Damariscotta River, Maine, United States -... | ecosystem: Environmental > Aquatic > Marine >...
TTTTATTGGATTGAATACTATTCCGTAAAGCAGCAATAAAAAATAAGGGCCCGTAGCTCAGTTGGTTAGAGCGTCCGACTCATAATCGGCAGGTCGAGTGTTCGAGTCACTCCGGGCCCACCATTTAAAAAACACTATATATCATATAGTTAACGGAAATAGCCTAGGCGAAAAGCTGCTATTATCGGCTCTTTCACACTGTTACACCGCATTTACACCATTTAAATTTATTAAAAACCCTACTTTTACCTACTTTAGATACGCACAAACCCAATCAGGCCATATTTTGTAGTTCGCTTTACTCAAATGAGCTGCATTTTGTTATCTATAGTATGTGATAATTTGACAAAATGAGTCGATATCGGCATTTTGTATAATTTTGAGTTAATATCAACTATAACAAGTCGTTGAAAGCTTTCCTCAAATAACATACTATCGCGCCAAATTTAACGGAAAAGACAAAAATATAAGATATGGCAATATTTTCACCAGTACGAACCCCTAACGCCATTGACCAATGCGTTTTTGTTGTAAAGCTTTCTCAAAAGATAGGTGAAACTCACCTAGAGGCACTTAGGCAACTTGAGCAAGCATTAGATGGGGAGTTCATTAACTTTCATGAAGTAAAGCTTCAGGGCATAGTGATATCGCCAGATGGTGCAAACACTCAAGAAAGCAGAACTATTGGTGTTGAATGCCATACAACCGTACATCCACAACAACACCTTATTAATAATGAGCGTTCTGACTGGGTCATAAGGATTGTAGAAGAGAGTATTCAGATTAATTGCTTGAATTACACTAACTGGGCAGAGTCAATTGAATATGTTGACAACCTACTAGCTAAAGTTTTTAAATGCTTACCGACAGATGAAATCATAATTAGCAGCATTCATTTTCAGGTAAATGATTCATTTGTTGTGCAAGACAGTATTGAGAAAATAGATTTCTCACAATTATTTAATCAGTCAAAATATTTGCCTAAAAACGTATGGGATGCCGGGTCACTGTGGCATGTTAATTCAGGTTGGTTTGATGACCCAGAGGACAATAAAGCTTTAAACGTACTAAATATATCAGTACGTAAAGATGTGACTGAAAAAGTAAAATTAATGGTATTAATTGAGCATTTACAACAAATCACATTAGATCCTATGACTATTGTAGAAAACAACAAAGATGCCCCAATCAGCATTTTTAATCATCTACATGATAAAAATAAATCTGTAGTAAAAGAATTGTTAACCTCAGACATAAAAAACAAAATAGGCTTGTCATGAACAATTATGCCACGAACATTGATAGCTATTCTGATTTAACAGCGCGTACACATAATGCCAACACATCCTTATTAACTACGCTTAGTGATGAAGTTAAGCAGTACTCCATCAGCATTGATGAACATTTAAAAAAAGGTACCCGCCTAACTACTACAGCTATTTGCATTATTGGACTTGCAACAACAGGCTCAATGCTGGTCGATGCACCTATTGCGCCGTCACAAAGTAATTTGTATCCGTCTGTTGTTGATTTTCAAGAACTGACACCGTCAAGCCCCTCATTACCGCAAGGCTATAAAGCCGTTAATGAAAGCGAGATTACCAGTTATTTTTTAAGGCATCCTTATCTTAAAGAATTCCTGCAATTAAATTTACGTAGATTTCAAAATATAACAGACACTAATAATTTATCATTAGAATATGAAGGAACGAAGGAAGAAGGATGGGAAAACCTATATGTAATCGTTCATCTTGATACTGATGATGATGAACATATAAACAACATTGAAGACGCCTTGTTTAACGAAATGTTAAATGATGTACCTGAAAAAATCACAAATAATTTAACTGTATCATTCTCCTAATTACCAATGAGTATTACAGGAAAAGATTTTCTTGAATACGCCCGTCATATCAATAGCGAGGCCATTAGCTTTCCGGCTGACACGCGAAACCTGAGCCAAGCCGCCTACAGGACTATTATTAACCGCTCATATTACGGCGCATTCATATATGCACGTGAATTTTTAAACATTACAGATACTGGTATAACCGCACATGGCAGTGTTGGGACGGCATTAAAAAACAAAAACAGACAAATAGGTAATAACTTAAGCGATTTATTAAAGCATAGAAAAGACGCTGATTATAAAACCCACTTAACGTTTAGTGCCAGAACCTCTAAAGAGGCCATCAGACTCGCTGGAAAAATACTTAAATACATTGATGACGAAACAAGCACCTAGTTCTACCTAAATTCCATCCAAGCCTTACAACCACCTATTGCGCTCTGCACATTTAACTCTCTGAATTGTGTGATTCATAGACATCCTTTCACTATTATGGGTATCTATGAACAAAGAAATCAAACAGCGATTACAGTGGGTGCGTCTTTATGAAGAAACAGAAGATGCAGGTTTTGTTTGCCGTAGATGTGGTATCTCTAGGCCAACATTAAGGAAGTGGTGGAGACGCTATCAGTCATTAGGTATTGATGGGTTAGAGAGCTATAGCAGACGCCCCATAATTCACCAAATACAAAGGTTGGTGAGAAAGAAGAAAAACTTATTCTTGAATTGCGTCATTTACGTAATTTAGGGCCAAGGCGACTACAGAGTGAGTTGCTACGCCTACACAGTATTTCACTTGCTGTTGCAACTATCCATAAAGTTCTTAAAAAACATGATGTAAAACCTGTTAAACACATTCGTAAAAAAATCAGAATATATCCGTTATGAACGACCAATTCCTGGCGATCGTGTACAGATGGATACTACTAAAATTGCACCAGGGCTTTACCAATATACTTCTGTAGATGACTGCACGCGTTATAGGGTTTTACGCCTCTAGAATCAAAGGACAGCAGCTAATACGTTAGATTTTATTGATTATTTCGACATTAGCCCTCCCGTTAAATCTCACTCTCTCACTACTGGGGTTACTGTAAAAATATCAGAACTATTAAAACAATTTAAACTTTTAGATGAGGACTATGCAGTTGAGAAACTCTCACCCCTTTTTGCTGTATACCTTTCTCAAGATAAAGACACCTCAATACGTATATCAGGTCAAAAGATTGACCCATCCCCGTTAATAGCAAGCAGAGAAAAGATAAAACTCAAATCCTTACAATATGAAGACAAAGAGCATGAATATGAACTAGAGATTATTGAGTGAAACATCATATCTGAGAAGGAGATTCTTTTATGCAACCAACACGGCTTTCCGTTAGATAAATATGAAAAACAAATTCGTGGTCTTGGCGGAAACTCTTATAGTGTTTACCTTAAATCTGATCATATATCTAAGCTAAGCCAAATCGGACTACTGTCTTTAGCCGATTTGAAACCAAGTTTAAGACCTGTCATTGAAAATGCCACAAGAAAAATAAAAAAGTATCTTCTCTATTCTGCATCCACATCAAGTTATCGCGCTTTTCAACAACATCAACCAGAAGCGGCTGTTTAACTTTTTTGCCTGAACTTCGTTTCCCACCCTAAAGCAGAAATTAAGGAGATTAGTTTAATCATTAGAATCCGAGTAAAATCTGACATTCAAACTGCATAATTTCAAATTGGCTGGAAGCTTTTGTTTGATTTCAGCAACACATGCCAAACCAGGTAAAGGCTTTTTTTAGTTAATAACGAATATTGGCTGTTGATTTTCTTCCTGGCCTGAATTATCATTTTCGAAAATATCGAAATGAGTTTATGTTATGAGTGCGTCAAAAGCCGCCGACACATGCCGCATCCCCTGTTTTGATGAGGATAAGGTATCGGCAATACAGAATACCCTGGCCAAAGAAGAGGCTCGAATACCTGAGTTGGCTGAATTTTATAAGCTATTGGGTAACGCAACCCGGCTGAAAATTTTACTGGCACTGGCTGAAAATGAACTCTGCGTTTGTGATATTGCCCATGTGCTTGGACTCAGTATGGCTGCCACTTCACATCAGCTTAAGTTGTTGCGAGATCAGGGCTGGTTGAAAATGCGCAATGACGGCAAGATGGTGTATTACCGACTGCATAGCAAAGACCTGTTAAAAGCACTAAAAGGTGATCTGTCTATGCTGGAGGCTCGACTGGGATGAGCTTTTTTTATTACCGTATCATTTCGATATTTTCGAAAGCGTGGAATAAAGAAGGCTTGTCTATGATCTGGATGATCTTCGTTTCTCTGTTTTTTCTTGTCATCCCTGCCCAGGTAAAGGCCGATGCCACACAGATTTCTGGCGGTCTTGATAGCCGCGCCCTGTCGGAAGCCCCTCTTTGGGGCGTTGGTGAAGAAACCCTTAATTTACACGGTGCCTTTGTCAATTTGCGTCATGTTATTAGTGATGAAAAAGGTGATCGTTATATTTTTGTGGCGCAGATGGATGCTAATGACAACCTGAGTGAGTTTGAAGCCTATCAGGTTTATGCACAGCTCAAGGGCTCACTCGGCGGAGCCAATCTACGCGTAGGTCGCTACATTTTACCTTTTGGCCTACTGGCTTATTTAGATACTGAGCGGCAGCTTATCCAGACACAGGAATCCATTGCACTGGGTATAAAACTCGATACCGGGATACAGGTTTCTGGCTTTGCTGGTGCGCTTGATTATGCCTTATCGGTTTCTCAGGGCACAGGCATGCCTGATGATGAAGACAGCAACAAACTGCTGGTGGCGCGAATTGGACTTCAGCAGGAAGAAAACCGTTGGGGCTTGTCCTATCTCGATGGGCGAATTAATTCAGATGAAGATATTTTTTACCCGCAGGGAAATAGTGATAAACAACGCCTGGCCATAGACGCTGAACTGGATTTATTGCCATGGATGTTACGCATACAACTGGATGCGGGTAAAGATGATGGCCGTTCTGTATCCGGCGCGACATTGCTCGCAGATTACGATGTAAATGCACGTTTGTCATTCAATAGCAAAATAAGTTACTGGGATAGCACTGATGAATTTCAGGAAATGGTTATCGGTTTGAGTTATCTGCTTCCAAATAATTTCGTTTTTCGTTTAGCCGAAACCTGGCAACAAATTAATGATATTGATGACACTATTTTTGCCGTACAGCTCTACTGGGATTTTTCACATGCCTTATAAATCACCATGGAAATACATACTGTTTATTGTGACGCTGCTAGTCAGCAATGTTGCGCAGGCCGATGTTTGTGTATGGCGTGACCCGGAGCGCACCATGATCAGGCTGTTCCCGGAAGCGAAAGATTATAAAACCGAGGTGTACAAGCTCAAACCTGATCAGATTGAGCGTATCGAGGCGCTGGCCGGTATGCCGCTGCACTCGACCGAAAAAGTGGAATACAACCTCTACGCCATCACCGCTGACGGTCGCACCCTGGGCTGGGTATTGGCGCTCGCGGGCACGGGCGAATATGGCGTTATCGAAACCGTGGTGGGACTGGATGCTGACCACAGTATTCGCGGTGTTTACCTGCAACGGGTACGCGAACGTAAACGCAAGGCGCTGAAGAGCGCTGACTTTCTCGGCCAGTTTCGCGGCAAGACTCAACAGGATTCGCTTGATATCAAGCCCGTTGCGGGCGCTGAAAAAGCTTCCACCGAAATCACCCGCTTAGTCAAAAAAATGCTCGCCTACGAGGCCGTGCTGAATACCCATTCCGCAACCCATTCCAACGCTTCCACTAAAGGAGAATAACTATGAAACACCTATCCCTGATTATTGTCACTCTCTCACTCATCCTCGGCTTCGTGACTGGCTGCTCTGACAAGGACACCCAGCAAACCCAGCTTGATCCCAACTTACCTGTTATCGCTATGGGCGATCTGGTGAAAAATGCAGAGCAGTACACCGGAAAGACGATTACTGTTACCGGCCGTTTTGGCGGTATGTGTGCTGATGGCGAAGATTTTTACTTCAAGGACAAACTGGATTTGATTGAGGTTATTCCGGCCGCGAACGGCTTACCGGATGATGTCATTATGGGGACACCGCTGAAGGTTCAGGGTGTGGTGATGGTGCGCAGTGAACACGAAGAAGAAGGCGAAGCCCACAATAAACAAGAGGGGCACGAAGAAGGCGCTGAGGCGGAACCGGAAGTGAAAATTCAGGCCACCGTCATCCAAACAAATCGTAGCTGAGGTGAGTATGAATCTTTTTACACTCAGCATTAAAAACTTACAGCGACGCAAACTGCGCTCTGGATTAACCATGGCCGGTGTCGGTATAGCGGCCGCCGCGCTATTTAGCCTGTTGTCATTTAATACTGGTTTTGACCGGGCACTGAAAGAAGAAATGTCCAATTCTGGTATTCACATGCTGGTGTCTACTGAAGGCTGTCCTCTGGAGGCCGCATCGCTGGCCCTGCACGGTGGTGAGATCCCCAAGTTTCTCGATGGTCGTCGTCTGCCGGAAGTCAGTGATGTACCCGGCGTTCGTACCGCCACCGGCTTGTTGATCTTTTCTCTCATCGAAGACGAAGGCAAGGCGATCTTTTTCTATGGCGTGGGTGATAACTATCGAGACTTAAAACCTCACTGGAAAATTGACGGTGAATGGTTCACCAGTCCAGATTCGATTATTTTAGGCGCTGAAGCCGCACGGGTTGAAAAACGAAAAGTCGGCGATAAAGTTTATTTCCCCGATATAGATGCTGAATTTACGGTGTCGGGTATTTTACAACGCACCGGCAGTGAAGACGACGGTTTCTTTTATCTGCCGCTCGCCACCGCGCAAAAGGTCTTCAAAAAGGAGGGCAAGCTGAGTGCCGTCGGCGTAAGCCTGGCCAACGTGGAAGAGTTTGACCAGGTCAAGGGACAGATAGAAACCCTGCCCGATGTTTATGTGGTCAGTCGTGACCAGATCATGCAACAGATTTCGTCTATCACCGCCTCCAGTAAAACCCTGATGGTGGCCGTTGTTATAGTGGCAATTACGGTGAGTTTTCTTGGCGTGATTAATACCGTGCTGATGAGTGTGTTTGAAATGTTGCGTGAGTTTGGTTACATGCGTTGTATTGGGGCATCGCCCGGGCATATTTTTCGTCTCGTCGTTTTCGAAACATTATTATTGTGTCTCGGCGGTGGCATTCTCGGTGTCAGTTTTGGCATCGTGTTTTCATCCATAACCGATCAATGGCTGCATGATTTACTGCCCTATGCACCGGCGGGCGATTTTATTTCAGTTGACCCTGTCATTGTTATTGCATCGATTCTGTTTTCTACCCTGGTTGGACTTCTGGCCGGAATTATCCCTGGATTAAAAGCCGCCCATGCATCTCCTATGGAGGCAGTACGAAATGTCTAATCTTATTACACTTAAAAATGTCAGTAAAAATTATCGTCGAGGTCGAGAGCAGGTGCATGCGCTCAATGATATTTCATTAGAAATAAATGCCGGTGACTTTGTTTCCGTGGTGGGGCCTTCCGGTTCAGGTAAAAGCACTTTGTTAAACATTATTGGTGCAATGGATTTACCTAACGAAGGTTCAATTCAACTCGCGGATAAAGAACTTGGACAACTTAATGAAAAAGAACTCACACACACGCGCGCTGACGTTATTGGTTTTGTGTTTCAGCAATTTTTTTTACAGCCCACATTAACGGCACGTGAAAATATTTTATTACCGACATTGTTTTCACAGCAAAAAAATCTTCAATCCAGAGCAGATGAATTGCTTGCCCGTGTGGGCCTGAGTGATCGCGGCGATCATTTACCCGATGAATTATCCGGCGGTGAAATGCAACGCGTGGCGATTGCACGCGCATTAATCAATCAGCCCAAACTGCTACTCGCCGATGAGCCCACTGGCAACCTGGATAGCCAGAATGCACAGGCGATTTATGCACTGCTAGACGAGTTGCACAATGACGGCCTGACTATTATAACCGTGACCCACAGCGAAGAACTGGCATCACGAGCACAGTATCGTATTCATTTACGCGATGGCAGTATTGATAAGGAGAAATTGAATGGGTGATACTTCATGCAGTCAACAAAGTAATGAAATAAAGTCCGCACCAACGGTCGCCTGGTGGTTGCTTGGTGTGGCGGTCTGTTTTGAAATAGCTGGCGCCATTGGTCTGCGTTTCAGTGAAGGTTTCAGCGTGCTTATACCTACCCTGCTTGCACTGGGTGCATTTACTCTGGCGCTGTATCTGGTGAGCCACGTGATGGAAAGCCTACCTGTAAGCATTGCTTATCCCATCTGGGCAGGCGGTGGTACGGCGGGTGTGGCACTACTGGGCGTGTTTGCGCTTGGCGAAAGCATGAATCTACTAAAACTCACCGGTGTTGCCCTGGTTTTTATTGGCGTCATTATGATTAATCAGGTTTCCGAAAAAACGTCAGGGTGTTAGTTGCATGACTTATGAATGGTTATTTGTAGCATTGGCGATTATGGCTGAAATTACGGCGGCATTAGCGCTGCGTTTTAGTCAAGGCTTTAGCAGACCATTACCCACAGTGATTGCACTGGTCGCATTCGGTTCAGCCTTTTATGCAGTCAGTCTTGCGCTGGTATCTTTGCCCGTGAGTACGGTTTACCCCATCTGGGCAGGCGGTGGCACGGCGGGTGTTGCATTATTGGGTGTACTGGCATTGCACGAAAAAGCCGGTGCATGGAAAGTAACGGGAGTGCTGCTGGTAGTGGCCGGTATTGTTGTGCTGAATATGGCATCGACAGGACAAAGCGCATGAAACTTTTCATTTCATTACTGCTTGTCAGCCTGACCCTAACGGCCTGTGACAATTCCGCTTCGTCAAAATTAAATAGTGTCAACGACAAAACCAGCAATAAAATCACAGCACCAACACAGGCAATCGAATTCACTCTACCTGACCTGGCGGGCAAGCCTCACCAGCTAAACAAATACCTTGAAAAAGGCCCGGTGATGCTGGTGTTTTACACTACCTGGTGTCCGTACTGCAAAAAGGAAATCCCAAAATTTAAACAGGCCTATCAACAATACAACGACAAGGGATTACAACTGGTCGCCATTAATGCCGGCATGGCTGACAGCCTGGACAATGCAAAACATTATGCCCTTCAATATCGTCTACCCTATGTTGTACTCTATGATGCAGATGCCAGAGTGTCTGGCCAGTATGGATTGCAAAGTGTGCCAAAGATTTTTTATATTCAGCAGGATGGACGTATTATTCACACATCAATAAAGGTACACATGCAAGCTATAGAAGACTTGCTGGGAACACAGGGATGATCATATTGATTTTATTAGGGCACCTCTAATTAATACAGGCAATATGGTTCCAGTACCATAATGGTAAAAGTACCAATACAAATAGTCGAGATTGAACAGGAGCTTCGTCATGCTATGGCGGCGAAGAAGTGCTGGCGTTGCGGCTGTTATCAGGACACAGTTGACACACTCAGAAACTCGGACGCTATACATTCAAACTTAAGATCATTGCTGGGTGAATCATGCGATTAAAGCGTTCTATCCCCTGGTTCCTGCTGATAATTATTGCCGCTGTATTTATCGGTAAACTTTGGCAACAACAATCACAGCAAATGATAACTCGTCAACACAGCTGAATGGTCCAGCGGTGATCTTATTTCGTGGCGACAACAGTCCGAGTTGTCGGGCAGTACATCAACCGAATACAAAAACTACTTACAACCCATAATCGACAAAAATGGCTACAACGAATATCTGGCTTGCTGTTGATAGGTACCAGCTTTTATATTGTTTGGTACATTTAAGTTATTTTATCGTACATTCATTTTGATAATTTTACCCCGCTAGCAGCCTTTATATTTTTGGATAGCCAAGTTAATTAAAGAGGGTTCGAAGAAACCATCATTAATATTATTTAAAAACCTGTTTTAGAGAGCAATTCCTCCCTATTTATTTAAATCACCAAACTGCTACTTTTTGTCTATTAGTAGTAGCTTGTCGAAACAACTCCTTAATGGCTGCTATGTGCATGGTTTCAACCGGTCAACTTATGCCTTGATACACATAAATCTCTACTAAGCATAATTTGACACCTTATGATGCTTAACTCTGACATTTTATAGTAGAAACGACACAGTCAAGCTCCAAACATTTTTTCTTAACGTTCACGCTTAACACCCAACTCGCGCTTCCTCCCAGACAATAAACTAGCACATTGCTTTTCGGACAGCCTCGAACATTAGCTCCATACTTACCACGTATTTAGCCACATTCCTGTAAGACTTTAAAAAATCTCCACTTTAACCCTACGCAACTATTGCGCAACGGCTAGCAGTCAATTATGTTCTATGTACCCCCTCTAATTTTGGTAGCGCCTTAAGGCATTTATATGACAAAGCTTCACTTAAATTCAGCACTTCTCGGCCTATGCTTTGCCACCTCACTTTCATCCACCTCCTTTGCCAACACCGACGATAAACTGGAACATTTCATTTCTTTAAGCCTTGAAGATCTGATAAGCCTTGAAACAACAATTGCAACAGCCTCTAAGCGCACCGCCAGTAAAGCGCCCGCCGTTATAAGCGTAATCACCGCCGACGACCTGAAAGCCACCGGTGCCACCAACTTAACCGATGCATTACAAAATGTCCCAGGCATTCATGTAAGAACAGATGCCTTTGGCAATCGACCTCTGGTACATTTTCGCGGCGCAAATGCTACG
>Ga0316208_1003770_pt1 | contig 10607 bp, 7 predicted proteins | sample 3monopyrite_MG_FD_204944 | JGI IMG/M metagenome (GOLD analysis project Ga0316208, IMG submission 204944) | Microbial mat bacterial communities from mineral coupon in-situ incubated in ocean water Damariscotta River, Maine, United States -... | ecosystem: Environmental > Aquatic > Marine > Coastal...
GCGGAGTCGTTTTTACCGGTTTCTGGTAAGCCCAGAACGAATCCTTCGCCTGCTGAATGTCTTCCTTTGTAATCTTTGAATTAATCTTCGTGACTGTGTTAATTCGCGGATCGGGAGCACCCATTTCGATCCACTTTTTGAAATCGTCGATGACACTCTGCGGGAGCTTCCGCTTCGGAGGCATCACGTAATCCTGATGCGTAATCGCGTTGTACAGCCAGCTGTCTTCGACGTTGCCAGGCACGATGGCCGGTCCGGTCGCTCCCCCGATGAGCATCAGCTCTTTCGAATCCAGACGCAGCCCGCCTCGGACATTCCCGGACTTATTGGAATGGCAACCGTAGCACTCGCGAATCAGCACCGGTCGAATCTTAGTTTCGAAAAACGTCAGCTGTTCGGGGGCTAGCTGTGCCTGTGCCCGCACGTCTGCCGGGAGACACAGCGAAACCAGGCATAGAGTGAGCAATCTGATTGAAATCGAATTCACGACGGCTATTCCTGATTCGGATACAGCGTGAAACCCACTGCAGGGTGGAGTGTGTTGAAATTTCGTTCTGCCATCGCTTGTTCCGCGAGCAGCGCTGGAGAATCCACACGTTGGATGCCGGATGCCGAATTACGACCTCAGCATTTCTACGTCGGAACATCCCGTCTGTAGGGCATCGTCAAGCGAAGCGCGGGCGTGCCGTTGATTGATCGCCGAGAATGGTACGCCGGCGCGGAGCTTGGCATACCCTGCCCAACTGACCAGTCACGAGAAAATCGAGCCACGGGTGGACACAGATCTTCACGGATTGAATAAATACTTCCAGAAGTCATCCGTGTTTATCCGTGGAAATCCGTGGCCCCTTTCGTCTATGCGCCTTCTTGTGGTTTTTTGCGGCCAATCATCCGACGAGTCTCCCGCCTCCGCGGGAATGACGATTTACAGGATCGCCAGACGCTGAAGCCGCTCCGCTGTTGCGTCCCCAGAACTCGTCTCGGGAATATCTGGCTGGCCAACTAGACTTCGTGCTGGCTGCCGTCTGCTGGATCGGAGTTCAAGGATGAATCGAACCTGTTTAACTGTGTCGCTGTGCGTCATCGCTGCCGTTTTCGTCGGCCCGGTGAGTGCTGAGGAAGACCAGTTCACGCTTAAGTCACAGCTGAAGATTCACCCGTGGAAGGACGATGCGGCTCTGCACGCGGTCGAGGTTCTCGGTACGAAAGTCGCCTGGGCCGTCGGCGATCATGGCACCGTCTGGCGGACTTCGGACGGCGGGGAATCGTGGAGCCTGCTGCAGGTTCCCGCTGATGTTTCGTTGCGCAGCGCGTGCTTCCTGTCGAAACGCGTCGGTGAAAATCAGGTTGGCACGAGTCAGATTGCCTGGCTGGCTGGTCGAGGCACTCGCCCATACACCCGCTCGGGTTACGGAGTGATTCTGAAGACGGCCGACGGTGGTAAGTCGTGGGTGACACTCGGCGAGAGCCAGGTTCTGCCGCCACTTAATTACGTCCGCTTCTTCGGTCCGAATGACGGCGTGGCGGTGGGCGAAGCGACTCCCGGTTTTCCGACAGGCGTGCTCACAACGCAGGACGGTGGCGAATCGTGGCAGCCGGCTCCTGGCAAGCGGACTGCCGGCTGGCACGCCGCTGCCTTCGCCGAACTCCACGACGGAATCGTCACCGGCCCGCGAGGCCGAATTTCGCTGGTCGCCGGCACCAACGTCGCGCCGCCTCGACTGGACGCTGACAGCCTGAGAGGAATCCGCGCGGTGTCGTCCGCCGATGGTCTGACCGCGTGGGCGGTTGGTGATGGAGCAACGGTTCTGTCATCGTCCAATGGCGGAGTTTCCTGGGAAGCACTGAACGATTCTTTTCCGCCAGAGCTGTCGCGTTTCGTGGATTTCTCCGCCGTTTCGGCCGTGAACGACAAAGTCTGGGTGACCGGAAATCCGGGCGGCTGCGTGTGGCACTCGCCCGATGCCGGAGCAAGCTGGACGCGACAGGCGACAGGGCACTCAGCACCGATCCACTCGTTGAACTTTACGAACGAAGAAGTCGGCTTTGCGGTTGGAGCGTTCGGCACGATCCTTCGCACGACCGACGGTGGCACTTCCTGGAACGTCTGCCGAGCCGGGCGTCGCCGCGCGGCCATTCTAAGTATCCACACTCGCCCGGAAAGAATTCCGTTCGGGATGCTCGCCAAACACGGCGGCGACGAAGGTTTTCGTTCGGTGGCGATCGTCGTGCCGCGGCGTGATGCGAGTGCCGAAACGGACCTCAGCCTCGAACGGCAGATGCACGATGCCGTGACGACGGTCGGCGGCTCGGGAGCCGGACTTGGCTGGCGACTGCCGATTGCTTTGCCGGAAGTCGACACGAGCGTCGATCTGCTGACCGCCGAATGGCAGAAGCACACGGAAGGCAAGCTTGTCGAAGTCGTCGTCTCGAATCTTGTGGCCGCGATCCGAACCTGGCGGCCGAGCGTCGTCGTGGTTGAAGAGCCGGGCGAAGACGATGCGGCCGCGACGCTAATTCTCGACGCCGTCAAACGAGCGGTCGCTGAAGCGGCGGACTCAACCAGCTTCATCGAGCATCAGGAGTTCGCTCGATTGGCTGCCTGGAAGGTCGAACGAATTTTCGCGAGGGCTTCGTCGAAAACGCGAGCGGGCATGACGATCGATCCGTACGACGTGCTGCCTCGGCTTGGAACGACGGTTGAAGCAGCGGCGTCTTCCGGTCGCTCAAAACTCTTGACCGCTATCGAGCACGCGCCGCAGTCTGAGCCGTTCGTGCCGATCGAGACGAATGAAAGCCGCTTCGAGCTGGTGTCGCATCGTGACTTCTGGTCGGGGATTTCGTTGTCTCCGAATTCGGACGCGCGGCGGCCTCAGTTGCCGATTATCGAAGGGCAGCTTGAGCGACAAAAGGAGCTGGCGATTCGGCAGCGCAACTTCCGTGGCATCTCAGAAAAGTATGCCGTCGATACTCAAAAGTCCTCACAGTTGTTGGCCGAGTTGCGGAATGTCGTGCGAGGAATGCCGGCTCGTCAGGCCGCGTTGCAGATCGCTCACCTGGCCAGTGACTACCGGCGCCGCTCGCAATGGGATCTTGCCGAAGCGACATTCATTGAGCTGATTGATCGATACCCGAACGAGCCCGTCGCCGCCGAAGCGATGCTGTGGCTGCTGCACCTTTGGAGCAGCAGCGAAATGGCCTGGCACCGCAGCCGTGACGTGCAGATGACGGCCTCGGTTCAGCAGACCAGCAAGTTCCTGATCAATGGTCGAATTCAACGGCTGCTGGACGCTGCTCGAAAAGACCAGAGCGATCCGCTGAAAACATCGAGAACATTGCAGGCCGACCCGTTGGCTGACCTGGAATTTGTTCGTGACCAGCCAGCTGCGCAGGACTCACAGAACTGGCAAACGCAAACGCAGTCGTACTGGCGGCGGCAGGCGATTCAGATGGGACAGGTCATCAGGCAACGACTGCCGGAAGTCTATCCCGCCCCGTCCGTCACCTGGCCACTGGCATCAGTGATCCGTCGTGAGGGCCACGCAAGGATTTCCGAGAACCTCTACCGCAAGCACGTCAGTGCTGACCCGAATGACCAGGTCGGGCTGCGAGCCTCTGCCGAACTCTGGGTGACGCAACCCGTCGACGCGATGCCGTCCCAACTTGGATACTGCACCTGGGCCACGGTCCGCCCGCACCTCGACGGAGTCCTCGGTGACGAATGCTGGGTAGAAGCCCGAGAGATGTTGCTCTCACCCGGCGACGGCTCATCACAGCAACCAGCCTCCGACCCGATCATCGAAAATCGAGCTGCTTACCCGTCGGTCATGCTGTCCCACGACGACCAGTTCCTCTACATCGCCGCCACGCTCCCGCGATCAACCACCCGGTCGGAGCTGAGCCCGGACAAGTCCCCTCTCCCCCTTAGGGGGGGGAGGGCTAGGGTGAGGGGGGCTGAGAACCAACTCACCACTTCAGAGCCCGATACTCAACCCACCGTCCAGTTCGAAGGACGCACCCACGACGCCGACCTCTCCGGCTTCGACCGGCTGAAGATCTCCCTCGACACCGACCGCGACTATTCAACGGCCTACGAAATCGAAATCGACGAACGTGGCCAGGTCCGAGAATCCTGCTGGGAAGACTCCACCTGGAACCCGGAAATGTGGGTCCACGTCGACTCCGAACCAACCCGCTGGCGCATCGAAATGGCTATCCCCTTCAGCGAACTCGGCCCCTTGGCACCCCAACGCCAATCCGCCTGGGCAGTCTCCGTGACCCGAACAATCCCCGGCGTCGAATGGCAAGCCTGGCCACCTTCAGCCGTCAATGGCCACACAGAATCAAAAGGCCTCGTGCAGTTTCGGTAGCGAAGTTGAGGAACTCAGAGGGTGAGTCTTAGCTGGTGCTGCTTTTCCGAATACTGTCTGGAATCTTTGGTTCAGGTCATTGAAGATGTGCGTTCTGGTTGGCGTCGCATTATCGCAAGGTACTGCTTTTGGGCAGGCTGGTTGTGACCCTCCCGTTGATCTCAAATCGGATTGGTTATGGCTGCTGATGGCTCAAGAAGTTTTAACGCGTGGTGCAGATTGAATTCACGGATACTCCTCTTCAAAAACTCGAAATCAAAGGTGACGAAGAATGGGACAGCTCAGCGCACGGAAGGCACTTGAAAAACTCAAGGAAGGCAATCGGAATTTTTGCAAAGACAACCTGGGGCACGAGAAACAGGATGCTGTCCGGCGAGCCGAACTGGCTGGTGGGCAGGAGCCGTTTGCGGTGGTGCTTAGTTGTGCAGACAGCCGTGTTGTGCCGGAACTCGTTTTTGATGTCGGGCTCGGCGAGATTTTCGTGGTCAGGGTTGCCGGGAATATTGCGAACACCAGCTCGATCGCCAGCATCGAGTACGCGATTCAACATCTGGATCCTAAGGTGAATCTGGTTGTTGTTCTGGGGCACGAAGGTTGCGGCGCTGTTAAGGCAGCCCTGGGGGGTGGCGACTGTGGGCATCACCTCAACATGTTGCTGGCTCACCTGCAGCCTGCCGTCTCGCAGGCTACCGGAAAGACCGACGACGCCAGGTTTGTGAATACCGTCAAGAAGAACGCGAAGTTGACGGCGAAGCGCCTAGCGGCGGCGTCGAAACCTTTTGAAAGAAAGTCGCTGGAGATTGTGCCGGCCTATTACAACCTCGCGTCCGGCAAGGTTGACTTTTTGTAATCGTAACGCGGATCGTCAGGACGCAATTTGTTCTGCCCGAGCGACGTACTGGCGTCGCTCGGGTAAACTCAGACCAACTTCCGCCGTCGGGTAAACTGGCGCGCATACTCATTCAGAGTCGGGAAACACGGTCATGTTGCAATTTGAAGGTCAAGGTTCGGCTCACACTTGTGATGGTGTCAGTCGGCGGGACTTTATGCAGGTGGGGTCGCTGGGAGCGGCGGGGTATTCGCTCGCTCAGCATGCTCAGGCGAAGGAGCAGGGGCTGATTGCGCAGGGGAATGATAGCCGCTCTGTGATCATGATCTTTAATCTTGGGGCGCCTTCGCAGGTCGATACCTGGGATATGAAGCCGGATGCGCCCGCCGAAATTCGCGGGCCGTTCAAACCGATCGCGACCAACGCTTCGGGCGTTGAGATTTCAGAAATCTTTCCTCGACATGCCGAGATCGCCGACAAGATTTCGTTTGTCCGATCCTGCTACCACACCAGCGCCGCGGTGCATGACGCCGGGTGGCAGATGATGCAGACCGGGCGGCAGTTTTCGGGCGGTGTCGAGACTCCTCATGCCGGAGCGGTTGCCAGTTATCTGCAGGGAAGGCGGACTGACCTGCCGCCGTTTGTCGTGTTGCCTCAGACGATGGGACGTGGTGGCGGCAATCTTCCGAACGGGCAGGCCGGCGGGTTCCTCGGAAAGTCGCACGACCCGTTTGCTTTGAACGCGGACCCGTCGAAAGACAACTTTCAGGTCCCGGACCTGTTGCCTCCGGCGGACATCGGCACGGTTCGGCTCGATCGTCGACGCAAGCTGCGAGACCTGGTCGACGACACGGTCAAAAGCTTTGACGCCAGCGACAATGCAAAACTGCTCGACAGTAACTTCGAGACGGCTTACCGCATGATGACGAGCGCTCAGGCTCGCGAAGCGTTCGACCTTTCGAAGGAGCCGGCTTCGGTGCGGGATCGTTATGGCAGGACTCGGTTCGGGCAGTGCTGTCTGCTGGCTCGGCGGCTGGTCGAGTCGGGCGTTCGGTTCGTCACGATCAACACCTTCCTGACGGTCTTCGACGAGATTACCTGGGACATCCACGGCTCGAAGCCGTTCACGTCGATCGAGGGAATGAAGAACGACGTCGCTCCGATGTACGACCAGGCTTATTCAGCATTGATCAGTGATTTGACCGAGCGAGGCATGCTGGACGACACGATGGTTTGCAACCTGGCCGAGTTTGGACGCACGCCGCGAGTCAACCCCGCCGGCGGTCGAGATCACTGGCCGCAGTGCTTCACGACGTACTTTGCCGGCGGAGGCGTGCAGGGCGGTCACGTCGTGGGACGTAGCGATCCGATCGGTGGTGTCCCCGACGAGCGTCCTTGCGACCCTGGAAACATCATCGCGACGATTTTCAAATCGCTCGGGTACGACACGGAATCACACCTCCCTGGCCCGGCGGGGCGTCCGTTCCCACTGGTCGACTTCGGCAAGCAGCCGATCAACGAACTGTTTTAGTCTGGTCGCAATTGCAAAGTGCTCGCGCTGAAATTCTGAATCAGGTCACAGTCGAGGAACACCGTGAATCGTTTTAGCAGTGGAGTATTTTCCGTTGGTGCCCAGGTCTTTTTCTGCTTGGCGACCACCGTCCTGCTGCTGATCAGCGGGTGCGGAGGCGAATCAGTTCCCGAGGAGTATTCCGGTCCGCCGTCGGTGTCGGGGACCGTCACGTTGGATGGTGTGCCGGTAGCGGCGGCGATGGTGTCGTTCGAAACTTCCGAATCTGTCCGTTTTCAGGCGATCACGGAGGCGTCGGGGCAGTTCGCTTTCGAGAGCGAAGAAATAACTCCGCCATTAGGGAAGTACCTGGTGCGAATTACTCGCTCGGCTGGTTCCGGAGTTGCGGGCTCAGAGTCGGATTCGCTGCCGGCTCGGTATAACTCGAAGACTGAATTGATTGTCGATGTTCTGTCCGGTCAGAACTCGATCGACTTTCCGCTCACAACAGCTTCGGAAGAAGACGACACTGACGAGTGAGGCGGTACAGTGTCGTCGTGGCGGGTTTTGGATTCAGTGTTTTCGCGTGAGATTGTCGTTAGGCGAGGAGTTGTGGATGATTCATCAAACGATTTGGTCAGCCCGAGCAGGAGCACTTCGGGCGATCGTCGTCGTGGCTGCCGTGGTCGCGGGGTTGGGCGTTCGTTCCGCAACGGCTGCTGAGTCAGGGCTGGAGCTGGTTCCGGCATCGATCGAACTGACTGGACTCGGTGCTACAAGCAGCATTCTGGTTGAGCGGACCGGTGGTACTCAACGAGTTGGTCAGGTCACGTCCGGCATTAAGTGGTCGACCGATGATTCTGCTATCGCCACAGTGAGCGATGGAGAAGTGACAGCGGTTGGCAACGGCACAACGACGTTGCGGGCGATGGTCGATGGCAATGAACTGACGGCGAAAGTGACGGTTCACAAAGCCGGCGCGGCGCTGTCGCCAGGTTTTCGGAATCATGTGCTGGCTGTGGTCGCGAAGGCCGGTTGCAACTCCGGAGCGTGTCATGGCGCGTTGGCGGGGAAGGGCGGGTTTCGACTTACTCTGCGAGGCTTCGATCCGGCGACGGACTACCAGACGATCGTGACGCAGGCTCGTGGTCGACGGATCGAGCTGGCTGATCCGGGGCGAAGTCTGATTCTTGCGAAGCCGACCGGAGCGTTGCCTCACAAAGGCGGGCTGCGGTTCGAGACGGACTCACGCGAGTACAAGGTTATTGCCGACTGGATTGCTGGCGGAGCGGAGCCGCCTGCCGATGACGATCCGACGGTTCAGCGAGTTGAGATTCTTCCAGACGCCGTGCAGTTATCCGTCGGCGACGAGCAGGATTTCCTGGTGCGGGCTCACTATTCGAACGGACGGGTTGAAGATGTTACTCGGTGGGTGAAGTTCTCCTCTTCTGACGAGTCTGTGGCGAGTGTCGATCAGGATGGGCGAGTTACCGTCGTTGGGCCTGGAGCGGGGGCGGTGACCGGTTGGTTTGCGAGTCGGACGGTCATGTCGCGAATCGTCTGCGCCTTTCCGAATGATCTTTCCGAAGACGTTTACGTCAGCCAGCCGCGTCGCAACTTCATCGATGAGCAGGTTGTTTCCAAGTTGAATCAATTGCGGTTGCAGCCGTCGCCTGAGTGCTCTGACGTTGCGTTTGTTCGACGCGTGTTTCTCGACGTGATCGGGACTCTTCCGACGCCGACCGAAGTGCGGGAGTTTCTGGCAGACAACACGGAAGGAAAACGAGATCGACTGATCGAGTCTCTGCTCGCGCGTCCGGAGTTCGTCGATTACTGGACCTACCGGTGGAGCGACGTCTTGCTCGTCAATGGAAACCTGCTTCGACCGAATGCCGTGAAGGCGTACTACGGATGGATTCGGAACGAGGTCGCCGAGAACACTCCCTGGGACGAGTTCGTCCGGAAGATTGTCACATCGACTGGCGGCTCGATTGAGAACGGAGCGACCAACTTCTTCGCCTTGCATCAGGATCCGGAGAACATGGCGGAGAACGTCAGCCAGGCGTTTCTCGGATTGTCGATTGCGTGTGCCAAGTGTCATAACCATCCACTCGAAAAGTGGACCAACTCGCAGTACTACGAGTTCGCGAATCTGTTCTCGCGAGTTCGCGCGAAAGGGTGGGGCGGTGATTACCGAAGCGGAGATGGGGTACGCACGCTCTATGTGGTGCCGTCGGGCGAGTTGATTCAGCCGTTGACTGGCAAACCTCAGCTGCCGACGCCGCTGGACGGCGAACCGCTCGCGTTTGAAGCGACCGAAGATCGACGGCTTCATCTGGCGAACTGGCTGACGGCTCCCGAGAATCCCTACTTTGCGCGAGCGGTCACCAATCGGATCTGGGCAAACTTCTTCGGAGCAGGGCTGGTTGAACAAGTCGACGACCTGCGGCTGTCAAACCCCGCGAGCAACGAAGAGCTGCTGGCCGCCGCGTCGCAACATCTGATTGAGCACGGTTTCGACGTGAAGTCTTTAATGCGGACGATTCTGCAGTCGCATACTTATCAGCGGAGCAGTGTGCCCCTGGACGGAAATCGCGACGAGCACCGTTTTTACTCACGCTACTATCCGAAGCGTTTAATGGCTGAAGTGTTGCTTGACGCCGTTTCTCAAGCGACCGACGTTCCGACGCCGTTTACGCATATCGGATTTCCCGGCGGCGACCGGCAGGAAACGAAGGAGTACCCGTTGGGGACTCGGGCGATTCAGCTTCACGATTCGGCGGTCGAGTCGTACTTCCTGAAAACGTTCGGGCGGAATTCGCGAGCGATCACCTGCGAGTGTGAACGCTCTGACGAGCCCAGCATGGTTCAGGTTCTGCACGTCGCCAACGGCGACACGATCAACGGTAAATTGAAGACTGAAGAAAACCGCGTCAGCAAGTTGCTGGCTGCTGGTCATTCGGATGCCGAGCTAACGGAAGAGATCTTCCTGCATTGTCTATCACGGTTCCCGACTGACAAAGAGGAATCGCGAGTCGTCGAATTGCTCAGACAGGTTGAAGACGGAGATGCCGCTGAAAAACGTCTGGTGGTCGAGGACGTCTTCTGGAGCCTGCTGAGCACTCGCGAGTTTCTGTTTAATCACTGAGTTGTCGAAGTCTCTGCGTGGTGTATTTTGTCGTGACACGAACGTCGCAATCTGACAGGGATAAAGATGAAGCCGCGGAAACTTCTTCGAAAGATTCTCGCCGGTTCTGAGGCAGTTCGGTTTGACGATTTCACAGGTTTGGTCGAATCATTCGGATTTCGACTGGACCGCGTTCGTGGAAGTCATCACATCTTTGTTCATGCCGACATTGACGAGCTGCTGAATGTTCAGAATGCTCATGGAGAAGCGAAACGCTATCAGATTCGGCAGTTTCTGAAGCTCGTCGAGAAGTACCATCTGACGATTGGGGATAGCCCGGAATGAGTGATCACCACATCAACATCTTCTACAGCGACGAAGATCAAGGGTATATCGCGGATATTCCGGATCTGGATTCGTGTTCCGCCTTTGGTGATACGCCGGAAGAGGCGTTGTCAGAAGTCAAACTGGCGAAAGAGGCATGGCTTGAAGCGGCCGCGGAGAACGGAAAGCCGATTCCTGCTCCACGTTATCGTCCTGCGATTTACGAAGTGCGATGATGAGAAAGAAAACTGACGGTGCTGAATCGGCGAACTGTGTTTTCGTGCGGATGATAGTCGGAGCGGATAAGTGAGTGTTGCTGAATTGTCGATCGTAAATATTGCCGCTTATAAGTTTGTTGGACTCGATCGATTGCCTGAACGGCGTGAGCAGGTTCGTGGACTGGCAAGATCATTAGATCTCAAAGGTACGGTGTTGTTGAGCGAGGAA
>Ga0316208_1003771_pt1 | contig 10599 bp, 4 predicted proteins | sample 3monopyrite_MG_FD_204944 | JGI IMG/M metagenome (GOLD analysis project Ga0316208, IMG submission 204944) | Microbial mat bacterial communities from mineral coupon in-situ incubated in ocean water Damariscotta River, Maine, United States -... | ecosystem: Environmental > Aquatic > Marine > Coastal...
GTGTGCCGCTTGATCAGCTTCGCATCGTTATTGCTCACGAGCTGGCTCATGTGCGGCGGTACGACTTCCTGGTGAATCTCGCTCAGATGTTGATTGAAGCTCTGCTGTTCTTTAACCCGGCCGTGTGGTGGATGAGCCGGCAGATTCGCATCGAACGAGAAGCCTGCTGTGACGCGATGGCCGTGTCGGCAACCGGCGAAGCGATTCCCGTTGCCCGAGCGTTGGTGGAAGTGGTCGCTCGACTTAGAGAGTCGCTCGGCGAATCGACTGCAAACAGTTTCGCGGTGGCGGCGGGCATTCAACAACTGACGGAAGATACTCGGCAGGAGAATCTGCTGCTCGACCGAGTTCGTCGACTCATCGTTCCAGAACAACGACCGCACGTTCGACTTCCCTGGTACAGTCTGTTCGGATTTCTGGTGGCCTTCGTAGCTGTTTCGGCGGGTCTTTACGAAGGGGCGGACGCCACCGTCAAGGCCGTTCAGCGAGCGCTCACGCCAGAAGAACGAGTCGAAGAACTTGCGCGATTGAAGGCAGAAAATACGGCCGTTTTCGTTCCGCCTGGGGTTGGCGCAGAAACTGGAAAGGCAGATTCGGGCAAGGGGACGACGCAGCCAGCTGAGCAGAAAGTAACAGTGCATGTGACTGTTCGGACCGACGACGGATCGCCAGTTCCTAAGGACGTTTGGCTGTCCTGTTATTACCAGACTGGCCACTCATCGACGCAGAAGTCGTTGAGCAGGCCAAAGAAAGACACGATTGAATTCAAGACAACGTTAAAGGTCCCAGCCTGCAAGTTCGTGATCGGAGCTCACGCGCCAGGATTCGCAACATCGTCGACTGACCCAGCGACAGTGTTTCTGACCGATGGTGATCGCAGCGTCGAGGTCGTACTGACTCGAGGCTTCAAATCGTCAATCCGGGTTCTTGGCAGCGATGGAAGCCCCATTGCCGGTGCTCGTGTGAAATCTTCCGCAAGGATTGGTCTTGGTAATGGCTGGTCGTCGCTTGGCGTGAGAGAGTTCAAAAGCGATTCGGATGGCATCGTTCAGGTTGACCAGTTGTCCGGCATGGAGCATGTCGTCGAAGTTCGAACGCCGGGCTTCGAGCATTCAGAGCAAACAGTCAGGTTCACGGCTGGCAAGAGCATCGACTGGCGACTCAAATCGGCCGAACCGACACGGTTGCAGTTAGTGGATATTGTTTCCGGTAAGGCAGTATCCGGTGCGAAGGCTGTTATTTTCAGCCGAGGTACCGAGAGTTCTTATAGCGTCTCGCATAGAGGAAACCAAAGTTTCGGTGACCCTCGTTCGAGGGATTTCGCGTCTACAGATTGGCGGGTCTTTGGGATGTCAGACTCTGATGGGCTGTTGGCCCTTAACGAGTTACACGAAGACACTCGCTATGTATTTGCGATCATTGCTGATGGCTATGGGACGTTGTATTTGCCTCAAGTCGGGCCAGGTGCTGAAGACACGATCGTCAAATTGCGGCCTCCCATTAATCTTTCCGGGCAATTGACCGGAGCACTCGACCGCCTTCGCAAACAACGGCAGGGGAAAACTGGATACCGGTTGCAATATCGCAATGATCTGACATTCGGCAGTCGTGTGCATATGCAATCGCATCTTTACGACGCAACGGCTGATGCCGAAGGGCATTTCGAGTTGAAGGATGTCGTGCCGGGTAAGGTGCAACTTTTTCTTCCCGATGGAACCCAGACGATTATTGTGGATGGATCTCGTTCGGATCTCTCGTTTGAAATCAGCAAAGTAGTTGATCCACCCGCTGGCGTTCCTGGTACGAAACTCGTTTCTAAGAAACGCGAAGTGATCCTTCGTCTGGCTGGAGCGACTGCGGACGCGCCGGCTCGTGGATTTCTGTATGTGGCCTGGCAGACTCCTACCGAGTCACAGAACGGGCCGTTGCCAATCGTGAATAACGAAGTTCGGTTACAGGTCCCGTTGTCAACCGATGTTACGTTCTGGGACCGTGACATTGTTGGGTATCGAGTGACCGTCGACAGGAAACCGGTGAAGGTGGTCAAGGGCGACGGTCCTCAGGTTATCGAAATTCCGGCGCAGCTTGCTGGCGGAGTTCACGGCACGATTGTCCGCTCAGATGGAACTCCGGCGACGGATGCAGATGTGATGGCATTTGCCGTGGAGCTTCCCAAAGGGGCCAAGTCCAATCGGGACGTGAATCCCAACAGCCGTTCTCACAAAGATTCGTTCTTTCGGACACTGCCGTTCGGCGGGAAGTACGGAATGCTTGCTCGGGAAGATCGCGACGGAGCCATGAGCTGGGCGATCAGTGACGTATTCACGATCGACAGCGAGAATCCCATACAACGACTCGATCTGCGACTTCAGCCAGGACGACGACTGTCGATACGCGTGCTGGGGGCGGACGGCAAGCCGTTGGCGAATGTTCCCGTTCAACTTCTCGTTCGGATCCTGCGAGCGGGCACCGAAGACGCGACCAGTTTTGGGCTTGACGCAACGACTGGAGAATTCGGCATGGCAACCTTCGCTCATTCAGTACCCAGCGAAGATCATCGGGCGATCGATGTAAAGCCGACCCTGAGCGTGACTGGCCCCGCAAGGCATGTCGGTTTCACCGGTAACCTCAATGACCTGCCCGAGATTGCTCCCTCAATGTTCGAGCTGCAGCTCAGCAGGGGAGTGTCTGCGTCAGGGACGATTGTCGATGCTCAAACGGGAAGGCCGGTGCCGAACGCCAGAATCCGAGTTTATCCTGCGGACTTCGAGGCGGCGAACTTCAAAGAGAACATCAAGACGACGACCGACGCTCGCGGCGAATTCCGCTTCGACAATCTGGAACCGATGAAATACAGGGTCAATATCGAAGAAGCCATGCCGAAGGGAACGGTGATCATCCCGAACGGCGGCGGATACTCAATCAAGTACCCGAACGGCGTGACTCACCTGTCACTGACAGGCGGCGACATCGATCCCGTCTTCTGGGAAGTGGAACTTTACCCTGGCGGCAGTCTCAGGCCAGCTCCGGAGTAGCACCACCATTGCCGGGTGAGTTGAGGTCAGCTCATCGCGAACCGTAGGGTGTGACAAGCGGGCTGAATGGCAATCGCGGTGTGTCGGCGCGGAAGTCTGAGAGCAATCCCTACGGCGACAAACTCTCAACAGTCGCCCGCGCCGGCACACCAGCCGTTTGATTCGCTCCGCTGGTCACACCCTACGACAAAGCTCACAACGCTACGCGAGACACTCTTTGACGATTTCGCCATGCACGTTCGTCAGGCGGCGTTGGATGCCGTTGTGGTAATGCGTCAGTCGTTCGTGGTCGATGCCGAAGAGATGCAGCAGCGTGGCGTGGAAGTCGTGCCAGGGGATCGGACGTTCGGTCGCCTTCCAGCCGACGTCGTCGGTCGCTCCGACTGAAGTTCCGCCATTAACACCGGCTCCGGCCAGCCAGCACGAGAAGCCATAACGATTGTGATCTCGCCCCGGTCCGACGCTGTCGGCTGCCGCCTGGGTGAAGGGCGTGCGGCCGAATTCGGTTGTGAAGAGAACCAGGGTGTCCTCGAGCAGGCCTCGTTCTTTGAGGTCAGCGAGTAACGCCGCGACAGGTTTGTCGATGCGACCGGCTTCGAAGCCGTGATTCTGTTTGACGCTTTCATGTGCGTCCCAACTGGCTCGCGGGCTGCCCGCGATGGGGCCTCCCGAGTAAAGCTGCACGAACCGGACACCGCGTTCGAGCAGGCGCCTTCCGAGCAGGCATCGGCGTCCCATGTCGGCAGTCTTGTCGTCGGTGATTCCGTAAGCCTGTTGCGTTTGCTCGGTCTCGCCCGACACGTCGCTGACTTCGGGAATCGACAGCTGCATTTTCGCTGCGAGTTCGTAACTGCGAATTCTCGCGGACAGCGCAGGATCGTCACCGACTCGTTCGAGGTGTTGGCGGTTGACCGTGGCAATGAAGTCTTGCGTGGCGGCATCGGCACCGTTGGCCAGTTTTGTGGCCGGGAATAGGTCGCGGACCGGCTTGTCGCCACCACGAAAAATGACGCCCTGATATTCTGCGGGCAGGAAACCGTTCGACCAGTTAGTGGCTCCGCCGTTTGGAGCACCTCGACCGTCAGGCAGGACGACGTACGATGGCAACTCGTTCGTTTCTGAGCCGAGCCCGTATGACAGCCAACTGCCCATTGCAGGAAAGCCGTTCGATTCGAAGCCGGAATTCTGAACGAACAGGGCAGGCGTGTGATTGGCCGAGTTCGACACCATCGATTTCAGTACGCACAGGTCATCAGCCCTCTCTGCGATATTCGGAAACAGTTCCGAAAGCATCAGGCCGCTTTCGCCTCGCGGTTTGAACTCCCAGTCGTTCTTCCTCAGCAGGCCGACTTTGCCAAAGAAGATGTCAGGCTTCTTGTCGTACGTCAGCGACTTGCCGTGCAGCTTCTGCAGCTCCGGCTTGTAATCCAGCGAGTCGATATGGCTCAAGCCTCCGACCAGGCAGATGTGGATCGCCCGTTTCGCGATTGGCTCACGGGCCATCCAGCGGGCGTCGTCCGTTCCCGCAGATGCCGCGCTAATGAGTCCGTCGTTTCCCAGCATCGACAGCAGGGCCGTGGCACCCAGGCCCCGAACTCCCCAGTCGAAGAAGCCGCGTCGTGACAGCGTTTGAGTAATGGTCATGGTTAAATTCGTTGTTCTGAAGGAATGGCCACGAAGAACACAAAAAGGCACAAAGAGAATTCGTTTTGCGGTTCTTTGTACTTTTTTGTGGCTATCTGACTTCTGTCGTGGTTGCGGGTTCGAATCCCAGAGGCACTGAAAAGAGTCGAATGTCGTGTTCGTTGAAACCGCCTATTCGACCAACACGAACTCGTTGACGTTGAACAGGCCGCGACAAAGTGCGGCCAGGCCATGCTGACCAACCAGTTTTCTGGAAGCCTCGGCTTCAGTCTGGTCGGGTGATCGATTGAGAATTAATTGCCATGCTCGATCGATCTGTTGGGACTGATCATTGCCCGAGTCTTCCTTGATCCGATCGGCACAGTAATTCGACATGCGAAGAACAAACGAATTATTGAGCAGGCTCAATGCTTGAAGAGGCGTTGTGGTGACCGCTCGCTGCGGGGCAGCGGTTGCAGGGTCAGGGCAGTCGAATGTGTCGAGCAACCCGCTGCGTCCGCCTCGCGGAGAAAACCGATAGATTGTTCTGCGGAAGAACTCGTCGCCGTCAGGATCGAAGGGTTCGTAGTAGGTGGTACCTTTGATCGGCACGAGTTTGACATCCTGAAAACCTGGCCCTCCCATCGTCGTGTTCAGCTTTCCCGACACGGACAGAATCGTGTCCCGCACTGATTCAGCCTCGAGACGGCGAGGTGTCTTTCTCCATAGCAGCCGGTTGTCAGCGTCTACTTTCTGAGCGTTGTCGTTCGTTGACGATCCCTGTCGATAGGTTGCTGATGTCACAATCAAGCGGTGCAGCGGTTTAAGTCGCAGTCCATTCATCCGAAATTGTCCCACGAGCCAGTCGAGAAGTTTCGGATGACTGGGCTGGCCACCGTTGAAACCGAAGTCGCTTGCCGTCGTGACCAGGCCGTTTCCGAAGTGGTACTGCCAGACTCGGTTGACGATGACTCGTGCGAAGAGCGGATTGTCCGGGCTCGTTATCCAGTCGGTTAGCTTTCTTCGACGCTCAGCATCCGAGGCGTCAGGCGTTAAGCCAAACGAAGCCGACACGCCCGACACAGACGCCACAGCTCCGGGCGAAACAACGTCGCCTTCCAGTTCGATGTCGCCGCGAGTCAGGAAGCGAATCTCGGCTGGTTTGCCAGGACTCATCGTGTAGATGTTTCGGTTCGAAGCCGCTTCCGCCTGCTTGCGCTCCTCGGTCAATTTTGTGACGCGGGTCTTGAGGGCCGCATGCTCGCTGGATTTCTCAGGAGTCAGCCAGTCGACGATCTGTTCTTCCGAGACGTAGTCACTGGCCGTACCCGCCGACGCCGCGACCGCTGCGGAGGAAAGAGCGCTGTCGTAAAGGCTTGCCTTGTGAATTCGAGCGGTGAGAAATCGGTTGCCTCCGCCGGGGCTGTGTCGCAGGCCGAACAGAAGTCGAGATTTGTTTGCGTCGTAGGTCTGCAATCCTGTTTTGCGAATTGAGGTTCCATACGGCTGTCCGTTGCGGTATCCGATGATCGTTCCGTCAGCCTGATAAACGATGGCCAGGTGAACGATCCGTTTCGCAGCGTCGAGTTCTTCAGGTCCGCTGAAAGATTCCGTTCTGACGAAACCGTTGCTGCCGGCCATCCAGCGACGTTTCTGACGTTCTGCGTAGACGATTGAGTCAAAGACTCCGCCGCCGGTTGATTCCAAAGTGATTGCTCCGCCGCCGCCCTGGTCCAGCGTGTCGACCTGCACCCAGGCTTCCAGCGTCTTCTCTTTCAGCTCGACCGGGACGACTGCCGTTTGAACGTACGACTTTCCGTCGACGACCAGAGCCCCGTTCTCCAGCTTCGCGGATCCGACAAACTTGCCATGCAGCGATCCGAGACTGTCCTTGAGGTCGCCATCAAAATTCCATTGAGCGAACGGCTTTGGTGGTGTTGCACGCTTGACCGTGCCTTTCTCGCGGGCCGCAAGAATCTCGTCACGTACCTTGCTGACGAAGACGGAGAGCTTCGTTGAAGCATCGGACAGCTGCGCCGACAGCCGCTTGAGTTGCTCAGCTTCCGCCGAGGTTCGTTCGACTCTTTCGCCGTGATTCATTCCGGCGATCGTTGAGATCAGCTGGTAATACTCCGTCTGCTTGATCGGGTCGAATTTGTGATCGTGACACCGGGCGCAGTTCACCGTCAGACCGAGGAACGTCTGCCCGACAGCCGCGATGATCTCTTCAAGTTCATCCTGCTTGGCGAGCTTCTTCATCCGCTCGCTGCCGCCCACGACCGTGTTATGAATTCCCGCGACGAGGAACCCGGTCGCCGCGGCGCCCTCCGGGCCTGGTTTCAGCAGATCGCCGATCAATTGCATTCGGGAAAACTCGTCGTAAGGCATATCGTTATTCAATGAGTTGATCACCCAGTCTCGAAAGTACCAGGCATTCAGGCGAGGGTCGTTTCGCTCGAAGCCCTGGCTTTCGCCGAAACGCACGACGTCCAACCAGTGCCGCGCCCAACGTTCGCCGTACCGGCGTGATGCCAGAAGCTCTTCGACGATTCTGAGGTAGGCCTCGTTAGACGGGCCAGCGACGAATGCTGCGACCACTTCCGGTTCCGGCGGCAGTCCGATTAGATCAAAATAGAGCCGCCGAATCTGGGCTCGAGCGTCGGCTGGCGTTGAAGGCGCGAGTCCGTTTTCGTGCAGCCGCTCTAGAACGAAATGGTCGATTCCGTTCCGAGGCCAGTTAGTTTTTCCGATCAACGGCGGCGGAACGTCTTGCACCGGCTGAAGCGACCACCAGTCGTAGCCCGCTCGCGAGTCACTGGTGTACTTGAGACGGTCGATGCTGCCACCGTTCCACTTAACGCCGGACGTGATCCAGGTTCTAAACAGTTCCTTCTCATCGGCAGTCAGCGGGTGCTTCGGCGGCATCTCGTCGTCGTGAATTCGCTGCCAGAAAAGGCTGACGTCTGGCTTACCGGCCTCCACGGCGCCGCCCGACTCGCCGCCTTTGCTGACGCCAGATTGTGTTGCCAGGTCCAGTCCGCCTTTCGGTTCGTTTCCGCTGTGACACTCAAGGCATTTCGCTGCAAGCAGTGGGGCGATCTCTCTTTCGAAGTCGGGTTCTGCAGCCTCCAGACGACCAATCGAATGAGCCGCCAAACAGAATATTGTCAGATGGACAACGACGGAGCAGTGTCGAACGAGCATGAATCGATCCCTGGGTATTCTCGTCAATCCGGTTTGGCTGACTGTATTGGTCCCTCGCGATGATCTTAACCATCGACAGCGATGAGTCGTACTGTTTGAGCCGGTGGACCGTCAATCGCCAGGAGGGGCGCTCGGCCTTTGGACGGAGTCTTCTGCAGAAAACTGTTCTATTCCTTGCGCTGGACTTTGATCATCCACTCGGCACGACCGTCGTACGTTTTGAAGCTCCAGCGTTCGTAGAATGACGACAGCTCTGGTTCGCACGCGAGATAGATGAAGCTGACTCGTTGCAGCGACGGGTGATTATGGACGCGAGATGTCTTTTGACGTCCGATGAGCCAGTGCCGCTTGCGATGGCCGATTGACCGTCGGATGTCATGTCACGATACTCGCGGGCGAAAGTGTACAACGTGACGCGCGATCGATCATTGCTCGACCCTGCCGTGAGCAGGAATGCGCGTCGCCCTGCAAATATCACGAAGTGTCATCACACGTTCGAAAGATTCCCGGACATGCCCGAATTGTTGACCACCACTGTTGCCGATCTTCGTCTGATACTTTTCAGAGATCGTCCAGCGCCGCTGAGGATGTTGTGTGTTGTCACTCTGGTCGTGACGTTTCTGCAGGTGTCGAGCACGGCGGGAGATGCCGCTGCGTCTGACGAGCGACCTAACATCGTCCTGATCATGGCGGACGATTTGGGGTTTTCAGATCTCGGTTGTTACGGCTCAGAAATTGAGACTCCGAACCTGGACGCTTTGGCGGCGCAGGGGCTGCGGTTTTCGCAGTTTTACAACACGGCGAAGTGTCATTCCTCGCGAGTGTCGTTGCTGACGGGTCTGTACTGCGACCAGGCAGGTGGGGCGAGTCTCCGTCGAGGAGCGACGATTGCTGAGGTGATGTCGCGAGCGGGTTACTCGACCGCGATGGTCGGGAAATGGCATCTCGCCAAACAGCCGACGGACTTCGGCTTCGAGAAGTACTGGGGTCACCTTTCGGGAGCGACGAACTTCTTCACGGGCGACAACAGTTTCCGTTTGAATGGCGAATCGTGGACCGTGCCGAAGACGTTGAATGGCCGACCTTTTTACACGACGCATGCAATCACGGATTTCGCGATTGAGTTTGTTGATCAGGCGACGGCGAGCGACAAACCGTTTCTGCTCTACATGGCGTTCAACGCACCGCATTACCCGTTGCAGGCTCCGAAGAAGGACATCGAAAAGTACGACGGTCGGTATGACGCGGGCTGGGATGCTCTGCGGAAGTCGAGACACCAGAAGCAGGTTGACTCGGGACTGCTGCCGAGAAAATGGAAGCTCAGTCCGAGACCTGACCACATTCCAGCCTGGAAGAGTCTCACGGACGAAGAACGAGCGTGGGAAGCGGATCGAATGGAAGTGTTCGCGGCGATGGTCGACGTCGTTGATCAGAATGTTGGACGACTCGTCAAACACCTTAAAGACAAAGGCGTCTACGAGAACACGCTCATCCTGTTCTGCTCGGACAACGGAGCTTGCCCGTTCGAACGGACAAGAGGCAAAGAGCTGAAGCCCTGGGATCCGGAAAGCTACTGGACCTACGACGCCAGTTGGGCTCACGCCGGCAACACACCGTTCCGTCTCTACAAACAGAATCAGCATGAAGGCGGCATCTCTTCACCGATGATCGTTCACTGGCCGAACGGATTGAAAACGAAGGCTGGTTCGGTGACCGATCAGCCTGGCCACTTGATCGACTTCATGGCGACGTTCATCGATCTCGCCGGAGCCGACTATCCCAGCAAAGTCGGCGATCGAAAGATTGACCCGCTGCAGGGGAAGTCGCTTCTGCCAGTCTTTCGGGGCGAGACGCGGGAGCCGCACGAGCAGCTTTACTTCCACTTCTCGACGGACCGAGCGCTGCGGCGAGGCCCGTGGAAACTTGTTTCCGCAAAGCTCGGAAAGTGGGAGCTGTATAACCTCGACGAAGACCGCACTGAGCTGAACGACATTTCGAAGCAGCATCCAGAACGCGTTGCGACAATGTCGGCCGAGTGGTTCCGGGTTGCGAAGGACGTTGAGCGACTCGGCGGCCGCCAGCTCGTACCAGTCGGCGACAAGGTTAAGAAGTTGAATTTTCGGAAAACGCCGGAACAACCTGCTTCTGGCAAGAATCGCGCAAAGAGGAATTAGCGGTGTCGCGATCAGGGAGTCACAAAGAGTACCCGGCTGACACGGGAGGCTGTGAGTTTTTAGTAGGCTGGAACAAGCACAGCGCAGTTCCGGCAGAGGACATGTCAATAACCATTCGAATTGGCGGAACTGCGCTGTGCTTGTTTCAGCCTGCCGCCGATGAATTGAAAAACTCACAGACACAGAGCGGCTGTGAGCTTTTAGTAGGCTGGAACAAGCGCCGCTGGAGCCGCTAAAAGAAAAAGTGAATGTAATTTCTGGATTGTTCAACAAGAACTCCACCGGCGTTGGCATTCACCCCGGACAGACCGGCAACATCCTTTCCGGAGCCTCGCTGCAAAAGGGGGCAGAGCTTCGTGGCGGGATCAGCGTTGACCAGGTTCTCGCCAATCATCTCGGACAGGAGACGGCTCAACCGAGCATGGTCCTTGGCTGCGAGCAGCCCATTACCGGTACCACGAAACCAACTTTTCGATGGCCTACAGCTCGCACATTTCGTGGCAGAACGCGACGTCGCCGGTGCCGATGGAAGTTTATCCGTCGCTGGCATTCGACGGTCTGTT
>Ga0316208_1003772_pt1 | contig 10595 bp, 12 predicted proteins | sample 3monopyrite_MG_FD_204944 | JGI IMG/M metagenome (GOLD analysis project Ga0316208, IMG submission 204944) | Microbial mat bacterial communities from mineral coupon in-situ incubated in ocean water Damariscotta River, Maine, United States -... | ecosystem: Environmental > Aquatic > Marine >...
CTAAGAATACTTTGCTGGAGGCTATCAAATACTGCTTCGATCGTGGGGTGGCCACTAGGCTGGTGACAAGCTGCTCGTGGGGTGTAACGTCATCAAAGGCAGAAACAATAGTACGCCAACTGAGAGATGCTGGGCTTCGCGAAATTAACCTAAGCGTAGATGACTACCACTTGCCCTTTATTCCATTCGAGCACGTAAAGAATGTTTGGGATGCCTCTCACGGCGTTGGGTTTTCGTCGGTCGTGATAGCTTGTAACTCTCATTGTGAATCTACTATCACTCCTGAGTGGGTAGAAGACAAACTCAATCGAAAACTGCCTCGCAGTTATGATGATCTCGGGATTCGTTTGCCAGATTTGCCTGCTCCAGAAGAAGATGGGACACGATATCTGATCTCAAACTCCAAAATTCAAATCTTGGGTAGAGGAAAAGAGGCTCTTGACAGCAGCGTGGTGCGATTGCCAGAGAGTCAGGATGCACTAGACACACCGTGTCAGTGGGCGGTCAGGAGTCCTGCGATTTCACCAAGAGGAGATTTACTCGCGTGTTGCGGCCACGAAGTCGGTTCTAACAGTTTTTTGAACTTTGGCTCGCTTGAAGAAGCCGATGCGACCCAGCTTCTTTCCGATGCATGTGACGATGTCTTGGTGGTTGGCGTGTCGACAATTGGTCCATATGCACTTCTGAAGTTCGCGCAATCATATGAACCTGATCTGCATGCAGGTCGAGAGTTCAGAAGTGTTTGCGAAGTCTGCAGCGTGGTAACAGATGACGAGAAGGTTGTTAAGGTATTGCGCGATCATCAACTAGACTTGGCGAGCCAGATTATGAGAACTGCGATACCCAAAAGGAAGGCTGTTTTAGAAAGCGATCTGTCTTCGTAGCATGAGATATGAGAACTTTCAGGACACACTTGAAGCGTTCGTTGGCGAGCTGGAGTCGCATGGTGTAGTCGACATTCTGTCTGGCCTGTTTCCCATAGCGCCACTTGTGTCGCGTGCCCGAATGACCAAAATGTCTGACCGATTGGAAGAACCACTGCGTTCCTTCATTAAGGTTTTTTTGGTGGGCGAATTTATTTCCATTGAACGGTTTGCTGGTACTGATTTTGAGTTGTTGATACCTGAACTTGTTCGTCAAGGTATTCTGACTTACGATTCAGCGGAGCTGAAGATAGGCACCCGAGGCATAGTGTTGATGTCAGTTGGTGGATTGCTTATGTTCATCGAGAAACCGCATTACCACCCAACGCTCTATTATGGCGATGAGTCGTTCGCACTTTTGTCTCGCTTGCAGTTTTTTAAGGGCAAGAGGGTCTTGGATCTGTGTTGTGGGCCTGGTGCCCAAGGTCTTAGTCTCGCTGCTACAAACTCCCATGTGACGCTGTCTGATGTTAATCCGTTGGCAGTTGCTTTGTGCGAGATTAATGCAACACTCAACAAGCTCGGGAATGTCGATGTTTTGCATAGCAATGTCTTTGATTCGGTGCCGAAAGAGGCCTCATTTGATCTGATTGTTTGCAACCCACCTTTGTTGCCCTGCCCAATTTCAGTGCGCTTCCCATTTGTAGGACACGGAGGTGACGACGGTCTGCGGGTTACCCGCGAAGTTATTGAAGGATTGCCGGAATACCTAGCAGATGGCGGATCTTCCTACATCAGTTCAGTTCTTGTTATGGGTGGCGAGTTGGATTCAATTGAGAAGCTTCGAAAAATGGTTAGGTGCAGTGGCATGTCTGTGGATGTCCAGATTACCGCCAAATACAGAGTTGACGTGGAGCCGGGTGTACTGCAAATGCTTGCCGCAACTGCGTCCGCCACAAACAAAAATGAATACGAGCGAAACCTAGAAAAAATGAGAGGTCACTTCAATCGAGCAAGTGCACGTTTCTTGTGCCCGGCGATACTTAAGCTGAGGAAGAGCCGCACAACTGAAAAGGTTCAGGTCGCGGACTTTTCCGACGATGGTACAGCGTCTTTGATGTGGTACTTGTGAATATGAGCAATCCTGCTGGGCAGAAGGAATACTTGGAATCTCGAACTCACGCCTTTCCAAGTGATCGTCCGTTGGTGATCCCGATTTGTGTGAAGCCACTATCAAGTAGGTATAACTCTGAAGGCTTGGAGGACAAGGAGTGGGAAGGGACTACAAATCTCATTTCTTTGCAATTTTTTGACATTGCCCACCGCTGAAACTCCATGCGTAAAATGTCATAGCAGGCCTCTCTCGATAGGTCCCTGTAAATGACAAGCAGTTTCTCTGAAGCAAATTGACCGGCTCCTACCAGATATTTTGTGATTTCAGCGACGAACAACGCCTCGGCAACATTGTCGTTGAGTATGCCCAACACAACCGAATGGTCTGATGCTGCCTTTCGCTTCAGCCAGGTTAGCAACTTGTTGTCGCATCCTTCGCTGCGTGTTGGTTGCGGCAACCTGTCCAATTCTCCGCGCCAGTGTGTGAGCTGCAATTGCTGTACATCCAGAATGCGCGCGGAGTACTGTGTCAAGACTCGGATCTTTCGATGGTAGTCTGAGTGACGTCATTTGTTATCGTCTGCATATGGTGATCGATTACAACAAATACAGCTGCCGTCCCAATCAGTGAGACAATGCTGGTTCCAATAACCGATAGCCAACCACGCGTACTGTCTCGAAGCCCAAGGTCAAAGTTAGCCAACAAGGCCGCCAGCACAAAACCAACTACTCCTGCAACTATAAGTGCCAGGCCTAGCCATTCATTGAACTGGAACCAAAGTCCGTCGTTTGACAGTGATTCAGATGTCCTGAAGCCATAAAACCGATTGCGCGGTATGAGATTGAAGTAAAGTGGCAGCGCTACAATGATGAGAAACAACGGAGCACCTAGTGCGTAAACAGCTTTCATGATGAGTCGCTTTGCTTGTGGTTGTCGGAGATCTCACGGATCCATCTGATCAGTTCTGAAGCGGTTATCCGAGAGAATTTTCTCCTCTTGTCAGTATAGGAAGCTATGCCGACGTCTTTGGTTACTCGATGGAACAAATGATCGTGGTTAGGCTGGAGCACTAATTTTGCATTGATGTGAGAATCTCTTGTGGCTTCAAATAAGCGATTGGCGTTCTCCGGTGCGACCTGGATGTCTTGGTCTCCTTGCAGGATAAGAACGGGACACGAGATTTGTTGGATTAATTCAATCGGTTTGCGTTGCAAAGTTTCGTGCCACCAGTCGAATGACCTTCTTAGCGCAATGAATTTGTTGTCGGGTTCATAGTGTTTGTTCGGTCTATGCTCAGCTATCAGCTTGAAAAATTCTTTTTGTTCTTCAATATTGTGTTCAACGTCTTCGCGTGAAAAACCCATATCAAGTTGGCGCGCTGCCACTTGCTCTAGAACTATCACGTCCAAAGAATCTGCAGCTGTAGCAAGGAGCACAAGGCCGCCTACCGTTGTGCATCTAGCGCTGATATCCAAGGCGACCAGACCCCCAAGGCTATGACCGATTATGAAAATCGGAGCCTCCTTTTTTTGGGAAAGTTCCTGGAGTTTCCGCAGCGCGGCCTCTGCAGCCTCAACTTCAGCGTTGAAACTCGGGTTTAATGCAGTTTCTTCGCCAAGTGTTGTATTTCCAGCTCCTCGTTTGTCATAAGAGAGACAAGAAATCCCTGAACTGGAAAGCCGTTCAATCAGGTCTTCGTAGCCTAGCGTGACCGCACCGGCGTTTCCAAAGCGATCATGTTTGCCTGAGCCACCTATAAGCAAGACGCTAGCCAACTCATCACTTGTATCGGCTGGTCTGGTCCAGTTTCCTACGACTTCACCCACTTTCGTATCTATTTTGACGTCGACTTGGCAGACTCCTTGTGAGCGATACTGCGAAGTTTTTGAATTCGGCGCAGACTCTCGTGGATCGTTCGAACGGCCCAGTTGTGGGTATTTCCAGCGTGGGTACGGACGGTTGACAGATCTATATTCTACGTTCTTATCAGGTATGGAACCTGAAACAAATTTGTCTCCCGAGGCGAAGAAAAGTCGCTCGCCTAGGTGAGACAGCCATTCACCGGAACCAATTTTCTTCAAGCTATACTCAAAAAAACACAGACTCTCGGGAGAAAAGAGATTCAGCTTAGTGGTCGTGCCATCTTCTGTTTCGAACGCAGAATTTTCAGCAAGGAATAACCCTAACAGAGGTACTGAGTTGGAGGGCAATGCATATTTTGCGCCCCCAAGACTTCCTTCCACTGAGGTGCCATCCTGAAGTTGCGCTTTAAAGTCCCCCTCATCGAATGCAATAGAATAGGTTCCGGAACTGGTGGTGCCACAGAACGATAGCGGTCGTAGATCGCCCGATGTTACTAGGTGCCATACAAACCGTGTGTCGACCACTTTAGCGTCTTCGCCGCAAATCCATCCTGAAAACTCTCTATGCGGATCGCTGGAGCTCATTGAGGCGTCAGGCTTTTCTCCCTTGTATTTTACCCATGAAGAAACGACATTCCGACCAGAAACTAAGGTGTCATATGAAGTGAGCCATCCCTTGGCAGCTTGACTTGCGCCCACAGCGTTATCTTCCGTCTCAAGTTTGTCTTAATCGTGTATGTTTATGGTAGTTGTTCTAGCCCATAATGCAATGCCAGTATCATTTTTGTTGATAAAGTGCACCATGTGTTTTAGTTTTGTGTGGAGCGCGTATTGAAAATTCCGCTGAATGGGGAATTTGAATGCAGCCGACTTAACATCAATGGAGGGCAGGCATGGGTGAAGTTTCGGAAGGCATTTATCTCGGCAATGGTGGCAACAAGTTTGCTCTTTGGGCTTCGATCGCTGATGTGACAGATCGATTTGGGAGTACTGAAAACGGTTTTGATCGGGAGCGATTGAAAACGGCTCTGATTGGCTTGGGTGGTGATCTTCGAGATGATCGTACGGGGTCCTTGACGGTTGTTAAGAGATTTATTGATGGCGTTGAGCCAAAGGAGCGGCTTGACGCAATTGACTTTCTCCTAGACTGGGCAGAAAATTTCGAAAACAAGCGGATGGTTGCGGATGAGGATGCGCTGCGCATAGAGCAGAAAGCAGGTGATGGTGGAGGTGAAGGGAATCTTGCCATAGCCAACACCACGGCTGCCATTAACGCGATGGCAGCCATCACTGTTATAGCAATCGCACTCGTAACCGTACTGGTCAACGGGGAAGACTATATAGATACTAATGATGATCCATGGGTGGACGATGACGACGACGGGTCACTAAGCGATAGTGACTATGTCTAACCGTTTGCGAAGTTGATCTCAGTCACCATTTTCCTTCTAAGGTTCCAGTTCATATAGACCGCGTGTAACTTGATGGCGGCAGCGAAGATCCTGCCGACCCCAGGCTCACTTGCAAAGTTCTCACTGTTGTTCTTTCTTGTTTGGTGAACAGCTTGAAAGGTTTTTCCAGCCGCCGCTCGCGGGAAGTGATATCTGAAAAAACAGAGCGCTACCCAAAGGGTGTCCTCTGATCGCCGTCATATTTGCTGGCTCTTGGATGGAAAAGAACCGACCAGCGCGGGCATCGAGCACACTTAGTTCACCGGAAACACTCCCAAGAAAATCAGTCTGGGAATGGACACCCTCAAAGATCATCGCAATCAGTTCTGGCATTCTGCGCACATCGTCCTTGTCTCGATAGGTTCCGACGATCCGCATGTATTCTTCTTCTAAAACCGCAGCACGTTCCGGGCCACTCATCTGCTTTGCATATGTGCAGTGGGCGAGGGTGAGGAAGTTTCTGAAGTGTTCACCCACGCTCTTGGAACGTTCAAATGATTGGATGGCTTTCACAAATTTCTCTTTTGTCATTTCTTCTTACCCTTTGGGCTGAGGTTGCATCGAACAGATGCACCTCTGCCTGTCCGGCGAGGACCGGGGGAAGGGTGAAGGTTGGCTTGGCCGAGGGGGATCACCCGGCCTGCAACGATCGGAACGAAGTGGAGAGATATGAAGGGTGGGGATACGTCCAAGACACGAGCTTGCGAACTTGGCCTTCAGGGAAGGGGGGTGGCACCCCCATTCCTTCTTAAAATTCCGGTCGGGTTGACTCGATCATAAAATTCGCGTTTTACTTAAAATGAAGTAAATGGCGCGGGGTGGAAACAGTGGAAGTCCAAGACAGTTCGCTAATCAAAATACGGGCAGGTCATTTAGAGAAGCTGGAACAGCTTATTGAGGAAGCCAAAATTGTTGAGCCGCAATTGCTTCCCTTAATCTATGGCGTCGCTCTCAAGCGCATTGAATCTACTTGGGGGAAATCCGTACTGTCAGAGGTTATCCAGCTGGGCTCACCAGCCGAAGCAGGCGGAGACAACCCGGCCTCATAAGCCAGGCGTTTGTCGGAGCCTTGTGGAGAACCTTCCTTCCATGGGATCATTCACTTGATGTCAAAAAGGGGGATACTGATGGTCTGGAATCGCGTGCGAGCTTTATGTTTGTGTTTCACTGCTTTGTGTCTTCCACTTCCCGCCAATGCGGATAGTGGGGTTCTTGATGCCGACCCGATAGTGCCTGGAATGGGCGATCCAGATTTCGACTATTCGTCTACACTCTCGATAGACACCGACAATCGAGAGACATTCACCTTTCAAGTGAGAAAATATGTGTATGTGCTCAACAACGAAGTAGATGCGTCCTCCACTCATGCTGATTATCCCAATCACTGTTCTCGATTGTTCTTAGGTGGAGAGGACAAAGAACGTGGTGAGGCATGGCTTTCCTTGGTCGCCAACAACCACAGCGAGATCGCCTGCAAAGAAATCAAACGGGGAAACTATTGTTCAACACACCCTAGTGGGCATCTGCTTGGTCAGATGGTTGTAGATCAATCGGAAATTGGTGTGCTGCATGCACGGCTTAGAAACGACTCAAACGCCGGTCTTTTCATCGCCAACTGTCAATCTGGCAGCGGTGTAAACGGCAGAGGAGAGGAAGTGCGGGTCAATGTTATGTTCAATGGGCTGGTAAAATCTCCAGCCAAATAGTTGCCGGAACCAAATTCCGAGGGGAACAAAAATGAACTTCAGTATCACCGATGCAATAGGTTCGGCGAGCTTCAAGTCGCTGGGGGCTTCTATACTGCTGCTGCTCACGCTGTCTGCGTGCGACGAAATCGCAATGACACCAGAACCAGAGAGCACATACCAATTTCCTGGCTATGAACTGTGGGACAAGATTGACATTGATGACGGAATTCAAACACAGGCACTCACGCGAACGAGTTTCTCATTCCATGTTAAGCAATTCCGATACGCTGTGAACAACACTATGGCGATTGCACGGAAGGCAAACAAACCGTTGACGCACTGCTCACGTCTCTTTCTAGCAGGTGTGACCCCGGCGGATACATATTGGTTTGCAGTCGTTGCTCGCACACATGGAACAACCGCTTGTGTTCCAGAAGTGGACTATTGCTTGCGACGTGAAGACGGGTTGTTGTTCGGTCAGATGGTTGTAGACCAAGATGAACTAGATACGCTTCATTCACGTTTGCTCAATCGGGATATGCCAGGGGAGTTTGTAGCAACCTGCAACACATTGAATACGGATGATCCTGCAGCAACTCCAGTCGGCATCCATGCTGAGGTCGGATACAATGGGTGGAAATAGGTTTACTCCCAGGTAAGAGCCGGTTCAAACAAGCCAAGGACAACTGATCGTGAAACAGGTCCGTAGTGACGGCTATCGAAGCTGTTGGGGGTGCGGGTTGAGAGCATGAACAAGTTCTGTGTGTCATAGTCGGCGCATTCGCCCTCTGCAATGAAACTGGGTTCAAGTGATGAGGCGGGCAGGGGATCATTGTCGAGCGACAACACACCAGATTTTCGGCAAATGCTAAATGGGCCACGCCGATAAACGGGCTTTAGAAAAGTTTCGATGCCTTCAATCCCAGTAAGAGAGGCGTGCCAGTCGAGCGTTTCTGGATCTGGTTTGAAAAGAACAAGAGAACCTACTTCGACTGGCGCATTGACACGTTGATAGAGACCTGGCGCAACACTTGAGCTGATGTTCAATACGAAATTGTGCCGGAGAAAAGTTGCTACTTTGAGAAGTGTCGAAAACAACACCAGCAAGAGTAGAACCAATCCGACAACCTTTGCTGCTGCACGAATTTCATCGGTGAGGGGCGGCAAGGCCTTCGGTGTCATCCACCGTTCAGCCCTAATCAAAAAACCCCAGAGGGGCCATAGGAATTTAAGGAACATCTATTCTTGCTGCTTCCACGGCCGCACGATCGCTCATCGCCCCTGTCAATGGTTTGAACACGACAGATGAGACACACATGCCGCGTCCCTTTAGGGACGGTTGTGCCGGCAGGATCAGTGTCTCAACCACGAGCTTTGCTTTCTCGAATTTCATGCGGGTGAGTGTGGGCTGGGCATTTTCCGAGGCTAAATGAAAAGCGCTTCGAGCCGTCTCCGCCATCTCTGGCGTCATCGTCTCGGACGCTATCGAAAGTTTGGTTTCGAGAAGCTTCGCTTGAGAACCAGAAAACCGGTGCTCAGTCGGAAGAGTGAGGTGAATGGCTAGATGATCCCGTAGCTCATCAGGCGCATGGGTCAATGCAAGAGCTGTTGGGACCTCAGCACGGCCCCTGGCGCGCTTCCAAACATCAAGCCAGAGACGCGAAAGTTCGAACTCGGCCGGTTCGGACGACAGTGCCAAGTCACTCACAATTTTGGTGTGTTCCACGATATCAGACCCGGCTCTCTTCTTTGTTCTATAAGGATTCTGAGTCATCCCCGGCGACAGTTCAAGCGCTTGGTTCATCAACTTGCCCTATCCCCCGTAAGCGGTTTCGGCCGCGGCCCGGCCCGCGGCGGCCCCCAGAACAGCGGCAATTTCTGGAGCAATCTTCGCGTGCTTCGTGAGGATCTTCCGCAAGCTCACCTCCGGCCGACAATCCTTTGGCGCGCGGCGGACAATCCCGATCAGATATTTTTCCGGACTGCGGATCGGCGTATCAGAATGGGTTGCAGATTTGAGCCAAGTCTCAAGCAGCGCCAAATAGGCTCTGTCCCCATGGATCCGGACACGGCTCTCCCAGTATTTGTCTTTCAGGTCCGGGAACTTGCGGCGGCGGATCGCTTCCACCCCGTCACGCCAATCGGTTATGTTCAGGATATGGTTATTATCCTCATCGCGCACTACAACCTGGGCGAGTGCTTCAAGGCCTTCATCGGAACTTTCAATCAGACCGATCGCAGCCTCACCGAGTGCTTGTGCCCACCTGGGACGCAGGGCCTCAGAAACGCGCGCCTGATAATTCTGCCAAGCATTTTGCGGTGCGTGAGCACCGCTATGGCGGAGTTCCGCCGTTTTAGGCGGAAAGTCCGTCTTAGAGGCAGGAGGCCGACTAGGCCGACTGTCCTTTTGAAACCTACTTTTGCGGCCTGAAGTAGGAATAGAGAATCCTTTATTGATAAGTGCGCAATGTTTTGCACCCGTAAAATTTTCGCCGGATGCTGCATTTGAGGAAGTATTGCTCTCCATCGGGCCTGCAGATGCCTTGGCTTCTTGCGGCTCACCTGCAGGGCTGTGGATAGTTTGATCACTGACGGGCTCTTGTGCACTGAGAGAGGCTTCTGGTGAGGGGTCATCTTCGAGGCTCACATACTCCTCGTATGCCGCCTGGTCGGCCTCTGTGGGCTCATAATAGCCGCTATCGTGAAGATCCAGCTCACGTTGTTTCTCAATCTCCTGACGGTCCCAGAACTGTTCGTTCATGTGTTCGGCGAGGAAAGCCAGTCTTGAATCAAGAATGGTGAAGAGAGAAGGGGCGTTGAAGTGCTTTGCCCGCTTGATCTCTTCGCGAACGAGGATCTGCTCACCGATCGCAGTGCGCAGCATGTATTGCACGGTGCGCTCTGAGCATTGCGCCAGCTTAGCAACGGTGCCGATCGGTATCTGAGCTTCACCGCCTCGGCCGCAGAGAAACACCAGGGCTTCCAGGGCGCTTGCCTGAGCGTCTGAGAAATGGCCTCTCAGTTGATAGGGGAGACGGCAGGCGAATGCCCGCCATTTGATCTGCTGAACCTTCCTCGAGCGCCTTGGAGGCGTGCCCGCAGTCGGTCCACCAAGCTCAAGCTTTGGCTTGAGGGTTTCGTGCAAGGCCTCTTCGAGCTTTGCCGCTTCGTCCCATCCGAGCTCTCCGTCAGCCACACGCTGGTAGAGAGCCTTAATTTGATCGGCAATACCGATCGTACTTTCCCGATTGCTCATCGGTCTCTCCGCTTTTGCGGAGGTCTAGGACACCGATTTCAGCCGTTTTGCGGTAATTCTGGCCTCAGAATTTGGGCCGCAAAGATCTGTCGTGCGACGGCACGTTTTTTATTGACTGAATTTTGGAGAACATCTAGCTTCGAGAAATCGGTTTTTTGATTTCGCGGCACCATTGGCGTGGTGTTGCTAGAGATGTCCCCCTGGTGGCCCCGGCCTCCGGGGGTTTCTTTTGCCTAAATGGCAATTTTCCTCATCAAAATTACGCACGAATGGCCCAGCTTGTCCGAGTCGGTCAGACAGGCCAATGATTCTTTATCGATAGGATTTTTGGCAGTTTTCAAGGAAAAATCCCCGTCGTTTG
>Ga0316208_1003776_pt1 | contig 10584 bp, 9 predicted proteins | sample 3monopyrite_MG_FD_204944 | JGI IMG/M metagenome (GOLD analysis project Ga0316208, IMG submission 204944) | Microbial mat bacterial communities from mineral coupon in-situ incubated in ocean water Damariscotta River, Maine, United States -... | ecosystem: Environmental > Aquatic > Marine > Coastal...
ATTTAAAATGAAAGCAAAAAAAAGGGGCTGTAAAAGCCCCTTTGTTTTTTCTTAAGATTATAAATTTAAAGTAACGGTACGATTAATAACGCAACAATATTCATAATTTTAATTAACGGATTGATAGCTGGACCCGCTGTATCTTTGTATGGGTCGCCTACTGTGTCACCCGTTACCGCTGCTTTATGTGCATCAGAACCTTTACCGCCGTGGTGTCCATCTTCGATATATTTCTTGGCGTTATCCCATGCACCACCACCGGTAGTCATAGAAATTGCAACGAAAATACCTGTAACGATAGTACCGATTAGAACACCACCCAATGCTTCAGCACCTAGAGTCAGGCCAACAATAATTGGCACTGCTACTGGTAATAAAGAAGGGATGAGCATTTCTTTAATCGCTGCTTTAGTTAACAGGTCAACCGCTTTAGAGTAATCAGGCTTTTCAGAGTAATCCATAATGCCTGGTTTTTCTTTAAACTGACGACGTACTTCAGTTACGACAGCCCCCGCTGCACGGCCTACTGCTTCCATTGCCATTGCACCGAATAAGTAAGGAATCAGACCACCAATAAACAGACCGATAATAACCATGTGGTTAGAAAGATCGAATACCGCAGCTTGACCGTGTGCAGTTAATGTATGGGTGTAATCAGCAAACAGAACAAGTGTTGCAAGACCGGCAGAACCAATTGCGTAACCTTTTGTTACTGCTTTAGTGGTGTTACCCACCGCATCAAGTGCATCCGTTGTTTTACGAACATCTTCAGGAAGCTCAGCCATTTCAGCTATGCCGCCCGCGTTATCTGTAATAGGACCGTATGCGTCAAGCGCTACGATAATACCTGTCATCGATAACATTGAAGTTGCAGCAATTGCGATGCCGTATAAGCCTGCTAGTTCATATGCACCCCAGATAGATGCAGATATTGAAAGTACAGGTAATGCTGTCGATTTCATTGAAACGCCTAAGCCAGCAATAACGTTTGTACCGTCCCCTGTGGTTGATGCTTTTGCAATATTTTGTACAGGAGAAAATTCAGTTGCAGTGTAGTACTCAGTGATGACAATCATCGCCATAGTCAGCACTAAACCGATCAGTGCTGCATAATAGAACTCAGATGCACCAACAATATTGCCATTTTCCAGCGTTAATGAAACATCGCCCATCATATTCTGCGTTACAAAATAAAACGCAACAGCAGAGAAAACAGCAGAAACCATTGTGCCTCTATAAAGCGCATTCATGATTTTTGCACCATCAGATGTTTTTACGAAGAAAGTACCAAGGATAGAACCGATAATTGAAACACCGCCCAGAACTAACGGGTAAGTTACCGCTAATTCACCAATTTGGCTCATTACCAGACCACCTAACAACATAGTTGCAATGATAGTTACTGCGTATGTTTCAAATAAGTCAGCTGCCATACCTGCACAGTCACCTACATTATCACCTACGTTATCAGCAATAGTTGCCGGGTTACGTGGGTCATCTTCAGGGATACCGGCTTCAACTTTACCTACTATGTCAGCACCTACGTCTGCACCCTTGGTGAAGATACCGCCACCTAAACGCGCAAAGATAGAAATGAGAGACCCACCAAATGCCAGACCCACTAATGCGTGTAGTGCGTCATTTTGAGAAACCCCCAGCATAGTTGTTAATACTGTGTAGTAACCCGCAACGCCTAAAAGACCAAGGCCGACCACTAACATACCGGTGATTGCGCCACCCTTAAATGCAACTTGTAAAGCGGGGTTAATACCCTGCCGAGCTGCCTCTGCTGTACGTGAGTTAGAGCGAACAGATACGTGCATGCCAATATAACCCGCAGCACCAGAAAGGATTGCGCCGATGGCAAACCCGATTGCGCTATACCAGCCAAGAGCAAAGCCCATAGCAAAGAACAGAACAGCACCCACCATACCGATGGTTGTGTACTGGCGAGCCAGGTAAGCAATCGCGCCTTCCTGTACCGCGTTAGCGATTTCTACCATTTTATCATTACCCATTGGTTTTGATAAAACGCTGAAAATTGAAATGACGCCATAAGCGATACCTGCGAGGGCACAGACTATAGCAATGAGTAAACCAGTGGACATGATTCTTTCTCCCTTAAATTATTCTAGTTTTTGTAATATAAATTCTTGTGCACAGAGACTAAACCCTTTTAGTGAAGGGCGTTATCATGTGTTTTTATTGGTCTATTTTTCTACTTAATATCCCTAAAAGACTCATTGAGATACTTTGAATTAAGTATTGATGTAGATCAAATAAAGTGAATTATTTTGAAGTTAATTTTTTTCTATAGTTAAGGGTGAGCAGCACACACATTAATAATACCTAATATTATAGAATTATTATGTGAGTATATGGTAAACCAGATGTTGTAATTGTTTTTTATAGGTGCATAAATAGCGTATACATTAAGTATAATTATTACGTGTATAAATTATAGAAAAATAATGTGTTCTTTCCGAAAATATAATAATTAATTAAATCATTTAGGGGGAAATAGTTATGGTGTATACCAAGAAGAGTCCGGCGCTCTTTATCATCGGAGTCATTATGCTTGCAATTTGGTATGGTGCAGTCAATGGCATGTTAGATGGTTATATGGAGCATTTAGCCGCAGGCAAAAAATATAAATATGGTGCTGAGCTGATGGGTATTCCACTGTACTTTGGCCTAGTCGCAGCTGTTATCGGTGCCTGGCAGTGGTTTGGTAGTCACACAGAAGGCTCATGGGATTATTACTCGTCGACAATCGCGGGTGGCATGTTCATTCTATTAATTGCTATGTTGGTACGTTGGTTTATTGCCCCTGAGGTTGCTGTTATCAGTATGTCGATGGGCAAAGTCGGTGATACCGGAAAATACATTCATAAACTGCTCGGATTAAACTACGTGGTAATGGGTATTGTGACGGGTATTATTGTCGTCAATGTATTTAAGGTGCCTGAGTGGGCTAAAAATGGCGTTCGCTTGTCGCGTTTAGGCTTAAAAACCGGTGTTATTTTACTGGGCACACTTTATAGTGCGGCTGAACTTAAAAACTTAGGTGGCCTTTCAATCGTTATGATTGGTTTCTTTGTTCTTGGTTCTGTTGGTCTCGTATTATGGATGGGTGCTCGACGCGGTATTCCTAATTCTATGGGGGGCGTGCTATCAGCAGGCATGGGTGTTTGCGGGGTATCAGCAACCGTTGCTGCTGCACCCGTTGTGCAAGCCAAGTCAGTAGAAATAGCTTACACCATTGGTACTATTTTGCTTTGGGGTGTGGGTTGTATGTTCATCTTCCCTATCGTCGGTCAATTACTAGACATGTCATATGTTCAGTTTGGCGCATGGGCCGGTACAGGTATCCTGAACTCAGCACAAGTTGCCGGCGCTGCATTAGCGTATCAGCCAGATGGTATTGAAACCCTTAAAGTTGCAGAAATCTTCAACATTACTCGTGTACTCGTGTTACCCATTATCATTTTATGGTTGGCAATGTGGTACGTGAAACGTGAAGAGCACGCAACAAAAGTAAATGTAGGTCAGATTATTTTTGAAAAATTCCCGGTCTTCGTTTTAGGTTTCATTTTATTATTTGCTTTATCTACTACTGGCGTGTTTGCTCCAGCAAACCATTACAAAGGTAAGTACTTTGACAATACTATAGTAAAAGCAAGCGAAATGATGACCGATGCACAGATTGCGGTATTAACTGCAAATGCTGATAAAGTGCAACGTCAGGATCGCAAAGCTGCTTTAGCTCGACTAATTGAAGGTCGTAAAGTTGCCAGTATTGAAGATGATGCAACAATACGTGGTCTTGTTAATTCTAAAGTAATGGGCAAAAAAGCAGGAGCAATCCTGAAAAAAGCACATAAAGCAGTGCGTCATACCGCGAAGAAAGTTAAGGCATTCCGTAAATGGATTACCTGGTTATTCGCATTTGGTCTGGTTGGTTTAGGCATGCAAATTACATTCGCGTCAATGAAACAAGCTGGTGGTCAACCTGCTGTTATTGGTGGTGTTGTAGGTCTGCTTAAAGCCATACTATCGCTAGTAGTTGTATTGTTATTCGTAAGTGAAACCATTTAATAGAGGATAAGACTATGGAAAAAAACTTTGATCGAGGTTCAGCACTATCTATTTTTAGTAGTGATCGTAAAGAAGATTTTATGGCATTAGCGTTCGCATTAATTATTGCATTCGCAGTTTACGTGTCATATTAATCTTTAGTTAAGTATACGGAAGTATCAGTCGAGCCATATTTTTTCATGGTTTGACTGCTACTTCCTTTTTTTAAGGTTGCAAAATGATGTCTAAGAATAATATTTTATTAGCAAGCCATGGTACTGACGGCGCACAAGCCGCTGAACAAATGGCAATTTCAATCTGTGACAAAGGCGGAGCAATTCACCATCTCGTTGTTGTTCCTACTTTATGGGAAGGCATGACAGGTGATGATTGGCTTAACAATGGTAAAACAAGAAATACTTTTCGGCGTTATCTTGAGTCTGAATTAGAACAAGAAGTTGCCGAACATTGTGAGCGTGTTTCTCAACATGCAAAAGAAAATGATATTGAATATACTAATGAAGTGATTGTTGGTGAGCCTGACGAGTGTTTAATAGATGTCAGCATAAAACAGGATTATGATTTGGTTGTGATGGGTGCACCACGGCCAAAAGGTGTTTCTGGCCTGCGTTCTCGCATATCTACTGACACGATAACAAGGAAAATTAAGACACCTCTGATGATCGTGCCATATCCTGCTGATGAATGAAATTATAGAGTTACCCATGAATGAAGTAATAGATTCACCTGTTGCAGCTACTGATGATGCTGCATGGGCTGCAATAAATACCCCGTTAAGTGTAGAAGAACTAAATCTGTTTTGTCAGGATATTGAACGTCTGTTTCGAGTTAATCCTATGCTTGAATTTAACGCATGGGATAAGTTATCTGACAATGAATATCACATGGCTGTCAAAAATATCAGCCAGGAAGAGCCATTTGAAGTTGATACAAAAATAAGCGTTGAACAAAACTTAGATGAAATTATTTTTAACTATTCAAACGGTATCAAAAAGAAAACAATTCTAAAAATTGAGTCTTCTGAATATGGCTCAAAACTGACAATTACCGATAGTTATGATGGTTTATCAGACGAAGAACGCCAGACGCATATGCATGAAGTCGATAAAAGCTTAATCAACTGGGCCGATTATTTACAACGATTTTTGATTACCTGGAATAAGTGGTCGAAATTTGGTTTGTGGCGCTGGTATATGAAACGTATCTGGCAACCCATGAAACCGGCAGGACGGCGCATTACCTATATGCTTTTGTGGATTACTGTCATTGAAATTGCACTTATTACACTTGGTGTCGGTATCTACTTATCTGAATTCAGATGATTTCCTCATAAGTTCTATTCTTAAGTATTCATATTGCTTAATTAAATTGATAGGCAAGCAAATTTCTGGCTTTGCGTTAGCGGATTTTTTTAAGTTACTGTAAAATAAGCCACTTCATTGTGATTTTCAGGATATCCTTTGCATACACGTATAAAAATCTGTGGAATTAAGCATCTTGATGATGCACTTAAAGCCATTGAATGTGGAGCGGATGCAATTGGTCTGATTTTTGTCGAAAAAAGTCCGCGCTATGCCAGTTTTACCGATGCTCGGGTGATAGCCGAATCCGTACCGCCTTTTGTGACGGTGGTGGGCTTATTTATGAATGCTTCAGCAGAAACGGTGCGAGAAGCATTAAAAGTTGTGCCTTTGAATTTATTGCAATTTCACGGCGAAGAAACACCGGAGTTTTGCGACCAGTTTGAAATGCCCTATATCAAAGTATTAAGAATGCGTGAAAATGTGAATATTATTGCTTTTGCTCAGGAGTATCCCAATGCTGCCGGCATCTTATTAGATACTTATCATGAAAAAGGCGGTGGCTCGGGACAAAGCTTTGATTGGAGTTTGATTCCTGAAAATATGCCTTCGCCGCTTATTTTAGCCGGTGGACTAACCCCTGAAAATGTGGCTTCCGCGGTAGAAATGGTGAGGCCCTATGCGGTGGATGTCAGCAGCGGTGTCGAGTCTGAGCCGGCAGTGAAAGATCATAAAAAAATAGAACAGTTCATTAAAGAGGTACAGCGCGTTGGCTGAATCAGATACAAAATATCATCAACCTGATGACAAAGGTCATTTTGGTGTTTACGGCGGACTTTTTGTTGCCGAAACACTGATGGAACCGTTAACCGAGTTACGTCTTGCCTATGAAAAATACATGGCAGACAAAGACTTTTTGGCAGAACTTGATTGGGAGCTACAGAACTATGTTGGCCGTCCATCGCCTTTATATTTTGCTGAACGCTGGTCAAAAGAACTCGGCGGCGCAAAAGTTTATCTTAAACGTGAAGACTTAAATCACACCGGTGCGCATAAAGTGAATAACACCGTGGGTCAGGCGTTACTGGCCAAGCGCATGGGTAAAACACGCATTATTGCTGAAACCGGCGCAGGGCAACATGGAGTAGCAACCGCCACGGTTGCTGCACGTTTAGGCTTGGAATGTGTGGTGTATATGGGGTCGGTTGATATTCAACGTCAGGCTGCCAATGTTTATCGCATGAAATTGCTCGGTGCTACCGTGGTGCCTGTGACATCAGGTTCGGCAACGTTAAAAGATGCGTTGAATGAAGCAATGCGCGACTGGGTAACCAATATTGATAACACCTTTTATATAATAGGGACGGTGGCGGGGCCTCATCCATATCCTGCGATGGTACGTGATTTCCAAACCATTATTGGTCGTGAAGCACGTGAACAAATACAAGAACATGAAGGCCGTTTGCCGGATGCGTTGATAGCGTGTGTGGGTGGCGGTTCTAATGCAATAGGTCTGTTTCATCCCTTTATTGATGATAAGAATGTGGCCATCTACGGCGTAGAAGCAGCGGGTGATGGTATTGAAACCGGTCATCATGCCGCGCCATTATGCGCGGGTAAACCGGGTGTCTTACATGGCAATCGAACCTATTTAGTTGAAGATGAAAATGGTCAGATTATCGAGACACATTCCATTTCAGCCGGTTTAGATTACCCTGGCGTTGGGCCGGAACATGCGTGGTTAAAAGATATTGGCCGTGCAGAGTATGTTGCGATTAATGATGATGAGGCTCTACAGGCTTTCCATGATCTCACCAAAATTGAAGGAATTATCCCGGCTTTAGAGTCCAGTCATGCCCTGGCCTATGCCACTAAATTAGCCCCAACCATGGATAAAGATAAAATTATTATTGTGAACCTTTCTGGTCGCGGCGATAAAGATATTCATACCGTGGCAAACATTGAGGGGATTGAGGTATGAGCAGGATCCAGGCACGGTTTGAATTACGCGCTAAAGAAGGCCGCAAACTGCTAATTCCCTATTTCACCGCGGGCGATCCCAACCCTGAAAACGCCGTGCCTATGATGCATGCCATGGTTGAAGCGGGTGCGGATTTAATTGAACTCGGCGTACCCTTTTCAGATCCCATGGCAGAAGGCCCCGTTATTCAAAAAGCCATGGAACGCGCCTTAGAATTTAACGTAAGTTTGCGTGATGTTATCGCCATGGTGGCTGAATTTCGCCAAAAAGATCAGGAAACGCCAGTAATATTAATGGGTTACCTCAATCCAGTGGAAATTATGGGTTATGCTGAATTTGCCAAATCAGCCGCAAAAGCAGGGGTTGATGGTCTTTTGACTGTGGATATCCCACCTGAAGAAGCAGATGACTACGTCAAAGCGATGAAAGCAGAGGGGATCGACCGTATTTTCCTTATTTCACCGACAACAACAAATGACAGAATTAAAGCGATAAATGATGCTAGTGGCGGCTTTTTGTACTATGTTTCATTAAAGGGCGTAACGGGTGCCGGTCACTTAGACATAAAAACAGTACAAGATCGCGTTTCCATTATCCGTTCATTGACAGAATTACCGGTCGGAGTAGGCTTCGGTATCAAAGATGCTGAGTCAGCCGCCAGTATTGCCAGTGCTGCTGATGCCGTTATTGTGGGCAGTGCAATCGTGAAACGTATTGAGGAAAATCTCGATTCAGCCGATAATGCTAATAAAGCAGTCTGTGGTTTATTATCTGATATGCGAATGGCATTAGATAAAGAGAAGCGCTAGATAAATAATTTTCTCGCTCCTTCAGGGAGAGGGAAGGAAAAAAATAAGATAGGGTTTTTTAAATGAATTGGTTTAGCAAATTATTACCAGAACGTATCCGAATTGACGGTGAGTCACGTAAAAGTGTGCCGGAAGGTTTATGGACAAAATGCAGTGCTTGCGGTGCTGTTTTGTACCGTGCCGAAATGGAACGTAATTTAGATGTTTGTCCGAAGTGTGATCAGCACGCGCGTGTTGGTGCACGCTGGCGTTTAGAGAGATTTCTCGATGAAGACGGACGTAGTGAAATTGGTGAAAACTTAAAACCCGTTGATGCACTCAAATTTAAAGATTTAAAAAAATATAAAGATCGTATTACTCAGGCACAAAAAGCCACCGGCGAAAATGATGCGTTAATTGCAATGAAGGGCTCTGTGAAAGGTGTTCCTGTTGTTGTTGCTGCTTTTGAATTTAAATTCATGGGCGGCTCTATGGGATCAGTCGTTGGTGAACGTTTTGTACGTGCAGTAAATATTTGTTTAAAAGAAAATTTACCGTTGGTTTGTTACTCGGCCAGTGGTGGTGCGCGAATGCAAGAGGCTTTGTTCTCGTTAATGCAAATGGCAAAAACCAGTGCTGCACTTGCGCGTATGCGTAAACAGTCTTTACCGTACATTTCTATTATGACGGATCCAACTATGGGTGGTGTATCTGCGAGTTTAGCGATGTTAGGTGATATTAATATTGCCGAGCCGAACGCATTAATCGGTTTTGCCGGTCCACGTGTTATCGAGCAGACAGTACGAGAAGTCCTCCCTGATGGTTTCCAGCGCAGTGAATTTTTATTAGAGCACGGTGCGGTTGATATGATTGTTGATCGTCGTGATATGCGGGATAAAGTTGCAAGCCTTCTTACCATTATGATGCAGCAACCCGCAGCCTAAACATGATTCATCTTTTCCGCTCTAGCGGCGTTATAAACAATTTCAAAAATACTCATTGGCTTGTTGCCAACTCCGTTTTTTGAAATTATTTATGCCTTGCTAGAACGAAAAATCTTTCTCATGTTGTACTTGTTTAGTTTTTTATTTTTAAAACATCTGCAACATTTATCTTCTACTGTCATTGCGAAAGAACAAAGTGACTGTGGCAATCTCATATTTAGAGCTCTAAGCTTAGAGATTGCCGCAGTCACTTTGTTCCATCGCAATGACAGTCAATTCCCTTAGAAAGTCTTGAGTTTGAAATAATGCGTTTTTCGTCTCTTAATGAATGGTTAGATTGGCAAGAAAGTCTTCATCACTCAACCATTGAGCTTGGCCTTGAGCGTGTTGCTGACGTTTTTAAACGTCTGCATCCTTCTTTACCCTCTATCCCGGTCATTACCGTCGCGGGCACGAATGGCAAAGGTTCCAGCGTTGCCTTATTAGAATCGATTTATCAGCAAGCCGGTTATCAAACAGGTGTTTATACCTCTCCTCATTTGTTGCGTTATAACGAACGTATTCATCTCAATGGTGAAGAAGTCTCTGACGAGATTATCTGTGATGCCTTTGAGCGAATTGATCAGGCTCGGCTTAATAAATCACACCACGAAAGAAATGAAGAAATCTCTCTCACTTATTTTGAATTTGGCTCATTAGCCGCGCTCGATATTTTTTATCGGGCTAAACCAGATGTGATTATTTTAGAAGTAGGGCTCGGTGGACGATTAGATGTGGTCAATATTATTGATGCGGATGTTGCACTGATCTGTTCTATCGGCATTGATCATACTGCTTGGCTGGGCAACGACCGGGAAACCATCGCGGTAGAAAAAGCTGGAATCATGCGAAAAAATCGCCCGGTTATTTTTAGTAGTCCGGATATGCCAAAAAGTATCAAACAGGTTGCCGATGAAAAGGGCGCGATCTTATTTCGTCGGGGAGACGATTTTGACTGGCAAACTGCAATTACTGATTCTGGTGCATCTCAATCATGGAACTGGCAATCACTCAAAAAACAACGCACTGCACTGCCTCTACCTAACATTCGGGGTAAACATCAAATCGATAATGCTGCGGGTGTATTAATGGCGCTAGAAAGTTTGGCCGATAAGCTGCCCGTTAATCAGCAACAGGTGAAGGCGGGGTTATTGAGCGTATCACTGATGGGACGTTTTCAATGTATTTCTTCCGGCGACTCCGCAGCATTGCATATTCTGGATGTCGCTCATAATGCGGATAGCATGGCAAGTTTGGCTGAATTATTAAAACAGCACTCTTGCTCGGGAAAAACATTTGCCGTTATCGGTATGCTTGAAGATAAGGCGCATGCAGAAGCACTTTCTGCGGTACTACCACATATATCTAGCTGGTATTTAGCTGATTTAGATGTGCCGCGTGGCATGAAAGCGGTCGATTTAGCCAATGTGCTT
>Ga0316208_1003779_pt1 | contig 10576 bp, 10 predicted proteins | sample 3monopyrite_MG_FD_204944 | JGI IMG/M metagenome (GOLD analysis project Ga0316208, IMG submission 204944) | Microbial mat bacterial communities from mineral coupon in-situ incubated in ocean water Damariscotta River, Maine, United States -... | ecosystem: Environmental > Aquatic > Marine >...
AGGATGATACTTATTACTTCTATACTCATGTTTAGTCGATTATTTCGTTAGCATTAATTTTAATAGTATGATACACAGAAAACAACATAATAAGTAACCCACTTACTGGTAAAATAGCATAGATATACCCCAAAGGAATTCTTAAAGTTCCTGATAATTGATCTAAGTGTAAGGTCGTGTACACCAAATTAAAACCACCAATTACCATCACAATTAGAGCAAATAAAAAGATACATAGCTCTATAAAAAGTAATATCTTTTTTTTAGTGCTTCCAGAAAATTTTTGGTAGAGAAAATCCATAGATAAATGCTCTCTTTTTCCATTAAGATAGGCTGCACCTAAAACAGACAACCATATTAATGAGAAACGTGCTAATTCTTCGGTAAATGCAAATGAAGTATTTAATATGTACCTTGAAAACACTTGCCCTAAAACATCTATTACTAACAATCCAAATATGGAAACTAATATAATCTCCATTATTCTATATACTTTATTGAAAAGAACATCTGCTTTTTTCATAATTATTGGTTTTTAATTTTATTAATAATATCACTCATTTCTGGATACTCTTTTATAAAAGTCTCTAAAACAGATTTTGACTGTTCTTGAAATAATGATTTTTCAGGAATAATAATTTCTACGCCTGCTTTTTTGGCTATAGCCATAGATTCTTCTACTGATTCATTCCAAAATTGTTTTTGTGCTTGGGCAGATTCGTCGGCAGCTTCTTGAACCCAAACTTTTTCTTGTTCTGATAATTTATTCCAATATTTTGTACCAATTAATAATACATCAGGTACCGAAGAGTGCTGGTCTAACGTATAGTATTTACTAACTTCATAATGATTTGAAGACACAAATGACGGTGGGTTATTTTCAGCGCCATCAACAACACCTTGTTGAATAGCCGTGTATAATTCTCCATAAGACATTGGTGTTGCAGAACCTCCTAAGGCGTTAACCATGTTTATCGCCATTTGGTTATTCATCACACGTATTTTAAGCCCTTTTAAATCATCAGGTGTTCTTATGGCTTTGTTCGAGGTATAAAAACTTCGACTCCCAGCATCGTAATAACTTAACCCTCTTAACCAAAATTTTTCGCCTTTTGCTAAAATAGATTTTCCTACTTCACCTTCTAAAACATCAAATTGATGCTGCTTATCTCTAAATAGATAAGGAATTCCTAAAACATGGTATTCTGGTACAAAGTTGGATAATGTAGCTGCACTCACTTTTGTAACTGCTACACTACCTATTTGAAGTAATTCTAATACTTCACGCTCGGAACCTAATTGTCCATCAGGAAATATTTTAATATCCATTTTACCACCAGACTTTTCATTTAAAGCTTTTTTAAACTCTAAAATCCCTTTATGAACAGGATGTGTTTGTGGTAATGTATGTGCTAAATACATGACTTTTACATTATCCTTCTTTTTACATCCAAGAACAACAACTACTATTAAAAGTATAGCACCGATTATTCTATTCATCATAATTTTGTGAAATATTAATTTAGTTTTCAAAATTGAAATAGTTAAGCGCATTATAATAACATATATCTTGTATCATTTTCCCAAGGAATTCTATATCGTTAGGCACGATTCCGTTTTTAACATCTTCCGCTATCAAATTACATAAAATGCGTCTGAAATATTCATGCCTAGGGAATGACAAGAAACTTCTACTGTCGGTTAACATGCCTACAAAACGACTTAACAGGCCCATATTTGAAAGCGTATTAAGTTGTTTCTCCATGCCATCCTTTTGGTCTAAAAACCACCAGCTTGAACCCCATTGCATTTTTCCTGGTATGTCTGAATTTTGAAAATTCCCCATCATGGTTGCGAACACTTCGTTCTGTGATGGATTTAGATTATATGTAATTGTTTTAGCTAGTTGATTGGTTGAATTAAGTGTATTGAACAACTTAGACATTAATTCTGCCATAGGAAAATCACCTATAGAATCAACACCGGCGTCTAAACCAACTTGCTCAACTAATAGCGAATTATTATTACGAATAGGCCCTAAGTGATATTGTTGCACCCAATTGTATTCGTGATATTTCTTTCCTAAATAAACAAATAGGAACGACCTGTATTTATCAACTTCGTTGGTTGAAAGCTCTTTTCCTTTTAATTTTTTATCAAAAATCTTTGCAATATCTTCTTCAGTAAAACCAACAATATTTAAAGCTTCTCCAACACCAAAATCTGATATTCGACAGCCATTTTCATGAAAAAACTTAATACGCCCGTCAACAGCTTTTAAAAAATCATTTAGTGTATTAATTTTAAAATTAACGCCGTTTGATAATTTCTTAATGTAATTTAAGAACTTCTCCTTATTGATAAAAAATAACTCGTCTGCTCTAAAAGTTGGTAACACTTTGGTATAAAAATTACCATCTTCAGCAATTTGTATGTGATATTTTAAATCATCAGTCGGGTCATCGGTAGTGCAAATCACCTCAACCTTCATATCTTCTAATAATTGCGCAGGTGTTTTTTGTTGTAAAACGACATTTGCTTTTTGGTAAATAACTTCAGCAGTTGATGGTTGTAGAATCTCATCGATATCAAAATAGCGTTTCAACTCTAAATGTGTCCAATGAAACAACGGGTTTTTTAAAGTATAAGGCACCGTTTCTGCCCATTTTAAAAACTTTTCTTTATGTGATGATACCGATCCTGTTATATAAATTTCTTCAATACCATTGGCACGCATACCACGCCATTTATAGTGGTCTTCTTTTAACCAAGCTTCCGTAATATTTTTAACAGGTTCATTCTCTGCTATTTTTTTGGCAGATAAATGATTGTGGTAATCTATGATTGGTAAATCTTTGGCAAACTTGTGATAAAGCGTTTCAGCTATTTCAGTTTGCAACAAAAAGTTATTTGTTATGAAATGTGTGGAATTCATAAATAAATCTTAGTTCAATATAATTGTTAATGGGTTGTTCACTTTTAAAGCAAAATCATTCAAGTAATTTTCCCAAGCTTCTTTGGTTTCAAATTGTTTAGATTCCTTCCATCCAAAACCTGCGTAATACGTCCCAGTTTGGTTAATAACCTTAATTTGAGCGAAAAAATTACTTTGGTCTTTTAATGTTGTTACATATAATTCGGAAGACATCATGTTATCATTAGGAACAACTATGGCAGTACCCAATTCTGAATCTTCATGAGGTTCCCAATAGGAAATCCAACCTGCTTCTTCATTATGATTTGGCTCACCATCTTTTTCGTGTAAGGTTAAACCTGAATAAAAATTATCAGTTCCTGAGATTTCAATCTCAAATTTAGATAGATTGCTTCCATAGTCTAAAGAAATATGTTTCTTTTCGGTAATGGTTTGACCGTTAGCATCCCAATTTGCGTATTCTAAAATAAAACTTGTTCTAATAGGCCCCGTGGTAATGGTTTTCCAGTTTGTAAAGTTTTTTGACACATAATAGGTAGTATCTTTTTTTACAGCAATGCCTCCTACACCTCTACTTACACCAACATGAAAATTATCTAAACCTTCTCCTGTATCTTCATGATATGACCCTTTTCCAGTGATCGTTTTTTTATACCACTTATTTATTATTGGATAATCTACTTTTTTCAACCAAGCATCTATTCCACTAGATAGTGTTCCTCCTTTTATTGATTCTTCAATCATTTGTTGAGCAGTTGGCCCATAGGTTCTAAATGCTACCTTATCATTTTCCCAAGCATAATCATCCGTTCTTTCTGGAACAAATCTAGAATAACAATATTCGATTGTTTCTGACTTAGTCTCTTGATCTAAAACAACCAATTCAAATTGTTTTTGTGATTTTGCGTCAATCTCTGGTTGAAATAATAACACATCTGCTTGACCATCTTGGTCTTCATCAACAAATTGAGAAACTAAGATGGCTTTTGTATCCATATCCTGAACCGAAAATTTTGAAAAATCATCATCATCTTTTAAAGCTAAATCGGATTTATAAATTTTTACTGTTTCAAATGCACGTGACATATCAAGCGTGTTTTTAATTGTTACTGTATGAACCGATTTTTGTTCACAACTTAGTGTTAGAAAAAAAACTGCTAGAACCGTAAGTAAAATTATGTGTTTCATATTAATCTTCGTTAGATGGTTTACCAATAGTGGCTAATATTCCGCCATCAACATAAAGAATATGGCCATTAACAAAATTGCTAGCGTTTGATGATAAAAATATGGCCGCTCCGGCTAAATCATTAGGATCACCCCATTTAGCCGCAGGGGTTCTATTTATTATAAAATCATTAAAAGGATGACCATCAACACGAATCGCTGCCGTTTGCGACGTTGCAAAATATCCAGGACCTATCCCATTTACTTGAATGTTATATTTTGCCCACTCTGTTGCCATATTCTGGGTTAACATCTTTAATCCGCCTTTAGCCGCAGCATAAGCACCAACGCTATTTCTACCCAATTCACTCATCATAGAGCAAATATTAATAACCTTGCCTTCTTTTCTAGAAATCATTCGTTTTACAACGTGTTTAGAAACAATAAAAGGGCTAACCAAATCAATATCTATCACTTCTTTAAAATCGGCCACTTCCATGTCAATTAGAGGAGTCCGTTTTATGATTCCTGCATTATTAATCAGAATGTCTATCTGCCCAACTTCAACTTCAATTTTAGCAACTGCTGCTATTACATCAGCTTCATTTGCAACGTTAAATTTATATCCTACTGCGTTTATGCCTTCCTTTTTATATTCAGCAACGGCATTATCAATTTTTTCTTGAGAAGAATTTCCGTTAACTATAATGGTTGCTCCAGCAAGCCCTAAGCCCCTAGCCATTGCCATTCCAAGTCCATGCGTGCTTCCTGTTATTAACGCATTTTTTCCTTTGATATCAAATAATGATGCGCTCATAGCTTATCTTAATTCTGTTATTTTAGCAACATCCATATCACCATAATCTAAATTCTCACCTGCCATACCCCAAATAAAAGTATAATTTGACGTTCCTGACCCTGAATGAATAGACCAAGGTGGAGAAATCACAGCTTGATGGTTTTGCATCCAAATATGTCTTGTTTCTTGTGGCTGCCCCATAAAATGACATACAGCTTGATCTTGTGGAATATCTAAGTAATAATATATTTCCATTCTACGATCATGAACGTGTGCAGGCATGGTATTCCAAACACTACCTGTTTTTAGTTCGGTCATACCCATTTGAAGCTGACATGTATCAACGATACCTCCAATTATCATTTGGTTAACCGTACGGTGATTCGCAGTTTCCAATGACCCTAATTCTATTTTATTAGCTTCAGATTTACTTACTTTTTTTGTTGGATAAGTTTTATGTGCTGGTGCTGAATTTAAATAAAACTTTGCTGGATTATTTTTATCATCACTTTTAAAGATTACTTCTTTTTTTCCACTACCAATATATAAGGCATCTTTTAGAGTTAATTGGTATACTTCACCATCGACTTCAACAGAACCATCTCCTCCAACATTGATGACACCTATTTCTCTTCTTTCTAAAAAATAACTTGATTTTAAAGGATCAATAGTTTCTAGTTTTATAGGAGATAAAGGCACCGCAGAACCTGCCATATATCTATCATAATGCGTATAAACTAAAACCAACTGGTCTTCTTGCATTAAATTTTCAATTAAAAATTCTTCTCTCAATTGTGTGGTGTCATAAGCTTTTACAGCTTTAGGGCTCGACGCATAACGAGTTTCATATTGTGTTTTCATACTTAAAGAATGTTTTGTTTTTTATATACTTTGTTTGATACCATGTTCTAATCCTCTTAATTCTGCCAACCCACGCAATCTGCCAATTCCTGAATACCCTGGATTCGTTTTTTTATGCAAATCATCAAGCATTTGATGTCCGTGATCTGGTCTTACTGGAATAGTAAAATCTGAAAGCCCTTTAGCTTTACGTCTTTTTTCTTCTTCCAAAATTGCTTTTACAACGCCGTACATATCTACATCGCCTTCAAGATGATTGGCTTCATAAAAATTACCTTGTTCATCACGCTTCGTACTTCTTAAGTGAAGGAAATGAGCGCGGTCTGCAAAACGCTTGAAAATTTGCACTAAGTCATTGTCTTCTCTTGCACCTAATGATCCTGTGCAAAAAGTAATTCCGTTTGCTCTATCGGGTACATTGTCAAATAAATAAGCGTAATCCGCTTCAGTACTTACCACTCTTGGTAATCCTAAAATAGGATAAGGAGGATCGTCTGGATGAATACACATAAGCACCTTATTTTTAGAGGCTACAGGTATAATTTCTTTTAAGAATAACACTAAGTTTTCTCTTAAAACAGAGGCATCAATAGCTGCATAAGTATCTAAAATGGTTTGAAACTGCTCTAAAGTATAGCCTTCCTCAGCTCCTGGTAATCCAGCAATTATATTATTAATTAATTGTTTTTTGTTTTCTTCTGAAAGCGCCTCTACATAAGTTTTCGCTGCTTTTTGGTGAGCTTCAGAATAATCATTTTCAGCGCCTGGTCTTTTTAATAAAAAAAGCTCAAATGCCGCAAAAGCAATCACATCAAAACGAAGTGCTTTAGACTCATCTTCTACTTGAAAACCTAAGTCTGTGCGCGTCCAATCAAGAACAGGCATAAAATTATAACATACGATATTGACACCGCATTTGGCCAAATTCTCAATACTTTGTTTGTATATCTCTATGTGATTTTTAAAATTTCCAGAGCGCGTTTTTATGCTTTCATGTACCGGAATACTTTCTACTACACTCCATGTTAATCCTGAGCTTTCAATAGTGTTTTTTCTTTTTTGTATTTCATCCACAGTCCATACTTGACCGTTAGGAATATGATGCAAAGCTGAAACAACACCTGTTGCTCCTGCTTGTTTTATATCTGATAGAGATACGGGATCTTTTGGTCCGTACCATCTCCATGTTTGTTCCATTTTGTTCTTTATTTAATCTTTAGAAAATTCTTCTATAACTGAAATTACCAGCTCTCCATCTTCAACAGGACATGGATTATCTCTTTTTCCTAAGAAATAATTAACCGTTTGTTGAATTAGTGGTTGCTGAATATTTTCTGGGTTTTTATAATTGAATATTTTATTTTCAGTTTTTGTATTTAACTTGAGTTCGTCTTCATAAAAAGAAAACGCGATAGTACCTTCCTCACCATAAATAGTACACTTGTCCTCTTGTAAATATTTTGGAATTGAAAAAGACCAAATACCTCGAAATTGGATGTTATTTTTGAAACTAATAATTCCATTAACCATATCGACTACATTATTAATTTTTGATTGATTAACAGAAAGTCCTTTTGCAAATTTATACTCACCAAAAAAATGGTACATCAAATCTAATTGATGCGGGGCAAGATCATGAAAATAACCTCCGCCTGAAACAGATGCATTAAGTCTCCATGCTGGTTTTGAGTTAAAATCGAATGGCTGTAAAAACCTCAAATCAACAAAACTAATAGTTCCAATAGCATTGGTTTCAATAAGTGCTTTTACTTTTAAATACATAGGTAAAAACCTCCTATAATGAGCTACAACAAGTTTTTGACTACTGTTTGCAGTCGCTTTAGATAATTGCTGCCCTTCCTCTTTTGAAAGCACCATTGGCTTTTCTAAATACACATTTTTCCCTGCTTTAATAGCTTTCAAACTATATTCCAAATGTGTTGAGGGTGGTGTAGCAATATATACGGCATTAATTTCTGGGTTAGCTAAAAGATTATCAGCATCATTATACCATAAAGGCACATTATGTCGTTCAGCAAAATCTTTTGCTAAAACTGCATCTCTTCTCATTACAGCTAATAATTTTGAGTTAGCGCATTTTTGAAATGCTGGCCCACTTTTAACCTCAGCAACGTCTCCGCATCCTATTATTCCCCAAACAATTGTATTATCAATCATTAATACTTATTTAATCATTATTGTCCGATAAAAGAACCAAGACCGCTTCGCTGATAGAATATAGAATCAAGACTTAATTTTAACTCATTGATAATCAATTTACAATAGATTTTTCATTTCAGAAAGCCTTTGATTTTTTACTTGTTGTAAAAGTAAGGGGCATAGCTTTAAAAAATCTTTTAGCCTATGCACAATATATCATTCAGACTATCTTACAAATTTTAATCGCATACTATTGTTATTTAATATCTTAAATACTATACGCCACTATAAGCAGCAAATCCACCATCTATTGGTATAACCACTCCTGTTACAAATGATGCGCCTTCACTGCACAACCATAAAGTTGTTCCCACTAAGTCTTCAGGTTCACCAAATTTACCCATTGGCGTTTGATCTATAATTTGATGACCTCTTGCTGTTAAACTACCATCACTTTGAGTCAGTAAGCTTCTGTTTTGGTCGGTCAAGAAAAATCCTGGAGCTAATGCGTTAACACGAATCCCTACTTTTGAAAAATGTACAGCTAACCATTGCGTAAAATTAGAAACAGCAGCTTTAGCACCACTATAAGCTGGTATTTTTGTTAATGGTGTAAATGCATTCATAGATGAAATATTTAAAATACTACATCCTGCTTTCCCAACCATATCCTTTGCAAATACTTGAGTTGGAAGTAACGTACCAATAAAATTCAAATCGAACACGAACTTAATTCCTGTGGGATCCAAATCAAAAAATGTTTTAAAACCTTCTGTTGTATTATCAAGATCATCTGCAAGTAGATGTGTGTTAGTGGTTGTTCCTAACGGATGATTCCCTCCTGCTCCATTAATTAGAATATCACACAAGCCAAATTTATTATGCACTTCTTTTTTAGCCAATTCCAGAGATTCTCTTTCTAAAACATTTGCTGCAACACCAATAGCTTCACCTCCTGTAGCAATGATTTCATTAGCAATATTATCTGCAGCATCTTTTCTTAAATCTAGCACTGCTATTTTGTGCCCTTCTTTTGCAAGTGCTTTTGCCAATGCTCCGCATAAAACTCCTCCTGCACCTGTTAAAACTATTACTTTACTCATTTTTAAGTTTCTTATTCTGTTAAAATTAACTCGTATGCATTATGTTTTCGTGTACGCACACACAAATATAGAATAAAAAATAGTGTACGCACACAAAATGACAAATTTTTATTAAATTGCGTAAAATTATTTCAACTGATTCTTACATTCTTGAGTATTTAATGAACATAAAGAGATTAATAAAAATATATGCTTACAATTAAGGATATCGCTAAAGAAGCCAATGTTTCCGAAGGCACCATTGATAGAGTTATACACGACCGTGGTGGTGTATCAAAAAAAACGGAAGCGAAGGTTAAAAAAATTCTTGAGTATCATAAATTTAGTGTAAACCCAGTAGCTAGTGCTCTTGCAATGAAGAATAAGCATTTTATTGCCACATTAATACCAGAGCATAATGACTCCGATTTATTTTGGAAGTCTCCATATTTAGGTATTTTAAAAGGCGCTAATGACGTTAAGAGTTTTGGTGTACAAGTCAATAATTTTACTTTCAATCAATATGACCCAGATTCATATTTAAAGACATTTAAGGCATTATTGGAAACCAAGCCAACTGCCGTAATTATGGTGCCTAATTTTTCAAAAGAAACAAAGCAAATTGTTAGAAAATTAGAAACTCTTAATATCCCCTATCTGTTTTTAAATATTGATATTGATGGCTTTAATAACAAAGCATTTGTTGGTCAAGATTCGTATATGGCCGGATATATTGCAGGTAAGCTTATGAATTTAAGTATTCCAAAGCCATCAACATTTTTAATTATTCAGGCAAGACATAACATCACTAAAAACAATGCGGTATCTAATAGAATAAAAGGTTTTAATAATTATTTCTTGAAGAATGAGATAAATTCTAAAACCCAAACATTAAAAATAGAAAGCTTAAACAGCTCTTTTGAGACCAAAGAAAAAATAAACTCATACTTAAAACAACACCCCGAAGTTGAAGGCATATTTGTGCCATCAAGTAGAATTTATATGGTTGTTGATTGTTTAGAAACTGCTTATTTAAAAAACCTTGAACTGATTGGTTTTGACAATACACCTCAAAATATTGAATGCTTGAAAGACGATAGTGTTTCATTTTTAATCTCCCAAAAACCGTTTGAACAAGGCTATGAATCTGTTCGATTAATGACCGACTTTTTAACAATTAAAAAGAGCATACCAAATAATAAAGTACATCTTCCTATTGATATTTTAACAAAAGAAAATGTAGATTATAACGAAAGAAATGAATTCGCTTTTGAAAATGAGAACGTATAAAATAATGCTTAAAGCTTACAAATTAGCTGACTAATATTTTAATAATTAGAAATTACAAGAATATTGATTTGAATTCTTATTTAATTGAGTTAAGTCTTAATAACGTCTGCAAATAATAGTAATCACCATATACAATTGGCTCATCCATTTCAGCCCTTTTGGACCAGTCTCCAAAACTATGATCTAGGATGAAAGGCGCTTCAAAGTTTGCTGGAAGAACATAATTTGATGTTTCTAGAGTTTTGATTACTTTTTTGCTATAATTTAAATACCCTTCATTAT
>Ga0316208_1003780_pt1 | contig 10574 bp, 10 predicted proteins | sample 3monopyrite_MG_FD_204944 | JGI IMG/M metagenome (GOLD analysis project Ga0316208, IMG submission 204944) | Microbial mat bacterial communities from mineral coupon in-situ incubated in ocean water Damariscotta River, Maine, United States -... | ecosystem: Environmental > Aquatic > Marine >...
CGGAAGCCGGAGGCGCCCGCGTTTCAGACGCTGGCACGCATTCAAAACACCATCGCCTGCGGCTTCGGGTCAAACATGGCACCGGAAATCGGGAAGTTATTTCGGGACTGACCCTTACTCCGTTGGTATGCCTCGGGCGGTGGCGGACTGGATGAAGGCAATCAGGTCGAATATTTCTTCGGTCGTGTAAGTGTCTAACAGACCAGTCGGCATGGTCGACACATCTGCTGTCTTGCGTTCTTCGATTGATGACTTGCTGATCGTTTCGATCTTGTCGGGCTTGAGCAAATTGGGCAGCAGCCGAATTTCATCATCTGTTTCCAGGATGACAAGCCCGGTTCGCAGACAACCGTCATCAGTCACAATCACCTGTGTCTGGAATTCCTTGTGAATTTCGGCGGACGGCTTGACGATCTGCTGAAGCAACTTCGAGCCTCGAAACCGCTTGGTGATGCCTGCCAGATCCGGTCCATACTTCGGCCCTTGACCACTGATTTTGTGGCATCGGCCGCATGTTGCCTGTTCGAAAACCTGCTTGCCTCGTTCAAGCGACCGGTCGTCCAGTTGATCCGGCTCCGAACCGAAGTTGTGGAACTGCCACTTTTTGATGAAGCGACGTTTCGTCGTGGCCTCGTTGGTGGCGATGTGTTCCAGGATTCGAATGAACATCGCGCCGTCGCGGCTGCGAATGCCTGCAACTGTAACCGGACAGATTCGAAGATTCGATTCTCCTCAACACCCTCGTTTTGAATTCGTTCCCGGCTACGAGCATCAAAGCAGCGATGATGGCCGCAGCGGTCTCAAAGAAATGTCGCGTGGCCGAGTGCCGGAGCCAGACAAACAGGACACGACGTGCCGCTTCTGACCGGAGAACGAAGCGTGAAGCAGCTTCTTCCCGAAGTTCGGGCGCATGTGTGGGAAGAAATCCGGTGCTCGGTCGTTTCAGTGACAGATTCTGCGCAGAATGTGTCTGCCTGAGCTGTTTTGGACCTGATCGATTGCCGGCCAGTCGAACCAAGGAATTTCAAGATGAACCCGTTACAACACAGACTCCGCCTGATGCCTTGCTTCGTCCTGCTGGCGAGCTTCGTTGCCTGGATCGGTTGTCTTACACCCGTGGCAGCTCAGGACGGTGGCGATGCTCGCGCGGTCGGTGTGCGGCAGACGGTCTTGTTCGGGCCGCTGAGTAAGAAGGCTCCGGCGGGAAATGCGGGGATGTTTGTGGGCGTGAATAAATTCACGCGGGACGACGGGCTGAATGAGCTGGCGTACGCGGTGCATGATGCGATCGAGCTGGCTCATTTGTTCGTGTTCGAGCTGAAGCTGATGCCCGCTTCGAACTGCTATCTGCTGCTCAGTGGTGAGCCGGCGTCTGACGCCACTTCCATAAAACAGCACTTGAGTCAGTTGAAATCGGCTGGTGCGAAGATTTCAGGGGCGGACCGGTCGAAGATTCTGTTGACGTTCCTGGACCTGCGGAAGTTTGCGACGACTTCCGAAAACCTGTTTGTGTGCTCGTTCAGTTCTCATGGCTTCAACGAAGGGCGGACGGCGTACGTGATGCCCAGCGACGGGCACCGCGAGCTGTTGTCTGATACCGCCGTGCCGCTGGAGACGATCGAGACGAAGATGGAGGACTCGAAAGCCGGTCACCGGCTGCTGCTGGTGGATGCGTGCCAGGAACGAGTTTCGGCACGGGGCAGTTCGTCGACCGGCAAGGCGGCGAACGCGGCGTTTATTGATGCTTTGAAGAAACCGAGTGGTCAGGCAAAGCTGGCTTCGTGCAGTCCTGGTGAGTTCAGTTTTGAGCATGGTTCACTGGGGGGTGTCGGACATGGCGTGTTTACTTACTCGTTCCTGGAAGCGTTGCGTGGTGGAGCGAAGCCGGACAAAGAGAACCTGGTACGGCTCGGTTCGGTTTCTGAGTACGTGGCGACGAATGTTTAGGCATGGACGAAGGAACTCGGAAGAACGAGTCAGACGCCGTTTCTGGAGAGTCCCGTCGATGCCCGGAAACTTCCGCTGGCGACGAAGGCTGACGACCTGACGAGTCTGGTTGCCAGTGTGCAGCGTGCTCCGTTGAGTGGCGGTTTGACGCTGGAGCTGCGTGACCGACTGGTGAAAGCGTTGGCCAAGGCAAACCCCGGTGAGGCGGCGGATCGTCAGTTTCTGGCGAACACGCGGGATTTCGTGCAGGGTCGATTCAACGCGGGTCTTTACATTCCGTACGTGCGGACGGAGCTGGATCGGCTGGTTCCGGCGACTCCGGCACTTCTGGTGGCACCGTTTTCTGAGAATGCGGCTCACACGGCTCAGGCAGCATGGGCGAAGTACCTGCGGGCCGAGGTGGATGTCACCAATTCCAAGGGCGTCAAGTTGAAGCTGATTCCTGCGGGTGAGTTCCGCATGGGCAGCGACGAAACTCGGCAGTCGTTGCAGGATGCCGGTTTCGTTCTGAGTGAAATATACGATCCATCGGACGAGCATCCTCGACATCGGGTGCAGATCAGCCGGGCGTTCTATCTTGGTCGGTATGAAGTCACGAAAGGTCAGTTCGGTGCGTTCATGCGCAGCGATGGCTACCAGACTGACGCTGAACGTGACGGCAAAGGCGGCTCTGGGTTCGACCCGGATGTCTATTTCAAGCAGGCTCCTGAATTCTCATGGAAGAACACGGGGTTCAGTCAGACGGACAGTCACCCGGTGGTGAACGTGAGCTGGAATGACTCGGTGTCTTATTGCAACTGGCTGAGTCGCTCTGAAGGGCTGACGCCGTGTTACTCGCGCCGTGTTACTCGCGCCGTGTTACTCGCGCCGTGTTACTCGCGCCGTGTTACTCGCGTCGTGTTACTCGCGTCGGGGCGATTCGTGGGAGTGCGATTTTGCGGCGAACGGCTACCGGTTGCCGACGGAAGCGGAGTGGGAATACGCATGCAGAGCCGGGTCCGCCATAGCAGCCAATGTCCTGGGACCCGAGATCGTCGGCCAGCAGGACGATGACATTCGGACGCCTCGTCTGAGCAAGACAAATCGGAGACGTGAATAGCATTATCAGGCTGATAATCGCCAGTCTTTCGCGATGCCCGAGTTGTCGGGCAGCAACCGGAGACCAAACATGCCAACACGTTCGCCGATTTGCTGATACCCAAGGTCGTCAACGAAACGGGCATCAAGGACGCGTCGGCCACCTTCCGGAATCCGCTGCAGACACCGCTCCAACGCTTCCCGCCACGACTCAGCGTCGTCGCTCTGTGGAGCGGCCTGATACTCATCGAACGCCGCACCGATCGAGTCATCAAGCAGTCGTCTGACAAGGCTGTTGTCTCGCTGCTGCCGTTGTCTCAGTCGCAGAACTTCGATCCTGACAATCGACCGGCACCACGCGATCATCGACGTGCCAGTTCTGGCGCGCGACCATTGTCTGAACCTTCACTGACGTCGTCGATGTTGCACGAAGCTGAATTGCTTTAACAGCTCGACAAAAACGGTTGACCATTCAGTTCGCGTGTGGCACTGGCTTTGCCAGTGCCCGGTTACCAATCGCCGCCGAGCCGAGAATGCACTGGCAGAGCCAGTGGCACACTTTTTCAACGGGCTGACAATCATCGAACAGTGGCGATCGGCACGCTGTCCGGCTACCGGATCATGCAGCAACAACGCCATCGGCGATCTGACGACCGCGGCTCGCCGAACTTGATAAAACAACGAACTCGACCGCCACAGCCAGCATGGCAGTATCGCGCAGCGACAAGATGCTTCATCATGCGGATGCGATTTAGACGGAAACTTTCAATCTTCATCGAGATCTGAGGATGAGGCACTCTTGTGCCTTCGGCACCCAGACAATCTAAAAGAGATTGTCTGGGCTACCCTGCTGTTTCCCGACAACGGTCCCCGCAACGTTTTGTAAGTGGCCATCAGACGCCAGATTCATTCGCACTGTCTTTACCAGTTTGCCAGCAGAATCAATCACGTGAATCACGTCATCGCGGTTGTCAAGAATGGCGAACCGCATCTTCGGCAACACGACGAAGTTATTGCCGGACACTTCGGGAGGTAGTGTTATTGTCCGAGTAACCTGTCGTGCCCTGTCCACTTCGATAATATCGCGCCGAAAAAGATACGCCTTGTCCCCTGCGTCGCTAAATCCACATCGGAGTGGGCTACCGCCATAACTGCCGAATCGCGTCAGTGTCCCTTGTGAGTCCAGCAGGCATAGACTTTCGCGATCCGTGGTGATGAGCGAAGCCTTTGACAATGCAGCTACGAGTTCTGTCACGGGATCCGCCGTCGCGTCTGTGCAACTCAAGGATGCAATGAGCAATGATACAATCAGCGATTTGTAAGTCATGATTCACGTTCCTGTGTTCCATCCGGCAAGGTTGAGTGATGCCTAATTAGTTGTATTCGCGTTAGCTCTCATCATTCAGATAGTGAATGGATTATCACGTGAGAAACTTTGTTTCAAGGATTAGTCCGCGATTAACGCGGATCATCTGATCACGCATGCGGCCGTGGATGACGGGAAGCAGGTGCGGACAAGTTCCGGCGGACAGGCAACGTTTGATGTTGCCGGAACTGCGCGGAGCTTGTTCCAGCCTACGAAGAGCACTTACGCGTTGCGATATTTCAGTGACTCGGCGACGGCGAGTTCGTCGCAGCGTTCGTTCTCGGCGTGGCCGCTGTGGCCTTTCACGACTTTGAACTTCACCTGGTGAGTCGCCAGCAGTTTATCCAGCTCGCGCCAGTGATCTTCGTTCTTGATCGGCTTGAGCTGTTTGCCTTCACGGCGTTTCCAGCCGTTTTTCTTCCAGTTGATCATCCACTCGGTGCAGCCCTTGGCGACGTAAGTGCTGTCCGTCACGACCAGGACGGTGGTCTGTCGGGTCAAAGCGTTCAGGCCGGAGATCACCGCCTGGAGTTCCATCTGGTTGTTCGTGGTCTCGGCCGCTCCGCCGGAGAGTTCTTTTTCCTGGCCGGTGCGCATGTGTCTGAGGATACAACCCCAGCCGCCAGGACCGGGGTTGCCACTGCAGGCCCCGTCCGTAAACAGCATGATTTGAGCTTCGGTCGACGCAGTCGATTCAGGCATGACTCGTCACCAGCGTGGCAGAGAGTCGGGTAAAAGCCGAGACGTGCGCGCGTTCAAGCACGACGTGGTGGCTTCGCGGAAAACGGCCGGAGCGGGCTGGATCAGCGTTCGCGGTAGATGATGCGGCCGCGGCTCAGGTCGTACGGAGAAACTTCGACTTTCACGCGGTCGCCCGGCACGATTCGAATAAAATTCTTCCGCATCTTGCCGGCAACGTGCGACAGGACGATGTGACCATTCTCAAGTTCAACACGGAACTGAGTATTCGCCAGCGCCTCGACGACAGTACCTTCGACCTCAATGGCCTCTTCTTTGGCCATAAAACAACTTCCTCAATCACACAGTCACAACAGAACGAGACAACAGACTCAAGACGGATACACCCGTCCCAACAGCTCGGATTAAGCTCGCCATTCTGGCGACACGGCGTTTTCATTGCCACCCTGAAAGCACCGAGTTGGCTGGCTGAATTGCCCGGCAGCCTCCCGTCGGTCAGGCTAAGTGATCTGTCTTAGACATCCAGATACGGTTGGTGGTTTGACCCGAAGCCGCAGGCGAAGGCGTTTTCAGCCTGCAACAACGCCTTCGCCTGCGGCTTCGGGTCAAACAATCATTAGTGACAACTTTTCAAGGTTTTATGAACCAGACCACTATGCCTGACCTGCACAACTCGACCAACGGAGTCTCAGCGTGTTTGATCTGATTATTCGCGGCGGAACAGTTATCGACGGAACGGGCAGCCCTCGGGTGAAGGCCGACGTCGGAATCACCGACGACCGAATCACGGCTGTCGGGACGTTGCCCTCCGGTGCGTCCGCTGCCAGAACCGTCGACGCGACGGGACTGATCGTCGCTCCGGGATTCATCGACGTTCACAACCACTCTGACGGCTGGTTGATCCGTGAACGCAACTTCGCTCCGAAGACGACTCAGGGATTCACGACGGAAGTCCTTCAGGCCGACGGCATCGGTTACGGGCCGGTCAATGAGCAGACCGCTCGCGAGTGGCTGTTTTATCTGCGGTCGCTCGACGGGCTGCGGATTCAGGACTGGACCGGCTGGGAAACCTATGAAGAGTTCATGGAAGCTCTCGACGGCAGCTCCGCTCAGAACGCGGCGTCGCACCTGCCTTATGCGAATATCCGGTCGATGGCGTGCGGGTTTGGACGAGCACCGGTCGACGACTTCCAGATGCGCGAAATTCAGCGGCAAATCCGCATCGGCATGGAAGCCGGAGCTGTCGGAGTGTCGGCCGGCTTGGACTACATCGTGCAGTGTTTCTCGACGACCGACGAACTGGTCGAAGCGCTGTCGGTGATGGCTCCGTACGACGGCCTTTACGTCCCTCATGTTCGATACAAGAAGGGGCTGCTGCCGGCACTGGAAGAAGCCGCCGACATTTGCCGTCGAGCCGGCGTGAGGCTGCACATCTCGCACTTGAAAGCTCAGGATCCTGACCAGACCGAACAGGTGATGGAGTACCTCGACCGGACCAGCCGAGACGTCGACGTTTCATTCGACGTTTATCCGTACCAGCCGGGTTCGACGATGATTAACTACCTGCTGCCCTATGATGTCTGGGAAGACGGCCCGATCGCCACGATCGGCAAGCTGACCGATTCCGGAGTTCGCGCGCGATTCGCAGCCGGCCTCGACGCCATGAGGTTGCCCTTGGATCAAATCAGCATCGCCTGGCTGCAGAGCAAAGAGAACGCTCATTGGCAGGGCAAGACGCTACTCGAATTCGTCGAAGCATCCCGTCTGTCGGCGGCGGACGCGCTACTGGACCTGATGATCGAAGAACGTCTCGCAGGCATGCTGGTCTTTAACGAGGGCGACGACCGGCTCGTCTACCCGTTCCTGCAGCACGACCTCTTCATGCTGGGCACGGACGGAATTTACTGCAGCGACGGACCGGTGCATCCGCGAGTCTTCGGCTCCGTCGGAAGATTCCTCGGCCCGATGGTCCGTGACCTGAAGCTGAACACGCTCGAAAAAGCCGTCCACAAAATGACCGGCTACTCCGCCAACCGCTTCCGCCTGCCAGACCGAGGAATCGTCACCGAGGGCGCGTTCGCCGACCTGACAATCTTCAACGCCGAGACAATCACCGACCACGCCACGTTCGACGATCCTCGCCAGTTCACAACGGGAATCGAAACAGTGATCGTCAACGGCAAGATCATCGTCGACTCAAACGGCCCCAACGAGTCAGCCTCTCCACCGGGCAGGGCATTAAGAGTGGAACAGACCAACTGAACGAGGTTTCGCTCGTTCTGTGCTCCAATTCTGGCCACTTTATGTTTTCGATGGTGAGCATCGTGATGTACTGTCTCGTCGCCCCCAGTTTGCGAGAATCGCTGACGACGTTGCGATGTCGTTAGCAAGCGGGTAGACATCGTGTCACTGAACGTTGACGGTTAGCCGTCATCGACAATGACACAGCGTCGCCAAGGCGATCGTTCAGCATTTAAGAAGATCGATTGAGTCGGATTTCGGTTCCCGAATGCCGACGCACTGTTGATGGGCAGTTTGCAAAAGAATCAAAGTATGTTTCGTAAATCGCTAATCCGAATCGCCATGTTGGCAATGATGGTTTCTTCAAATTCAGGACCACTATCCGTTGCCGAGGATTCCCGTCCGTTGTCTGAAAAACAGCGTCAGCTTCTGAAGACCTTTGTCGACGAGTTTGTCGCAATCACTCCGGGCAAGGGGAAATTTCCGGCATCGTTTGTGATGGGCTCGTCCGACGGACCGGCTTCCGAACAGCCGCCGACGAAAATCACGTTCAAACATAACTTCTCGATCGCTAAGTACGAGATGCCCCAGAATTTGTACGAAGCCGTCACGGGTAGTAATCCAAGTCGCTGGACAGGGCCGCGGAATTCGGCCGAGATGTTTGACTTCGCGGAGACTCAGGAATTCTGTCGGAAGATTACGCTGCAGCTGCGACAGGCAAAGCTTCTTGCTGATGACGAAGAAGTCCGGCTGCCGACCGAAGCCGAGTGGGAATACTGCTGCCGTGCGGGTTCAACGACGAAGTATTCGTTCGGCGAAGACGCTCAGAAACCGGGCGAAGCTGGTAAGAAAGCCAGCCTTCTTGATCCGTTCGGTTGGCACACTGGAAACGCGGCTGGGAACGACCCGCCCGTCGGCGCCTTGAAGCCAAACGCCTGGGGACTGTATGACATGCACGGCTACCTGTGGGAGTTCGTCGCTGACGGCTGGCACGACAGCCACCACGGAGCACCATCCAACGGCTCGGCCAGGCGATTTCAAGATCAGAAATCGACGCCAGTCATCCGTGGCGGCTCGTGGATGGAAACGTTCGATCTGTTGACTTCATCCGCAAGGCGAACTGTTCCTGCGAACTTTAAACGTGCTGATCTTGGATTTCGCTGCGTGCGCGCCCGAGTTCGCAAGAAGATCTACAAGAAGATCGATTAGTTACCGGACGGGCAAGCGGAATATGCGGTGTTCGAGAAACTTGTGGCTTTTACGATCGAAAGGTTCAGCATGCCGGATTGATTACCGATGGGAACACAGCGAGCACGGAGAATAATCACGTGCTCATGACTTAAATCAGCTCCCAACGTTAGAAGTTGGCAGCCACGACGTTATTCACTGCAGGATTAGTTTTATGAGTTCTGACGAAACAGCCAAACAGGACGCGGTCACCGAAGAGGCAACCAGCGAAACACCCATCACCGAAGTTGTTGCCACGGAGGAAGTCGCCACGGAGACGACCACGCCGCCACCTGAACCAGCTCCGGACGAGGAAGCAGCAGTTCCCGCAGCGGAGGCACCAGTCGAGGCCGCACCAGTCCAGGCAGATGTTCCTGCAGCTTCAGAGTCTGAAGAACCAACGGACGCTTCAGCCGAGGCAGCGCCGGCAGCAAAGAAAGTCCAACTGAAGCCAACTGGTGGCGACGAGCTGAAAGCTGTGCCGACTCAGGATGATATTTCTGCGGCGGCGGCTGAAATGGTCGTCAGCCCGGACGGCGAAGTCGTTCAACAGGCAGCCAACACTCCCAAGGACGCGGCGATTCCCGTCGATATCCCGCCCGAACCAGAACTCGGCGACATCGAAGCCGAAATCGCCGCCGCAATGAATGAAGAAACCGTAGTCGCTGCGAAAGTTGAAAACGATCCGCTGTCACAGGATCTGCCGGAAACTGGCGGCCGCAAAGAAGGCATCATTCAATCGATCCACGGCGACGACGTGTTCGTTGACCTTGGCTGTCGCCTGCCCGGCTTGTTGCAGCTTCGCCAGTTCGAAGGTCAGGCCGCTCCGGAAGTCGGTAAGAAGATCAACGTGACAATCAGCAAGGTCGACGAAAACGAAGGACTGATCACGGTCAACCTGCGAGGCGGCCGAGCTCGTCCTGGTGGGAACTGGGACGAAGTTGAGAAAGAGCAAATCGTCAACTGCATGGTCACAGGCTCAAACAAGGGTGGGCTGGAAGTCAAAATCGGAAGCCTGCGAGGCTTCCTGCCAGCCGGCCAGGTCGACCTGCAGTATGTCGAGTCGCTCGACACGTACATCGGTCAGAAACTCGAAGTCAAAGTCACCGAAGTTAACCCTCAAAAGAGAAACCTTGTCGTTAGCCGGCGAGCGTTGCTGATCGAAGCCCGCAAAGAGATGGAAGCGGAATTCTGGGAGGGCCTGGAAGCCGATCAGGAATTCGAAGGCAAAGTCAAAACGCTCAAAGACTACGGAGCGTTTGTTGATCTTGGTGGAGCCGACGGTTTTCTTCACATCGGGCAGATTTCCTGGGCACACATCAAGCACCCGAATGAAGTGCTGACCGTTGGACAGGAAATTAACGTCAAGGTCATCAAGATTGATGCCGAGAAGCAGAAGATCAGCCTGACGATGAAGGGGATGGGTCCGAACCCGTGGGACTCAGCCGCCAACCGGTACACGCCGGAAACGGTCATCTCCGGGCTCGTCACGCGAGTGACCGATTTCGGAGCGTTCATCGAACTTGAACCCGGCATCGAAGGCCTCGTCCACATCAGCGAACTCGACTACAAGCGAGTTCGCAAAGTGACCGACGTCTGCCGAGTCGGTCAGGAAGTCTCGGCGAAGGTCCTCGAATTCGACCAGAATCGAAAACGAGTGAGTCTCTCGCTGAAACAACTCAAAGAAGATCCACGCATCGCGGAAGAGGCAGCCAGCGAAGAAGAGCTGGCCAAACTCAACGCGAACCGAATCCCGCGAGAAAAACTCAAGGGCGGCATCGGCAAACCAGCAGCCGGTGGTGGCGGCCTGTTCGGAAATCCTGGCGATTTCGGTTAGGCACGTTCGCGGTAAAGTCCACAAGCCCGTCGCTTATCATCAGCGACGGGCTTTTTCGTTTGCCCAGCGAAGCTGGCAAACCCTGTCACTGCTTGTCAGTGACCTCGCCCTGTTCGTGGGGAAGAGAATTCGAATGGCAAGGGCGTCGCTGGCCAACGGCGGGGTCTGAAGGAAGCCATA
>Ga0316208_1003781_pt1 | contig 10572 bp, 8 predicted proteins | sample 3monopyrite_MG_FD_204944 | JGI IMG/M metagenome (GOLD analysis project Ga0316208, IMG submission 204944) | Microbial mat bacterial communities from mineral coupon in-situ incubated in ocean water Damariscotta River, Maine, United States -... | ecosystem: Environmental > Aquatic > Marine > Coastal...
AGGCAGTGTCACCAATACCTGTAAATTTTAAATATTCTTCCGCTTTTTTAGCAGTACTACGAGGATCGCGGTCATAGGCTTGACCTGTTGATGGTTCAAGAATGTCACAAAAAACAACGATTGTTACATCCGCTGTGAAAGGGTCCAGAGTAACAGAGTTCAAGTCAGGCATAAGAATCATGTCTGATTCATTAATTGCTTTCCAGCCAGCAATAGAAGAACCATCAAACATAACACCTTCAGTGAGCATGTCCTCGTCAACAACGTCAGCGTCCATTGTAAGGTGCTGCCATTTACCTTTAGGGTCTGTAAACCGAAGATCAACCCATTCTGCTTTGGTTTCATTGACCAGAGCAAGAAACTCTTCAATGTTGAGATTAGAATATTTAGACATATAAACTTCCTTAGTAAATCCGAATGGTTAGTTCGCCAGGGTTACCTGGAAATAAATGGGTAAATCAAAAGCCCTAAATAGCGTCAGCGCCCGTTTCACCAGTACGGATACGGATGGCTTCTTCGACAGTACTTACAAAAATTTTACCGTCGCCAATACGCCCGGTGTGCGCAGCATTTTTAATAGCTTCTACAGCGCGTTCAGCCTGAGAAGTTTCAATAACCACCTCAACTTTGACCTTTGGTACAAAGTCGACAACATATTCAGCACCCCTATAAAGTTCGGTATGCCCTTTTTGACGGCCAAACCCTTTGGCTTCTGTGACGGTAATTCCAGAAATCCCAATATCGTGGAGAGCCTCTTTTACTTCGTCGAGTTTGAACGGTTTTATAATAGCTTCAATTTTTTTCATATTTCTTAACCATGTTGCTGGCACTGGCCCTCTGTTAGCATAGTCCGTGCCAAGTAGTGAAATGGCGTAATACAGACGTTTTGTGTATTTTTTGAAGTTCAAGGTGATATTTAAATATGCATTATATGCCTAAAAAATAGGCAATTGTATATACTATAGTCATACTTATAATAACGCAGGATGTTTGAAAACTTTTACAGTTTGAGAAAAAGCTGTAATTTCAAGCTTGACGAACATGGGGCTTACGAATAAACAAGCGCCACATTCAAAGGCATGGCGGGTGTAGTTCAGTTGGTTAGAACGCCAGATTGTGATTCTGGAGGTCGCCGGTTCAAACCCGGTCACTCGCCCCACTTTGAAGCTTTTTTCTGAGTTTGTATGAAGTTTTTTCATAAAGTCCCTTTCGGGGCTTTTTTCTTTTGGTACACTGCGTCGATTCCAAAGGGGGAATGGATGTCAGTGAAAACATTAAATGATAAACACATATTACTGACGCCAGCAGAAATACGGCGAGCAGATTCGTTGGCTGTATCGGGCGGGAAAACAAGTATTGAATTGATGGAAGCTGCAGGCCGTGCCGTTGCTGAGGCTGTCGTAGACTATGTGAGTACACCTCAAGAGCTTGACGGTGAAATACTCGTGCTATGCGGTCCAGGCAACAATGGTGGGGACGGATTTGTAGCTGCTCGGTATTTAGAAGAGTGGGGCTATGCCGTCCGTATCGCTCTTTTTGGTGAACCATCAAAGCTGAAGGGTGATGCAGCAAAAGGTGCAAAAAAATGGTTAGGCCCCATTGGTGCATTAACACCTAGTGCGATTAAAGGGGCTGCGGTCATTATTGATGGGCTTTTTGGTGTTGGTTTAAATAAACCGATCGAAGGCAGCCTTGCCGAGATTATTGAAGCAGTTAATAGAGAAGATGCTTTTCGTCTGGCTATTGATGTACCGAGCGGCCTTGATGCTGCAACAGGCACTATCTTGGGAACATGTTTTAGCGCTGATGCTACGATTACCTTTTTTCATAAAAAACCAGGGCAATTATTAGCCCCAGGCCGCTTTTATTGTGGGGGTGTAGACCATATACATGTCGTTGATATAGGTATTCCGGCAAGTATACTATCCGAAATAAACCCTAGCCACTTTTCTAATGAGCCCGCTTTATGGAGTCATGTTTATCCATTTCAAGGACCTGAGGCGCATAAATATGACCGTGGACATTTATTGGTTCTGGGGGGGAAAGAGCCAACACTTGGGGCTTCAAGGTTGGCTAGCCTCGCGGCTTTACGTGTTGGAGCTGGTCTTGTGACGCTTGCGGCACCTGCTGAAAGTTATCCTGTTCAAGCGTCGGCTTTAACAGATGTTATGGTGCGAAGGTTTGACTCTGCTTTTGGATTTGTAGGGATATTGGCTGACCCGCGAATATCAACAGTTTTAATGGGGCCTGGCGCGGGTGTAGGCGAAAAAACTGTTGAACTGGTGCAGCAGGCGGGCGTCAAAAAATGTAATATGGTTTTAGATGCTGACGTTTTAGCCAGTTTCAGAGGGCGAGCAGCACAATTAAAGTCTATTGCAGACGGTGAGGTCGTTTTAACACCCCATGAAGGTGAGTTTTTGAAACTTTTCCCGGCGCTTAATATTATAGAGAATAGGCTTGTATCAGTTCAGAAGGCGGCCAAACTTACAAATAGCATTGTGGTTTTGAAAGGGGTTTCAACATTGGTTGCGGCCCCTGACGGGAGAACCTCAATTGCAACAAATGGGCCCTCTTGGCTGGCTGTTGGGGGTACGGGCGATGTATTGGCTGGAATCATTGGTGGGTTAATGGCTCAGGGCATGCCAGCCTTTGAAGCAGCCTCGGCAGCTGTCTGGGTGCACGGTGAGGCAGGAATGAAAGCGGGTCGGGGCCTTATTGCCTCTGACCTATTAGGTATTATTCCCTCTGTACTACCTTAAGGAAATTCTAAGATTTAATTTTTTTTAGGGTCAAGTTACAAAAATACTTGTACTCCTCGGAGCGCCTGCTATAAGCGCGTCAAACAGTCATCAATGACTGACAGCACAGGCTGTTTTTTCGATATTGGTAGCCGGTAATGCCGTACTCAGAGGCAAGGTTATCGTTTGGTACGCGGGCGTGGCGAAATTGGTAGACGCGCTAGATTTAGGTTCTAGTTTCTTCGGAAGTGGGGGTTCAAGTCCCTTCGCCCGCACCAAATCGAAAATCAATAATGCAGCTATGGATAATTGATAACAAAGAATTGGAAGACCAATGCAGATCGAAGAACTGCTGAATGAAGGCCTAAAGCGCGAATTTAAAATTGTTGTAGCAGCATCTGACCTTGATGCCCGGCTCAATGGTGTTTTGGAAGAGTTTCGCTCGACTGCAAACATTAAAGGCTTTCGCCCTGGGAAAGCACCGCTTTCTTTATTGAAGCGTATGCACGGCGAGCGTGCTCGTGGTCAGGTTGTTTCTGAAACAATGCAAGAAACATCTGCTAAGCTTTTTGAAGAGAAAGCATTACGCCCCGCTCTGCGCCCTGAAGTTGATATGGGTGAATATGAAGCAGGCAAAGATCTTGAATATACTTTAAAAGTAGAAATTCTTCCCGAAATTGACGTTGATGCATTCAAGGCACCTAAGCTCGAGCGCTGGGTTGCTGAGGTTTCTGATAGTGACATTAAGAAAGCTCTTGAAAATATTGCAGGTCAGCAAAAGTCTTTCAAGAAAGCCGCAAAAACAGCTAAGTCTGTAGATGGTGACGCTGTGTTGATAGATTACCTTGGCCGTGTCGATGGTGAAGCCTTTGATGGTGGTGCTGCTGAAGGGCACCAACTTGTTCTTGGCTCAGGGTCATTCATTCCTGGTTTTGAGGAACAGCTTGTTGGCGTGAAAGCCGGCGACGAGAAAAAGGTTACTGTCACTTTCCCAGAACAGTATCATTCTGCGGACCTTGCTGGAAAAGAAGCAGTTTTTGCTGTGACAGTACAAGAAGTACGTAAGCCGTCAGAAGCAAAAGTTGATGATGAACTTGCAAAAAACCTTGGCCTTGAAGACCTGGCAGCACTGAAAGATGCGCTTAAAGAGCAAATCGACGCTGACAATGGTAATTTGACACGTGCTCACATGAAGCGCGCTCTTCTTGATGCGCTTGCTGATGCATATGATTTTGACGTGCCAGTAGGCATGGTTGATCTTGAGTTTTCTCAAATTTGGGAACAGATCAAACGCGACGCCATTGCAAACGGTGAAGCAAAGCCAGAAGACTTTGAAGGTAAGAATGCCCCTGATGATAAAACAGAAAATGCTGAGTTTCGTTCAATAGCAGAGCGCCGTGTTCGTCTAGGTTTGTTACTTTCAGAAATTGGCGTGAAAAACGAAGTGCAGGTTACTCAAGAAGAGGTAAACCGCCGCGTTATTGAAGAGGCGCGTCGCTACCCGGGGCAAGAAGCACAGGTTTTTGAGTTCTATCAAAAAAATGAAGAAGCTCGGGCACAGCTTCGTGCACCAATCTTTGAAGAGAAAGTAGTAGACTTTGTCATCGCGCAAGCCAAAGTAACTGAGAAATCCGTTTCTCGTGAGGATCTTGATGCAGCTGTTCGTGCAATTGACGAAGAAGAAGCTAATCCGGTAAAATCAAAAAAAGCACCGGCGAAGAAAAAAGCCGCTCCTAAAAAAGCTGCCCCTAAAAAAGCAGTTAAAAAAGCGGATGATGCTGCAAAAGCATCTGTAAAAACTGCACCCGCGAAAAAAGCACCAGCCAAAAAGAAAGCTGCTGCTAAATAAATAAAAGTTATTTTTGAAAAATGACCACTTGAAAAGGGGCCAATCGGCCCCTTTTGTAATTTAATAACGTCCACCCTTTAAATATGATGCTGTTTAACCTATCTATTTGTGGATAAAACAGCATATTTCCTTGCTGCATGTCTATGGATTTTGCTACAGATTGCTAAATAAGAATTCGGCTTTGGCCAGTATTTCTGACACTAAGAATTTTGGAGCGCTTTATGAGCGATATTATGGAAACGGTCGCAAATCACCTTGTGCCCATGGTCGTTGAACAAACAAACCGTGGTGAGCGATCATACGACATTTATTCACGCCTTTTAAAAGAGCGTATTATCTTCCTTACGGGGCAAGTAGATGATCATGTTTCCAGCTTGATTGTAGCGCAACTTCTATTTCTTGAAGCTGAAAACCCTGAAAAGGACGTTTCTTTTTACATTAATTCACCTGGTGGTGTGGTGACTAGTGGCCTCGCAATGTATGATACAATGCAATATATCAAACCCAAGATTGCGACTATTTGTATAGGGCAGGCTTGTTCCATGGGCTCTTTGTTATTGGCAGCGGGCGAACCCGGCATGCGATATGCATTACCTAATTCACGCATTATGGTGCACCAGCCATCGGGCGGCGCACAAGGGCAGGCAGCAGACATTGAAATACAAGCGCGAGAAATATTAAAATTACGTGAGAGATTAAACGGAATTTATGTAAAACATACAGGGCAGGACCTTAAAACTGTTGAGGCGGCTATGGAGCGTGATAAATTCATGAATGCTGAAGAAGCAAAAGAGTTTGGTCTTATTGATGAGGTCTATACATCGCGCACGAGTGAGTAATATTTTTTTGTTAAGAAAGCCAAAAGGTTTCGGCTTTATAATTTTTTGTTGTGATTAGTGATAACTACCTTACCATAGGGGTAAGAGAATGAGTAAATGTGGTGACAGATTTGAGTAACAGTGATTCGAAAAACACACTCTATTGTTCCTTTTGTGGCAAAAGCCAGCATGAGGTACGTAAACTTATCGCAGGACCGACGGTCTTTATCTGTGATGAGTGCGTTGAGCTGTGTAATGATATCATTAAGGAAGAAAGCAAAAGCTCCCTTGTAAAAGATGGGGAGGGTGTTCCTGCGCCGCTGGAAATTTTAAAAGTGCTTAATGATTATGTTATTGGGCAGGGCGGGGCGAAAAAAGTTCTCTCTGTTGCAGTTCATAACCATTATAAACGGTTGAACCACGCAAATAGCGCAAGCTCTGATGTTGAGCTGGCAAAATCAAATATTTTGTTAGTTGGTCCAACAGGATGTGGTAAAACGTTGCTCGCGCAAACACTTGCCCGCATTCTTGATGTACCGTTTACTATGGCCGATGCAACGACGCTTACGGAAGCAGGCTATGTTGGTGAAGATGTTGAAAATATCATCCTCAAGCTCTTACAGTCAGCAGACTATAATGTTGAGCGCGCTCAGCGTGGTATTGTTTATATTGACGAGGTGGATAAAATTAGTCGTAAGGCTGATAACCCGTCTATTACACGTGATGTTTCGGGTGAAGGTGTTCAGCAAGCACTTCTTAAAATTATGGAAGGGACTGTTGCAAGTGTTCCGCCTCAAGGGGGGCGCAAACATCCACAACAAGAATTTTTGCAAGTCGACACAACCAATATTCTGTTTATCTGTGGCGGTGCCTTTGCTGGCCTTGATAAAGTCATTACGAATCGCTTGCAGGGTAAGTCCATTGGATTTGGGGCAAGTGTGGCTGGCCCTGATCAGCGAGGTACGGGTGAACTGTTCAAGGAAACTGAGCCTGAGGATTTGCTGAAATTTGGCCTTATACCAGAGTTTGTTGGGCGGTTGCCTGTTATTGCAACGCTTGAAGACCTTGATGAAGAATCGCTTGTTGAAATTCTATCTATCCCGAAAAATGCGCTATTGAAGCAATATCAAGCGCTATTCGATATGGAAGATGTGAAACTTACTTTCAGCGATGATGCATTGTTGGCAATTGCCCGCAAAGCCATTCAGCGAAAAACCGGGGCACGTGGTTTGCGGTCTATTATGGAAGATACACTTCTTGATACGATGTTTGATTTGCCAAGCCTAGAAGGCATTGAAGAGATAGTGATTAATGCTGAAGTGGTAGAATCAGGAGCGACTCCTTTGCAGATATATGCAAAGCGGCGTGAAGAGGCAGACCAGCCAGCATAAATTTGGTGGTATAGCCACCAAAATAGGGGTTGAAACTTAGGTTTCGACCCTTATTTGTTATTATATACACTAAACTTAGGTATTTAGGCGCTTTTAAGCGTCTTTTTCTTTCATGTTAGGGGAGATTTAACCTAAGTTTGATATTTGTAATTTGTCTTTTAAATTTTAGGGTTCTTCCTATGTCTGACACGTCTGCTGATCCTATCAACACAGTAACATTACCAGTATTGCCGTTGCGGGATATTGTTGTCTTTCCTCACATGATTGTACCGCTTTTTGTTGGGCGGGATAAATCGGTCAGGGCCTTGGAAGAGGTTATGTCCAAAGACAAACAAATCCTTTTAGTGGCGCAGAAAGATGCAAGTGAAGATGACCCTACACCTGCGGATGTGTTCGAGGTTGGAACGGTTGCGTCTGTCTTGCAGCTTTTAAAACTACCTGATGGTACAGTGAAGGTTCTCGTAGAAGGATTTAACCGAGCCAACATTGAAGAATTTGTACGTGAGGAAGACTATTTTGCAGCGCGGGCAACCTTGCTCACCAACGATGACGGTGATGAGGCTGAGATTGAAGCTCTCTCAAGGTCAGTGATTGCTCAATTTGAAAACTATGTGAAACTGAATAAAAAAATTCCAGCTGAAGTGTTGGTTACTGTTAATCAAGTTGAGGATGCAGGTAAGCTTGCTGACACTGTTGCATCGCATTTAGCCTTGAAAATTGATGACAAACAGGAACTTCTTTCGACCATCTCTGTGGCAGAACGCTTAGAGCGCATTTTTGGTTATATGGAAGGCGAAATAGGTGTTTTGCAGGTTGAACGTAAAATCCGCGGACGTGTTAAGCGCCAAATGGAAAAAACACAGCGTGAATATTATTTAAATGAGCAATTAAAAGCGATTCAAAAAGAACTTGGTGAAGGCGATGATGGCCGGGAAGAGGTTCAGGAGCTTGAAGAAAAAATCGCGGCAACCAAATTTACAAAAGAAGCCAAAGATAAGTGTTTGGCAGAATTAAAAAAGCTCAAATCAATGAGTCCGATGTCTGCCGAGGCGACCGTTGTGCGCAATTATTTGGATTGGATGTTGACCGTTCCTTGGGGCAAAAAAACGCGCGTCAAGAAAGACATTAAAGAAGCTCAACTGGTTCTTGATACGGATCATTATGGCCTTGAAAAGGTTAAAGAGCGAATCATCGAGTATTTAGCCGTTCAGCAACGTGCAAAAAAACTAAAAGGCCCAATCTTATGCCTTGTTGGCCCTCCTGGCGTGGGTAAAACATCGCTGGGTAAGTCTATTGCCAAGTCAACGGGCCGTGAATTTGTTCGTTTTTCGCTTGGTGGGGTACGGGACGAATCAGAAATTAGGGGACACCGCCGGACCTATATTGGCTCAATGCCAGGCAAGGTGATGCAGTCTATGAAAAAGGCTGGCACCTCAAACCCTCTTTTCCTTTTTGATGAAATTGACAAAATGGGCCAAGACTTTCGCGGTGACCCTGCGTCAGCGCTTCTTGAGGTGCTTGACCCTGAACAAAACAGCAAATTTAATGATCATTACCTTGAAGTAGACTATGATTTATCGAATGTGATGTTTGTAACCACAGCAAATTCACTCAATATGCCCAGGCCTTTACTTGATCGTATGGAGATCATCCAACTTTCTGGTTACACAGAGGATGAAAAGCTAGAGATTGCTAAGCGGCATCTAATTGCCAAGCTCGTGAAAGACCATGGCCTGAAAAAAGATGAGTGGTCTATCTCGGACGGCGCTATCCGTGATGTTATTCGCTATTATTCTCGTGAAGCAGGGGTTCGGTCTCTTGAACGTGAACTGGCAAAACTCATTCGTAAGGCCGTGAAAGAAATTGTTGAAGGGTCGAAAGAAAAAATCAGCGTTACATCTCGTAACCTTGCACAGTATGCTGGTGTGAGAAAATTCCAATTTGGTCGGGCGGAAAAAGAAGACCAGGTTGGATTGACAACGGGCCTTGCCTGGACACAAGTTGGCGGCGAACTTCTTTCAATTGAAGCTGTTGTTGTGCCTGGTAAAGGGTTGATTAAAACAACAGGCAAGCTTGGTGATGTCATGAAAGAATCGATTCAAGCAGCGCGGTCTTTTGTGCATTCTCGTTGTGTTGAGTTTGGGATTCATCCTAGATTCTTTGAAAAAAGAGATATTCATATCCATGTTCCTGAGGGGGCAACGCCAAAAGATGGGCCTTCTGCGGGTGGTGCAATGTGTACTTCTATCGTTTCTGTCCTTACAGGCATTCCTGTTCGTAAAGATATTGCGATGACAGGCGAGGTAACTTTACGAGGCCGAATTCTCGCTATTGGCGGCCTAAAAGAGAAGCTTTTAGCTGCTCTGCGGGGTGGCGTTACGAAGGTTTTAATACCTAAAGAGAATGAAAAAGACTTGGCTGAAATCCCGGATAATGTGAAAAAAGGCCTTGAAATCATTGGAGTTTCTACAATTGATGAAGTTCTGAAGCACGCCCTTGTTCGCCCCTTGGAACCGATAGAGTGGGACGAAGAGAAAGAGCTTGCTGAAATGGTTAAAGATAGTGGTTCCGATGACGCAGAAATGACGACTCATTAGGGGTCTTGTACCAATTTTAATAAAATTCAAGAAAAAAAAGTTTAAAAGCCGCAGTTTTCTGCGGTTTTTTGCTTTGACAAGCTGGATTTATCAGGATTACACTGCTCCAGCATTTCGGTGATCACATCGGAATAAGCTCTTCAACACAGAGGGGGAAACCTTGAATAAAAACGATCTAATCGCAAAAGTTGCGGATGCAGCTGAATTATCAAAAGCTGACGCTGGTAAAGCAGTAGACGCTGTATTTGAATCAATCACTGGTGCTCTTTCGGGCGGCAATGATGTTCGCTTGGTTGGTTTTGGTACTTTTGCTGTCGCAAATCGCGCAGCTACAAAGGGCCGTAACCCACGTACAGGTGAAGAAATTGATATCCCTGCATCTAAGCAGCCTAAATTCAAGGCTGGCAAGGGCCTTAAAGATTCTGTAAACAGATAAGCCTGCTTATATTTTCTTTAGAAACGGCCAAGGGAACTTCCCTTGGCCGTTTTTTATGCAAAACAGCCAAGTCATTGCCCGTGTTAGGTTTTCGGTGGGGACACGCCGTGTAATATCCCCATAGAATAGTTTAACTTAATAAGGGCTCGAATCACCGTGCTAAGGAACTGGTTTATTATACGGTTAGGCTAAAGCTATCTGATAAATTATTTCATATTTGCGCTGTGGCTGTTCGGTGATTCGTTGTTGTATCATTCCTAAAATTTCATCGAGGTTCCTCAATTGAGGCAACTAACCACTAGCCAATATTTAAACTATCTCTTCTGTGCTTATAAATGGGTCATTACTATCTAATGGCTCTGAAAAGCACTTGCTGGCGGGTAGTTGTTGGCTCTACGCCCGATTGCGTAAAATGTAGTGTCCTTGAATAGAGGTTTATTTTCGGCTGGAGATGAAAGCAGTATTATTGCCCAAAGAGAAGCCTCATATAGTTCATGGGGGCTTTGCGCCCCAATACGTCCCTAAAGATACAAAATAAAACAAATTTAGGGCTGGACAGAGCCTTAAATTGGTCCTAAAAGCGCGCTCACCACATGGTTATGTGGGCGATTAGCTCAGTTGGTAGAGCATCTCGTTTACACCGAGAGGGCCGGCAGTTCGAGCCTGTCATCGCCCACCACTTTCACTCTTTTACAATCTAAGAAAAGCTGCCCAGAGTTTATGAAAGCCCTGTTGATTCGAAG
>Ga0316208_1003785_pt1 | contig 10558 bp, 6 predicted proteins | sample 3monopyrite_MG_FD_204944 | JGI IMG/M metagenome (GOLD analysis project Ga0316208, IMG submission 204944) | Microbial mat bacterial communities from mineral coupon in-situ incubated in ocean water Damariscotta River, Maine, United States -... | ecosystem: Environmental > Aquatic > Marine > Coastal...
AGCCCCTCCTCGACGGCTAGACGCGTCAGGAAGGCGTCACAGAGCCCTTCGAGCGGAGTTGCGCCCGCAAGGTCAGCCACGCCCTGCTCCTTCGAGTCCGACCTGAACCGACTCAAGCAGGGCTTCCTTCAGTCGGTCGAGTGCGTCTTGATCCTTGATCTTCTTCGCCGAAGAATCCTTCAAATAGAACGCATCGGTCACCTGGTCTTTGATTGTGGCCGCCTTCGAAATGAAGATCTCGAATCCTTGCTCTCCGATCGTTCGGGTCACGTCGTAGAGGAGTCCCAGCCGGTCGTCCGCGATGACGTCCACGAGGGTGTAGAACTCCGATTCCGTATTCGAAATGAGAACCCGGGGTTCTTTGCGGGAGGGAGGTCGTGTTAGGCCGACGGGTCGTCGTCTTCGCCGAACGAGGTCCCCCACTTCGACGGTACCCGCGAGGACGGACTCGAGATTCTCTTCCACTTCGGCCCAGAGCATCGAGCGTTCATCCGGACCGCCCCGCGGCGTATGCGTTCGATAGATCTCGAGTGCGAGTCCTCCGCGCGTCGTGTAGACATGGGAGCCCAGAATGTTCAGGCCGCAGGCCGTCATCACGCCGGCGACCTGACTGTAGAGTCCGTGGACATCCTGGGTGCAGACGATGAACTCGGTGAAGCCACCCTTCATCGCGCGATGCGCGGTGACGACTCGACTGTCGGCGCCAAAGCGCAGCATCAACTGCGAGTGACGGGCGATTTGGCGTGGTGTATGCGAGAGGAAATAGCGACGTGGCAATTGGTCGAAGAGTGATTCGATCTTGCTTTCACCCACTCCGAGATGCACCAGCTCCTCACGAGCGCCCTCGCGGCGTCGTTCTACCCGAGCCTCGAGCAGCGCCACCGCTTGATCCGGACGTTCCGCTCCGGTTTCGAGCATCTCGGCCGTTCGCTCGTAGAGCTCTCGCAGAAGCTGGCCCTTCCAGTCAGTCCAGCCCTCGACGGAGGACGCGCGGATATCCGCGAAGGTCGCCAGGTAGAGATTGCGTAGGTTCGTGCGATCGCCACAGATCTGCGCGAGTTCAAGGATCAGCTTGGGATCTGAGAGGTCGCGACTCTGCGCGAGGTGCGACATCAGTAGATGATGCTGAACCACGAAGAGGACACGATCCGCTCGGTCCTTCGACAGGCCCAATCGTTCGATCGCGGGCACCGCACGGATAACGCCCTTGCTCGAGTGGTCCCCACCAAAGCCCTTGCCAATGTCATGCAGGAGGCAGCCGAGAAAGAGCACTGGCCGATCATCGACTTCCTGCATCAGCTCCGTCAGTTCGGGCATGGCCCGTGCGTACTTCCCGCGCCAAAGCCGCCGCAGTTCTTCAACGAGAAAGATCGAATGAACATCGACGGTATACGTGTGGTAGATCACGTGCTGCCAACGACAGACGATGTGTTCCCATTCGGGAATGACTTGGGACAAGACGCCGACGTCGTTCATCGACATGAGCGTTCGCATCACCCGCGACTCACTCGCCAGAATGCGCATGAACATTTCCGAGAGTTCCGGGGACGCACGCTGTACATCATCGATCAGGTGAAGGTTCTCGCGAATCAGGCGCTGCGCCATTCGCGAGAGCTTGATCTGATTCTTCTGTGCGACCTCGAAAGCACGCAGCACCCGAATTGGATCTTCCCGAAGATGCGCGGCGTGCGGAATCATGAGCTGCTCTCCGGCGACGAGGAAACCGTCCTCCAGGAGGCGCTCATCCGCCCGGCCCGCGCTCTCGGGAAGCACGCGGCGGGCACATTGGTCGATCACGAGTTCCGAATGGGATTTGATCGTGCGTGCGTGCCGATAGTAGTCGCGCATGAAGCGCTCGACCGGTAGATCGGGGTCGTCGGGCTGAAACCGAAGATCCGCCAGGGTCGCGTCATCCGGCGGCGTTTTCTCCGCCGCAAACGCATCCGCCATCGAGCCGTACCCAATTCCTTCTGCGACCTCTTCCTGGGCCTCAAAGCTCATCTGGTCATTGGCGCGCTTCGAGAGGAGATGAAGTTGATTCCGCGTGCGCCAGAGGAAATCGAGGGCCTCGCGGTATTCCTGCATTTCAACATCGGTCAGCAGTCCGAAATGCAAGAAGTCATCCACGTTGCGCACGGAAGGCTGGGTCCCTCGCGCGACCCAGTAGGCAGCGTGGTAGTCGCGGAGTGTCCCGGCACCTTCCTTCACGTTGGGCTGGAGCAGGTAGAGCGTGTCGCCGAATTCAAGCTGGCGTTCGTGCATCAGCTCCTGTTGCTCCGAGACGAACGCGACTGGGTCCGGCAGGAGTTCGTCTCGAATGCGATCTGCGAAGTCGTGAAAAAACTCCCCGTCGCCGCAAAGAAAGCGTGCGGTCAATACGGCCGTTCGGACGGTGACGTCTTCGCGACCGAGGCCGACGGTCTCCTCGATGGTTCGGGTCGCCATGCCGATCGTGAGCCCGGCATCCCACAGCCAGTACTGCATCCGTTCCGCGATGTGCGCAACAAAGGGTGTGAGCTCGCCGCGATAGAGCAAGAGTAGATCGACATCGGAGTGGATCGACATTTCGCGGCGGGCGTAGCCGCCGACCGCGATGATCGAGACGCCCCCTTCTACTTCGCCGCCGCGAGCGAGATGGATCTCCTCCGCGACCTCATAGAGTCGGCGCACCATGCGGTCGGTCAGATCCGAGTTCGCTTCGTTGACCCGGCGGCCGGATTCGCTCGAACGGTGGAGCGCCTCGAGATAGGCGCGGCCGGATTCGAGGAAGCCGCGTACCGCCGGTGCGACCGCGTTCTGGCGCTCATCCGGATCAGAGGGAAGCCCCGCCAGACAATCTTCGATCTTGGGTGCGGCCAGACTCATTCCTGTGCTCCGAGGGTAGGACCGGCTGCGACGCCGAGTTCGATCTGCTGACGATAGCGATCCACGCCGACAGCGATCTTCTCGGCAATCAATGCCCGGTATTTGGACGAGCGCAGCAATTTCGCATCCCGACGATTGGTGACGAAGCCCGTCTCGACGAGTACGGAGGACATGCTCGACATGAAGAGTACGTAGAACGGCCCCTTCTTCACGCCCAGGTCGGGGACGGAGTCATCGCGGGATTGGGCCCCGCGGATCACTTGGTCATGCACGAGCCCCGCGAGACGCGCAGATTGGGAACCGAGCTCGCCGACTCGGATCGAAGCGAGGGCGCGCTGAAGGGCGTCGAGCCGAGCCGCTGGCACACCGTTTTCCCGGGCCGCCACGTCCAGGCTATGTCGTTCGTGGTTCGCGTCGAGGGTGTAGACCTCTATGCCCCGTGCGCGCGATCGGCGGGACGCATTGGCATGAATCGAGATGAAGACATCCCCGCCCGACGACTCCGCGAGCGCTGTACGCTCTTCGAGGCCCAGAGTCTCGTCGTGATCGCGGGTCAAGACCACCTCGAAGCCTCTCGCGGTGAGTCGCTCGGCGAGTTCCTTTGCGATCGCCAGGTTCACGTCCTTCTCGCGCAGGCCGTCGACCCCCACAGCGCCAGGGTCCTTGCCGCCATGCCCCGGATCCACGACCACGGTATGCACGCGGCGGAGTTCCGCCGGGAGGCGCCCCGGCTTCTCGACGCTGTCCCGCGTGGCCGCTTCGCCGTAAACGTCGAGCACGATTCGCGGTGGACTCTCGAGCGTAAGGAGTCGGTGGCGGCCGTAGCGCGCCAGGTCGATCACGAGCCGCGTATTCTCGAGGGTGTTCTGGCCGAGTCGCACGCCTTCGAGCAAGCCATCTCCAACTTCGATGCCCGTTTCAAAGCGACGCCCGACCCATAGCTCCGCAACGTCGAGATAGAGCCGCTCGGGACGCCCCGCGTCCGGATTCGCCGCGAGTCGAACAATGCGATCTCCGTCGACCCCCTCGACCGAAGCCGACTCGGAGAGTTCGACGACCACCCGCGTGTAGTCCGCGTAGGACCACGTCCGAACCGCTTCGACATCGGCCAGCCCTTCTGGACGGCCGGGCCCCGGTGAACCTTGGCCTCCGATGAGAACCGGTAGGCAAGCCACCAACGCGAGCAGACAGGCCCCCCTTGCCCATCGCTCGGCGCGGCTCATGTGCTGCCGCCAGGGGGATGAGGTGAATCGGGGTCGTCTGTTGCCAGCAGGGAGGCGCGACTCTTGGCAAGCCAGGTCAGTGCATCGAGTGGTGTCATCGAATTCGGATCGAGCGCCTTGAGCGCCGCAGCGAGTTCCGCCTCCGCTTCCGCCGCCGGCGTTCGTGGTGGCGCGAGAAGCAGACTCAGCTGGCCGTCGTTGCTCGGCTGCAGAAGACTCGTCGCCTTGCCCTGACCGCCCGGGAGAGAGCCGCCCTCGAGATCCTGAAGAATCGAGCGAGCACGATCAATCACGCCGCCAGGAAGCCCCGCGAGTCGCGCCACCTGAATCCCGTAGGAACGATTGGCCCCGCCCTCGACGAGACGTCGCAAGAAGATCACTTCGTCGTTCCACTCACGCACTTCGAAATGTGCGTTGTGGATCCGGTTCTTGGAGTCCGCGAGCGCGATCAGCTCGTGATAATGCGTCGCGAAGAGCGTGCGCGCTTCGACCCCCTTCGTGTCATGAAGGTACTCAGCGACCGCCCAGGCGATCGAGAGACCATCGAAGGTCGATGTCCCGCGCCCAATCTCATCCAGGATGACGAGGCTGCGACGGGAGGCCTGCCGCAAGATGTCGGCGGTTTCGCGCATCTCGACCATGAACGTCGATTCGCCCTTTGCGAGTCGATCAGAGGCGCCGACGCGAGTAAAGACGCGATCGACCACGCCGACCCGTGCACTCTCTGCCGGCACAAAACTACCCATCTGCGCCATCAATACGATCAGCGCGACCTGGCGCAGGTACGTACTTTTGCCGGACATGTTAGGCCCGGTGAGAAGCAGGATCTGTTGGCCGGACGGATCAAGCCGCGTGTCGTTCGGCACGAAGCCGTCGGAGCCCTGACGCCCTAGCACCGTCTCGACTACGGGATGGCGGCCGCCCTTGATCTCGAGCGCTTCGCCGTCATCCACTTCGGGGCGAACCCAACGCTTGAGACGAGCAACCTCAGCCAGCGCCGCCAACGCATCGAGGGTTGCGACGCGGTCTGCGGCGGCTCGAATCTCATCCGACGCTTCACACACCGCCAGCCGCACCGATTCGAAGATCTCGCGCTCGAGCTTCGCAGCCCGCTCATTCGCGCCCATGACCTTCGACTCGACGTCGCGCAACGCTTCGGTCGTAAATCGCTCGACACTCGCAAGGGTCTGCTTGCGTTCGTAGTCCTCGGGGACCTTGGCGAGGTGCGCCTTCCCTACTTCAAGGGAGTAGCCGTGCACGGGATGGAAGCGAACCTTCAGGGAGGCAATCCCGGAACGCTCACGCTCCTCCGCTTCAAGACCCGCAATCCACTCGCGACCCTTCGTGGCACTCTCGCGCAGCGTATCGAGGTCACTGCGATAGCCCTCGCGGATATAACCCGTTTCGTGAGCACCTCGGGAGCCCTTGGCGATCGTCGGCGGATCATCGATCAGTGCCGCTTCGAGCAAACGCGTGAGTTCGGGCAGAGGCTCAGGCGCGATCAGAACAACGTCGCTGGCCTTCTTTCCGCCCTCGCTCGCTTCGAGAAGCCCGCCGCCGTCCTGAGCATCCTGGGCATCGGCCTGTGTCGCCGCGACTACATCCGGAAGCGCCTGAAGCGAGGTGCGAAGCAATCCCAGATCCCTGGGTACGGCTCCTGGACGCGTGGCCTTGGCATGCAAGCGCTCGAGATCCCGAACCCGGGACATCGCATCTCGGAGGCGCGCTCTGATTCGATCGCGTTCCACCAGCCATTCGACGGCATCGAGTCGCGTGTCGATCTCTTTCGTCGAGAGCAAGGGGTAACTGAGCCAGTGGGCGAGCCGACGCGCGCCCAAGGCACAACTCGACTGGTCGAGTTCGGCAATCAAGGTTCCCGCGCGCCCGCGGTCTTCTGAGTTCTCGTGAAGTTCGAGATGGCGTCGGGTCGACGAGTCGAGAACCACCGAGTCCGCTACTTCGTAACGCCGTAGGCGAGGCGGATTCTCCGCCGCGAAGGGCTGGTTCTCGGTCAGGTAGTTGGCGAGTGCGACCGCGGCTCGTGAACCCGGGTCCGTCTGGGACATAAAATCGCCGGGCCACTCGCTCGTTCGCGGATCGACCTCGAATAGCTTCTCCTCGATCGGCGTGAGTGCGGGATCATCCAGTCGGTCGCTCAGCACCGCGCGCCACGCTTCCAATCGATCGGCGGGGACGAGCAGTTCGCGCGGGGAGATGCGCGAGAGTTCCTGAACCAGTGAATCGGGAAGCGGCGTTCCTTCGCTATCCAGGGGAAAGGCGGATTCCTCAGCGGTCACGACAGTCGCCCTGAAATCCGCGGTGGATGCGTCGAGGACCGCGAGGCCGAAATCCCCGCCAAGTCGGGACGTCGCAATCGCGGCCACAGCAACGACCATCCGGCCGTCGAGTCCTTCCGGATCGCCCACGAGGCCCGGGGTCACCACCTCAACGACTTCTCGTCTGACGAGGCGCTTGCCGCCGGCGTCCTTCGGGTCTTCGACCTGCTCGCAGATCGCGATGCGATGACCGAGTTCGGCGAGCCGCTTGATATGCGCGTCCGCGGCATGGACCGGAACGCCGCACATCGGCACCGCGTTCTCCTTGCCCTTGTCGCGACTGGTCAGCGCAATATCGAGAATCGGTGCGACGAGCTCAGCATCATCGAGAAACATCTCGTAGAAATCGCCCATGCGATAGAAGATCACGGCGTCGGGATACTGTGCCTTCACCTTGATGAACTGCCGCATCATCGGCGTGTCCAGGCCAGAACCGCCGCTCACGAGGAGGCTCCGCTGTCCGTGTTTTCGGGATCCTCCGCGTTTGCGGTCTCCGTCGTCTCCACGGAACCGGCGGCGGCTAATCCACTCGCGGGCCCGGCGCCCTGAATGAGCACGCCTTCACCGAGGACGTCCAACAGTCCGGCGTAGGCCTTCAGTGCTTCTGCTTCGTGTCCCTGGTCGAGCAAGACCCGGCCGAGTTCGACGCGGAGTTGAGCATCCAGCGGTGAGATCTCGATCGCCCGCGATAGGTCTTCGATCGCTTCACGCGTATCGCCTCGGCTCGAAAGCATTCGGCACAGCGCAATTCGGCTCGCGGTATCGGTGGGACTGGATTCGAGAGTCGACCGAAGCAACTTCTCAAAGTCCTTCGACTTCCCGCGTGCGGCATAACCCGCATCGATCTTGGGATAGAGCGCCTCTGCCCGCGTCGGCTCGGCGTCGATCGCACGACGCCACGCATCGATCGCCTTGGCATCTCGGCCCCGCTCGGCTTCGATCTCCCCGAGCATCGACCAGGCCTCGCCACTCGTCTTGAAGCGACGCAAGCACTTCTTGAGTCGGGTGCGGGTTCCATCCGCGTCCCCTTCATCCATGCACGCCTGCGCGTCCGCGAGAAGGAGTGTGAGCTCGGCTTTGTCCGCCGCGTCTTTGTCGACTCGTCGGAGACGTTTCACGAGCGCGAGGGCACGCGGGTATTCCCGAGTCTCGTGCAGCAGCTCGATCAGCCGCGACAGTACGTCGCGATAGGTCGAGCCCTTGCTCGGCATCGAGTCCAGAACTTCTTCGTATCCCGCTGCCGCTCGTTCGGAGAATCCCCCCGCATCGAAGTCGCGGGCCAATTCGAGGAGTGCGTCGTTGCGCTTTGCTTTGTCGAGATCGGCGCGCAGCAGCAGATTCTGATGCATCCGGATCGCGCGGCCCATCGCGCCCTGCTCTCGATACAGCCGTGCCAGCGCGTGATACGCATCGAGGTCGGAGCTATCCGCTTCGACGATGCGCTCGAGCCATGTCTCTGCCGTTTCCCAGTCCCCTGCGACCGCCGCACGGAGGCTCCGTCGCAGCGCCGCTTCGACGGATCCCGCCTTGCGCGCATCGACGACGGGTCTTCTTCTTCCGAGCGCCATCTCGCTAACCCCGCCCGCCTGAGGCTTTGGCAAGTGGCGTTTCGGCCAGCTCCGATTCGCCTGGGGGCATGGCCTGTTTCGCCCCAGAGAGCGGCAGGCTCCTCAGCTGATGGAGTTCCGACTCCAGGCGACGAATTGTCTTGCGATAGCGGCGGCGAAGCTCCCAGCCGCGCAGTCCAAGAAACGATGCGATCAAGCCGATGGAACCGGCGCCCAGACCAAAGGCCGCAAGCGTTAGTTTCCACACCGAGACTTCAGCAATGGTGATCCAAAGCAAGTCGATATCGATCGTGGTCGCGTTGGCGGCACCAAAATTCCAACCTGCGATCAGCGCGCCCACGAAGAGACCTACGCCCAATGCCAACAGCACGAATTTCTTCAAGCTGCACTCCCTTTCCGAATTCGTCTGCGTGATCGTCGACAGGGCCGCGGCCCCCTCGACTCAGCTCGCGACAGTGTCGCCCGACGCCGTCACTGCAGTGTCCTGCCCTTCATTTTCTTGTGAGCCCTCGGACGTGGCGCCACCTGCCGGTGACGAATCGACCATCTCCTTCAGCTCCTTGCCCACCTTGAAGAAAGGCGTGCGCTTCGCAGAGATATGCACGGGCTCACCGGTCTTCGGATTCCGACCGTCCCGCGCCTCGCGGATCTTTACCTGGAAAGACCCGAAGCCCCGGATCTCGATCCGATCTCCTCCGCGCAATGATTCGATCATCGCGTCGAAGATCGTATTGACCACGACTTCTGTGTCCTTCTTCGAGATGTGCGGGGTGCGCTTCGCCACCTCTTCGATCAAACCGCTCTTCGTCATTCTGTCTCCCCAGACCAAAACAGCCCGGTCTCGCTTCCGCTTTCATTCACTTGTTCGAGACCGAGTTCGGGGGGCGGGCAACCCTTGTTGCGAGGCTGCCCGCCCCCCTTTACTCGACGCTTAACCTCGGATTACTCCGTGGTCTTGAGCTTCTCAGCCAGCAGATCACCGAGTGTGGTGGTCTGGCTCGCCGACTGCTGCTCTGCGATCTCCTTGAGCGCAGCACGCTCAGCCTTGTCGTTCACAGCGCGAATCGACAGGGAGATCTTCTGTTCGTTGGCATCGACCTTCACGACGAGTGCCGTGATTTCCTGGCCTTCCGTGAAGTGCTCGGAGGGCGTCTCGATGCGTTCAGCCGCCAGCTCGGAGCTGTAGACCAGACCATCGATTCCATCCTCAAGCTGCACGAAGACACCGAAGTCGGTGACGCTCTTGACCGGTCCCGTGATCTCGCTGCCGACCGTGTACTTCTTGAGAATGTCTTCCCAAGGATTCGGTTCCAGCTGCTTGATGCCGAGGGAGAACTTCTCGTTCTCCTTGTCGATCTTGAGCACGACGGCGTTGACTTCGTCGCCCTTCTCGAATCGCTCAGACGGGTGCTTCACCTGCTCCGTCCACGAGATATCCGAGACATGGACGAGGCCGTCGATGCCTTCTTCGAGTCCGACGAAGATGCCGAAGTTCGTGATATTGCGGACCTGACCCGACACCTGGGTGCCGACCGGGTAGCGCTCTTCGATCACGGTCCACGGGTTTTCTTCGATCTGCTTCATGCCGAGGGAGATCTTGCGATCCCGCTCATCCACATCGAGCACAACCGCTTCGACTTCGTCACCGATCGTGACGACCTTGGACGGGTGCTTGACGCGCTTCGTCCAGGACATCTCGGAAACGTGCACGAGGCCTTCGATGCCGGGCTCGAGCTCGATGAACGCACCGTAGTCCGTCAGCGAGACAACCTTGCCCTGGATGCGCATGCCCAGCGGGTATCGCATTCCGGCGTCGATCCACGGATCCGGCTGGATCTGCTTGAGGCCGAGCGAAACGCGCTCCGCTTCTTGATCGAACTTGAGCACCTTGACCTTGATCTCGTCGCCCACCTGGAACAATTCGCTCGGGTGATTGATGCGGCCCCACGACATGTCCGTGATGTGAAGAAGACCGTCGATGCCACCAAGATCAATGAACGCACCGTAGTCGGTGAGGTTCTTGATCACGCCGTCGAGGATCTGGCCCTCGGAAAGCGTGGTGAGGGTCGACTCGCGCATCTTCTTTCGTTCCGTCTCGAGGAGCGCTCGTCGGGAAAGAACGATGTTGCCGCGTCGCTTGTTGAACTTGATGATCTTGAAGCTGGCCTTCTCACCGAGAAGCGCTTCGAGATTCCGAACCGGTCGAAGGTCGACCTGGGAGCCGGGGAGGAACGCTTTAACTCCGATATCAACGGAGAGACCGCCCTTGACGCGAGCCACGATCGTTCCTTCGACCGCTTCCTCGTTGTCGTAGGCCTTGCTGATCTCGTCCCAGACCTTGAGGCGTTCCGCCTTTTCCTTGCTGAGGATCAGCTGACCCTCATCGTTCTCGACTTCTTCGACGAGAACTTCAACGGCATCACCGACGGCGATTTGAAGTTCGCCCTCTTCGGTCATGAATTCCCAGGTGGCAATCATTCCCTCGGACTTGAAGCCGATATCGATCTGGACGAAGTCGCCGTCGATCGAGAGGACCTTGCCTTGCGCGATCTCCCCCTCTTTGAAG
>Ga0316208_1003787_pt1 | contig 10554 bp, 7 predicted proteins | sample 3monopyrite_MG_FD_204944 | JGI IMG/M metagenome (GOLD analysis project Ga0316208, IMG submission 204944) | Microbial mat bacterial communities from mineral coupon in-situ incubated in ocean water Damariscotta River, Maine, United States -... | ecosystem: Environmental > Aquatic > Marine > Coastal...
CATCAATTCAAGTGCAAACTAGTATTGGTATTGAATTGGCTTCCAAACTTGGAATGGATTACAAGAAACACGATGAAGGAAGTAAGTCAAGTGCAAATGATGACCTATCGAATCGCCCTGTGATGAATAACCTACTCAAGCAGATGGACCTCGGCACGGTCAAGCATCTGTATGCGTTCAATACAGATAGAATATCACGCAACCAAATCACATGGTTCTTAATCCGCCAGAAGATGGTTAAGAACTCAGTAAAGCTATATACTCCAAAAGGAGTCCATGATACTCAAGATGGACTTGAAAATATGGTTCTAGGAATACTGTCTGAGATTTCTCAGTACGACAACTCATTACGTTCACAACGTTCTCGTCTTGGAAAATTAGAGAAGGTGAAGCAGAACTACTGGCGTGGCGGATTGACAACTTTTGGTTATACTTTAGAATCAGACGGTATAGCTAACAAACTAGCAAAAGACCCAATCGAAAGCAAATGGGTAAATCATATATTCACTCAATATGTCAATGGCGTATCATTGGTTGAGGTGAAGCAAGAATTAGAATCAAATAATATCCTTACTAAACGAGGACATACTCACTGGAGCTTAGGCTCACTTCAAACAATCATTCGCAATAAAAACTATATTGGGATTGATATATACACAGATGGTAAGACTGGTGAATCTGTAACAAATGTAATACCTGCATTAATATCAATAGAGCTATATGAGAAAGCTACTCAAGTTAGAAAAGGTAAGTTATCCAAGAGAAGACAATTCAGCAAACTGAAACATTCATACCTACTTCGTGATTTCCTAACCTGTGGTGGATGTACTACACCAATGGCAGGTAGAGTTAAGAAAGTAAAAGATGAACAGTTTTATTATTGCCCACTACCTGAACGTAAATTTAATAGCAGTAAGAAGACTAATTTAACATGCCCTGTAAAAAAGTCAATGGATATTAATTCAGCAGATGACGAAATATGGAATGTAATCACAAAAGTTCTATCAGATACGGAATCACTAAAATCTAAGATGTATGAGTACAATTTACTAGGGGATGGTGCTAATGCCACTATTTTCAATGATTCTATTACAAAATCGAGGAATCAACTCGCAGAACTGTGTTCATCTATTGGAACTGTAGAAAATGCCATAATCAACGCAGAGTCATCCAATGCCCTTGGTGAGTATTCCAGTCCTAAAATATACCAAGGTGTAAAGAAAAAGCTACAATCCCAATATGATAATTTACTTCATATGCGGAAGGAAATAGAAAGTAAACTTCAGCTAATGGAGAATCAGGATGAATTGCTGAATGTGGTAGAACTATATGGCTCATTGTTGGAAGATGCCACCGTGCCAGAGGGTGTTACAGATGCTGGAGTCACAGGCGAAGCCTGTCTGAGCGGTAGCGAGGTAGCAGAAGGTATTACACCAAATGGTGAACTAACTAGGAAGCGTAAACATATATTCTTGAGTAATATATTAGATAATATCACAGTGAATTACGACCATGAAAAGAAGAAACATTTACTAGATATTAGCTTCAATCTACCATTAAGTAAAAACCTAGATAACTTAACGAGAAATTACCTAGGTTCTAAATTTACAAAAAAACGGACATCAAATCAGCCCAGAGATACTAAAAATAGCACTTCTGCTTATTCCACAGTAACACTCTTTGCCAAATTCCTCGGCTGATCTACTTTGCAATCTAATTTTAAAGCTATATAATAAGAAAGTAGTTGCAATGGTACTACTGCCAAGATTGGGTTGAGCATAGGAATTGTGTTTGGTATATATATTACGTGATTCGCAACATCTTTTATTGTTTTATCTCCTTGGTTTGCTATTGCGATTACCTTACCTTTTCTTGCTCTAACTTCTTCTATATTAGTTCTTGATGTATAGGATTTTTTTTAATTATATTTATTGAAGCAACAAGATTACTAAAAAATAAAAAAAATATCCTCCTAAATTATTATAAACTTCAGGAATAAGTTTTGCACAATCCCACTGGGCAACAACAAAATTTTAAATATTATAAAACTAAATCATAAAAATTAATTAAATTGTAGAAATCATAGATAATGATATGATATTTGAATTTAATAATTATTTCTTTTATGGGATTATGAAAATTGAAGAATGAGCTTTTCATAATATTTTTTCTTATCATGTGTTTGAAAAATATTGTTCGTGCACAGATTGATACTGAAAATGAGTCGCAACATGAATTTGAGCTTGATGGTGAAGTGTCAGCTTATTTTAGTTATAGCCCAGAAAACGATTTAGATATGTTTTTGGGAGGAAGATATTTGCCAGAGTTAAATTATGGCTATACATTTAAAAATAAATCTTTACTTGATTTTGAATTATCTGCAAATATATATAGCTCAGCATTATTTCATCCTTTTTATAGCTCGCAAACAGTTGGAGAGATAAACCCTTACCGAATTTGGGTTAGATACTCAGGGGAGCAGTTTGAAGTAAGATTAGGTCTGCAAAAAATTGATTTTGGAACTGCTAGATTGTTACGTTCCCTTCAGTGGTTTGATGAGGTAGACCCTCGAGACCCTTTAAATTTTACCACTGGGGTTTATGGCATATTAGCAAGGTATTATTTTTTAAACAATGCAAATATTTGGGTTTGGGGTTTATATGGAAATGAAAACCCTAGAGGGTTTGAACCACTGAAAAATAGTAAAGATTCGCCAGAGTTTGGAGGTCGAGTTCAAATACCTGTGCCAAAAGGAGAAGTTGGATTAACGTATCATCATAGGAATGCAAGTTTTGAAGGTGTATTAGCATTTCCATCATTTAATAATATTCCAGAAAATAGAATTTCTCTTGATGGTAAATGGGATATAATACTTGGAATCTGGTTTGAAGCTGTCTTAATTAATAAATCTAAAGATATTGGTATATTGACTAATCAAAATTATTTAACAATAGGGACAGATTATACGTTTGATGTCGGTAATGGGTTGAATATCAGTTTTGAACATCTGCATTCTAATTATATTGATAAAGAATTTAAAACCATTAATAAGTTTAACGCCTCAGCTAATTCAATTTATTACCCCTTAGGTCTATTTGACTCAATTAACTCAGTGATGTACTATTCATGGGATAGCAAGCTCTTCTTTTTCTATTTGAATTATGAACATCAATTTGATGAGTTAACAGGGTATGTTTCTGCATTTTACAATCCTGACTCTCAATCAGAAGTTGAAACACTATATGAAAATTCTTTTTCTGGTCCTGGGGTTCGGGTTATGTTAGTTTATTATCATTAAAAAATAAAAATATGACACAAGAAATTATAAAAACAGAACATTTGGTAAAACGATTTCCAGTTGGAGAAGATGAATTTACTGCTCTAAACGATATAAACCTAACATTTAACAAAAGTGAATTTACTGGTATTATTGGTCCTAGTGGCTCAGGCAAAACAACCTTGCTAAACATAATAGGCTCATTAGATACTCCAACTGAAGGTAGAGTAATAGTAATGGGAAAAGATATTACCAAACTTTCTCATAAAGAATCTGCAAAACTTCGTAATTTAAGTATTGGATTCATATTTCAGATATATAACTTATTACCCGTATATACTATCTTTGAAAATGTTGAATTTGCATTAATCCTGCAGAACCGCTCTGCAAGTGAAAGAAAAAAAGCAGTTATGGATGCCCTGGAATGGGTTGGTTTAGAACATATGGCAAATAAGAGACCTTCAAAGTTATCTGGTGGCGAAGGTCAACGTGTAGCAATAGCTCGAGCTATGGTGAAGAGACCTGAATTAGTTTTAGCCGACGAACCGACTGCCAACTTAGACGCAAAAAATGCTCATGCTATTATCAAGACAATGAAGGAGCTTAATAAAGAATTAAATACAACATTCCTATTTTCAACTCATGATGAAAAAGTAATATCTTACCTTAATCGTTTAGTAATCTTAGAAGATGGAATGGTGGCAAAGGATGAACTAAGGAATAATGAGTTGGTATAGCAATGAAATTAGCATTACAACTAGCTTATAAAAATTTAGTTGGAGCAGGTTTAAGAACTTGGCTCAATGCAATTGTACTTTCATTTGCATTTATAGTAATTATACTTTATAATGGCTTAATAGATGGATGGAACCAGCAAGCAATAAATGATGGAATTAATTGGGAATGGGGATATGGACATCTACTTAATGAAAACTATGACCCTTTTGACCCTTTTACAATACAAGATGGATATGGGGAATTTAAAGATTTTAATAATGACAATTTAACTCCAGTATTAATTAGACAAGGAAATTTATACCCTCACCGCAGAATGATGCCTATATATATTAAAGGTATAGATGTTAACCAAGCTATTCTAAAACTTCCAACAGAATTATTAAAACATAGTGATGCTTCTTATCCAGTTATCATTGGGAAACAAATGTCAGAATCTGCTAAGGTGAAAGTAGGAGATAAGATTTTGTTAAGATGGAGAGATAAAAATGAAACCTATGATGCTACGACAGTAACAGTCGTAGGTATATTTGATACGAATGTACCTTTTATTGACAGAGGGCAAATTTGGATGTCAATAAAAAAATTAAGAGAAATGACTTTACTTAAACACAAGACAACGTATTTTATAGCAAATGAAAAATTCTCATTGTCAGAAACTGTTGGTTGGGAGTTTCAGTCACAACAATATTTAATGCGTGAACAATTAAAACTCATTAATACTAAAAAAATAAGTGGGTCTATATTATATATAATTCTTATGACATTAGGGTTATTGGCAATTTTTGACACACAAGCTTTATCAATTTTCCGAAGACAAAAAGAAATTGGGACTTTTATTGCATTGGGGATGACACGTTGGCAAGTGGTGCGTATGTTTACAGCCGAAGGTGCAATGTATAGTGTTCTCGCAACATTATTAGGGTCTTTATATGGATTTCCATTACTTTGGTATCTTTCAATAACAGGGATTGGATTTGAAATTAGTGGCTCAGAATTTGGGATGATAATGGCAGAAACAATATTTCCTGTCTTTAGTTTGGAACTTATAATAGGTACAGTAATAATCGTGATTTTTTCTGCGACCATTGTCAGTTTCCTACCTGCTAGAAAGATTGCTAAGATGAATCCAATCGATGCACTGAAAGGAAAAGTATCATGATAAAATTTATATTCAAAGCAATCTTAAGAGATAAAAATAGAAGTCTCCTTCCAATTATTGTAGTAGCTATAGGTGTATTTTTAACTGTATCATTAAGCGGATATTTAAATGGAGCTTTAGGAGATATGATTGACCTAACAGCTAAGTTTCAGACTGGTCATGTTAAAGTTATGTCAAAAGCTTATGCTGAAAATATTGACCAAATGCCTAACGACTTAGCACTTCTAAATATTGAGAAATTACATAAGGAACTTAGAGACGAATTTCCAGATTATACTTGGGTAAATCGAATTAAATTTGGAGGAATTATTGATGTACCAAATAAAAATGGAATGCCAAAAGGTCAAGGTCCTGCATTAGGAATGGCAATTGAGTTATTTTCTAAAAGTAGTGGAGAATCTAAAAGATTGAATTTGGTAAATTCATTAGTTGAAGGTAGACTTCCTGAAGAAAGTGGAGAAGTTTTAATTGGATTTGAATTTGCTGATAAATTAGGTGTAAAGCTTGGAGAAGAGCTAACATTTATGGGTAGTACAATGAATGGTAGTATGGCATTTGCTGTATTTAAAATTAGCGGTATGATTAGGTTTGGCGTTTCTGCAATGAATAAAAGTACAATAATCATAGACTTTACAGATGCCCAACAAATATTAGATATGGCGGATGGTACAGGAGAAATTTTAGGATTTTATGAAGATGAAGTCTTTATAAAAAAACAAGCACAAGCAATGCAAGAATTATTCAACGCAAAACATCTGAATAACTTAGATAAGTATGCACCAATTATGAAAACTCTTGGTGAGCAGAACAGTATGGGGACTTATCTTAATTTGATAGATTCAGTTTCATTCTTATTTATTTTCATTTTTGTTTTAATCATGTCAATAGTTCTATGGAATACTGGTTTGATTGGAGGTCTACGAAGGTATCAGGAATTCGGAATACGTCTTGCATTAGGTGAGGAGAAAAGTCATATCTATAAAACGATGATTTATGAAGCAGTATTGATAGGAATAATTGGTTCAGTAATTGGTACTATATTAGGTATAATTGTTACATTATTGATGCAGAAATATGGTATTGATATTAGTGGAATGATAAAAGATGCAACTATGATTATGCCCACTATAATAAAGTCAAAATTTACTCCTGAGTTGTTATACATAGGTTTTGTACCAGGTTTGGTTGCTATGGTAATAGGTAACATGCTCTCAGGAATAGGTATTTATAAGCGAGAGACAGCATCACTATTTAAAGAATTAGAAGTTTAATAATTAAAGAATAATAAAAATCATGAAATATTTTATACTATTGATCTTAGTTGTGTTGTTATTAATACCTATTCAGGCTCAAGATGCAATTGATATTCTAAAGAAAGTAGATGCAAATATGAGTTCAGATACTAGAATCACCAAGTCGAATATGCTTATATACGGACAAAGAAATAGCCGTACTGTAACCTCAATAGGATACTCAGAAAGTAATAAAAAATCATTCTCTGAGTATTTAGCTCCAAAACGAGAGAAAGGTACAAAGATGCTTAAGTTAGACGATTATCTTTGGGTTTATTCGCCATCAACTGACCGAATAATTCAACTTTCAGGACACATGCTTAAGCAATCTTTAATGGGGTCAGACCTTTCATATAAAGATATGATGGAAAACAGAAAACTTACAGATATGTACAATGCTGAAATTGTAGGGAATGATACTATTGAGAATAGACGGGTTTTTGTTATTCAACTAACTGCAAAAATTGAAGATGTTAGTTATTTTAGTCGCAAACTATGGATTGACCAAGAAAGATTTATACCACTCAAACAAGAGCTATATGCTAAAAGTGGTCAATTATTAAAAAGAATAATATTGTCTGATATTAAACTTATTGATGGCAGATGGTATCCCACAAAAATGAACTATAAAGATATGTTAAAGAATGGAAAAGGAACTGATTTTGTAATAATAGATATAAAATTTAATATTGATATTCCAGCTCATATATTTAGTAAAGCTATTTTGAAAAAGTAAATAATAATATTATCTATTATTTTTCTCAAGAAATCGGGTATATTTGGGTGTAGTTACTAATGCTTATTTTTCATTGTATATTAAAACATTTCTACAATTTGAATGTTATTCCCGCAGGTGTCATTAAAAACAGCATACTTCACTGTGTCCATGTAAGTCGGTTTTATACTAAATTCAACACCAAGCTTCAAAAGTCTATCATATTCAATGTCAACATCATCAACATCAAACTGTGTGTAGGGGATCCCAGCTTTCATTAATTCATCTTGATAAACCTTAGATGGTTCGAAATGATTAGGTGCTGGTTCTAATAATAATTCTGGACCATCCTTCCATTCAGGGGAAACTAAGGTTAACCATCTATGTACACCTGCTATAAGTGTATCTTTATTTATTATAAAACCTAATTTTTCTGTATAAAACTTTAAAGCTGTTTCTTGGTCTAGAACAGGAATACTAATTAATGTTACTTTCATTTTTAATCATCCTTTTTTTATTTAAGTTTATTGATTTATCAAATTTAAGAAATCTTTTCCAAAGTGCGTCTCTAAAGTTGCACTTTTTGATATTTGTTAAGTGAAGAAATGGCGAGTGCAGATTCAATCTCTTTCAAAGCGTATTTAATATTTTAGGAGCAGAGGATTTATCAAGTAGTTCATTTCTATTTTTTGTTAAAAAAATAATTAATTAATCTTCACTGACACCCCTGCATATTTGATTCGCTACGCAACACAAATAGGCAGGGGTGTTAATAACCTTGTTAAACCTTATCAAACTAAGATTGTTTTCTTATAATCTTGTCCGATTACTCCATTTAGACATAATTTACTTATCATAAACTTTGCTGAGTGATGAGACTGTATTCCCAAAGCATCGTCTAGATTTGCACTGCAAGAGTCTTTTATACAATTGAAAATGGCATCTTTAGCTTGTTGAACTACTGGATTATCTGATTTAAGTAATGATGAAACATCATTTGGAATTATCATTGATTGGGTGTTCAATATTCTTTTTTTATAGGATTGTACACCGTCAATTGCCATCAACCAAGCTGTTTTTAAAACATCCTCTTCCTCTCCAGCAAAGTCAATTAGCCAACCAGTGGTGTCATTAGCTTCTTTAAATTTACCACTAAGCAGCATGTCTGCAATATTAGACCATTGGTTTGGATTTGCTTTTCTGAATGTCCAGTGGCACATTTCCATACCAGGTACAACAGGTAGATTTACTTCTGGTGCTCCTAATTGTGCATCACTATTTGATACAACATATTGACAATGTAGAAATAATTCAAGCATTCCGCCCAGGCACCTTTTCCCACGGATGTAGCCAACTGAATTTATGAATTCATTATTCAAGCGACGAGCAGTTTTAGACCATTCTTCAGATATTCTTTTGCCTTGGTTTGAGTCGTTGAGTGCAGGATAAAAGTCAGATGTATCGGCTCCAACTAATTGAGTAGTTAAATGAAAGTCGCCAGTAAGGATAACTTTGCCTATATTTTCATTTATTAGCCAGTCAATTGCTCTGTTTAATTCATTATTTACATCCCAGTTGTATGATTCACGAGCTATAGTAATAACGCCAATTTGACCGTCGTGCATAGCATTTACATAAAGTTGATTCCAATTATGATTATCTAAATTGGAAAATGTTTCAGGATACCAAGCTGCCGATTTCGCTTCTGGATGTAATTTATGGTATTTATCAACCATCTGAACTGAATTGTTTGTGCCAAAGTTTCTAACTTGGGAAAGAACCCCATTTCTGAATTGTGCACAAATTTCGCCTAGCATATTTATGTGGGTAAAGTGCGAACGGTTTTCGTGCAGTAATAGGGAAGTCATTTGAATAACCGGACCGAGGATCATTGTTTCAAATAAACTTTGGTCGCCGTCTTCCATATTCCAGTTTATCATCGGACGGAGATGATTATGCGGATACCAATTTTGACCTGTATCTTTTTTATAGGTCAACGAATCAGTTGGTTTAAAGACTTCTCCATAATTTTTATTCAAATGGTCAAGACAAGACCAAGTTAGGAAATTGGCTCCTGCTGCACCAATTACATCATGGGCTCTAAATGGGTTGGGACCGAAATATTTTCTAATATATTTATCAATTTTCCAAAATGGCATATTTGTCAATTCGTGGTACCGAGATGCTGCAGAGGTAATTCCGCAAAACAGTACATCTAAAACAAATGACCAATTATCCGATACAGGCATAGGAATCATACCCAATGCCCATAGCATTTTAGTAATATCTGATGCTTCATTTTCAACAGTTTCCCAAACTTTATTGATTTGGTGAGGGAATGCAGGGTGCGCAATCCCAACTCCCAGCTCTGACTTAGGAAATCCAGAAGTAACCGAGCGTATTTCAATTCCAGGGAATTCTTTCCTAAACACATCATAATGTGCTTTTTTAATCTCTAATATCTCTGGGATTGCCTCCAAAAGAAATTTAGGATTATATTTTTTTAAAGCACTTGGCAATGATTTCCCATCATAATTTAAACGAATGATATTTCTCATAATGTCGTTTGAATGCTCGTTGCCAAATGAAGCTGCTAATCCTTCGTATTGCTGTGCAAGACCATCTGCAGCACCGGGGAAGTCAAGACCGATAATTGGCACTCCAAACTCTTGAAGACGAACACCGAATTGCATCATTTTTCCGGCACCAACGATTCCATTTGCACCAGAGATTACTAATGCTCCTCTTTTGTCTGGTGGACCAAATACTTTATCGACACATTCAGATGCTGATATGGGTAATTTGCCATTTTTAAATATTTCTAAGACAGTACCAAGACCTAAGGTCTTGAGTGTGTCCTGTCTCATTTCTTTGATTTCTTGATTACTCATTATTTTACTCCTCCATCACTTACTTTAAATACACTTGCAATTCCAACATCACCAGCAGCACAGCCGAAGATTAATACATAACCACCACCAAGGGAAACGGCTTCTTCTAATGCTTCAATTGTAACTCGTGTTAGGGTTGGACCCTGTGGGTGTCCCCATACAAGAGGACAACCTGTATTATTAATGTTTTCCCAAGAATGTCCAGTTAATTTGCTAAATATGGCATCATTAACCGCAAATGGATTGTGATTTTTAATTACTACCATTTCATTTAATTCAATGCCTAACCTGTTTAATAATTTTTGAACAGTAAATGCAGGTGCTTCAGGCATAAGGCTCGGATTAGTTCGATATTCGGTTTTGCCGACGAACTGAATTAAAATTTCTGGTCTTGTGCTTAGTTCTTTTGCTTTTTCTGGAGTTGAGACAATAAGGGTAGCCATACCATCAGCAGCGTGAGTTTGTGTACCACTTGTAACGCA
>Ga0316208_1003789_pt1 | contig 10550 bp, 8 predicted proteins | sample 3monopyrite_MG_FD_204944 | JGI IMG/M metagenome (GOLD analysis project Ga0316208, IMG submission 204944) | Microbial mat bacterial communities from mineral coupon in-situ incubated in ocean water Damariscotta River, Maine, United States -... | ecosystem: Environmental > Aquatic > Marine > Coastal...
ATTGACCCAGTGCAGCGAATGGGTCTGTGTCGGCAGATACCCCCGCGCCAGCTTGTGTTCGCCCTGTGCGCCCGCCTCGACCCGTGCCAGCCCGTGCGAAATGGCAAAGTCGATCGCCTGATAATAGCACAGTTCGAAATGCAGGCAGGGGTGATGCTCGACACAGCCCCAATATCGCCCATACAATGTCTGCGCGCCAACAAAGTTCAATGCTCCGGCTACATATCGCCCGTCGCGTTCGGCCAAAACAAGCGCAATGTCATCGCGCAGGGCTTCCTGCGCGATCTGGAAAAAACTGCGGGTCAGGTATGGCGTGCCCCATTTGCGCGCGCCCGTGTCCTGGTAAAACTCCCAGAACGCATCCCAGTGTTCGGGCCGCAATGCATCGCCTGTAAATGTCCGGACCGTTCCGCCAAAGCTCTGCGCCTGTGCACGCTCCTTGCGGATGTTCTTGCGCTTGCGACTGCTGAGACTGGCAAGGAATGCGTCGAAATCCGGGTAATTGTCATTGAGCCAGTGAAACTGTTGCGTCGTCCGTGCCATCAGGCCGATCTCGACCCCCGCATCGCGTTCTTTTTCGGTGCAAAAGGTCACGTGCAGCGAACTGATGTTGTTGTTGTCCGCCAATTGCACGGCACCCTGCACAAGCGCGGACAACCCGGTTTGCGAAAAATCCGGATGGGTCAGAAAACGCCGCCCCGTCGCGGGCGTGTACGGCACGGCGATCTGGAGTTTGGGATAATATCTCCCGCCCGATCGCTCGTAGGCATGCGCCCAGTTGTGATCAAAGATATATTCGCCCTGACTGTGCCCCTTGGCGTACATCGGAGCCACGCCTATCGTCCGCCCCTCGATCATGGCCTGCAGATATTGCGGCTGCCATCCGGTGCCGGGTCCGACCGAGTTGCTGTCTTCCAGCGCTTTGAGAAAGCGGTGAGTCGTGAACGGATCGATTGGCCGTGCGCCATCCACCGCCTCGGGGCAGGCGCAGGAATCCCATGTTTGCGCATCGATGGCGCCCAGGCTCGGCAGCACGCGGATTTCGATCTGTTGTTCGGACACGCGGGTTCCCTTGGGTTTCGGCACTCAATCTGTGGCAGGCAGGCCGGGCTTCAACCGGGGTGGGCGGCCAGATACCCCTCGAAGGTGATATTTTCCGCAACCTTGCGCGCCTCGGCCTCTGCTTCGGGCGACCTGACGGTCCAGCACAATATGTTCGCGCCAGCCGCTTTCAGCTCTGCCACGCGCGGGCGTGACAGATCAGCCGCATCATGGCTGATAAAGCTCGCACCGACCCTGTCGAAATCCGGAATTTCGCGCAAACGGTCGCTTATGTGTGCGGGCAGCGGCGGATCGTCCGAATCATGGGCACTTGTCACCAATCCGCGTGGAATATCCGGGCAGAGCACGCCCATTCGGGCCACGGAATGCGGATTGTATGACATCACGGCGACAGGACCTGCATACCCTTCAAGGGCCGTGGCCGTGGCCGCTTCAAGCAAGCCGATGTCAGGACCCATGGCGCCATCCTGATCCTTGATCTCGATCAGCACAGGCACACGGCCCGCCACAAGCTCAAGGACTTCAGGCAGGTCGGGCACACCCTCGTCACCACCCCGCAACCGGGTCTGCGCCAAGGCTGTTGCCGTCAGCGCGCGCACCGGACCAGCCGCCACGGCCAGCCGATCCAGTGTGTAGTCGTGAAAAACCACGGCGTGATTGTCGGCGCTCAGTTGCAGGTCAATCTCGATCCCGTAGCCATGGCTGACGGCCGCCCTGATCGCAGCGCGGCTGTTTTCAGGTCGACCGTCCGAGACATCATGCAAAGCGCGATGCGCCAGTGGCGCACCCAGAAAGGCGGGATCCAGTCGGGGCATCATCGGATTTCAAAGATGCCTTCTATCTCCACGGCCACCCCAAAGGGCAGAGACGCCGCCGATACGGCCGAGCGGCTGTGACGGCCCGCGTCACCCAACGCCTCGACCAGAAAATCAGAGGCGCCGTTGATCACCTTGGGCTGATCGGTGAAATCGACCGTCGAATTCACGAACCCGGTCAGTTTGATCACACGCACCATCTTGTCGATGTCACCGCCACAGGCGGCTCTGACTTGCGCCAGCAGGCTGATCGCGCAAGTCCTGGCCGCTGCTGTACCTGCGGCCACATCCAGATCTGCGCCCAGTTTTCCGGTAATCAGGCCGTCCGGTCCGTTCGAAATCTGGCCGGAGACATAGACGATGTCGCCCACCCGCACAAAAGGCACGTAATTGGCCGCCGGGGCGGGAGCGTCGGGCAGTGTGACGCCGAGTTCGGCAAGGCGTGAGGCGATGGACATCAGATGATCCTTTCAGGTCTGGTTTGCGCCAGACGCTAGACGCAGCGCGCCCGGGGGGAAAGACCCAAGATCAGGATTCGCGCAGCGCCCGGTTGAAATAATCCGCCATCGGTTTGATCAGGTAGGCAAGCGGCGAGCGATCAGCGGTACGAATGAACGCTTCGACCGGCATGCCGGGGATCAGCACCTGTCCGGGTGCCAGCTTTGCCAACTCGCCGGGATCCAAAACGATTTCGGCCCGGTAAAAACTTGCGCCCGGCGTGTCCCCTTCGAAGGCATCGGCAGATACAAGCACCACCTTCCCGACCAGCTCCGGCGTGCTGCGTTGATCCAGCGCGGAAAAGCGCAGGTTTACGGGCTGTCCGGCGACGATCTGATCGATATGGATCGGATCCACCCGCGCCGCGATGACCAGCGGACGATCCTGTGGGATGAGATAAAGTACCGGGTCCGCAGCACTTACTACTGACCGCATGGTCCGAACGCGCATGTTATACACGATACCCGACACCGGCGCGCGAATTTCCATCAGCGCGATCTCTGACTTCAGGGCGGCACGTTTTTCCGTCAGTTCCAATTCATTTGTACGCAGATCGCGCAGGCGGGTGATCGCTTCTTCGCGCCGGCTCGAGAAGAGGCGTAACACTTCAATCTCGATTTCGGTGATGCGCTGTTCGGACTGCGCCTTGGATGCTGCCAACTCGCCCAGCTGCCCATCCAGTGACGCCGCCTCTCGTCTGAGGGAAAGCACGTTCGAGGCTTGCGCCAGGCCGCGATCCAACAGGCTTTGCTTTGCCGTCAATTCCTGCCCGATCAGTGCCAGCTGACGGGTGAGGGACGCCTCTTGCGCGGTGATGCCAACGATCTGATTGCGGGTCTGATCGGCGCGTTTTCGCAGCTGTCTGGACTGGCTTTCGATCGATGTGCGGCGGGCAAGGAACAGGGTGCTTTGACCATCGACCAACTCACGCACATCGGGCCGCGCCCTGGCCACGGCCAGCAAATCGACCTCGAAGGCTGGCGCGTCCTGCCCGTCCCGCTCTGCCGCCAGTCGGCCCCGCCGCGCCATAAGCTCAAAAAGCTGGCCCTCGACGATTGTCAGACTGGATTGCATCTGCTGGACGTCCAATCGGATCAGCAGATCACCCGCCTGCACGCGGTCCCCTTCCTTCACCGCGATTTCGGCAACGACGCCGCCAGCGGGATGCTGAACCACCTGCCGGTTCTGATCGACCTCGATGCGCGCCGGGGCAATGATCGCGCCCGCGATTTGCGTCAACGTCGCCCACGCGACAAACCCGCCAAGCAGAACCACGATGGCCAACAGGCCGGTCACAACCGGAACGGTGGCGGACCAGCGATTGTCGGTCATGCGGCACCTCCTGCTCCGAGAGGTGCGCGCCGGATGTCCTGATGGTTTTTGACCATCGATTTCAGAACTGTGTCCCTGGGACCAAAGGCTGTGCCAACCCCACGGTCGATCACCAAAAGCAGGTCGCATTCCTGAATGGCCGCCGGACGATGCGCCATGATGATGACCGAGCGCCCATCCGCCTTGACCGAACGAATTGCCTGGTTCAGGGCAAGCGTGCCATCATTGTCGAGGTTCGAATTTGGTTCATCCAGAACCAGAATGACCGGATCATCATACAGCGCCCGGGCCAGTCCGATACGCTGGATTTGCCCACCTGAAAGGCGCTGTTGGCCTGCGTTGATCCGCGTGTCGTACCCGTCGGGCAATTCAAGTATCATCTCGTGAGCGTCTGCCTTCCGGGCGGCTGCCACAACCTTTGCCGCATCCGGATCAAGAGACAGGCGCGCGATGTTTTCCGCGATGGTTCCATCGAACAACTGCACCCGCTGGGGCAGATAACCAACGTGTCGGCCCAATGTCTCGGGGTCGTATTGATCAAGAGCCGCCGCATCCAGCCTGATCGACCCGCCAGCAGGACGCCAGACACCGGTGAGGCAGCGGGCAAGGGTTGATTTCCCGGCACCCGATGGTCCGATCACGCCGACTGCGTGGCCCGGCGGCACATCAAAACTCAAACCACGCAGTGCCGCGGTTTTTTCGCCGGGCGGGACAACGGTCAAACCTTTGGCAACCAGTCGCGCAGCAGGTTTCGGCAACGCGGTGCGCACTGGTTCGACAGGGACGCTGCCCAGCAACTCAGACAACGCATCCCACCCTGTGGCCGCACGCTGCACGACGGGCCATTGCGTCAGCATCACCTCGATCGGGGCCAGAGCGCGGCCCAAAAGGATCGTGCCGGCGATCATCGCACCGGGCGTCATCTTGCCCGTCAGCACCAGATAGGACCCAAGGCCCAGCATCGCACTTTGCAGAAACAGACGCAGTGTCTTGGTCAGTGACCCAAACCCGCCGCCCACATCTGTGGCACGTATCTGTTCACTCAACGCATCAGTGCGCGTCAATTGCCATCGCTCGAATGCTGCGTTGCGCATGCCAATCGCCTGCACCATCTCGGCCTCGGTGCGCATTTGGTCGGACATGGCCGCTGCTACCTGTCCTGCCAGGCCCGCACGCAAATGCGGCTGACGCGACAGCCATTGGTTGGCAAATGCGATGAGAACCAAGATGCTGGCGCCACCGATCGCCAGCCAGCCGAGCATCGGGTGAAAGATAAAAATGGCTGCAAAAAAGATGGGCGTCCATGGGATGTCGAAAAATGCCATCAGGACGGGGGATGTCATCAACCGCTGGATCGCCTCGAGATTGGCAAGGCCCGATTGGCTGTGCCTGTCAGAGGCCACGGCAGATTTGCGGATCACCGCATCAAATACCCGGCGGTCCAGATCGGCCTGAAATCGCGCACCGACGCGGGCCATGATGCGGCCCCTGGTGTAATCGAGCAGACCCATCACCCCGTAAAGAAACACAACCAATAGCGACAAAGCGATCAGGGTTTCGACGCTTTTACTGCCCAATACGCGGTCGTATACCTGCAACATGTACAAAGGCCCGGTCAGCATCAGCATGTTCGCAAACAGGCTGAATACACCTACAATCCAGTACAAAACCCGACTCCTGTCGCGAACTGCCTGCAAATTGGCACGCCCCTGTCTTTTCAGGTCATTTTGCATCAGCACCTTTTCGCTCGCGTGTCGCGCAATAGCGGGCAGAGCCCGGCCATTGGTCTTGCAATATGTCGCGCAACTGCCACATCGTCGCAAATCGGCGTTGCGCGCACTGTGCATTTTGCACAGAAACGCTAGGTAAGTGTTACCGAAGCACCGGAGATCTTAGTTGTTGCTATTTGCTCGCCTGCACCGCGCCGCAGCCATGCTGCTTGTTTTGGCGTTTCTCGGAGCATGCGCCGGAGCCAATAGCCGCGACCTGTCGCCCGATGGAATCAACGATCCTTACGAAAACCAGAACCGCAAAGTGCACGCTTTCAACCGTGGCCTTGACCGGGCGATCGTGAGGCCGGCGGCTATCGGATACTCATCCGTCCTGCCTGACGAAATTGAAGACAGCATCGGCAACTTTGCCAGCAATCTTGGCCAGCCGTCGGTTATGGTGAACAGCCTGCTTCAGGGCAACTTTCGTGGCCTCGGCCAATCTGCCCTTCGCTTTACCGTCAACTCGACACTGGGACTGTTGGGGTTCTTCGACGTCGCGACGGAATTCAAGATGGCAGATCACGACACCGACTTCGGAGAGACGCTGTTTGTCTGGGGGGCTGAAGAAGGCGTATATCTCGAATTGCCGGTCCTTGGTCCATCGACCACGCGCAATGCCACCGGCATCATTGTGGACCTGTTCACCAATCCGCTCAGCTATGTCTGGGATAGTCCGGAGAAATACTATGGCACCGGGGCGTCCGTTGCATCCGGGTTAAGCACGCGGGGACAGTTTACTGACACCATTGATTCGATCCTGTATGAAAGCGCAGACAGTTACGCTCAGGCACGCCTGATCTATCTGCAGAACCGTCGCTTTACCGTTGGCGACAGCGCATCCGAATCCGAAATTGACCCGTTTGAACTGAACACCGAGGGGTTCTGACATGAAACGACGCAATTTTCTGGCGCTGACTGGTGCCGTCGCACTGGCGCCTGCTCTGCCTGCATTCGCCTTGACCGGGGCCCGCGCCAGCCAACTCGTCAGCACAGTCGTGAATGACATCAACAAGGTGATCGCATCAGGGAAAAGCGAAAGCGCGATGATCGCTGATTTCGAACGCATCTTTGCCCGATACAGTGACACATCCTATATCGCAGCCTACGCTATGGGCGCCGATGGACGCCGCGCAACCGCCGCCCAGAAACGAGCATTTTCCGACGCGTTCCAAGGCTACGTGGCCCGCAAATACGGGCGTCGTTTCCGCGAATTCATCGGTGGCCGCCTCGAAGTCAAAGGCGTCAAGCAGGTCAAGAACTGGTACGAGGTCGAAACCACTGCCTTTCTGCGTGGCGAGGCCCCTTTTGCCGTCACGTTCCACGTTTCGGACCGCTCTGGGCGGGATTTGTTCTTCAACATGTTTATCGAAGGCATCAACCTGCTGCTGACGGAACGCACGGAAATCGGTGCCATGATTGACCGCAATGGCGGCGACATTGATGCGATGATCCGTGACCTGAAGCAGGTCGGCTAGAGCGCTATCCGAAAACTGTGAACCGGTTTTCGACAGCAAATTGCGCGTCAAAACAAAAAGATAGAATATCGCGCCTTAAGTCAGATGACTGGGCTGATACTCCAAGACAGCGCGAGATTAACGGTTGTCGCGGTTACCGCCAAGGATTTCGCGCACCAGCATCTCAATCAGCCCTTCGGTGGTACGCGGCACCTCACGTTGCCTGCGCTGCGTGTCCGGCAGTTGTTGCGCGGGGGCCTGTTGCTGGCTCGGCACGGCGTCAGGTGCACGCATCGGCAAGGGACGCACCGGCACACCCTCGTGCACCCGCAGCATGGTTTCCCGCCAGATCTCCGCAGGCAAGCCACCTCCAGTGACCCCGGTCAACGGCGAGTTGTCGTCATAGCCCATCCAGACACCGGCAACATAATCTGCCGTGAAACCGATGAACCACGCATCGCGCGAGGCCTGCGTTGTGCCGGTCTTGCCCGCGATCTCGCGACCACCGAACCGCGCGCGCCGTCCCGTGCCCTGGCTTACCACCTGTTCCATCATCCAAATCAGCTCGGCCGCGGCTTGTTCGCCGATAACCCGTTCGCGGATGCCGCCCCCGGTGCCCATGAGCGGCTCCTGATCCCCTTTCAGGCGCAGATCAACCAGACCGTACGGTGTCACCGACGAACCGCCGTTCAGGATGCCCGAATAGGCGCCGGTCATATCCAGCAGCGTGCTTTCGGACGCGCCAAGCGCGAGGGCCGGACCATCCGCCAGATCGCTGTCGATCCCGAATTCACTGGCCACACGCCGCACCAGATCGCGGCCAACGCTTTCCGACACTTTGACCGCCGGAACGTTCAGAGAGTCCCGCAACGCCTCCGTCAGCGTCACACGACCTTTGAAGTTTTTGGAATAGTTGCGCGGAGACCAGGGACCGGAACCGGGAATATCAATTGTCAGCGGCGCGTCCTCGACGGTGGCCAGCGGGGAATAACCAAACTCGAGCGCGGCGGCATAGACAAAGGGCTTGAAGGCCGATCCGGTCTGCCGTTCGGCCTGAATGGCGCGGTTGAACACGCCCGAAGCCCGGGTTTCACGCCCGCCAACCATCGCACGCACGGCACCGTCCGGGCTCATCACCACCACGGCAGTCTGAGCCTCTGATCCCTCACTCACCTTGTTCTCGAACACGAAGTTCACGGCCTCTTCGGCGGCGTTTTGCAGGCGCTGATCCAAAGTGGTGCGAATGATCACGTCTTCCGTGGTGTTGCGGGTAAAGAATTCCGGCCCGGTGGACATCACCCAATCCGCAAAATAGCCACCCGCGTTGCTGCGTGCGGAAGATGACAGGCTGGCCGGGTTCTGCTGCCATTGCTCGACTTCGGCTGGCGACAGGTAACCCTGCTCACCCATCAGGCGCAGCACGGTCGCCGCACGGTTACGAGAGCGTTCCAGGTTGGATGTGGGGGCCAGTTGTGATGGCGCCGTCAACAGGCCGGCAATCGTCGCACCCTCGGCCGGGTTCAGATCTGACGCCGGCTTGCCAAAATAGCGTTGTGCCGCCGCTTCGGCCCCATAGGCGCCGCCACCCATATAGGCGCGGTTCAGGTAGATCGACAGGATTTCATCCTTGGAGTACTTGGCCTCCATCGCCATCGCATAGAAGGCCTCCATGGCCTTGCGCTGGAGCGAAGTGCGGCGGCAGTCGGCCACGTATTCGGCTTCGTTCTTCCACTCTGATGGCGCGTATTGCCTGCCCAGACACAACAGCTTGGCCGTTTGCTGGGTAATCGTCGATCCGCCATGGCCTGCCAGGGGGCCCCGGCCTTCGCTGAGGTTGATGCGCATGGCGCTGGCGATGCCGCGGGGGCTGACGCCAAAGTGCCAGTAGAAACGTTTGTCTTCGGTCGCAACGACAGCATCCCTGAGTGCGGGCGAAACAGACTGGGCTGTCACCGGGCCGGCATATTGATCGCCACGCCGCGCGAACACGTTGTCATCGCGATCCAGCAGCGTGACCGAACCGCGCGCACGCCCGTCAAGCATTGCAGTCACGTCGGGCAAGGTTGTCCAATAGTAACCGACGACAAGGGCCAGCAGTGCACCGGCCAGCAATGTCACCCGCCACGTGACCCTCCAGATCAGGCGCAGTATCCAACGGAACAAGCGGGTCAGGATATTGCCGCGTGGCTTCTTGCGGGGGCCTTTTTTCCGACGGGTGGTTGTTGCCTTTTTCGGCGCAGGCTTGGACGCCTTCGCAGGATAGCGACGGTCCGCTACCAAAGGCCGTTTGCCTTTTCCTGAATTACGCATCTGACGACCCCTGCCCGGCCTTTTCTTTGTGCCACCTTATCGTCTTTGACGGGCATTGCCACGCCCGGACCAGACAGGATAGCGATTCTTGTTTGCCTGCTTTTTGCGCACATCACACGAGTTGCGCGTTTTTTATGCACACCGTGTGACGGATGCCTCGAAAATACCGCCCAAATCTTTGCCATGCAACGCGAATGACATCTTTTGCCACCCGTACCGCAGGGCAACCTGCCAATCCAAGGGGACAGCTGGTGAAACTCATCATTGCAACGATCAAGCCGTTCAAGCTGGAAGAGGTCCGCGAAGCGCTGACCGAAGCCGGTGTGCGCGGCATGATGGTCACGGAAATCAAGGGCTTCGGCTCGCAATCCGGGCACACGGAAATCTATCGCGGCGCGGAATACGCGGTGAACTTCGTGCCCAAGGTCAAGATCGAGATCGTGGTCGCCGAAGGCATGGTCGACCAGATCGTCCAGACCATCACGAAAACCGCCAAGACGGGCAAGATCGGCGACGGCAAAATCTTTGTCCTGGACGTCGAACAGGCCGTGCGCGTGCGCACCGGCGAAACCAATCAGGACGCCATCTAAGCGCGCCAGCATAGGGAAAACGGACAATGAAACTTACGAAATCTCTCCTCGTTGGCGCGGGCCTGACGGCACTGCCGACGCTGGCGCTGGCACAGGAAGCCGCGCCGAGCTTTGACGAGGTCGGCCCATATATCATGACAACGCTGCTCTTTCTTGTGGGCGGCTTCCTTGTGTTCTGGATGGCGGCAGGCTTTGCCATGCTCGAAGCGGGCCTTGTACGGTCCAAGAACGTGGCGATGCAGCTGACCAAGAACATCTCGCTCTTTTCGATTGCGGCCATCATGTATTGGCTGATCGGCTTCAACCTGATGTATCCGGGCGATGGCTGGTCAATTGCGGGCTGGTTGGGTCCGTTCTTTTCAGTCACGTCGCTTGAGCCTGTTGGCCTTGATGCGGCGGACGCGGTACTAGATTACGCGTCGGCTGGTTCGGACTTTTTCTTTCAGCTGATGTTTGTTGCGGCCACCGCATCCATCGTTTCGGGCGCGTTGGCCGAACGGATCAAACTGTGGCCTTTCCTTGCATTTGTTGTCGTGCTGACGGGCATATTGTACCCGATCTCGGGCTCGTGGCAGTGGGGCGGCGGCTGGTTATCCGAACTGGGCTTCTCCGACTTTGCCGGTTCGACCATCGTACACTCGGTCGGGGGCTGGGCGGCTCTGGCCGGTGCCATCGTGCTGGGCCCGCGTCTGGGTAAATACAAGGACGGCAAGACAG
>Ga0316208_1003790_pt1 | contig 10545 bp, 7 predicted proteins | sample 3monopyrite_MG_FD_204944 | JGI IMG/M metagenome (GOLD analysis project Ga0316208, IMG submission 204944) | Microbial mat bacterial communities from mineral coupon in-situ incubated in ocean water Damariscotta River, Maine, United States -... | ecosystem: Environmental > Aquatic > Marine > Coastal...
CGCCTTAGACTTGTTAAGAAGAGCCGTATGATGGGAGACTATCACGTACGGTTCTGTGAGAGGTTTAGGGGTGCAATTCCCCTTTACCTACTCGACTTTATTCTTGCGTGGTTTTATTACCTTAAAAATTCCACGTCAAATTTAATAATAAATATCGTGGTAGTAAGTTACTTCTAAATATGGTTGTTGAAATATCCGAGGTTTGTACTTGTTCAAAATTATTCTCATTTGTAATGTTTCTCATAGTGAAACTCGCTCCCCATTTTTTGCTTTTTGGTCTGTGTCTTATAGTTGCATCAAAAAAGAAAAATTGCTCATCTGATTGTTTAGTGTTGGGTAAATAATAATCAGATGATAATATTACAAACCATTTTTTATTCGGTTTTACAATTACTTTAAAGGTGTTTTGCCAAGATTTATTAATGAAAGCTGATTGGTTTTCACTTTTAGAATTTGAATATTGATACGTAAAAGTGTTTTCAAAATTGATAGGTATTTCAAAAGCTGTTTTCCAAAAAAATGAGTTACTTAGAAATTGGTTTTTATTTTGTCGTAAATCTGAATTATTTACAATATTTCTAAAGTTGGAAATGGAATAATTACTTGTTAGTTTTAAGGTAGATTCAATAAACGGAATATACTTTGATAATTGCATATCCATATTCCAATTGCTGTTATCTTTTGGTAAAAAGAAATATTCAATTTGAGTGGTAGTTTCTGTGATGTTTTGATTAGTAAAAAAGTTTCCTGTTGACTTTTGATAACTCACATTAGCGTTGAGTTCAAATTGATTATACAAATCATTATTAAAGTACAATAAACTATACCGTTGGCTACTCTGCAATTCCAAACTTGGCAAATTACTGATAGTGGTTCTATTGTTAATAAGTATTTGATTTAAAAAGAAATATTGTTCTGCATTAGTATTTTGATTATAACCCAAATTAGCAGATAAAGACGAAATAGAGTTTAATTTATACTTTAGGTTTAAGGCTGGTTCAAAAATGAAATCATTTTGATTTTGTTCCTCATTTACTATGTTTTGTGCTAAATTCTGATTTAAAACTCTAAAAGAATATGATGGCGAAAGTTGCCATTTACCTCGATTAAAATTATAAATTCCTGTATTGAAAATGTTACTTTTGGTGTAATCAAAATTGTTTTCTGAAATGATTTCTTCTGAATTAAAAAGCCTCGATATAAATGGTGAGTAATTAAAATTAGCACCTAAAGTAAAAGTATATTTGTCTCTTTTTCCTGAACCTAGATAAGTTACTTTTCCTTCCAAAAATGTCCTTTTAAACTCACTTTCTTGGTTGTCATTTAAAGCACCTTCATCAAATAAAGATGGGGTTATGCTAAAAGTTTGTGGCAAGTCATTAAATGAATGAAAAAGTGAAAGTTGTATAGCTTTCTTATCTGCTAGTTTTTTTGTCCAAAGTAAATCTTGCTTTAGATAAAAATCATCTGTGTTTAAAAAAGTTGAAAACTCATCTGTTTGGTTTTGTATAATTGTTGTTGGTGTTTTTATATTTTCTTGTCTTAATCTCAAATTATATTCTAATAAAGAAGTTTTTGAAGTGTTGTATTTTACTTCCAAATCGCCACGATATTGCTGTGGTTTTTTGGTTATAAATGTATTGTCTGTAGTTGTAAAAATGTCATTATTTATCTGGAAATCATTCAGAAAAAGTTGATTTGTAGTAATTCTGTCTTGTAGATAATACAGGTTTGTTTTTATGCTTAATTTTGGGTTTAGTTTAAAAATAGCATTGTAGTTCCCAAAAAACTGATTATTGATATTTGCTCTTCTATCTTCTAAAATATTGGTAAACCGAGTTTCGGGAATTATTTTTTCTGCAAAAAAATCTCGCTCCTTTTCCTGTTCCAAGCTGTAATTAAAGCCAAAGTAATCGAAAGGAGTGTGATTCACCCCCACATTATTATAGGCCAAAGTAGCAAAGGATTTATAAGTTTTAGTAATCCCTAGTAAATTAGAATTTAAATTGAACGCTTGATCTCCACCTTCAAACCAACCACTACCAAAATCTATATTACCTGAGACATCTATTTTTCCTTTCTTTAATTTTAAATTGAGGGAAACTTTACCGCCTTGTTCTATACCTTTTAAAAGTGGATTTTCTGCATAATTATCTATGGCTTCAACTTGCTCTACCATATCCACATTGATATTCTTTGTACCTAAGGTATAGTTGAACCCAAATAAGTTATCACCATCTAACGTAACGGTTTCAATAGATTTTCCTTTGTATTTTATTTCTCCCGATTGTTCATTTACTAATATCCCAGGTAATTTTTTTATGACTTCTTGTATTTTTCTTTCACTCCCGTCCGAATATACAGAAACATTGTAAGAGATAGTATCTTTAGCAATTCTAAAAGGTTTTTTTTTAGCCAATACGATTATATCATCTAGTAATACAGGTGGTTTCTCTTTTAATACCACCTGGATAGAATATATACTATCAGGTACATTTTTTTCAATAATCTTTGAATTTTTGAAATACCCATAACTCTTAAAATTAATAACTATATTTTCGTAAGTTCTAGTTAACTTTATTTTTCCTTTGCCATTTTCTAGTTCAAAAAACTCCTTAATTGTTAAACTGTCAGACAATTCACTAACCGTTACTATCACAGGACTTATATTTTTTCCATAATTATCTATCATTGAGATATCCAATGTTTGAGAATAAACGGCTTTTGGATTAAAAACTAGTAAAGAAAAAAACAAGAATTTTATGAAATATAAAGTCAATCTCACACCATAAGTAAATTCCATACAAACTAAAATTCAAGCAATATACCATCAGTTTGCACCTTTTCTGAAAAAATTTCTAAATGGTTATCTACACTAAAATGTAGTGTAAATCCACTATCACCCTCAGCTTCAACTTCAGATTTTAAACCTTTTATATATCTATCCAAAAACGAATTAAAATCTACTACAAATTCATCCCATGTTTGAAATTTCTTTTTTTTGTTCTTCTTTAAATAATTAGTAAATTCAGATTCGGTGTTTTGTTTGTGTTTTTCTATACTGTAACATTCCATCTTATAAGTTTCTCTATCGCTTTTGGCGACTACTTTAAGAATCATTCCTGGTAGACCGCCAAACTTCCACGGCCCATTACTAATGGCTATTTCATCAGTGTAAAAAACTTCATATTCTCTGCCATGAAAAGTTGATTTAGCTTTCTTACAAGCATAGCCTAACACTTCTTCGGATACATTTTCCATTAACGTCCAATCCATGTTATGCAAAGAATCGTTTACAAAAAAATGAGCTCCTAATATATCATATTCACTGAATACTTCTTTCGATTCTAGGTTTTTAAATAAGACTTTCCTTTTATAATCTTCATCAGGTATGTATGTAGGATTAAATTCTGATTGTTTTGGATCACTCACTTCTTTCCACATTGTAACATTTTCACCTAAAACTAAATCGTAATCCGAGGTTAAAAAGTTATTTTGAACTTGAAAATGAAAAATCAAATTTTCATCTTGGGCATAAGTAATACACGAATATAAAAACGTGACTAGTAATATAATTTGTTTCATAATATATGAATGATTGAATTCAACTTAAAAATTAAATAATTGATAAACATCATCTTACTGTTTTCAGTAAGGTGATGTTTAAATTTTGAATAAGGTTACCTTTATTTTGTAAACCTTCTTGCTTGTCTGCAGGCTTTACTTGCATTGCCGTCAGCACGACATACTGTTGCGCTACCACCGTTTCTCGAAACAGTACAGCACGCCCATCCATCTTCTGCTTTCTCTGATGATTTATCAGTCTTTAACTCAACGATTGAAGTAGTAATATTTTTATTTAATTTTATTACCTCACCTGTTGAAGCAAAAGCAAACGAACCAATTAGCATAAAAGCTAAAGCAAAAAATACATTTTTCATAATTATTGTATTTAATGGTTATCCAACTTTATAAAAGTTGGTTTGGGAATTATTCCCGTTTTTGGTATTCATTCAATTCTAATATTTTGTTTACTCTTAATGTTCAAATCTCTTTAAGCGAGTGACTTTTGTTGTCTCAATGTACAACTTTTCTTTTCTATGAACATCTAATTTTAACGCAATATTGTCGTCAAATGGCTACCAACGTCTGCAAAGATAAAGTTCCGTTTCAATGAACTTTATCGATTGTTAAACGAAGTTAGTTGAAATTTTTTACAAAGTCAAGTATTAAATAGCGTAACTAATAAAAAAGACCCTTCAGGTTTTTAAAACCTGAAGGGTCTGAAAAGTGATCTTAGTATTTTTAATGATTTTCTTCTTTCAAAAACTCTTTAGGAAATTTTGCCTTAAATCGATTGAATCGTGGGATAGAAACATTTCTTATATAACTGTTATTAGGATGCAGTTTTTCGTAATCTTGATGATAATCTTCAGCAATCCAGAATTTTTGAAACGGATAAACTTCTGCAGCTATTTTAGCATCCAGTTTTTTTGCTAAAGCTGCTTTCTTCTTTAAAATAATTTGTTTCTGTTCATCATTTTGGTAAAAAATAATAGAACGGTATTGCGAACCTCTATCGTTTCCTTGTCCGTTTACCTGCGTAACGTTTTGTGATGCGAAATAGACATCAACTAAAGTTTCAAAGGTTACTATTTGTGGGTCGTAAATTATTTCTACAGCTTCGGCATGCCCTGTTCTGCCTGTGTTACTGGACTCGTAAGTCGGATTTTTTGTATGTCCGCCAGAATATCCTGAAATAGATTCGTCTACACCTTTTACGCTTTCATAAATGGCTTCAACACACCAAAAACAACCGCTTGCAAAATAGGCTCTGGCTTTTCCGTTTTCTAATGGAACTTCAATGGGTTCTAAATTTACGACGGTTTCTTGTTCTTTTTTTGTTTGTGCTGAATTTTGGCAACTGAAAAATAGGACTATTACTAATATTGGGATTATTCTTTTCATAACTTGTATTTTTTATAGTAGACGTATAAAAGTACGAAACCTTAAAGTATTTTTGTTCATCCCGATTTTTGTCGGGACGAACCAAAAAATCAAATCCAAGCCAACGGCATTTCTTCATCCCGATTTTTGTCGAGATGAAAACCGATTTGAAAACTCCGCGTCGAACTTTGTCCTCCTACTCTCAGAGCTTTTCTTCATCTATTCTGCGCCTTGGCGTTCAATTCTCTGAATTGATTTGGGATTTGATTTTTTGCTGTGGTTTTTGTTTTTTGAAGATTTGGGTTACTAAGTTATTTTAAAAATACACCTCCCTTAATCCCTCCTTATTAGGAGGGAAACTGTAGCGTATGAGTTTCCCCTCCTTGGAGGGGGCTAAGGGGTGGGTTTTAACAAAGCTCTTTAATATCTATTTAGTGTCTGGACGGAAACAGACGATTTTTATAATTTGACTTATTTTTGATGTCATTTTTGTTTAGTTTTTATGAGTTGACACCTTAGTATCAAGCGATTAAAAATAAACTGATAGGTCGCAAAAAGAAACAAATTTAATTTTGCTGTGTTTACGTCCAGACACTATTTACTAAGTAAAAACAAATTATTTGTTTAGCTGATTATATAGGACTCAATTTTCAAGTATGCTAACTGTCTGCGGATTTATTATTGTAAACTGGCGGACTGACCCCGCGTTAAGGATTGCAGTGGAAAGCCCACAGCGAGGTACGAAGCGAGGACTTGTAGCGGAAAGCCTGACCCGATAGGGTAACGTCCAAATTATTAGGCATAAAAAAAGCCTTCAAAGAATGAAGGCTCTTAAATTTATGTTTTAAAATATATTATAGTTTAGAAAACATTTTTTCCATTTTAGTTTTTTGTTCATCTGCTAAAGCAGCATCAACTAAAATTCTACCACTATGCTCATCAGTAATTACTTTTTTGCGAGAGGCAATTTCAACTTGCACTTGCGGTGGAATAGTAAAGAAAGAACCCCCAGCAGCACCTCTTTCAATAGGCACAACCGCTAAGCCGTTTTTTACGTTTGTTCTAATTCTGGTATAAGCAGCAACTAAACGGGCTTCAATTTGTTTTTTATATTCATCAGATTTTACTATTAAAGCTTGTTCTTCTTTTTCAGTTTCAGCCAAAATAGCATCTAATTCACTCTTTTTGTGTTTTAAATGTGTTTCACGTTCTTTTAAACGTTCTTTGGTGTCAGCAACCACTTCTTTTTTCTGCTCAATTTGAACTTTAAATTCTTTAATATGCTTGTCTGCTAATTCAATTTCTAATTCTTGAAATTCAACTTCTTTAGTTAGTGAATTAAATTCTCTGTTATTTCTAACATTTTTTTGTTGCTCAGCATACTTTTTCATTAAAGCTTTTGATTCTTCAATCAAATTCTTTTTGCTAGTAATATCGTTATCTATTACTTCTAGATTAGAAACAAGTTTTTCTAATCTGATGTTTAATCCAGCAACTTCATCTTCTAAATCACGAACTTCTAAAGGAAGTTCTCCTCGAACATTTCTAATTTCATCAATACGAGAATCGATGAGTTGTAAATCGTATAAAGCTCTTAAACGATTTTCAACAGTTACTTCTTTCTTTTTAGCCATATTTTAAAAATACTTAACAGGATTGGTATTTATCTTTGATAAAATGATTGCAAAATTAGTAATTTTTTTTGTAAGATATGCTACTAAAAGGATTTTTGTGAATTGCTCACTTTCATAATGCCCAATATCTGCTAAAAGGATGTTATTTTCAGAAGTAAAAAAGTCGTGATATTTTAAATCGGCAGTTACAAAAGCATCGGCACCAGAAGCTTTAGCAGCTTGAATAGCAAAACTACCCGAACCTCCTAAAACAGCAACTTTTTTTATTTTTTTATTTAAAAATAAAGAGTGTCTGATACATTCTGTATTCATTTTAGTTTTTAGGTGTTTTAAAAAGCTAGCTTCGTCCATGGGGTTAACAAATTCTCCTATCATGCCCATACCTATATTTTGGTTTTTGTTTTCTAATGTAGTCACTTCATAAGCGACTTCTTCGTAAGCATGGGTTTTTAGAAGTGTTTTAAGAATTTGCGATTCTAAATGTTTAGCATAGGTTACTGTAATTTTTGTTTCTTCCTCAGTATGGGTTTTGCCCTTTTTACCCTTCGTAGGGTTTGATTCTTCATTGCCCTTATAGGTGCCATAACCTTCTACGTTAAAACTGCAATCTGAATAATTTCCTATATCTCCAGCTCCAGCATTAAACAATGCGGTTCGTAATTCTTCTGCTTCATTTTTTGGTACATACGTGGTTAATTTTTTTATAGTTTCGCTTTGCGGAATTAAAATACGTTTGTTTACTAACTCCAGTTGATTGCAAATCATATCATTTACACCTTGCAGAGCATTGTCAAGCGCCGTGTGGATGCAAAAAATAGCAATGTCGTGTTTAATGGCTTTCATAACCACACGCTCTACATAATTTTTGCCAGTAAGCTTTTTTAAACCTTTAAAAATGATAGGGTGGAAGCTTACTATGAGGTTGCAGTTTTCTTCAATGGCTTCATCAACAACAGCTTCAAGAGTGTCTAGAGTAACCAAAATACCTGTAACTTTTTGAGTTTTATTGCCCACTAACAAACCAACATTATCAAAATCTTCAGCGTAAGCTAATGGAGCAAGTTCTTCTAAATGATTTATGACGTCTTGTACAATCATATTTATTTGTGTTTAAATTCAAAGATAAAATAATTACTTTCACAAGTAACTAAAATATATTTTTAAAGGTCTTGTGTAATCTTCATTGATTTAATAATTATTATATTTCACACTTGATAATTATTAAATAAAATTGATTTCGTTGCTGTGAAGCTTTTAAGAAAAATATTATTACCAATAGTTCCAATTTATTATTTAGTAACCTGGTTGCGAAATAAATTATATGATTTTGATGTTAAAAAATCTGTTTCTTATGATTTTCCTGTAATTTGTGTTGGTAACTTGAGTGCCGGTGGTACTGGAAAAACACCCATGATAGAATACTTAATAAATCTTTTAAAGGATGATTATAAAGTGGCCACTTTAAGTCGAGGTTATAAAAGAAAAACACAAGGTTTTCAGTTGGCTAATAAAAACTCTAATGCTGAATCTATTGGAGATGAACCTTTTCAGTTCTATTCTAAATTTAACAATGAAATTTTAGTGGCCGTGGATGCAGATAGGCGCAACGGTATTCAAAATTTGCTGCAAGAAAATCCGGAAGTTATTCTATTGGATGATGCATTGCAACATAGAAAAGTAAAAGCAGGCTTTAATATTTTATTGACTACTTACGCTAACCCTTATTTTAATGATATGGTTTTGCCAACAGGCAATTTAAGAGAGCCTAGAATTGGAGCTAAACGCGCCAATATTATTGTTGTTACTAAGTGCCCGATAACTTTAAGTACAAGCGAAAAAAGGGACTTTATAATACAAATTAAGCCAGAAAAGCATCAACATGTTTTTTTTAGTTCTATAAGGTATTCTGATAGTTTGTTTTCTGCTAAAGAATCTAAAGCAATTGATAAATTAGAACCGTTTACTTTAGTTACAGGAATAGCTAATTCAACGTTATTGGTTGATTTTTTGAAGGGTAAAAACTTAAATTTTGAACATTTAAATTTTAAAGATCATCATGATTTTACAGAAGAAGATATATCTACTTTAAATAAAAAGGAGTTAATCGTTACTACTGAAAAAGACTTTATGAGGTTGAAACAATACGAATCATTAAAGGGTAAACTTTTTTATTTACCAATTACAGTAAGCATTGATGAAGCGTCGAAAATGAATCAACTTATAAAAGATTTCGTTAAGTACTAGTTTAAGAGGCTTTACTTTTACCAGCTAATGCATTATAAAGTTTTTTCTCAAACTCTTCCTGCTTGAATGGCTTTGGAATAATATCTGTAAAACCAGCCTCTTCAAACTCATGCATTTTATCTTCAATAGTAACCGCAGTAAGTGCGAAAATAGTCAGTTCTTTATCAAACGATCTCACAATCTTAGTAGCTTCAATGCCACTTATTCCTGGCATGTGAATATCCATCAATATAATATTGTAGTTATTGTTTTTTATCATTTCAACAGCGTCTTCACCATTATCAATAATATCGCACTTAAGATCCATTTTAGTTAAAATCTTTTTGGTAATCATTTGATTGATTTTGTTGTCTTCAACTACTAGAATTTTAACTTTAGATAAATCTAAATCACTAGCATTACCATCAAAATAAGCGATTGTTTTTTCCTCAGCTTCTTTTATATTTGTATGTTCTAAAGGTATTTCAAAATAGAATGTAGTACCTTTTTCTAATTCACTTTTCACGTAAATTTTTCCTTTTAAGATATCTATTAATCCTTTTACAATCGATAGTCCTAAACCTGTACCGCCATATTTACGGTTAATTTGAATAGACCCTTGAGAGAAACTTTCAAACATGTGGTCTTGTTTCTCTTGGCTAATTCCAATACCATTATCTTCAATCTCAAAGCGTAAAGTGTATGTTTTACCTTCTTCTTCAATTTTATAAACACGAATCCAAATATCTCCGTCTTTAGTGAATTTAATGGAGTTACCAATTAAATTAATAAGGATTTGCGAAATCTTCAACTGGTCGGCAATAAAGTTTTGTGGTAAATCTTTATCAAATTCAAAGTGAATTTTGACATTATTATCTTGAGCTGAATTATTAAGTGCTAAAACAATATTGTTTATTTTCTTTTTTAAGTTGAAAGACTCTGGTTCAACATCAACTTTATTGGCTTCAATTTTATTTATTTGAAGAATATCATTTATAAATGTTAAAAGGTAATCTCCTGAAAACTTAAGCGATTTTAAATGCTGAACTTGCTCTGGTTTTGGGTTTTCATCTAATAGCATATTACTTAAACCTGTTACCGCATATAGCGGTGTACGTAACTCGTGTGTTACTGTTGATAAGAAGTTAGCTTTAGTTTTCGATGCTAATTCTGCTTTCTCTTTGGCTATAATAAGCTCTCCATTCTTTTTATGAAGCATATTATTAGTTTTCAACCTAATATTATTGTTTTTGTAAAGCGATAAGGTTAAAAGTGATAAAATGGTAATTAGCGCCACACTCAAAATTGATATTAATGTATTCAAGTTTTTATCGTCTTCAGCTTTTTCTAACTTTTGAACTACCTCTTTGTTTTTTTCTATTTCTTCATTTAATCGAAATTGAGTTTCTTGATTTCTTGAAGAATTAATTCGAGTTAAACCTCGCACTGAATCAGAAAGTTTTAGGTGAGCATTCAAATAATCTCTAGATAGCTTATGTTCTTCTAAACTATTGTATAAGTCACTAACAACAGCATATCCTTCATTAAGAATATTTGTAAAACTATTAGTTCTTGCAATTTGTAAACTACTAAGCGCAACCTCTAATGCTTTTTCTTTGTTTCCTAGTTTATTATAAATTCTTGCATGATTAATTAATGCATCACTTTGTATTTTTAAATAATCATATTTTTTTGCAATGGCTAAAGATTGCTCGACAACATCTCTGGCCTTTTTGTAATT
>Ga0316208_1003791_pt1 | contig 10538 bp, 3 predicted proteins | sample 3monopyrite_MG_FD_204944 | JGI IMG/M metagenome (GOLD analysis project Ga0316208, IMG submission 204944) | Microbial mat bacterial communities from mineral coupon in-situ incubated in ocean water Damariscotta River, Maine, United States -... | ecosystem: Environmental > Aquatic > Marine > Coastal...
GAAGGTAAGAAAAATAGCAATGGTGGTTTTGGTAGAAAAAAGAACAAATGGACGAAGAAAAAACCAAAATACAAGCCTAATAAAGGGCATTAATTACAAACTTTTATCTTTACTGATAATTCGCAATCACAATTGGTGGTTATCTTGTATCGCGTTTGTTGTGAATTGCTTACAAACTTTTATCTTTACTGATAATTCGCAATCAAAACAGCAAATTATTGATGCAAAAGCACGTTGTGAATTGCTTACAAACTTTTATCTTTACTGATAATTCGCAATGCTGGGTTTGTTTCTTTAGTAACCTTTTTGTTGTGAATTGCTTACAAACTTTTATCTTTACTGATAATTCGCAATAAATCGCTAACGCACTAGTAACTCAAAAATGTTGTGAATTGCTTACAAACTTTTATCTTTACTGATAATTCGCAATCAAAGCCATCAAAGTATGTCGGGATTCCAGGTTGTGAATTGCTTACAAACTTTTATCTTTACTGATAATTCGCAATCAATAGACAATTCATAATTACCGTCGTAAGGTTGTGAATTGCTTACAAACTTTTATCTTTACTGATAATTCGCAATTTATCGTTTGGAAATTCTTCATCATTGTTCGTTGTGAATTGCTTACAAACTTTTATCTTTACTGATAATTCGCAATGTGTGAAATATCATTCCAACAGTCGCCTGTGTTGTGAATTGCTTACAAACTTTTATCTTTACTGATAATTCGCAATAAAAATTAAAAATTAGTATTATGACACTAAGTTGTGAATTGCTTACAAACTTTTATCTTTACTGATAATTCGCAATCATCAAAATATAGAGAACGGAACAGCCGAGTTGTGAATTGCTTACAAACTTTTATCTTTACTGATAATTCGCAATTTCCAGTATAAACTTTATACTTTGAAAGGCGTTGTGAATTGCTTACAAACTTTTATCTTTACTGATAATTCGCAATCCGGTGCCATGTTCCCACATATTGACCCACGTTGTGAATTGCTTACAAACTTTTATCTTTACTGATAATTCGCAATTGCATTGGCTGTTGGTGTGTATGCATTGTGTTGTGAATTGCTTACAAACTTTTATCTTTACTGATAATTCGCAATAGATGTGAGCAAGTCCAATCGTTAACCCTTGTTGTGAATTGCTTACAAACTTTTATCTTTACTGATAATTCGCAATTTCTGTAAATTGACTATCAACAACACTATGGTTGTGAATTGCTTACAAACTTTTATCTTTACTGATAATTCGCAATAAATGTGAGCAAGTCCAATCGTTAACCCTTGTTGTGAATTGCTTACAAACTTTTATCTTTACTGATAATTCGCAATATGGTTTCTTTAAATTAATGACTGTACCTGGTTGTGAATTGCTTACAAACTTTTATCTTTACTGATAATTCGCAATGTTACATTCACACAACATACCACGACACACGTTGTGAATTGCTTACAAACTTTTATCTTTACTGATAATTCGCAATCTTTAGATAATGGAGCATACAACAAAGGGGTTGTGAATTGCTTACAAACTTTTATCTTTACTGATAATTCGCAATATACGCGCGTTAATGGTGTTGACGACTTTAGTTGTGAATTGCTTACAAACTTTTATCTTTACTGATAATTCGCAATCGGAATCCAAAGCGGAATCCCAAGCGGAATGTTGTGAATTGCTTACAAACTTTTATCTTTACTGATAATTCGCAATAAAAGATAAAAGATAGCAGGGTTAAGGACTGGTTGTGAATTGCTTACAAACTTTTATCTTTACTGATAATTCGCAATAGCTTAGATAGTTTAGCCTTTTCAGTTAGTGTTGTGAATTGCTTACAAACTTTTATCTTTACTGATAATTCGCAATTAAATTTAATACAGTTTGCCATATTTCTTGTTGTGAATTGCTTACAAACTTTTATCTTTACTGATAATTCGCAATTAACCATAGTAGCCAAGTATCAAACAAGCAGTTGTGAATTGCTTACAAACTTTTATCTTTACTGATAATTCGCAATAGGACGTTTAAAAGTCACTTTCACACCTAGTTGTGAATTGCTTACAAACTTTTATCTTTACTGATAATTCGCAATCCAAAACACAAAACCCTTACATCCGTTCTTGTTGTGAATTGCTTACAAACTTTTATCTTTACTGATAATTCGCAATTAATCGCTGCATTCCTTGCTCTTAACTTCTGTTGTGAATTGCTTACAAACTTTTATCTTTACTGATAATTCGCAATTCAAATAGGCAACAAGTCGGGCGGTTATAGTTGTGAATTGCTTACAAACTTTTATCTTTACTGATAATTCGCAATATTTTGGGAAAGAATTTAACATTAAATTTTGTTGTGAATTGCTTACAAACTTTTATCTTTACTGATAATTCGCAATACACTCAACGAGATAAGTCTAGTACAATAGTTGTGAATTGCTTACAAACTTTTATCTTTACTGATAATTCGCAATAAGTCCTAAAAGTTTTGATAGAAAGAGACTGTTGTGAATTGCTTACAAACTTTTATCTTTACTGATAATTCGCAATTAGCGTTGTTCGTTTTACTCGCAGGTACTGGTTGTGAATTGCTTACAAACTTTTATCTTTACTGATAATTCGCAATAGACCAACACTTAACGTGTTGGTCTATTGCTTTTTACAGATTAAAATAGAATAAAAAAAACAAACTATTTTTCAGAACAATTCTAACTGCTGACTTGGTTTTTCTGTTTCTACTTGTCTCATTCCAAAGAACAGTTCCATCATACTGAATTGCTTATCGGTAATGTGTAAAATACCTACTTTTCCATATTCAGGTAAATTTCTTTTTACGCGAAGTATATGAACATTCGCATTTTCTCTGCTTGGACAATGACGCAAATAAATGGAAAACTGAAACATATTAAAACCATCTTTGATTAATTTTTTTCTAAACTGTTGTGCTTCTCGCCTATCTTTCTTCGTTTCCGTTGGCAAATCAAAAAATACTAAAACCCACATACTTCTGTATTGATTTAAACGTGAATGTCTATCTGAATTATTCATAAACAGGATAAATTATCTTTCGACTTAATCCCGCATAACATTCATACAAAGAATTGGTCGTTCTACTCATCGCAACTAAAAGTGGACTTTTTTTTCCATCAATAATCACGTCTAAAGCAGGTATTTGAAGTAATTCCTTTTTTAAATCAATCGTCAGTACGGATAAATCGTCTTCCGTATCCATTAAATGTGAAACAACTACATCTACATAAGGCCGATAAGGTTCCATGATGTCATCGGCTAAACAATAAGCATTGTATTTATTTCTGTGATGAATGCCGAAAGTTGGGAATAGTCCTGAACTAATTAATGCTCTTGCAGTAATTGCCCGTAAGATTGCGTACCCATAATTCAATAAGTTGTTAGGAGGAAAACCAGCCCGATGTCTTGTAAATCCTTCAATATCAAATAGGTTTTTCCAATAATAGGCTGCTGCTTGTGCTTCATGGTTTTTTGCATCGCCAGACTTCACTTCTTTTGACCAATACATCATATTATTCGCAGAAACAACACCCCTTTCTTTTAAGTGCAGAGCTTGGTTCATAATTTTAGACTGAACCGTTTGTTGCCAAAGGTTCTTTTTTAATGGTTCAGAAGCGTTCAATTGCAAACGAAATCGCTCGCTTTGTTCCGAATGTCCTTCTAAAGGCTGAAATAAACCCACAGGCATGTGTCGATCGTCACAGGTGATTAAGGCCACATTATTTGCCATCAAACGTTCTACTAAAGAGGTGGTAATAGTGATGTGTTTACTTTCTAAAACAATTACAGCCACATCTTCTATCGCAATAGTTTTCGTGTAGCTTTCAGTTGGTTCTTTTAATCGTTGTGATAATTTAGGTTGTTCTGGTTCTTCAGGGTAACGCACAAGTATTTGATCATTTTTTAACGACAAGTATGCCGGATTACCGAAGTGTAAAGTTCGTTTTATCATTACAGTGAATATTGGTGTAATGAATTTTTACGGTAAAAATGAGTCAAAAGTTTCTTTAGAACTTTATCAGACATAATAAATGCATTTATTTTTGACTTTTAAATTAAACATCAAAATAAAGAATGTAATAAAATAACATAGCTGTACCAAATAAGAAGTACAGCTATACTATAAAGAATTATATCAGATTTAAGAATATAAACTTACAACTTGACCTAAACGATTAACATTTAATTTCCAACAAATAGATTTTATAATAAGACCATCCAATGTTTTTTCTGATTTATTTAAGCTTCCAAATTCACCTTTTTGTGATTTTGAATCATATTTTTTTATTAGACTTGATACACTATTGAGTATAAAATGACACTCACTACCTGTAGAACTGACCATTTTATAAATTCTTCCAACCTGATCTTTCGTTAAATTAGAAACATCCACCAAATTAGGATTACCAATTTCCTCATCATTAGGTACATAAATTAAGTCGTTTGGTGAAAGAGAGAATAAAAACTGTATTGAAACTTCTTTCCCTCTCATTGTTGTCACTTTTTTAGTAGGGATAGGTAATCTTTCGTTTTTAGGTAAATGAGCAACTTGTTTTTGGTGTTCTATTACTTCATTTAAAGGTATTGTTTCATAAACCCGCTCTCCTTCATCATTTATATAAATAGCAAAAAATAGATTTGTTCCTTTAGCTGCTTCAACATATTTTTTATTTTTAGTACTTTCCTTGTTTTCAGATATTGAAAATTTACTTCCGGCTTCATAAACCCTTAATTTACAAATCGGTTGATGACTTTTACCATTATTGAGAGTTTTGATATTTTTATTCATACGATCAATCCCTTCTGGTGAAAATGCTAAAGTAGCAGGCTCTATTAACTTTCCTTTTTCATCCAATTGATTTTGATAAATATCTTGCTTTAAATGATTTTTAAGAATGAACTGAATTCCAGAATCCGTAATCTTTTCAATAGCTTTTTCGTTAAAAGAGGTATCTAATAATTTCCGTGTTGCAGTAACTTCAATATTTTCATAAATTAATACTTTATTCACTTCTTTATCATCTATTATTATTGGGTTCTCTTTAAAATGATTTTTTACTTTTTTTACATCATTATCAAATAGATTAAAAGCTCCTTTAACTTTGCTTTTAATGCTTTTATCTACAATCATTTTCCAATTTCCGAGTGCAGAATTAAAATTCACATAACCTTTTTCTCTTTTTAAAAGAACCTTGCCAGAAACGGTTTCTTTATGCATTGATTTTCGTATCGACCAATTATCTCCTTTTATTTGCGGTACCAATTGCTTTTTCCATTGCCCTTCTTTCTCTACCCACTGCAAAGTTCTGTTATTGGTTTTATTAATAATACGTGTGTTTTGTTTAAAACTGATAACCGTTTTTTCTAACTGTTTTTTTGAATCATTAGTGAAACCATTCCAAGGCATTTTAAAATGTTTGGTATAATCTCCCTTATCGTTCTTTATCAAAAGAGTATCACGCAAACTATAATTTTCTTTTTCTGAATTTAATGAACCCAAATAATGCGTATGTTTTTTTGTACAGCAAGCAATTACCAAGGCATCTAATGCATGATGACGATGATCTATTCTTTTCTTATTGAACCCTTTAGAAATCTCATCAGGTACTTGTGTTCTAAAGAATTGTTTTCCAACATTTTTGCCATTTTCATCTTTTTGATAATCCCAATAACCAAAGTCTGTGCTTAAATCTTCTCCCTCTTTTGTTATTAACTTATTTAAGCGTTCGAATCTGGGTTGTACCAATTCATTCCATTTCTCATTTAAGCCCCAATCTTGTTTTAATTTAGAAGTAATAGAACCTGTAACAGGAACAACATGTTTAGAAGTTGCTTCTTTTTCATTCTCTTCTCTCACTATATTACTTAACAACCCTTTTATGAAAGTACTTATATATCTACTATCATTCAATTGTCTATTTATAAAACCTTCAGGAATTTCTTCACTCAATAAGTTTTTAAGTTTAGTTCTATTCTTTTTAAAGTAATGATTACAATGATTTTCATATTGTTCAACAGTATATATAACAACATTTTTTCCCATTCCCAAGTCTACTTTCTGTGTACCATGACTTTTTATGAACTCAAAAGCTGTTTGGTTATCTTTTAATTGATTAACAGCACTTTCACAAATAACCTTATTACTCATGGAGTTGTCAAAATAACGTGATTGTGGTATGATATGTTCTATCTGATAATCAGCAGAAAACAATTTACTCAATGGTATTGTTGCTCCAGTATATGGAGAAATATAACCTTGTTCCAGCCATATTTTATATTTTTTTATATCTGATTTAGTAGGAGACTGATTCTTTCGTATTTTAATAATATCATCTTCTGAAAGATTCGTAAATTTCGCCTCAGGGTTTTCATAAATACCTGATTCATATATCTTCAATATTTCTTGTTGACTTGGTGAATATGGTTTTACTTCAGAAACACCATTATCTTGAAGTTCTTGTAAAATTGATTTAATACGTTGATTCGTGTTTTCATTTTCAGTGATTTGAGAAGTCATTTTTTTACGCTTATCTGCCGTGTTTTTTATTTCTCGACCTAATTCGATATGAATTTGATCAAAAAATCGTTCATCACTTTTTCCGTAATATTTCCAAATATCTCTAACAGTACGTAATGTTTCGGTTACCACTTGTTCTACTATAGGATTTCTTAAGCTATGTTGTTTAAATTCAAGTAAATATTGATCAATATCATTGGGAGTTCTCCAAATTTGAATATCACCAGCTTCAGAATGTCTATTATAGATTGCATAACAGGCTTGGTATGTGTTTAAAGCTGTTAATGGGTTAACGTTTATAAATGGAATAAAACTTTTGATCAATTGTAACGGTATGTCGTCATCCGCAACTTGTCGTTTATTAAGTGCCTCCAGTAGCTGTTTTTTAGTTGGATTCTGTGGTAGATTTAAAGCGTTAACTCGCTCCATTATATGCTCAATCCTATCTTTTACCTCTTCTTTAATCTCAGACTCGTCCCAGTATTTCCCTCTACGCATTAACGTTAGCAATTTCTTTATAGCTTTTTCGGAGTATGCGCCAAAATCAGATTTATAAGGAGGAATTTTTAAAAAGTTCTTTTCAAAAGACTCCTGATCCAAATTATTTTTCTTAGCAAAGTTTTTAATTGCTTCTTCAAATTCATGTTTATCTGTTACAGAATATACAATGTGCCATAATTTATATTCAATAGCCGTAGTTAAAAATTCAGTTACATTTAAGTCTTTCACTTTTTTTAGTCGAGTAATAAACTGAGCTTTTGTTTCATTACAAGGATATTCTTTATCTTCTACATAATTCCAACGATAATTATCCTTATTCTTTTTTTCAATTTTTTTCGTTTTTACTAAAAAATCAATTATCTGACTTTGTTTTATTTTTGCCTTTTCATTCAAAAAATCAAACAATTCAACCCAATCATCCTCAGTCTTCAATAATGTTTCTGTGATGTTTTTATCAATTAAATTTCCATCATCATTTTTTATTTGGTAGATTTTTAAATTCTTTAAAAATTGCCACAATCTAAATTCCTGAAATAATGGATGTGATTTTGGTATGACTTTGAGAGGAGCGACAACCCATTCCATTCTTTTTTTATCGGTAACCTTATCCGTAACTTCAATTTTAAACTTTCTACTTTCATATTGACATCCCGAAATAGTAGATTTTTTACTTTTTAAAGGTCGTTGATAAAAAATAATATCATCTTTAAATAAATATTCAAACCCTTTATCTTTTATATTATTTTGGTGCGACTCGTTTCGAAGGTACAACTCCTCAACACATGCTTTATAAAATTTCGCTCCTTCTTTTGTATTAACATCCAATATAGAATGATACTTTATTTGTGTTTTAAGTATTTGTTCAAATTCTTTTTTATAAAATTTACGTTCAATCGTTTTCACGAGCTTACCTCTTATTTTCTGAGAGAAGTTTTCTAAAAGAGTTTCATAAATAAATTCACCAACAGTTTTATCAGAATTTTCAATATCTTGTTCGGTTTTTGTTTTTATCGCTATCCAATCTTTTTCTGAATCAACAGCTTTAAAAGTTCGTTTAGTTTCACCATCTTTTTTTATTGTACTAGTAACTATAAATTCATGCTCTTTATTTAGCCACTTATCTAAACTACTAACTGGCTTTGCGTATTCCCATCCATTAGTAAAAAACAACGTATAAAGTTTATCTCCTGTTTTTTTTAGCGTCTCTCCTGTATCAACAACCTTATCACCTTTTAAAGTAATAAATTCTACTTTTTTATCTTCTTCAACTTCTTGTTCCTCACCTCTTAATTGATAATACCCTCTTTTCTGATTAAAATTAAGAATTACCCAAGCCAATTCTTCTTTGGTAATTTTTTGCTTTAATGCTTTTTTACGTAAATAATAAAGAGTCCAATCATAAGGTATTTTGATTTTTTGTCCTTTTGCCTCAAACTCTTTAACCATTTCATTAAAAGAGTCTATAAAAATAAACTCGTGTTTCCCCTCTTCGTTTTTTCTATAGTTGAGTTTTACCTCTTTGTTATCTTTAAATTGCCCAAAATGTTTTTCAAAATCAATAGAATTGGCAAAGTGTTCTGGCAAAAAGCCCAATACATTTAAAACCCTATGTAACCGTTCTCTTCGTAATAAATTTCGTTGTAACAATCTGCGAACACTTCTATACTCAGTTCTTTTTGCTGTTTGAGATATAGTTACACCAGAATCAAACTTACCTAATATCTCTTGGCTCATTGGGATTATTCTACTTCCTAAACCTTTTATGCTTCCTTCCTTTTTTTCAAAGTCAGTTTCAATCATTGCCCAGCCAATACTGTTCGTCCCTAAATCTAATCCTAAAATTCTCTTATTCATTACTTAATATGTTATTGTGGTTGTGGTGAGTGTTGTCACAAAAATTCTTTATCGCTTAAATTTAATAATAAAAAGAGAACTTAGTCCAAAAAAACAATTACATTTGTAACAGTTTGTAAGCAATTCACAATAAGGATTATTCCGCTGTGAAAACATTCAAAGCGGTGCGCAAGTATCGCTTTTTTCTTTGTAATCAGTTAATTTTAATCTTTGAAGCAAAAATACATTGAAATAAAAGGTGCAAGAATGCACAACCTCAAAAATATTGATGTTAAAATTCCGCATGGGAAATTTACCGTTATCACAGGTCTTTCAGGTTCGGGGAAATCTTCCCTCGCTTTTGATACACTTTATGCTGAAGGTCAAAGAAGATATATCGAAAGTCTTTCTTCTTATGCACGTCAGTTTTTAGGCAAACTCAATAAACCAGAAGCGGACTATATCAAAGGAATAGCTCCTGCAATTGCAATAGAACAAAAAGTAACGACGAACAATCCCAGATCAACAGTCGGCACAAGTACAGAGATTTATGATTACCTAAAAGTACTATTCTCTAGAGTAGGCAAGACCATCTCTCCTATTTCTGGTAAAGAAGTAAAAAAAAACAACGTTTCTGATGTTATTGATTTCTTAAGAAAACAAAAAAAAGGTTCAAAACAAATTATCCTTGCACCACTTGAAGGCTGGGAAAAGTATGGAAATGATAGACAACTGGACATTTTAAAAAAACAAGGCTATGTTCGGCTCTTTTTAAATAGCGAGTTCATTAATATAGAAGATGTCATCAAAGACATCCCTAAGAACATTTCAAAATCTCTGCTTGTAATTGACAGGATTGCGGTGGATTTTTCCACCGATGACAATATTTCTCGTTATGGTGACTCAATTTCACTTGCTTATGCTGAAGGAAACGGAGACTGCATCGTTCATTCCACAGAAACAAAAAAAAATAAGACTTTTTCAAATCGTTTTGAATTGGATGGCATGGAATTTCAAGAGCCCAACGAACATTTATTCACATTCAATAACCCTTACGGTGCTTGTAAAAAATGTGAAGGCTTCGGAATGGTCATTGGTATTGATCCAAATTTAGTCATCCCGAACAAGAATCTCAGTCTTTTCGAAGGTGCTGTTATGCCTTGGAAAGGGGAGAAAATGAGCCGTTATAAAGATAAATTCATCGACAAAGCGACTGACTTTCCTATTCACCGTCCCATTAATGAACTAACTGACGAAGAATTGAATTTGCTCTGGAACGGAGCTAAAGGAATTAAGGGGATTAATGATTTTTTTACGTTTGTAGAAAGTAAATCTTATAAAATACAGTACCGTGTGATGCTATCTCGGTATCGAGGTAAAACCAGCTGCAATGATTGTCATGGAACTCGACTTAGAAAAGATGCTTCTTATGTCAAAATAGGGAAACATTCAATTATGGATATTGTCCTTATGCCCATTGATGAGGCTCTATCATTCTTTAATGGTATAAAAGCAAACAAACATGACACACAAATAACAAAACGAATTCTTCCAGAGATAACAAATCGTTTACAATTCTTACAAAAAGTTGGATTAGGGTATTTAACTTTGAATCGAGCATCGAGCTCTCTTTCTGGTGGAGAATCACAACGGAT
>Ga0316208_1003793_pt1 | contig 10537 bp, 9 predicted proteins | sample 3monopyrite_MG_FD_204944 | JGI IMG/M metagenome (GOLD analysis project Ga0316208, IMG submission 204944) | Microbial mat bacterial communities from mineral coupon in-situ incubated in ocean water Damariscotta River, Maine, United States -... | ecosystem: Environmental > Aquatic > Marine > Coastal...
TTATATATTGTGAGGAATTTTTATCTGCACTATTAGGATTTTCTATCTTATCATTACTTTTCAGATAAGAAATTTTCCAATTATGTAATGAGTTTGGCGATATACCTAGCTCTCTCGCCACTGAAGCGGATGTTTTTCCTGCCTCTAGTACTTGTTTTACAGCATTTTCTTTATACTTTTTGCTGAAGCTTCTGCGTTTTCGCATTTGTGTCTCCCTGTTTTTCATAAGTTAATAATTTATTCTCTTTTTTATAAATTATTTCTCTCTTTTTTTGGGGACTCTCCATCCCATACTGTACCTTATATTGTTGAGCCAAACAAAAAGAGAAAGTTTGTATTGAGTATCAATTTACAACAATTTGAAAATTTTAAAAACCCTTATTCAGAAGATAGTTTTTATCTATTTTATAATAAAAATAGATTATACATTGAACATGTCAAAAAAAATAATACTATAGACACAATTGAGTTCACTAATAAAATTAATGAAGATATTCTTATATCAGATAAACATTACCTAAGTGAATCTTATAAAATATTACTATCAATCTCAAAAAATATTAACAATAATATTAGATTAAATTTAGATGGCTCTATCGATAATCATGAGAAATATGATAAATATAAAATATCAGATGGATGTGAGATAAAAATAGGTAACAGATGTTACCCAAAAATAAAATTTTTCAATAAAAAAAATAATGAAAGTGAGGTATACGTAATTAGTAAGAAAGGTAATAAATTAATTATATTTGAATTAAATTCTGATGAAACTAAAGCAACTAAAGAAATTAAATATATATTCGAAATAAAAAAACAAAAAACAAATGAAAAATAATATAAAAAATATAATAATTTTTTTAGCACTTAGCCTGAATACGCTATTCGGACAAACTTATCAAAATACTTATGAGTATGATAATTCAGTTGCTGAGAGTTTCTTTAATACAATAAAGACAGAGTTGTTTAGGTGGGAAAACTTTCAAAGCAGAGATGAATGTGAATTGAAAATATTTCAGTATATTGGAATATTTTATAACAGACAGAGAAGACATTCTAGCTTAGGTTATTTGTCACCAGATGAGTTTGAAGAAAAGAATTTGTCTTGAGTTTTTGTCTGAGTTTTTGTGTGCAGTTCACTGTTAAGTTTATGATATTAGACAGATTATGAAGTATGAATATAATGAAAAAAAAATAATATTGATAATGCTTGAAATGCTTAATAATGGATATAACTTTTCCACTTTGTTAATTCCTTCAAATATTAAATAATTACTTTAAGCTAAACTTTCATAAGGTATTAGCTTATATTCACATTGCAAAATGCCTGCTATCTATTATTTACAACATTTGTACACGTGGTATAGTTTAGTTAACTTATTAAAAATTATAATGTTAATCGAGCTACATAAAAGATGGCGAAGAAAAAAACTGAAACTAAAGAACCAATTGAGAAGCAACTCTGGAAGGCGGCCGACAAACTCCGTAAGAATATTGATGCGGCTGAGTACAAGCATATTGTACTTGGGCTAATCTTCCTTAAATACATCTCCGATACATTTGAAGAACAGTATAATAAGCTTGTAGCTGGAAAAGGTGAGTACGATGGTGCAGATCCTGAAGATAAAGACGAATACTTAGCTGAGAATATATTCTACGTACCACCTACTGCTCGTTGGTCTTATCTGATGGATAATGCCAAAAATCCTGAAATCGGTAAACTGATTGATGGGGCAATGGATACTATCGAGAAGGATAATGCAAGCCTAAAAGGTGTACTACCTAAAGTCTTTGCTCGTGAAAATTTAGACACAACAAACCTCGGTAGTTTAGTTGATATGATTGGTAATATAGCACTTGGTGATACCAAAGGTAGAACTGCTGATTTGCTTGGTCATGTTTTCGAGTATTTCTTAGGCGAGTTCGCTTTAGCCGAAGGGAAGAAAGGCGGTCAATTCTATACTCCACGTTCAGTAGTTGAACTATTAGTTAATATGTTAGAACCATATGCTGGTCGTGTTCTTGACCCTTGTTGTGGCTCTGGTGGTATGTTTGTGCAATCAGAGAAGTTTATATTAGAGCATCAAGGGAAAATTGATGACATCTCTATATATGGTCAGGAGTCTAACCAGACTACTTGGCGATTAGCAAAGATGAACCTTGCGATTCGTGGAATCAATGCCAGTCAAGTTAGGTGGAATAACGAAGGCTCATTCCTTAAAGATGAACACAAAGACGTAAAAGTAGATTATATAATAGCCAACCCTCCATTCAATGATTCTGATTGGAGTGGTGAACTGCTATCTAATGATGCTCGCTGGAAATATGGCACACCTCCTAGGGGGAATGCCAACTACGGCTGGATTCAACACTTCATGTATCACCTTAACCCAAGCGGTCAAGCTGGATTTGTGCTGTCAAAAGGTGCATTGACTACTAAGACTTCAGGTGAGGATGCGATACGTAAGAATCTTATCGAAGAAGGGCTTGTGGACTGTATAGTAAACCTACCTGCTAAGCTATTCCTAAATACTCAAATACCTGCGAGCTTGTGGTTTATGAGCCGTAATAGGCAAAATGGTAAGTTCCGTAGCCGTACTAATGAGATACTATTTATTGATGCTCGGAATATGGGGCATCTAATCAATCGTCGTACTCGTGAGCTATCAGCTGAGGATATAAACTTAATATCTGGCACTTACCACAACTGGCGTAATCCAGATGGTGACTATGAAGATGTGGCAGGGTTCTGTAATGCGGCGAGTATCGATAAAGTACGAGAACTCGACTATGTACTTACTCCGGGTAGATATGTTGGGCTGGCTGATGAAGAAGATGATTTCAACTTCGCTGAACGTTTTACATCGCTTCAGGCAGAGTTCGCTGAGCAACTGAAAGAAGAGGCTGAGTTGAATATTAGAATCAATATAAATTTAAAGAAGGTCAAACTACAATAAGAATATCTATATTGTCGTCTAACAAGCTACACTACAATAAGAAGATTCATATCGTAGTCAAAACTTAAAGATGACAAATGAATAAATTATGAATATCAAAGATTTTATATCAGGCACTCTTCAAGATGGATACAAGTATAAATACTTCCTTCCCGAACCTATTAATCACAGTTTCATCTGGGATGATGAGGTGATTAATGAGCTACTGGAAAAAGCATCAATGAAACTTGGTGAGCTCAATTCATTCTCTCGATTTATTCCTGATACTGATATGTTCATAGTGATGCACATATTTAAAGAAGCTGTTGTGTCTAGTAGAATTGAAGGTACACAAACAAATATCGAAGAAGCTCTAATCGATGAGAAAGACTTATCACCTGAGAAAAGAGATGACCAAAAAGAAGTTGTAAATTATGTTAAAGCGATGAATTTTGCTATTGATAAGCTTGATACTCTACCTTTATCTAACAGACTGCTCCGTGATGCTCACAAAATATTAATGGATGGTGCAAGAGGCGAAAATAAAAATCCCGGTGAGTTTCGTAAATCACAAAATTGGATTGGTGGTGCGAGCTTAAATGACGCAGTATTCATCCCACCTGCTCATGAAGAAGCATATAAGCTAATGGCTGATTTAGAATCATTCTTGAATAACGATTCTATCAAAATCCCGCATTTAATTAGAATTGCAATTGCTCATTATCAGTTTGAAACTATTCATCCATTCCTTGATGGTAACGGAAGGATTGGCAGGCTGATGATTACTCTTTACTTAGTTTCTAGTGGCATAATGGGAGAACCTTTGCTTTACCTATCAGACTATTTCGAGCGGAATAAATCACTTTATTATGACAACTTAACATTCGTTCGTACTAAAAATGACATGAAGCAATGGCTGAAATTCTTTTTGAATGGCATTAGTGAGACTGCTGATAAGTCTATCTCTACCTTAGAAGAAATAAGAACTCTTAAAGACCAAATCGAGAAAGAAATTATCATACCTATGGGCAAGAGTGCAGAAAGTGCTTTGAAGCTAATGAACGGATTATATAAATCACCTGTGGTGAATATCAATGGTGTGCAAGCTATCACTGGCTTGTCGAACAAAGCATCGGCTACACTTGTGAATAAATTAATAGAAAGAAAAATCCTTGTTGAAACCACTGGACACAAGCGTAACCGCATTTTTGCATTCCAACAATATCTGGAGCTGTTCTGATGGCTGAGTGGAAAGAGTGTAGAGTTTCAGAAGTAATTGATATTATTGGAGGCGGTACTCCAAAGACATCAGTATCTGAATATTGGAACGGAAATATTCCATGGTTATCTGTTGTTGATTTCAACTCTGGTCAAAAGTATGTATATAAAACTGAAAAGACTATTACAGATTTGGGATTAACTAAAAGTAGTACAAAATTACTTAACTCAGGTGATATTATCATATCAGCTCGTGGTACAGTCGGTGCTATGGCTATGCTTGGAACAGAGATGACTTTCAATCAGTCGTGTTATGGAATCAGAAGTATTGAAGGCGTGAGCAGTAGTCATTATTTATTCTATTTATTAAAAGATGCGGTAAACAGATTAAAACAAATTTCACATGGTGGAGTTTTCGATACTATTACGAAAGCTACATTTGAAGAACTCAAAATCAAACTCCCACCCCTAGCCGAACAAAAAGCCATAGCCGAAGTTCTATCCTCGCTAGACGACAAAATAGACCTGCTTCACCGCCAGAACAAGACATTAGAGCAGATGGCAGAGACGCTATTCCGCCAGTGGTTTGTTGAGGAAGCTGATGAGAGTTGGGAGAGTGTGAAACTAGGTGATTTATGTACTAAAATTACAAAAGGAACAACTCCAACTACTCTAAAAAGGGAATTCATAGATTCTGGTATAAACTTTATTAAAGTAAACTGTATTACATCTGATGGTAATTATTTAGATGATAAATTCCAATATATAGATGCTGAGACTAATGATATACTGAAAAGGTCTCAATTAGAAGACGGTGATATTCTATATTCTATTGCTGGTACAATAGGTAGAGTTGCTACAGTAAATAAGAACATTCTGCCCGCTAATGTTAATCAAGCTCTCGCTATTATAAGAATAGACGATAGTAAAACAAGGAAGAACTTTATAAAATACTGTTTAAAAAGCCTAGAAATAACAGATTTATTACATTCTAAGATTGTGCATGCTGTACAACCAAATCTAAGTTTAGGAGAAATATCGAATACTCTACTACCAATTCGGTCTTATGATAAGATGATGGAATTTGATGACATTATAAATTCATCAGAAATAAAAATAGATAACAACCAAACCCAAATTCGCACCCTTGAGGCAATGCGAGATACGCTCCTGCCGAAATTAATGAGTGGCGATGTGAGGGTTGGGGAATTAATTAATAACAGGAGATATTATGAAGGTTTTAGATAATATTAAATTTATAAAGCAAATAGAAAATGGATGTTGTCCAGCCTCTATTAACATAGCATTAGATTATTATGACGAAAGAATATCATTAAATCAAGATGAATGTTTACGACAACTATCATCTATAGGTAGTTCATTTTTCAAAGCTACAGAAAAACTATTCAATTCTGACACAAGATATAACACTACATACAACTTTGAAGAGCTTAATACACAATCTAAAGAAGATTGGGAATCAAAAGTTAAATCTTATATTGATGATAATATACCTGTAATTATTTCTACCCATAGCTTTAAAGAAGACGGCTCTGATAATTACCATATAACAGTAATCTATGGTTATGCTGGTGCAAAACTATATGAGATGTGTCCAACTAATGGTTCTAATTTAATATCATTATCTGATAAGCTAGTGAATTATGGTTATGGTGGAACAGATTTATTAATAATTACTAAGAATGAGGTCTAACATGAACGTAGAGAAATTGCATAAACTAGCTTATGATATTGTTGAGGACGATAATGAGTATGACATTTCTGGTAAATTTACTAGCATGATGTCTCAATTAAATTTAATGGTGACCCAACCGCAACCACAACATCAGAATAACTTTACTACACACTTAAATTCATTATATGAAAGTCTAGGTGAATCTGAAATGAATTCGTTGAGTCCAGCATGGGTTCAAGTATTAATAGAATTAGGAATCGATGACTTATTTGGAGATAAGCTTAAACTGAAATTACAACAAATTTTAAATACAAATACTATTACACCTTCTAATGCAAATGTTGAATTTAAAACTTATCGTGAAAGACATAATGCTTGTATTGGCTCATTCACAAATTTAGTTGATAGCTTAGAAACATTACAAATTGGTAGGGATGAATTATCTGAAGGTCAATGTGAAATAGGAATCTTAATCCCAAGACAATTCATCGATAATAACCTTAATAAGTTTGAGAAAGAAATAGGTGAAATTAATTTCATACTTGAACATTTTTCGGAACTAATAACAGGTGATAAGAAACCATTCGAGTTGAGAAGTTTATCCACTTCAGAACCCTTGGTAACTGTTGCGACATATGTTGGAATTGCGGCTGGAATATCTACCGTTATAGCCACATTAATTTCCGGGTATAAAGGTATATTAGAAATTAGAAATATTAAAAATCAAGCAAAAGAAAAAGGTGTTTCGGATGCAAATGTGAAAGGATTAGAAAAGCATTGCGAGAGTGTCATTAAGAAAGAAATAACTAAACTTAGAAAAGAGTTAGATAAGAAATATACTGTAATTTCTGATGAAGGTAGAAAAAATGAAATTATGAATTCAATAGAGATGTGTTTAAAGAAATTAGTAAACAGAATTGATAATGGATTCAGCTTTGAAGTTAGAATGGAAGAGCCTGAAGTTGAGTATGATGAAGATGAAGAACCTATCAAATCAGAAGACTTCCTCCTTTACAATGAAATTCAAGAAGCTAGTGCAAAAATGGAATTTTTAAATACAGAAGGTAATCCAATATTATTTTTAAATGAAGACAATCCTGATACAAAGACTGATGTGAAATGACTAAACTAAGCGAAAACGACATAGAGCAAATGGTAATCGAAGACCTCCAAGCGGAAGGCTACGAGTATATCTACGGACCAGACGTCGCACCAGATAGTACAAGTAACTCACCAGATAAGCGTGAGAGCTTCGCAGATGTAATTCTTGTAAATAGACTAAAAAATGCTATAGATAAGTTCAACCCTTCTATTCCAGCCAACGCCAAGGAATTTGCTCTATCGCAGGTTCTACGTTTTGGTTCTGGTGAGCTAATGACTGACAATGAGCAATTCCATAAAATGCTCACAGAAGGCATAACAGTTGAGTATATGCAAGGTACGGAATCCAGAGGCGATTTAGTTTGGCTCATGGACTTCGTTAATCCAGCTAATAATGATTTCGTAGAATCTAACCAGTATACCATCATTGAAAATAATATCAACAAGCGTCCAGATCTAATATTGTTCCTCAATGGTTTACCTTTGGTAGTGATAGAACTAAAGAATGCAGGCGATGAGAATGCTACTATAACATCGGCATATAAGCAACTCCAAACATACAAGGCGACAATACCGTTACTTTTCAATTTCAATGCCTTGTGCATAATTTCTGATGGATTAGATGCTAGGTCTGGCACTTTATCAGCTCCACTCTCTCGCTTCTTAGCATGGAAGACATCTGATGGGAAGCAAGAAGCAGGCAGATTAGATATTCAGATTACTACATTAGTAAAAGGTCAGCTAAATAAGAACACACTTGTTGATTTGGTCAGATACTTTACAGTTTATGAGAAGTCTAATCATGTGGATTCATCTACAGGCTTAACTACAATTAATTCAGTTAAGAAAGTTGCGGCATATCATCAATATTATGCGGTGAATAAGGCAGTTGAAAGTAGCATCAAAGCATCTGCTGTCGGTGGGAATATGAAAGGTGGTGTAGTGTGGCATACACAAGGATCAGGTAAGTCCTTATCTATGGTATTCTATGCTGGTAAAATAATTCAAGCTCTGAATAATCCTACCATACTAGTAATTACTGATAGAAATGATTTAGATGAGCAGTTATTTGATACTTTCTCTTCATCGGTAGGACTTTTAAGACAAACACCAGTACAGGCTAATGACAGGAAGCACTTAAAAGATTTATTAAAGGTTGCTTCAGGTGGAGTGGTATTTACAACTATCCAAAAATTCCAGCCAGATGAAGGAAATATATATGAGACATTAACTGAGCGTGTTAATGTTATAGTAATAGCAGATGAAGCTCATAGAACTCAGTATGGATTCTCAGCTAAGACAATTGATGATAAAGATGATAAAGGTAATGTAATCGGCAGTAAGATAGTTTATGGCTTCGCTAAATATATGCGTGATGCTTTACCGAATGCTACTTACTTAGGGTTCACTGGAACACCTATTGAATCAACGGATGTAAACACTCCTGCTGTATTTGGAACTTATGTTGACATATATGATATTGCCCAAGCTGTAGAGGATGGTGCTACAGTAAAGATATTTTATGAGTCGAGATTAGCCAAGGTCAACCTTAGTACTAAAGGAAAGAAGTTAGTAGGTAAATTAGATTCAGAACTTGACCAATCAGAATTATCAGAGACACAGAAATCTAAAGCTAAATGGACTCAGCTTGAAGCATTGGTAGGTAGTGAGAAAAGAGTAAAAAATATAGCATTAGATATAGTTACTCACTTCGAGCAAAGGCAAGAGGTCTCAAAAGGTAAGGGTATGATTGTTTCTATGTCTCGTAGAATCTGTTCTGACCTGTATGATGAGATAATAAAGCTCAAACCAGAATGGCATAGCGATGATTTAGATAAAGGTGTTATTAAAGTAGTAATGACTTCATCCAGCTCTGATGGACCAAAGATGGCTAAACATAATACAAGTAAGGATGAGCGTAAGAAATTAGCAGATAGGATGCGAGATACAAACGATGAATTGGAATTGGTTATAGTTCGTGATATGTGGCTTACTGGGTTTGATGCTCCAAGTATGCACACACTTTATATCGATAAGCCAATGAAGGGTCATAATCTTATGCAGGCTATTGCTAGGGTTAATAGAGTATATAAAGATAAGCCTGGTGGATTGGTGGTTGATTATTTAGGAATAGCATCTGACCTAAAGAAAGCCTTATCATTCTATTCAGATAGTGGTGGTAAAGGAGACCCAACAGTAGTACAAGAACAAGCAGTTGAACTAACTCTTGAGAAATTAGAATTGGTATCACAGATGTTTACTGATAATGCAGGAGATATAGGTTCAACATCTACTTATGCTTATGAGAATTATTTTGGCTCTGATACTAAAACTAAATTGGAAGTGATCCTTGGAGCAGTTGAGTATATCCTTCATATTGATTATAAGAAAAAATTTATTGATGAGGTTACTGCTCTATCTAAAGCATTTGCTATAGCTGTACCACATGAAGAAGCAATGGATGTTAAAGATGAAATTGCATTTTTTCAGGCAGTTAAAGCTCGTCTAATGAAGTTTGACGTTAGTAACACATTCACCTCCACAGACGAGATGGAAACTGCCATTCGTCAAGTTATAGACCAAGCATTGGTATCTGAGCAGGTAGTAGATGTGTTTGATGCGGCTGGTATTAAAAAGCCTGATGTATCGATATTCTCAGAAGAATTTCTTATGGAAATTCAAGGAATGAAGCATGAGAATCTAGCATTAGAAACATTACGTAAGCTATTGAATGATGAAATAAAATCTCGAAGTTTACGAAATCTCATCCAAGGCAAGACCCTGATGGAAATGCTTGAAAATTCAATTAAGAAGTACCAAAATAAAATTCTTACTGCTGCTGAAGTAATCCAAGAATTAATAGATGTAGCTAATGAAATCAAAGAAGCTGATAGTCGTGGAGAAAAAATGGGGCTTTCTGATTATGAGTTAGCATTCTATGATGCTGTAGCAGATAATGACAGTGCGAAAGAGCTAATGGATAAGGAGAAATTAAGAGAATTAGCAGTTGTTCTATTTGAACGTGTACGTAAGAATGCGAGTATAGACTGGACCATCAAAGAAAACGTAAAGGCAAAGCTGAAAGTTATTGTTAAGCGTACTCTGAGACAATTCGGCTATCCACCTGATATGCAAAAACTAGCGACAGAGACTGTATTAAAGCAGGCTGAATTATTAGCTACTCAGATGACCAACTCCTAAAAATATTAGCACCTCAACACAAAATATTCTGAGAGGTGCTAATTTTAAATATTTACAATTTAAGAATATTCTGGACTGCGCCTAATAATTAGGACATAGAGTTAAGACAGAAATTTATTATTAACTTGTTGAATAAATTAAGGGAAAAGTCATGGGAAAAAGAAAAACATATAGCCGAGAGTTTAAACAGAAAGCTATAAGATTAGTGCTGGAAGAAGACCGACCAGCAACACAAGCCAGAGGGCGAGTAATGATTTCAGGATTTGATTAATGCCGTAATTTGATAAAATAGTTTGTAGTTCGGTGTCGCTAATGCCCATTGGGTCTCTCCCCTTTTGAATATTCCATTGCATTTTATCTTGTTGGTTTTTATCGATGAAGCCGA
>Ga0316208_1003794_pt1 | contig 10533 bp, 7 predicted proteins | sample 3monopyrite_MG_FD_204944 | JGI IMG/M metagenome (GOLD analysis project Ga0316208, IMG submission 204944) | Microbial mat bacterial communities from mineral coupon in-situ incubated in ocean water Damariscotta River, Maine, United States -... | ecosystem: Environmental > Aquatic > Marine > Coastal...
GGTGCCCGCGCCGGAGGCGCGGGCACCTCGCTATTCAGGAGGATCGGACGCGGTACCGTACTTCTCAGCGCGGCTGCAGCTCGATCGTGCGCTCGACGATCTCGCCGCTCGCCTTCCACGCGACCGGGCCGACGATCAGCGGCTGGTGGTCGCGCGACAGGACGCAGAGGAGGTAAGGCTGACCGGTCGGGATGTCTGCGACCGAGAACTGACCGCCCTGCGGCACGCGTTCGCACTCGAAGAGCGAGCGCTCGCCTTCGTCGAGCAGCATGTGGTCGAGCTCGAGCAAGCGGCGGCGGCCGTAGTCGTTGTCGGGTGCCAAGTAGAGGTGCGCACCGTCGACTCCCCTTCCGCGCGCATCGGTCACGCGCCCCTGCAAGCTGCCGCCGCGCTCGAGTCGCAGCTCGATGTTGTTCACCAAGTCGTGCGCACCGATGTCGAACGGACCCGCGAAGCACGGCGCGTATCCCGGGACGCGTGCGGCGACGAGGTAGCGGTACGGCGGCAAGCCCGTCTCGTGGAAGTCGGCGCTCGGATCGGGCCACTCGCCGTTCATCGCCGCGGTCTGGTACGGGCGCCGCGTGCGGTGGATCGCGAACAGTTCTTCCAGCGGCAAGTCCAGCTGCGCCTCGTCCCAGATCGCGATCGACTCGACGTCGAAGAGGTCGGCGAGCACCGGCTCGCCCGTCTCCGCATCGACGAGGCGTCCGTGCAGTTCGCCCATGTGCGTGCCGATGTCGCGGTCGTCGGTCTCGCGCTTCAGCATCAGCGAGAGCGGCGCGCAACCGGCTTCCAACTCGCGCAAATCGATGTACGACCAACCGTGCGCGTAACAACGCAAGGTGAAGACGCCGGGGTCGAGACCCTCGTAGCGGAATCGTCCGCCGTGACCGAGCTCGGCATAGCGCCACTGGTTGATGTCTTCGCCCGTGACGATGATCTGCAAGTCTTCCGGCAGCGGCGATCCATCGACGGTGGAGATCGAGCCTTCGACGACCAAGCCGGGAACCAGCTGCATGTGTTCTTGGTGCGCGCCGGGACGATCGATGCCGATCATCACGCGTCGCGTCTGCCATCCCTGGCGTGACGGATCGATCTCGAGGCGCTTCTCGCCCAGACGGTCGCCGGCGAGCGCGACCCGCCCATTCGCGTCGGATGCCGCGCGATCGTCGACGACCCACTCAGTCGTCGTGCTGGAGTGTCGCACGTGCCGCATGACGCGCACCGTCGCGCCTTCGACCGGCACACCGGCCTCGTCGAACAGATAGAGGTCGAGCTGCCAGTCCGCGTGCAGGTCTTCGCTGTTTGCCAGCAAGGTCAGCTCCTGCCGCGGCGGAAGCTCGTCGACTTTCAGCACGAGCTTGTCACGCACCGCCGAGACGTAGTCCGGGTGCGTCGTGCGTAGCTTGTAGGCCTGACCTTCGGGACGCGAGATCGGCAAGACGAGCACGAAGCCACCGTCCGAGCCGGAGAGGTCCGAGTCGTAGAACAGCGGCAGCTTGCCCTCGTACTCGCGGCTCGACGCTTGGACGAGAACACCCGAGATCGGCGATCCGTTCGCGTCGATCACGCGACCGGTCAAGCGACTGTGTTGCAGTCCGTCGGTCTTGGACGGCGTCTGCGCGACTGACGCGACGTGCGCCTCGGCGTCGCTGCGATCGACGACGGTGCGCAGCGGTGCGCTGGTCGTGTCCGCCAGAGGCGTGATCGTGTCGCGATCCGCAAGGCTCACTTCGTCGTCCGACAGCGCACTCGGCGGCGCGAGCGCCGCGTTCGACTCCAGCGGCGGCTCGCCCAACACGACGCGCGCACCGATCGTCAAGCCGACCGCTCCCAACAAGCACGCGCCGTACAAGAACCACTTGGCGCCGCTCACCGCGACCTTGGTCAACGACAAGAGCTGCGCTTCCAAGCCGCCGGGAACCTGCGCGCCGCCCTGCGCCAACAGGCCGGGCAAGCCCGGAATCGCCGCGGCCATCCCCGCGCGTTGCAGATCGCCGCGCAAGCGCTCGAGTCCGCGCTGCACGCGGTCGTGAGCCGTCGGTTCGCTGCAACCCGTCGCGCGCGCGATCGCGGCGTAGGTCAGCTCTTCCTCGTAACGCAACCCGAGCGCGATGCGCAGCTCGTCCGGCAGCTTCGCGAGCAAGCGAGCGAGCACTCCCCGCACCTCCGCAGCCTCGACGAGATCTTCGTGGTCTCCAGCGTGCAGTGAATCGTCTCGTTCGTGCATGGCGTGCTGCTCCTCGCGTCGGCGTCGGTTGCGTTCGCCTCGGAGCTGCCCCAGCGCCTTCTTGGTCGCCGACCAAGCCAGCACGGCCGCGGGTTCGCGCGACTGCGCGAAGCGATCCGGCTGCTCGAGCACCTCGAGGAAGACCTCCTGCGTCAGATCGCGCGCATCGGCTTCCGACCCCAGCACGCGCAGAGCGCAGCGGTAGACGGTCGCGTGGTGCGCGCGGACCAGCGCGTCGAAGTCCTGCTCGGTTTCTCGTGCCTGCATGTCGGTTTCCGGCGTCTCGGGCGGTTCGAAGCGGCGACCCCAAGAATGGGCCGCCGGAGGAAGCGATGCGCCGGTGGGTCCGATCCTAGGAGGATTCCGGGAGTTTCACGCGTGTCCCGGGCATTGTGCAGCGGTTCCGGCCCGCAAAAGGGTGCAGGGACCCCACCTACCCTGCCGAAGAGACGTGTCGAGACCGCCCCCATGCAGAAGCGCCTTCCCCTCCTCGCCGCCGCCTTCGTCGGCATCCTCAGCCTTGTCGTCGCCTTGTCGTGGACCGGCGCGCTGCCGGGCGGCTGGACGCTGCGCGGGCTCGTCTGGGGCGGAGCAGAGCGCGCGAACTGGGAACGCGAGACCCACCGCGCCGAGCGCCTCGCGCAGTTCCGCGCCGATCGCGATCAGCTGCCTGCGGACTCCGTCGTCTTCCTCGGCTCGTCGACGATCGAGCGCTTTCCGCTCGCCGAGATCTTTCCCGACCGTCGCTGCGTCAACCGCGGCATCAGCGGGGACACGACGGCCGACCTGCTCGAGCGACTCGACGACAGCCTTCCGAGCGCGAAGCCCGCGGCCTTCATCATCAACATCGGCGGCAACGACTTGCGCCGCGAAGAACAAGTCGCCGCGGTGGTTCGCGATCGCCTCGTAGCGCTGCTCGACGAGCTGCTCGCGCGCTACCCCGAAGCCCCGATCACCGTCATCGGCTTGGTGCCCGCCGTCGACGCCGACGAAGCGGAACTCTACGAGTTCGAGCTCTACAACATCGCGGCGCGGCGCGCTGCAGTGTCGCGCAAGCTGCCGTTCATCGTCGTGCAGCGCGGACCGCTCGCCGACGCGGAGGGTCGACTCAACGCGGAGTTCGCCGCCGACAACTATCACTTGAACGCGGCGGGATACCGACGACTCGCGGAGTGGATCCTCGAAGACGGAGGTGCAGCGGGGCGCCTCCTCGCGCCATAATCTTCGGTCGAGGATCACAGAGAACACCGCTTGTTCAAGCACATCGGATCGAACTGGACGCTCGTCTTCTTGAGGATGGCCGTCATGATCGTCCTCACGCCGCTCATGCAACATGACGAGCGGGGTGTCGGCGGAGGTGCGTACGGCGTGTATCTCGGCATCGTCTCGCTGATCGGATTCATCGACCTGCTCGCGCTCGGCGTGCCGATGGCGACGGTCAAGCACGTCGCGGAAGGTGTCGCAACCAACGACGTCGAACGCACCAACCGCGCGTTCTCGACGAGCCTCGGCATCACGGCACTGATGGGCGCGATGGCGCTGATCGTCAGCGCCGCGCTGTACTTGCCGTTCACGCACCGCCTCGCCGATTTGATCGTGGATGACGGATCGCTGCTCGGCATCGGTGCCGACGCGCGCGTGACCTTCATGATCATCGCGGTGCACGGATCGCTCGCCTTCGCGATGCGACTGCCGTACGCGCTCTTCGACGCGCACCACGAGTTCACCGCCAAGAATCTGATCGCCGCCGCCGGCCTCGTGCTGCGCGTCGTGCTGGTCATCGGCCTGCTGGCGTGGAAGCCGACGATCGTGATGCTCGGCGTGACAGTCGCGGCTTGCACGCTGTTCGAGTTCATCGCGTGCATGGTGGTGATCCGCCGCAAGTACCCCGAGATCAAGCCATCTCTGGCAGGATTCGACCGATCGGCGGCGCGCGGCATCTTCAACTTCAGCGTCTTCGCGACACTGGTCAGCGTCGGATCGATGCTCGCCTTCCGGATGGATGCGGTCGTGATCGGAGCGACACTCGGCGCCCAAGACGTGACCGCGTACGGCAACGGCTCCGTCTTCTTCGAGCCGCTGATCGGCCTGATGATCGGCATCGGCGCCGTCGTGATGCCCACCGCGACGAAGCTCGCCGCGCAAGGTCGCCGGACCGAGCTGGTCCCGATCATCGAGCGCTGGATACGTATCGGATTCTCGATCCAACTGCTGATCTGCGGCTACCTGATCGCCTTCGGTCCCGAGTTCCTCGGCCGCTGGATCGCGCCGGAATACGAAAGCTGGTCCGGTCCGATCACGCAAGTGCTCGCCGCCTCGTTCATCATCTTCCTGCCCGTGCGCGCCGTCGGCTTGTCCGCGCTGCTCGGCCTCGGACAAGCACGCAAACCCGCGATCGGCTTGGTCGTGATGGGCGTCTGCAACCTGGCAATCTCAGTCGCGCTCGCGAAGCCGCTCGGCGTCTTCGGCGTCGCGCTCGGCACGGCGATCCCGAACGTCGTTTACGCCGTGTGGTTGATGCGCGAGCTCTGCAAGGAGCTCGAGATTCCGCTCGGCCGCACGACACTGGAGTTGTTCGCGCGCATCCCCGTCGGCATTTTGCCGCCCGTGATTGTCGCCCTCCTCCTGAAGCCCTACGTCGACAACAACTCGTGGATCCTGATCCTCGGTGCCGGCGTGCTCTGGTCGCTCGTCTTCGGCCTCACCTGGGGCCTCTACGTCTACCGCGGTGATCCGCACCTCGACCTCTTCGCGTTGGTCGCACGCGTGCGCGCGCGCTTCGCGGGAAGGAACGGATCGTGAGCTGGACCGTCCCCGTGATCGAAACGGCTGCCGCCGGCGCGGCCTGTGCCGTCGGTGCGGAACTCGCATCGCGCGCTTGGTTGAGCAGCCGCGGTCGTTACTACGTCTGGCCCCCGCACTGGCGCGCTGAGATTCAGCTCGACCCAAAAGGCCTGCCGTGGCTCCCGCCGGTCGCGCGCTGGACGATCAACTCGCAAGGCGAACGCGGCGCCGAACCGCCGAAGGACTGGTCCGACACCGCGCGCATCGTCGTCGCGGGCGGCAGCACCACCGAGTGCTACTTCCTCGACCAGGAAGCCACGTGGGCGGAACAGCTCTCGGGCCTGCTCAACGCTCCGGGCGTCCCGCAGCGCTTCGGGGCGGAGCGCGTGCACGTCGGCAACATCGGTCGCTCGGTGATGGACGCCGAGTTCCAGACCACGATCTTCGAGAAGGTCCTGCCGAACTACGACCGGCTCGACCTCGTCGTGCTGTTCATGGGCAACTCGGAAGCAGTGCGCTGGATGCACCTGCGCGAGGCGCAGCAGTATCCGACGCAACAACCGCCCACCTCGCATCTGTTCGGTGCGCACCCCGAAGGTCCGTTCGGCTGGACGCCACAGACGCTCGCGGGACGACGCATCGCGTCGGGCTTGATGCGCAGATACATGAACCGCACGGACATGTTGGAACGCGCCGGCAAACGCCTGGCCGAGCTCCGGGCGCGACGCGCGAACGCTGCGCACTGGATCGAAGAGATGTCCGATCCGCAGCCCTTGCTCGACCACTACGACGAGAGTCTCCGCGGACTCCTCGCGCTGCTCAAGACCAAGGCCCAGCGCGTGCTCTACATCGCGCAACCGTGGCTCGATCGTCCGCTCGACGCCGAGGAACAACTGCGCACCTGGAATTACGGCTTCGGCCGCCCGTACCAAGAGGTGCTCGACACCTACTACCGCTACGACGTCGCCTGTCAGATGCTCAACGCCGTGCGCGTGAAAGGCCTCGAAGTCGCGAACCTGTGCGAGGTCGACGTCTACGACATGAGCGGCGCGGTCCCTCACGACTGGGACCACTACTACGACTCCTTGCACCACACCCCGCTGGGCAACCGCGTGGTCGCGGAGCGCATCGCGGATCGGATCCTCGAGAGCAGCCCGCGCTAAGTAGCGCACGGGCAGCAGCAGCCGCCCGCGTGCTCGAGCGAGGAGAGGCACGCGAAAGCGCGAAATGGTTCTGCGGCGAGTCGAGCCCGGGCGAAGTGATACTCACGGGCAGCTCACGCGAAAGCGCGAAAAGCGCAGGTGGAGTGCAGGGCATGGAGGCTTGCCCGCCGCGCGCCTTCAAGTCCCCATGCCTTCCATCACGCCTGCGCCTTTCGCGCATTCGCGCGAGCTACCCGAATGCTGCTGCTTGCTGCGCCGTCCCATGCAGGGAACGCCCTTTCGCGCTTTCGCGTGATTCCCTGCGTCGGCCGCGCCGAGCCCCTTCAGCCCGCAGCTGCGTCAAGCTCGCCCGAACCTCGATGAGGTCAATCGCGCTTCGGAATCAGCGCCAGCGCGATGTGTCCGAGCAGGCCGAAGAGGACGACGTTGCCGAGCTGGATCAGGTGGACGCCGACGCTGGTGGCGGTCGCGAGGTCTTTCGGGACGCCGAGGGCGCCGAAGCCCAGGACCCAGCCCGCCTCTTGGGTGCCGAAGCCGGCGAAGCCGTTGATCGGCAGGAGGTTCGCGACGACCGCGAGGCCCGAACCGAGCGCCGCTTGTGAGAGGTCGATGGTCTCGGAGAGGCCCAGGCCGCGGACGAGGACGCCGTAGAACATGAAGATGCCGAGCCACTGCGGGGCGCTCACCAGCGCGGCCTGGATCACGCGGCCTTCGCCGCCGGCTTCGCGCAGGGCAGTGGCGACCTTGATCGCGAGCCCGTCCGCGCGCCGGCCGAGTCGTGTGCGATCGAGGCGCGTCAGCTGCGCGAGCTTGGTGTAGATCGCGACCAACCAGTGGCTCTTCCATGCGAGCAAGCCGATGAAGACCGCCAGCACCGACAACGCGGCGCCGAGCGGCGCGAACCACGCGGGCGCATCACCGCGCCCCGTGGCCAGGAACAAGCACGCGACGCCGAGACCCGCGCAGACCGTGCAGAGGTCGAGCAGCCGCGAAGTGATCAAGGACGCGAGCGCCTGCGACCCGGAGACGCCGCAAGCGCGGCGCGCGTAGAGCACGAAGCTCGCTTCACCGGTCTTCGCCGGCAAGACGTACGCCGCGAGGTTGTGCGCTGATCCCACCGCGAGCAGCGATCCGATCCCGGGTCGCGCGGCCGGCGGGAAGAGCAGCTGGAAGCGCCACGCTCGCAACACGTAGACGCCCGCGTGCAGTCCCAAGGCCGTCACCCAGGTCGCGAAGTCGACTTGGCGCCACGAGCCGAAGAGCTCGCGCCAAGACAAGCCGCTCCAGCGACCGAAGCCCCACAAGAGGAGCGCGGCGAGAGCGAGCGAGATGGCGAGTCGGAGGAGGATCTTCAAAGCTGCGAGGGGAGCGCGAGCTTACCTCGCGCTCCCCTCGCAGTCTGTGCGGAATGATCCGCCTTGTCGCTCGGGCTAGTTGAACTTGATGTAGGTGCCGCCGCTGTCTTCGGCGAGCCACTCCAGGATCGAGAGCGATCCGCCCACGGCGATGCAGTGGATCACGACGTTCCGGTTCTCGTTCCAGTTGCGCACGTGCTCGCGGATGATGCCCGGGTCGGTGTGCGTGCCGGCCGACGGTTCGCCGTCCGAGAGCAGGTAGATCGTGTCGACCTCGGGGTCGTTGAACGCCTCGCGCATCGAGTCGTAGATGTTCGTGCCGCCGCCCGCGCCGAGGCGCGCGACCCATTCCTTCGCTTCGTTGCGATTCTCGGGAGTCGAGCCGGCGATGCCGTCTTCGAGCCAGCGATCCACGCCGCTGTTGAAGGCGATCACGTTGAACAGCGCCTTGGTCGCGAGTCCGTCGATGCAGCGCTGCAGCTCGCGCTGCGCGACCGTCATGCGCGTCTCGCCCTTCTCGTCGACGTACCTGGCGCGCAGCATCTCGGTCATCGAGCCCGAGACGTCGATCACGAAGGCAACGCGTTCCGAGATGATGCGGATGCCGAAGAACTCGACCGAGGTGACCTGCTTGAGGCGTCGGTCTTCCTCTTCCTTGCGGCGCTTGCGCAGCTCGGACGGCGAGATCAGCTCGGCCGTCTTGCCTTCGCCTTCCCACCAGCCGCGCCACGAACCCTTCGAGGTGCGGAACGGTTGTCCGGTGAGCTCGAAGAGCACGTCGGCGAACTCGTGCAGCATGCGGCCTTCTTCCGACTGCATCTGCTCGATCATCCAACCGACGCTCTCCGTGGTCCGCATCGACGCCAGTGCGTTCAGCGCGGTCAAGCGCGTCGACCACTGCGCGTGGCCGAGCGCTTCGTGCAGGAGTTCGGTGTGCTTGCCGGACGCGCCGAAGTGCTGCAGCGCCGCGTTGCGCAGGTAGACGTCGTCGCCCTTCGCGTACTCGACCAGGCGCGCATCCCACTCCGCGTCGGCTCCGTAGAGCTTCGACAGCGCCGCGACGAACGCGCGCGTCACTTCTTCGTTCTTCGGCTTCTTGAGCGCCTTCTCGAGCCCGGGGATCGCTGACTCGTCCTTGCGCTGCCCGATCAAGTCAGCCGCGATCGCCTGGATCTCGGTGTCCTTGTCGCCGAGCAGCTTCTGCAGCGCCTTCGAGACCTTCGGGTCGTCGATGTTCCGCGCGGCGCGCATGTAGAAGATCTTCTCCATGCCGCGGCCCTTGCCAACCTTCTTGGCAATCTTCTTGTTGACCGCTTCGTCGTTCAGCTCGGCGAGCAAGTCGGCGAGCGCGAAGCGCACCGACGTCGGCGTCGCCGCCTTCTCGCCGATGTCGAAGAAGTCGGCCGCCGCCTTGGCGCCTTCCATGCGCGCGATGATCTGCGCGGCGAGGATGCGGTTCTCGGCAGCGTCGATGTTCGAGGTGAAGACTTCTTCGACGTAGTTGTCGAGCTGCTTGTCATTGCGCCGCTCCATCTCGAGGAGCGCCAAGCGCCGAATCAGCGCCCAGTCGTCTTTCGCCGCTTCGTGCACTTCCACGTCGTTGAGCGACGGCGCGAGCGCTTCGAACGCCATCGCGCGCACGCTGGCGAGGCGGTACTGGATCAGTTCCTTCTCCTCGTCGTCGTCGCCCTTCTTCTTCTTTTTCTTCTTGTCCTTGTCCTTCTTGTCCTTCGACTCGATCACGTAGAGCTTGCGGTACCACTCCTTGTCCGCTTCGTTCGAGAGCTTGATGTGCAGCTCCATCGCGCGCTCGCGGATGTCGTCTTGCGCCGTGGACTCGACGATCGACGCCAAGAAGGTCTTGCCGAGCGTCGGGCAGTCACCGAGCAAGTCGATCGACGACTCGCGCAGCTCGCGTTCCTTCGTGTCCGTCGCGACATCCATCAGCTTCTGCAGCGCGGTCTGCTGCGCATCGTCGACGCCGTCGAGCGTCGCCAACGCGCGCAACACTTCGCGGCGCATGTAGATGCTGGCCATCGAGTCGTAGGCCGAGAGCAACGCATCCGCCGCGGCCTTCGAGCGCAGCGCCGCGAGTTCCTTGAACAACACCGGATCGGCTTCGTCGCGCTTCGACTGGATCTCGGTCAGCAGGCTCGCGGCGTCGCGGTCTTGAGCGACCGAAGCAGCGCCCGCCAGCGTAAAGGGCAACAACAGGAGGACCGCGGCGGCCCCCGTCCAGATCATTCGCAGCATGCTTCTCACTCGCTTGGGATGGGCCTTCTCGCCCTCGAACAGGCATCTCTAGGACGTCTCGGCCCACCGATGACACTCCGTTCGATAGGGGGTGTCAACTTGGTCCGCTCGATCGCCGATATCCGACCTCCCGACGTGCGACTTCCGCATGCGCAGCGGGCCTCTTCGCCTACGCGGCGAGCGGGCCGGGAGTGAAGCCCATGATCCGCCTCGAACACAACTTGAACTCCAGCCAGGCGCGCGAGCTCCTGCGCAAGTTCCGCGACCTCAACCTCGGCCCTTGCGGCATCGAGGTCGCGCCCCACGAACGCGTCGAAGTGCGCGGTTGCCTCTCCCTCGACCACCCGGTCGAACGCGGCGTGCGCTACCGCCTGGTCGCCGTCGACGGCAGCGATCAATCCCTGCGCATCTCCTGGGAAGGCGAGTGCTTGCTCCTGACCCTGCGCAACGGACTCGACCTCGAAGCCCCGATCTGCTTCGAGCTCCGAGCCGACGTCGGATGCGACCGCTTCGGCCGCGTCGCTTCGACCCGCCTCAACGCGCGGCTCGATCCGGTCGCACCGCTCGAGCGCGAGCTCGAGCACTTCCTGCGTCGCATCGTGCGCGCGGTTTACGCGGCTTAGTCGCCCGTGGACCGGATGCCAGCCCGGAGTATTCATGAAGACGTGCTCCAGACACAGCAGATCGGCTCCTGTCGGTGCTTTGAGGGTTCCGGCGATGATGGCGACCCTGAACGGGTCGTCGAAGT
>Ga0316208_1003795_pt1 | contig 10531 bp, 8 predicted proteins | sample 3monopyrite_MG_FD_204944 | JGI IMG/M metagenome (GOLD analysis project Ga0316208, IMG submission 204944) | Microbial mat bacterial communities from mineral coupon in-situ incubated in ocean water Damariscotta River, Maine, United States -... | ecosystem: Environmental > Aquatic > Marine > Coastal...
GGCGAGACGTTCCGCAAGACGCTCGATGGCGAGGATCTTCATCGCGGGAACAATTCCCTCGAGTTTGCACCGATGGATGACCCGGCTCCTGAGTCGACCATGGCGAAGCTCGCGTCGTCGCTGGCGGCTGTGTTTTCTGTCACAGAAGGCATCAACGACCTGACCGCGAAGAAAGCCCAGTGGGCGTTTGCCAAGTGGGAAACCCCGCAGGAAGCGATCTACGAACCGGTCGCTAAGGCTCGCTTGAGTGATCGGGATGTGCCGTCGTGGTGGATGTCTGAGTTCAATATGGCGCCGACCTCCGAGCACCCTGTTCTGCTCGAACTATCTGGGATGACCAAGGGACAGGTCTATATCAACGGGAAAAACCTAGGCCGGTATTTCGTCGCCACCGCGGACGGCGTGGCCGTGGAACCGGGGGGGGCGATGCTCATCCCCACGCCTTGGCTGGTGGATGGGCTCAACACCGTGACGCTCTTTGACGAGCACGGCGGCAACCCGTCGAAGGTCAGGATCGTTCTCGACGGTGATCGGCGACCGATCCGAAAGGCCAAAGCGGCCGCAGAAGATTGATGGCCTGTCGCGGATGAAACTTTCTTTGCTTTTTCAACGAGAATTCGGGCATTTTCTGTTTCTCTGAAGCGAGCGGCCGTGCTACTGACCTGTCCTCAGGTCAGTGCTTTTTGGTGCTTTGTCAACGCAACAGGAAACACTGACCCCAAATGGGGTCAGTGGCACGGTGACAAACACAACATGCACGCTACAGGGTGATTGAACATGTTCTAGGCAAGCCGGGGGGGCGCTCAGGGTGAGTCTATGCTCGCGTTCTCTGAATCGCCTTTACTTTGACCGCTGGCAGAGAGTTCCTTGGCCAGTTCATCGAGACCCTCGACCATTGTGGAACGCTCGGCTTTGAGTTGATCGATCCTAGCGGGGGCACGCTGGAGCCGGACTTCGTTGGTCTTTGCGATCAACGCGAGTTGCTCGTCGATTTCGACGAGCCGGAGTAGCATCGCGCGGTACCCGGCGAGGGCTTCTTCTAATCTGTCGTAGAGGCCGTTGTTTTGGAGCCCTGCCATCGCCCGGCGGTTCATGACATTCATGTCGCCCCGGCGGAGATCGATCGGGGATATCCACGACGCGGGCTGCCCGGCGAAGGAAAAATATTGCCACGCCGAGATGTTCTCTAACTTGCTCGCGACCTTGGACGGGGCCGTGTGGTCGTATCCCTCGGCCCGGAGCCATTCGAGCGGTGCGAGGGAAGCGCCGACGCGCACATCCGCTCGGCTCTGTGTTTTGAGCAACCCGAGCCTGCGCTGGTATTGCATGTACGCGGCGCCGAGCCTGTCGGGCGTCAGTTTGACCCCGGTCTCGAGATCCTCGTACTTACCGAGCGGGACATCGAGCACGAGCCGTTCGATCTCGGCGATGCCCCCGGGTGCTTCGTCGATGGGCGGCGTGCGTTCGATCTCCATCAGCAGTGTTTCTCCGGGCAGCCTGCTCAGGATAAGTGCGCCCATCTGGTTGGTGTTGCCGACTTCTTGGCCGTCGATGGAGCGCACGACATCGCCCGCGCGGAGGACCTTGGATGCGGGGAAGTTTTCGAGCACGCTGCCCAGCGGGACGCCGCCGAACCCGTTGGGGGCTGCGAACCGAACGCCGAGGCCCGCGCGCGGGATTGCGGCGAACCGTTCGAGCCCTGCACGGTTGAGCCGGAGACGCTGCTCGGCCGAGAGACCGGATCGGGCGGCCCGCTGCCCGATTTCTTCGAGCGTGAGCGTTGGTTCGGATATGAGTTTTTTTTCGGCGCTTTCTCGAGCCGCGAACGATTCATCATCGAGCAGCGCGATCGTGCGATCGAGCCACGCCGGGTCCGCGTCCAATGCAGCACTTGCCGCGTTCGTGGCGTTCGCCGTCAATGCGAGCACACCCGCGATGCCAGCGAGTCGGCAGAGACAACGGGCCTGTGAATGGCTTGGAAGGTGCGGCAGCGGCATTGCTAAGAGTATCCTCGGAAAAGCGGGCCCCGTCAACCTTGTTCTGAGCGGTTCGTTGCCATCGCCTGGGCGATGATCGTCCCGAGCCCATCGGCGTGCTGGGTCAACCATTGCACAATCCGCGATGCGAACATCACCGTGTCGGTGTCAAACGCCCCGCTCGCGGCCCCGCCGAGCGTTTCGATCGCGAGCGAGCCCGCGGCGACCCAGGGGATTGTCATGGCAGCATGTTCGTTGCCGACGATGCCGAACCTTCGGGCCGAATATCCGCTCCAAAACGCCTCGATTAGCAGAATCTCGGGCCAGGCGGCTCTGGCGGACATCGGCGCCGCCCGGCGATCGAGTGCGAAGTGGACCGATGCCAGGGCCGCGTGTTCGATCGGATGGCCGAGTTTGCAGGCATCGAAATCGAGCACCGCGCAGATCGACTCGCCGTGCCAGCGGGTATTTCCGGGGTGGAAATCGCCGTGGACGAGTTGCGGCTGCGATTCCGGGAGCCCGGCCTCGGCTGCGCGGTCGGCGGCTTCTTTGATGGTCTGAGATAAAAACTCGATGGTCTCTTCGAGCGCTCGATCATGGAGTTCAGCGATCGCGGCTCGGTGCTTGCCCGGACCATCGCCCGCGAGCAAGCCCGATGCCGGGCGATACGAAACCGCCTGGGCATGATCGAACGCCGCGAGACTTTGGTGCATCGTTGCCAGCATTCCGCCGGCTGCCCGAGCCGACGCGATCGTCCCGGGCCACGCATCGGCTTCCACGAATTGCGAGAGTTCGTAGATCGATTTTCGCCCAAGCAGAGCCGTGCCACCGTCGGCCGTTTTCATCGGTTCCACGACCGGCACCCCGGCCTCCCCGAGAAAACCGATCACCCGGTGTCGACCCAGAGTCTCGGCAACGCTCGCGTCTGATCGGCGTCGCTGCTTGAGAAACAGCCTGACTCTATCGGAGGAAGTTTCGCCGGCCTCGACGATGAACTTGGACGCGGGGCCCGCGCCCGCGCTGAGCCGTTTGATCGACGCGGGCCGATCGATCCCAAACTCTGCGAGCACCCTGCGCAGCGTCCGTGCCTCGGCCCGGTTGCCGTGTGCGTGTTTCGTCTTTGGGTTGCTGTCGTCCGGCACGGCCTGTCCCCGCGGATCCATCGCGGATCAGACCAGGTTGAGCACCTGTTCTTTGATCCGATCGATCGCGCCCTTGATCTCGACGATCCGCTGGGCGATCTCGGCGCTGGGCGATTTGCTCGCCATGGTATTGGCTTCTCGAAGCATCTCTTGAGTCAGAAATTCGAGCGTCCGCCCGACCGGCGAGCCATCGTTACCGTTGATCCTTGAAGCGAATTGCTTGAGGTGCCCGCGCAGCCGGGTGATCTCCTCGGCGATATCGGTTTTTTCTGCGATTACCGCGATCTCACGGATGAGTTCGACTTGATCGACAGTGATTTCCGCATCGGCCAGCAACGTATCGATCCGTGACCGCAAACGTTTTTCATACTCGGCAACGATCGTCGGGGCCTGCTCAACAACCACCTCAAGATTCTCAGAAACCGACGCGTGCTGGGCCATCAGATCTTGCGCGAGATCCTCGCCCTCCCGCGTCCGCATGTCGATAAGCTGCTCGCACGCCCGATCGATCAGCGGGATGAGCGCGGCCCGAGCGTTTGCGAGCCGATCATGATCCTCGGCCGGTGGGCAGAGCACACCCGGCAGATTAACCAGCGATGCGATATCAAACCCGGCGCCGTCGGCGACGGCTTTGGTCGAAAGGATCTGCTCGACATAGCGGTCGAGCGCCTGTTTGTTTATATCTAACGCGGCGCCCTCCGTGGTATCGCTCACAGAAATCGAGAGCGTGACCGAGCCGCGATCGAGCCGACGCCGCAGCGCGACATCCATCTCGGCTTCGAGCGATTGCAACGAATCGGGCAGCCGCATGATCGCCTTGAAATATTTGTTGTTGACAGATTTGATCTCGACGCTGTACTCGATGCCATTGTCCCGGCACGATGCTTCGCCGAACCCGGTCATGCTTCGAATCACGCGTGAGGCTCCTGTGGTCGGCCCTGGGCCTGTCAATCGACCAAATAATTTAGGGTGCGCCGTTTCCTGAATCCGGATCGGGCGTTTCGTCTCCGCCAGATTCGGCGGGTTCGCTTGGCTCAGTCGGAGCGGGCACGTCCGTTGCCGGGGTGTCATCGGCTGATGCGTCATCCTCGGCCGGGGCCTCGTCGGTCGAATCGCCCGAAGCAGGTGCTTCTGTTTGCTCGCCAAGCGGCGCGATGGTGGACCCGGAACCCGATGACTCGGGCGGCCTGGCAGCGAAGTTCAGCACCACCGCAAGCACTAGGAACAAGATGAAGATCGTGATCGTGACGAGCGTGAGCACATCACCGGTTTTGGTGCCAAACGCGGTCTGGCCGGCACCACCGCCCGCGCCGAACGCACCGCTCAGCCCGCCGCCTTGTGGGCGTTGGATGAGGATGAGCAGGATCATCGCGATGCATACCGCCAAGAACAGCACGACCAAGCCGGTCACGGCAAACTGATTGAGTTGGGCAAGCGTCAGAATCATGAAACCTCACTATCACAATCGAGGGTGATACTAGGCCCCTCCGCCCGCCGGCCAACCATTCTCGGGTTCTCGATTGCTCAGCTCTTCGCGGCGGCTTGCAGGATTCCCAGGAAGTCATCGGGGTTGAGCGATGCGCCGCCGATCAGCCCGCCATCGACATCGGGCTGTGAGAACAATTCCGATGCATTGGAGGGCTTGCACGACCCGCCGTACTGGATCCGCATCGCCTCGGCGGTTTCCTGTTCATACAGGTTCCCGAGGACTCCGCGGATCGCGGCGTGGGCCGACTGAGCGTCGTCTGGCATCGCGGTCATCCCGGTGCCGATCGCCCAGACCGGCTCGTAAGCGATCACGACTGACCGCATCTGTGCAGCGGAAACACCGTCGAGCCCCGCGAGAAGCTGCCGTTTATTAACCGCATCGGTCTTGCCCGATTCCCGCTGTTCGAGGGTTTCCCCGACACACAGCACCGCCGTCAGCCCCGCGTCGAGTGCCGCGTGCGTCTTTTGATTGATCAGATCATCGGTTTCACCGATCACATGCCGGCGTTCACTGTGCCCCAGCAGCACGGCCCCGCACCCACAATCCTTGAGCATCGCCGTCGAGACTTCGCCCGTGTACGCCCCGCTCTCCTGAAAGTAGACGTCTTGTGCAGCGAGCACCACACCGCTGCCCTCGATGGCCCCAGCCACGCGAGCCAGATACGGAAATGGCGGGCAGATGAAGGTTTCCACACCCTCGATCGCGGGGAATCCGGCGGCGATGTTCCGGGCGAGCGCCTCGCCCGAACTGCTATCGGTGTTCATCTTCCAGTTGCCGCCGACGATGGGGATCCGTGTTTGTGCCATATGGGCTCGCCTTCCTAACCGTGGTGTTCATGCAGTCGACGTGAATGACGGATGCCGCAAGGTCCGAGAACCAAACCCGGTTCACGCCCTCGAATTGCACAGAACAGCATAATACCGGCCGTTTATGACCGAATTCGGTTCATGGGGGTACTTTGCTCAATCCCCCCCCGATATATTGAAACTGACGCGACCGCCAATTCTGGATCGTGTCAATCCGGATCTTCTAAAACTGGGTCCGGCTCGTTCAATCGTTCGAACTCTCGTGGGGAGAATCTCGTGCAATCCAAGCTTTCAAAGTGCTCTTTTATCATGGTATCCGTGCTCCTTGCAAGCGCAGGGGAATGCGCAGCCGGGGGCCCCCAGCCCTTCCAAGAACTCGGAATCGCCCGCGGCATCAACTACCCGGTCGATATCGGGAATCTCCAGTTCGGCTCTGGGCTCGGTCTGTTTGATATCGACGGCGACGGCGACCCCGACGCGCTCGTCATCGGCGCCGCCGATGGACGTGTCGGGCTCTATGAAAACGATGGGGCCGGGTTCTTCACCGATCGGACCTACGACGGGCCCACCCCGCGTATGGCTAAGCACACCGATTACTCTGGTGTCTCTGCGGCAGACTATGACGGCGATGGTGATCTCGATATCTATCTCAGCCGGTTCGGTGCACCAAACACGCTCTTCCGCAACGACGGCAACTGGATCTTCACCGATGTGACAGCCGCGTCTGGCTTGGGTGACGTGGGCCACGCATTCTCGACCGTGTGGGCCGACTGCAACGCCGACGGCTGGCTCGATGTCTACGTCTGCAACCGCACGTTCACCAACGCCGACCCGACCGAGAACGGGTTCTACGAAAACAACGGCGACGGCACGTTCACCGAAAAAGCGATCGACGTCGGCATCCAACGCGCGGGCGATCCCACGCTTGTCGCGACATTCTTTGATTTCGACTTTGACAGCGATCCGGATCTCTATCTCGGCACCGACAAAGGGGCGTTGACGCCCTTCACAAACCACCTATTCGAGAACTTGGACGGCTCGTTCATAAACATCACCGCCATGACCGGCACCGAGGCGAATGTGGACTGCATGGGCATCGGGCTCGGCGACGTCGACCGCAACGGCCGATTCGATATGTTCCTCACAAATACACCCCAGGGCCACGTCCTGCTCACCGGCAACCCCGACGGCACCTTCACCGATCAATCGGTCGCGTCGGGCGCACAAGAATTCGAAATCGGTTGGGGCAACGCCTTCTTCGATTTCGACAACGATTCGTGGGACGATCTCTACATCGTCCAGACCGGGGCAAACAACGCGTTTTACCGGAACCCAGGCTCGTTCCCGCTTGATAACATCGGTGCCGCGATGAACGTCGCAACCGCCGGCAGCAGCTACTGCATGGCGACCGGCGATGTCGACAACGACGGCGATATCGACCTGCTCGTCTCTAAACAATCAGACCGCATCCAACTCTACATCAACAACGAAGGCTCGACCCGCAACTGGGCCAAATTCAACGTCGTTGGCCAAGACGCTAACACCTTCGGCATCGGCGCACAGGTCCGTGTTCTCACCGATCTCGCCCTGCCGCCGCAGATGCGCGAAGTCCGCGCCGGGCACAACTACAAAGCGATGGACCCGACGACCGTCCACTTCGGGCTCGATGACGCAGCCTCCATGAACGAGATCACCATCGTCTGGCCCAACACCGCAGACACCCGCGTGCTCACCGGCTACCCCGCCAACCGAACATGGACGGCCTACCCGCCCGAAAGCATCGGAGATGCCGACCTCGACGGAGACGTGGACGGCATCGATTTCGATGCAATATTCGATCGTCATGTCAACCTCAACGGACGCACGCCCGAGCCCATCGAGCCCGGCATCGAGATGCTCGACGCCGATGCCGACGGCGATTTCGACGCCGATGATATCCTGCTCATCGGCACCCCTTGCCCGTCCGATGTCGCCGCCCCGATCGGCGTGCTCGATCTGGCCGACATCAACACCTTCATCGCCGCGTTCCTCGGACAAGACCCGCTGGCAGATCTCACCGGTGAAGGCATCTTTGACCTGGCCGACCTCGGCCTGTTCATCGCAGGCTTCAACGACGGCTGCCCCTGAATCAGGTCTTGGCGGAAAGAGTTGAAACTCGACAAGTTTCTGCTGAGTCAGTACGATCTGTAAACACGGTTTTACGGCCCCAGCCTGGTCTCCAATACCGCCGATACGGCCGAGACCGCTAAAAAAAACTCCCCCGGAAAATCCGGGGGAGCCATCGACTCGTTCTAAATTGATCATGCCAGAGAATCTACTCAGCCCACCGGGCCCGCCGCGCGGACCTCATCGGACATCGTAAACTTCTGCTCATTCTCGCGGAACTTCTTGGCAAGCGTGTGGGCCTGCTTCTCATACGCGGCCTTGTCGTTCCAGGTATCCGCCGGATGCAGCACCCCGGCCGGAACACCCCGGACATGCCGCGGCACCGCGAGCCCGAAGATCGGATCGGTGTCGTAGTCCTCGCTAGCGAGCGTCCCGTCGAGGATCCCCGTCACCATCGCTCGGGTGTCCTTGAGGCTCATCCGGTGCCCGTCGCCGTACGCGCCGCCCGTCCAGCCCGTGTTGAGCAGCCAAACGTTCGCCTTGAATTTATTGATCCGCTCGGAGAGCATCTGGGCATATTCGCTGGGCCGGCGTGGCATGAAAGGCCCACCAAAGCACGGGCTGAAGTTGGGCTCGGGCTCGGTCACGCCCGCCTCGGTCCCCGCAAGTTTCGACGTGTACCCGTTGATGAAGTAATACATCGCTTGCTCGGGCGTCAGTTTAGAAACAGGCGGCAGCACACCAAACGCATCGGCCGTCAAAAAGATCACGTTTTTAGGATGCCCACAAACAGAAGGGATCGTCGCATGGGGGATGAAATCCACCGGGTACGTCACCCGTGTATTCTCGGTGATCGAACTATCATCAAAGTCCGGCACACGAGTCTTGGGGTCAACAATTGTGTTCTCGAGCACCGATCCAAACCGGATCGCGTCCCAGATCTGCGGCTCGCCTTCCTGAGTCAGCTGGATGCACTTCGCGTAGCACCCGCCCTCAAAGTTGAAGATCCCGCTGGGCCCCCAGCCGTGCTCGTCGTCGCCGATTAGCGAACGATCGGGGTCGGCCGAGAGCGTTGTCTTGCCCGTGCCCGAGAGCCCGAAGAACAACGCGACGTTGGTCGGGTCTTCCGAGTCCACGTTGGCCGAGCAGTGCATCGGGAACACGCCCTGGTCGGGCATGTCGTAGTTCATCGCGTAGAAGATGCTCTTCTTCATCTCGCCCGCGTATTCGGTTCCAAGAATCACGACGGTCTTCCGCTCTAGGCTCTGGACGATCAGGATTTCGCTCGTCACCCCAAACTTCGCCTGCTCCTCGGCCGTCAACTTGTGCCGGCCCGCGTTGATGACCGTCCAATCGTGACTCCAGGGCTGGCCGCTAGGGTCGCTCGCGCTGCCCGGCTCGATGAACAACGTCTGCGCGAACAGCGAGTGCCACGCCTGCTCGGTGATCACCTGCACGCCGAGCCTGTGCTCGGGTGCTGCGCCGGCCCAGCCCTCAAACACATAGCGGTCCTTGACACCCGAAAGGTGCTCGACCGCGATCGCATACGCCTCGTCGAACATCTCGGGCGTCGTCGGGCGGTTCGCCTTGCCCCAACAGATCGAATCGTGGATCCCCGGGGTATCTTCGAGATATTTATCGTTCGGGCTCCGCCCTGTCCGGTCGCCTGTCATGACGACAAGCGCACCGTTATCAGCGAGCGTTCCCTCGCCGTTCGCAAGCGCCAATTCGACGAGCGCAGCGGTTGAAAGGTTCGTGTGCGTGCCCTCGCCGGTCAGATCAAGTTGTGTGGTGCCGATCGTCGTCATGTCCGAATCTCCTCAAATTACGGCCCTCTACAGGGAAGAATAGGCACGACCTTTTCTGTGCCCCACAGATTCACCCCCCGCACACCAACGCATTTTTGCCTTTTCAGCATCGGCCCCGTCTGGTCCAACATCACCGGACCTTGTGACAATTCCCAATAGCGATTGCCTCGGCCCCGCTGCCCCGCTACCGTCATACCTGACGGCGGTCGTAGCTCAGGGGTAGAGCACCTGGTTGTGGTCCAGGAGGTCGCGGGTTCGAAACCCGTCGGTCGCCCTTTCAAACAAAAAACTCCGAGATCTCTTCTCGGACTCTCCGGGTACACCTCCACTCAAAACCCGAGGCCGCGCACAAGCCACATCGCCGACGAGCCGTACCCACCCCCAAACAGCGCGGCGTGGACAAGCAGCGGATAGATCGAATAGACATCTTTTCGCCGTTCCCAGAATCCATCCCGGATCCCCGCGATCGCCGCGTACCGATCCCAGAATCCGGGCCCAAAGTCGCCAAATAGATCCATAAACGCGAGTTCCACCTCGGGATCGGCGTAGTACACCGCCGGGTCGATCAAACCCGCCACGCCCCCGCCATGCCACAGAACATTCCCAGACCACAAATCGCCGTGGATCAAAGCGGGCAGGCTCGGCCCGTCCCCGAGCAACTCCGCCATGTGCGCACACAGCCGGCCGAGCCGTTCTTGGTCATCCCCAGAAATCCCGCCCCGCGTGCGCGCAATCTTCGCCATTTCCATAACCCGAGATTCCGCATAAAACTCGGCCCAACTCGCCCGCCAATTATTCGGCTGACAAAGTGGTCCGATCACCGTATCACGCTCGTAGCCGAATCTGTCCGCGCTGATACCGTGCAAGCCCGCGAGAGAATCGGCGAACCCTGCGAGGCCCGCATCTGTGCGCGCGCCATCGTTTTCGATCCATTCGAGAACGAGCAGGCCCGGGTCGGCAATAAAGACCCCAGGCACGCGCACGGTCCGGGTCGCCGCGAGATCTGCCAGCATGCCGGCTTCGATCTCGAGCGATGGGGCCGATTCATCGCCTAATTTGATCACAACCGATCGGCCGTCGGCTAGTTCTACCCGCCGGACGTCGGCGATGCACCCGCCCCTGAGTGAAACCACCGAGACAGGTCTCGACCCCAGAACATCAACCAGACGGGACTCAACTTCGGGCCCGAGCATAAAGTTCCTCT
>Ga0316208_1003796_pt1 | contig 10531 bp, 12 predicted proteins | sample 3monopyrite_MG_FD_204944 | JGI IMG/M metagenome (GOLD analysis project Ga0316208, IMG submission 204944) | Microbial mat bacterial communities from mineral coupon in-situ incubated in ocean water Damariscotta River, Maine, United States -... | ecosystem: Environmental > Aquatic > Marine >...
TGAAGACTCGCGCTTAGCATAAGAGATCGTTTGGTATCATTTACTGTTTTAGGGCTAAACTGTCCATGGTAGTTTGAGCTGTCTGTCCCTCACCCAAGGAGTTCCCCCATGCCGCGTCCTTCGCGCCGCAACGACCTGATTGAGACTGCCCAGACGCTTTTTAATGCCGAAGGGTTTCACGCCGTTGGGATTGAGCGGATCCTGAGCGAGGGAAACCTCGCGAAAATGACCCTCTACCGGCATTTTCCCTCAAAGAACGCGCTCATTCTGGGAGTCCTGGAAGCGCGGGAAAAAGCGGTGAATGGGTGGTTCCGAGAGGTGCTCGCCGATCCAAATCTTGAGGGAAAGGGGCGGCTTTTGGCGATTTTTGATGCGCTGGAGGTCTGGTTTGAAAACCGCTCGCCTTTGGGCAAATTCTCTGGATGCCTCTTTGTGCGGGCATCCGGCGAATTCCCGCATCCCACAGACCCCGTCCACTTAGCCGCCGCCGATGCCAAACAGGCTTTCGTTGAGATGGTGGCGGCCGCCGCAGAGCTGGAGCGCTTTAAGAAGCCGAGGCTGCTTGCCCGCGAGCTCACACTCCTCAAAGAGGGCGCAATCGCCCTGGCGCAAATTCAGGGCGCCTCAAAACCTGCGCTGGATGCGAAAAATGCAGCCGAGCGATTGCTCGCGGACTGGCCCAGAAAAAAATAGGCACAATAAAGCAAAAGAGTGACGAGCCAGGAAACCCAAGCAGAGGCGACACAGATGCTCAAAATCTATCATGTCCCAGGCACACGCTCGGTCCGGCCTATTTGGCTCGCCTACGAACTGGACTTGGAGTTTGAGATCGTGCCCATCGACTTCTCATCAGCTTATCGAGACTCTTTGGAGTGGCGCTCAATTAGCCCAGCGGGGAAGGTCCCCGCGCTCACCGATGGTGATATCGCCATGTTTGAGTCCGGTGCCATGGTGGAGGTCATTCTGGACCGCTATGGAGAGGGCAGGTTGCGTCCAAAAAAAGGGACGGCTGAGAGTGCTGAATATCTTCAATGGTCTTGGTTTGCTGAAGCCACACTGTCGCGTCCGCTCGGCTTCATGCGCACTATGAAACTGGCGAATGCCATCAAACAGGGAAAGGAAGAGGTGGGCGCCATTGCCGCTGACGGCGAGAAAAAGGCCCGGTCAGCACTTGAGGCGGTGGAGCAGGGACTCGCTGATCGCGACTATTTATTGGTTTCAGGATTCACCGCCGCCGACATCATGACAGGATATTCCCTTGATCTGCTCAGCCACCTCTATTCGCTGGACGAGTCCTATCCCAAAACGGCGGCCTATTTGAGCCGCCTGAGGGCCCGCCACGCCTGTGAAAAGGCGCTGATTGCCTGATCAGCCCAGAACGAAAGAGTCAATCCTTAACGCCTATGTCTGAAGAACATGCCCTAACCACATGAGTCCATAGCGAATTTTGATCTGATGGGCGGATTCACAATTGGTTAACGTTAGTGACTTGGACAAGATAGCTGACATGTCACCTTAACAAATGGGCAGGGTTAACGGGCTCGATGGTTGTTTGAGAGCAAAACCGGTTAACGCGCGTTAAGCCCTTGTTAAGCATGAGCTTTCTACTGTTAGTTGAGATGAAGCGCCAGACGCGGCTGGCGGGGTTCCGCGGAACCTGTTAGAACGCCCGCGATTGCGGCAGTTCCGCCGCCCCTATTGAGGAAGATCCCCATGATTGGTGAACGCTATGTCTGTTGAGGCTCAGACCGGCCAAGGCCGCGTCGCCACTGTCGAGCGCAAGACCAAAGAGACGGAAGTCTTTGTGTCGCTCGATCTGGATGGCAATGGCATTTACGACATTGATACCGGCATTGGATTTCTCGATCACATGCTCGAACAGCTCTCCCGTCACTCCCTGATTGACCTGAAAGTTCGGGTCGACGGTGACTTGCATATTGATATGCACCACACCACCGAAGACAGTGGCATTGTTGTCGGTGAGGCGGTGAAACAGGCTTTGGGCGACTTCAAAGGCATAAAACGCTACGCCAACGCGCTCATCCCCATGGATGAAACGCTGACCCGCTGCGCTATCGATGTCTCCGGACGGCCCTATCTGATCTGGCGGGTGGATCTCCCACGGCCAAAATTGGGTGAAATGGACACCGAGCTCTTTAAAGAGTGGTTCCAGGCCTTTGCTCAGGCCGCCGGCATTACGCTCCACATGGAAAACATCTATGGGGAGAACACTCACCATATCGTGGAGAGCTGCTTCAAGGCCCTTGCCAGAGCCTTGCGCGCCGCTGTGGAGATCGATTCGCGCACAGCCGACGTGGTGCCGTCAACCAAAGGCGTCATCGGCAGCTAGTCTGCGCTGGGAATTTCACACCCACCTTTAATTCCAGACGTCAGCCTGCTGGCGAGCCGGGATCCAATAGGCAGGTCGGCAAGCCGTGTGGGCGACGGATCAGGTCCGGGGTGACACTTATTGGCGAAGTGGGCGGGCACAGCGCGCCTTATCTTGTCGCACTTCTGAGCAGATAAGGGCTTTCCCTTATCCTGGAAACGCACTAAAGAACCCCACATAAAGGAAGGCTCGAGATTGAGCCGAGCTTTTCTGTCGATCTGACACCAGGTCACCAGCTAGAGCATTTCCAATAAAAGGCGCAGACTTTTATGGTTCGGAAATGCGACAAAACAAGGGATTTGGGGCCCGGTTTTGATTAAATCAAAACCGAAATGGCTCCAAAGGCACGCTTTCAATGCGCACCTTTACGGTTCATGGCAATGCGTCGCTCCCGCGAGCGGAAGATCACGTGCGCTTCGTGAAGGAAGGCATGGCGGGCTGGGCAATCGTGTCGCCCTTGATCTGGTTTCTCTATCACCGCATGTGGTGGGAGGGCGCTGCCTACTTTGGTCTCTCGATTTTGATCGCCGTGGCAGGCGGCGCTGTCGGCTTCCATGAGAACATCACCATTTTTTTGGGATTCGGATTGCAACTCATTGTGGCCGTGGAAGCAAACGACCTCCGCCGTCTTGCACTCGCCCGAAAAGGCTACCAGACGATTGCCATTATCCATGGGGCTGACGAAGAAGAAGCTGCGGCGCGTTTTTTTGCTAACTGGAGTCATGCTCTACCGCAAGCCTCCGACAATCCGGTCACAAGCGCGGTCATGGACAGAAGTGGTTCAGCTTTTAGACTTGGCACTGGCGTGGGACAGGCCGCGACCTATACGAAACCCAAAGGTCCGGTATGGCCGAAACGCACCGCTAACAATGAAGCGCAGAGCGCAGAACCACCACGATCTGCAGACTCAGCAGATGAGGTCCTTGGCCTCTTCCCCAGGCCCCATCATTGAACTAAGTCCCGAAACCCTCGTCCTTGACCTAGAAAACTAGAGTACCACTCCATGAAGACCGTCATCATCGATTATGGCTCCGGCAATCTCCGCTCCGCTGAGAAGGCGTTTGAGCGGTCCGTCCATGAATTAGGGCTTTCCATGGACATCGAGGTGAGTGGGGATGCTGACGCGGTTCGTGCCGCCGATCGCATCGTTTTGCCAGGTGTTGGCGCCTTCGGTGATTGCAGGCGGGGGCTCGACGCTGTAGCGGGCCTCACCGACGCGCTGGAAGAAACCGTGGGTGAAAAGGCGCGGCCCTTTCTGGGCATCTGTGTCGGCATGCAACTTATGGCGGCACGCGGCCTGGAGCATGGGGAACATAAAGGTCTTGGATGGATTCCCGGCGATGTTGTGGAGATGGTCCCCAGCGACACGAGCCTCAAAATTCCGCACATGGGCTGGAACGAGCTGCGGATCACAAAGCCACACCCAGTGCTCAAAGACCTTCCCGTGACCCACGCCTATTTCGTGCACTCCTATCACCTGCAGCCTGCGGAGGACGGTGATGTCATTGCGCGCACCGACTATGGCGGTCCTGTTACGGCAGCGGTTGCGCGAGATAATATGGTGGGCACGCAATTCCACCCGGAAAAGAGCCAGGCGCTGGGTCTTGCGCTCATCCGCAATTTTCTACAATGGAAACCCTAAGCACCATGAGTTCCTCCAAAACCTCTTTGACACTGTTTCCTGCCATTGACCTGAAGGACGGTGAATGTGTACGGCTGGTGCGCGGTCTCATGGAAGAGGCGACCGTCTTCAATGACAATCCGGCAGGCCAGGCGCGTGCCTTTCAGGATGCGGGCTTTGATTATCTGCATCTCGTAGACCTGAACGGCGCTTTTGAAGGAAAGCCCGTGAACGCGAACGCTGTCGATGCGATCTTGAAGGAAATCACCATTCCAGCCCAGCTTGGCGGCGGCATTCGCGATCTTTCTACTATCGAGATGTGGCTTGAAAAAGGGGTTGCCCGAGTGATCATCGGGACGGCCGCGGTGAAAGACCCGGACCTGGTGCGCCAGGCTTGCAAACACTTTCCCGGCCAGATTGCCGTTGGCCTTGATGCCAAGGGTGGCAAGGTCGCGGTAGAAGGCTGGGCGGAAGTTTCAGATCTTACCGTGCTTGAGATGGCCCAACAGTTTGAGGATGCGGGCGTTGCCGCCATTATCTATACAGACATTGACCGCGACGGCGTTCTGGAAGGGCTAAACCTTGCCTCCACCGTCGCCCTTGCAGAGGCCATTTCAATCCCCGTGATTGCAAGTGGTGGCCTTTCCTCCATTGATGACATCAAAGCCTTGATTGCTGCCGACTGTGCGGGCCTCGAAGGCGCCATTTCCGGACGCGCCCTCTATGATGGTCGCCTCGATCCAGCAGAAGCAATTGCCCTTCTTAAGGGTAAGGGAGTCGCCTGATGCTGAAAGCCCGCGTGATCCCCTGTCTCGACGTGAAAGATGGCCGCGTGGTGAAGGGCGTCAACTTTGTCGATCTGGTGGACGCGGGAGATCCCGTCGAGGCGGCGCGTGCCTATGACGCGGCGGGCGCCGATGAGCTCTGCTTTCTCGACATCACCGCCTCCCATGAAGACCGCTCCATCCTCTTAGATGTAGTGCGTCACACGGCGGAAGAGTGCTTCATGCCGCTCACTGTCGGCGGGGGTGTCCGCACCATTGAAGATGTGCGGCAATTGCTGCTCGCTGGTGCCGACAAGGTGTCCATCATGACAGCGGCAGTCCACAATCCGGATTTTGTGCGCGAAGCTGCTGAAAAGTTCGGGTCGCAATGCATTGTCGTGGCGGTGGACGCCAAACGGGTCTCAGGGCCAGGCGAAACGCCTCGGTGGGAGGTTTTCACCCATGGCGGGCGAAAAGAGACCGGTATCGATGCAATCGAATATGCCAAAAAGGTTGTAGATCTGGGGGCAGGCGAGATCCTGCTCACTTCCATGGACCGGGATGGCACCAAGGAAGGCTTTGATACCGAACTCACCCGCACCATTGCTGATGCCGTGAGCGTACCCGTGATCGCAAGCGGCGGCGTTGGCACGCTCGATCACCTGGCGGAAGGTGTGACGGAAGGGCATGCGAGCGCGGTTCTCGCCGCCTCGATTTTCCACTTTGGCACCTTCACCATTGGGGAGGCCAAAGCCCACATGGCCGCCAAAGAGATACCGGTTCGTCTCTAAGCTGAGTGCCCCGATATATGGGGCCGCGGTGATTCAGCGATTTACACGGGCACGCATCCGGTGAATACTTTTTGCGCTGACCCTGAGCGGGGGAACCCCAAAGTGTTTCCAGGTGAACCAGTTTGGGTCACCCGTCCGGAAACACGGAAACCAAAGAGCTGAGGCGTTTCATCGCTTTAGTAAAGGGGCGAACTGCCTGAGCCAGCACCGGATAAAATGCGGCAGGGTGCAGGTCAGTGGGCCAGGAGATAGAGCTAAAACTCACACTGGACGAAAAGGCGTTGGCCCAATTGCCGACCAGCGCGCCGTTCGCCCATGTCGAGTTCTCATCTACAGCTCCCAAAAAACTCAAAGCGACCTACTTCGATAGTACCGCCAACGCGCTTCGCCAGAAGGGCGTTATCCTGCGCCTGCGCGATGAAGACGGTCGGCTCATTCAGACGCTCAAAGGCAAGAAAGCTTTTGGCAGCCTTGCGGCGGGCCGGGCCGAATTTGAAAGCCGTATCCCCAAAACGCGCACCACACCGGATTTCAACCGTTTACCGCCGGATCTGAAAAAGGGCCTGCAGGCGCTTTTGAATGGCAACAATGTTGAGCCGCTCTTTGAGACCGACGTGGACCGCACGATCGGCATGCTCAAAACAGATGCTGGCGATTCAATTGAGCTTGCCCTTGATCGGGGCGTCATCCGCGCCGGACGTCGCGAGACAAAGGTAAGCGAACTCGAGCTCGAACTCAAAAAGGGAGACCCCGCCTCCCTCTATCGTGTGGCGCTGGAGCTCGCCGAAACGGTGCCTGTGCGCATCGGCGTGCGCACCAAAGGAGAACGAGGATATGCACTTGCAAACGCTCTCGGACCGAAGTCCGTCAAAGGCGAGGTGGTGCAGCTGCCCAAGAAGGCAAATGTAGAACAAGCCCTTGAGTTAGTTCTGCGTCATTGCCTGGCCCATATTGTCGCGAATGAACCGGCATTGGTGGAAACGGTGGATGAAGAGGCTTTGCATCAAATTCGGGTGGGGCTGCGGCGTTTGCGCGCGGCCCTTGCCGTCTTTGCGCCTGTCCTCGACAAGACCATGATGAAGGAAATGAACGCGAAGGCGCGCACGCTTGCAGGTCTACTTGGCGTTGCCCGCGACTATGATGTGTTTCGTGGTGAACTCGTCGCGCCGCTCAAAGAAATTGATGATGAAGGTGTTAAGGCGCTTGATCGTGCAGCAACCCTGGAACAGATCAATGCCTGGGACGCGGGGCTTCGCGCTGTGTCCTCCACCGAATTCACCCGTACATGTCTGTCTCTCGCTCTACACATTGAAGAGAAAAGTTGGCGTAAGCGGGCAGAGCAGGACCCGGCAATGGCCATGATGCTTGCCATGCCCGCACGAAAATTTGCGGAGAGAGCCCTCACAAGGAGACTCAAAAAAGCAAATTCATTGGGCGAACATATTGATCGCCTTAATCTCGCCGAGCGACACGAATTGCGCAAACGCTTAAAGAGCTTGAAATACGCAACTGGCTTTTTCGCATCGCTTTATCCAAAAAAGCCAGTTGCCAAACAGATCAAGAAACTCAGTGCGCTACAGGATGTGTTTGGTAGCCTGAACGATCTGGCGGTCGCTGAAGAAATAGTCCGCACCCTGATTGGGAGGTCAGAAAACACTCCCAATCAGCTCGCCATCGCGACAGGTGGGGGGCGTGTTCTGGGCTGGCATGGCGCGCAAGCAGTTAGCCACTGGAATGATGCATCTGACGCTTGGGTCTCTTTCCGCGCAACAACTCCGTTCTGGCGTAGCTGATCGATAAAACTTTATCGATCTTTGACATGAATGGGACTCAAAACGCACCCTTTTCCTTTGCGGGGTCTGAAGACATTTAGCCCTAAGGTGAGCGACCAGTAACAGGATCTCTCGACCTTAAGGGAATGACATGTCTGCTCTGAAAGCCGTGACCGCGCGCCGCAAGATAGGGATCACCACACAAGCTGCGGAGATATCTGGCCGCCGCCTGAGTGCGGCAGCTGTTGCTCGCCTCGCCCAATATCATGAACGCTATTTGCGTGGCATGAAGGGCGGCAGGCGCATCGTTTTGAAAGCGTGCGATCTTGGGGGTCTTGATCTGGCTGGCATCAACCTGTCGGATGCAGACCTTCCGGCGTGCGACTTCACAGATACGATATTCAGAGATGCCAGTCTGGCACGCGCCAACCTGTTTGGCGCATTTCTCAACCGCACAGACCTCACAAATGCAAACCTGGAACGGGCTGACTTGCGCGGCGCGAAGTTTGAAGGGGCCATTCTCACAAACACAAACTTAAAAGGCGCAGACATGCGCCGTGGTGAAGTGCAGGGCGATGAAGGGCGCATTCTTTTCGACCCGTCTTGCTCTTTCAAAGATGCGGCTTTGCTCAAAGCGGATATGGATACCTGCAAACTGACCGGGGCGGATTTTCAAGGAGCTCGCCTTGACGGAGTTAAGCTCACGGGCGCAGATCTCCGTAACAGCTCCTTTGATGGGGCAAACCTGTCCTCGGTCGAAATGCAGGGCGCCAATCTGTTGGACGCGAACCTCACCAGGACTGCAATCGATGAAGCAACCGAAGGCTCGGCAAACCTCATGCGGTCCCGCCGGGCCGGGCGGCCGCCCAAAGGAGACGTGCTCGCGGAAATTCTTCTGCAACATAAGCTGTGGATTGAGAGCGACAAGGTGGAGGGAGAACGGGCTGACTTTTCCGAAACAGATCTGACGCGCTTCAATCTTGCTGGCCATTTTCTTCCGGGTGCGGACTTTACGCGTGCTGTGATGGTAGAGACGGACCTGCGCGAAACCTTCCTGGTTGGCGCTGACATGAAAGAAGCCATTCTCGTTGACGCCCTCCTCGACGGCGCAGATTTGCGGGGGACGGACCTGCGCGGCGCGATAACCTCTGGCACGCTTCTGCAGGGAACAAAGCAAGGCGCCCTTGATGATGAGAGAATTGTCACCCGTCTCTAGCCGGATCTGCTGTTAACCCTCAAAAAACGCTACTTTTCTGCGCTTCTCCTAGTGCTGGCGTCTTGTGCACAAATCTGATACGAAAACGCGCGCCGGGAACCAGGTTGGCGACCGGTGGCTCGTTAGTACGCTATGTCGTTTCTGCGTGCATCGCATACGCCCATCGCAGTCAAGGAGGCCACTTTATGGCCACCGATGTCCACCAGCTCGACGCACTCTTTTCGGTCATTTCTGATCGTAAGGGAGATGACCCGAAAAACTCCTATACCGCCTCCCTTTTTGCAAAAGGTGTGAGCAAATGCGCCCAAAAACTGGGCGAAGAAGCGGTGGAGACCGTCATTGCGGCCATGGAAAGTGGCTCTTCCGACAAAAAATCAGTCGTAAGTGAATCTGCCGATCTGATTTACCATTGGCTCGTCCTGATGGCCGCCCTCGACATCGACCCTGCTGAGGTTTATGCAGAGCTCGCCCGTCGTGAGGGAACCTCTGGCCACGCAGAAAAAGCCAGTCGAAAAGAACAGTAAGAAGAAGAACCAATAAGCGGCCAGGACCCGGTTAGCAAACCGTCAGGGAAAAGTTCTATGTCGATAGTGAAGTCGGAAAAAAATGTGAGTATGCACAAGACAAAGAAGTCGGCCTCGCCGACGGCCAGGTCTATTTCTCCCTTCCGTCACTTCACATCGGTCGAATGGGGCAAGCTTCGAGCAGACACGCCGCTCACGCTGTCAGAAGATGATCTGCAAACGCTTCGTGGCTGGGGGGAGAATGTCTCCCTTGACGAGGTCCGCGAGATCTACTTGCCTCTGTCGCGCTTGTTGAATCTCTATGTGGGTGCAACACAGGAACTGCACGGTGCAACCTCAGAGTTCCTCGGCACCAAACAGGCAAAGACACCCTTCATCATCGGTGTTGCGGGCTCCGTCGCCGTTGGCAAAAGCACGACCGCACGTATCTTGCACGAACTTCTGCAGCGCTGGCCAAACCACCCGAAAGTGGATCTCATCACCACGGACGGATTTCTTTATCCCAACGCTGAACTTGAAAAGCGCGATCTGATGCAGCGGAAGGGCTTTCCTGAAAGCTTTGACGTAAAGCGTCTCATAGCCTTTCTCTCCGACATTAAGGCGGGTGAACAACAGGTTGAAGCGCCGGTCTATTCGCACGTTCACTATGACATTGTGGACGACACCATCACCGTCGACCAGCCCGATGTGTTGATTGTCGAAGGTCTCAATGTCTTGCAAAGCTGGAAGCCGGCTGAAGGTGAAGATCCGCAACCCTTTGTCTCAGACTTTTTCGACTTCTCAATTTATCTCGATGCGGACGAAAACATCGTACGCGACTGGTATGTCGATCGCTTCTTGGGCTTTCGGAAAACATCGTTTAGAGATCCAAACGACTATTTTCACCGCTATTCCAATTTGACAGACGAGCAAGCCATTGAAGTAGCGACGTCCATTTGGACATCGATTAACCTGGCAAACTTGCACAAAAATATCTTGCCGACACGCGAACGCGCCGACCTGGTACTTCGCAAAGGCCAGAACCACGCAATCCGCGACGTCTATCTCCGCAAGCTTTGAGCAGGCGTTAAACCGGCCCCATTACGAACTTGCCTGGTAGCCTCCCGCGCGGCAAAGTCTGCGTATGGACACTCTTAAAATATGTGATCGTCTCGAAGACATGGACCGCGCGGTGCTGCACAGGTTCTTGTCTGAAGAGGCCCATTGGCAAAAGGGTATTGGCCCTAAGACTTTGGAGCGCGCTCTTGAAAATTCGTTATGCGTTGGCGCGTTTATTGATGGGGGGCAGGTGGGGTTTGCCAGAGTGATAACAGACTATGCAACCTTCGCGTGGATTGATGATGTGTTTGTTGACCCATCGGTCCGCGGCCAAGGTGTTGCCTATCGTTTGATGGAAGCGATCATTGAGCACCGAAAGCTCAAATCTATTGCAGCCTGGTGGCTGTCTTCGACTA
>Ga0316208_1003797_pt1 | contig 10529 bp, 7 predicted proteins | sample 3monopyrite_MG_FD_204944 | JGI IMG/M metagenome (GOLD analysis project Ga0316208, IMG submission 204944) | Microbial mat bacterial communities from mineral coupon in-situ incubated in ocean water Damariscotta River, Maine, United States -... | ecosystem: Environmental > Aquatic > Marine > Coastal...
CCCGCAACCGTCGCCGTCATCCACGACGCAAACGCGCCACCAATCATGGCCTTGACCGCCAGCTTGGCGAGGTCGGTCTTGCGCTCGGGCGCGAGCGCAGAAATGCCGCCGATCTGGATCCCGATCGAGCCGAGGTTCGCGAACCCGCACAACGCATAAGCCGCCATGACCGACGAGCGCTCGCTCTCGAAGCCGCCGCCCGCCATTTCGTTCAGTGAGCTCATCGCTACGAACTCGTTGATCGCGACCTTGACGCCCAAGAGCGTCCCGAACAGTTGGCAGTCGTTCCAGCTCTCGACCCCCATCAGCCACGCGACCGGCGCAAAGACCCACCCGAACAGCACCGACAGCGAGAGCCCTTCGGGACGGTGCACAAAGGTGTCGTTGATCCACTCGAGCGGCCAGTCGACGACGGCAACCAGCCCCACGAAGGCGACCAGCATCGCGATCACGTTGAGGTAGAGCTTGAGTCCATCGGTCGTGCCGTTCGCGGCCGCCTCGACGAGGTTGGACGCGTTCTTCTCAATGCGCAGCTCGACGTTGCCGGCGGTTGTGCTGAGCGCGTTCTCGGGAACCATGATCTTGGCAATCACCAGCGCGGCCGGTGCCGACAGCACCGACGCGGTGAGCAGGTGCGGACCCAGCTCGGGGCCGAGGATGCCCAGGTACACGGCGAGGACCGAGCCCGCAATCGTCGCGAAGCCGCCGGTCATCAGCGCATTGAGCTCGGAGCGCGTCATGCCCGCGATGTACGGCTTGACGACCAGTGGCGCCTCGGTTTGACCCACGAACACGTTGGCCGCCATCGCCATCGACTCGGCGCCGGACACGCCGAGGCCCTTGTTCAAGAGCTTGGCAAAGACCCACACCAAGACCTGCATCACGCCCAGGTGATAGAGCACGCTCATCAACGCTGAGAAGAAGATGATGACCAGGAGGCCCGAGCCCGCGAAGGCAAAGATGAAGCCGACGCCCTGGGCGGCGAGCTCGGACGGGAACGCTTCGCTGAGCGTGCCGGGGTCGGCCAGCGGGCCGAAGACGAGCTCGGCCCCGGGCGCCGCCTTGCCGACCAGCGTCGTGAAGAACGCTGCCATGTGCTCGAAGGCGATCCGACCGCCATCGGTCTTCATGATCAAGAGCGCGAGCACGACCTGCATGCCGATGCCGGCGAAGGTCACGCGCCACGGGAATCGCCGTCGGTCAGACGACAAGAGCCACGCGACAAAGCAAAAGAAGGCGAGGCCGAGCGCCGCGCGGAAGATCAGGGTCCAAGGCTCCATCGCGTCACGGTAACCAGGGCCACGGGCCGGCCCAAGGCAGAGCTGGGGATTGCGTGGGCGAGGAATGAGCGTGGCCCCCACGGTCGCTAGAGGGCTCGGCTCAGGCGGGCGGCGGGCTCGCCGGGGGATCAAGCACCCCGGCGCGGCGCACAGCGATCAGCGCCAGGGCTCCGGCCGCCACGACCAGCGCGCCCGTCACGAGCAACGGGGGGTGCTGACCAAAGCGATCGATCGCCAGCCCGAGGCACGGACCGATCACCAAGAACGAGCCCCGAAAGATCAACCCCCGCAGGCTGACGAAGCCGGCGCGGTCGCTGGACGGCAGCTCGAGCTGCTCCTCGTGGTAGAGCACCGGCGTGTTGAGCCCGCGCATCATCGTCAGCGCAAAGTAGAAGGCAAAACCCCACACGGCGTGGGTCAGGCCAAGGCCGCCATAGCCAACCGCAATCAAGCCGAGGCAGAGCACCAAGAGCCGGCCAAGGCCCAGGCGCGCGGCAAAGCGCGTCGACAAGATCGAACCCAACGCGACCGTGTAGTTCGCAGCGGCCCAAACAAGCCCGAGCCAGCGCTCATCGAGCCCCGCTTCGGTCGCGTACAGCTGGATCGTCCAGACCGGCAGGAACGACGCCATACCGAGCGCGATCATCAACCCAACCAGCGCCCGCAGCCGCGGGTTCTCACGGGCGACGTAGCTCACCATCCCCTTGATCTGGGTCCAGTTGTCGGTCAGCGCCGGCCGGTGCCGCGCGGGCTCGACGAGCTGCCACGCCACGACCAGGTTGACGAGCCAAATGCCCACCTCCAACACGAACGGCCCGCGGCTCCAGGTTGCGTACAGAAAGCCCGCCACGATCGCCGCCGTGCCCTCGCCAATCTGCCCAAACGACTTCATCCGCCCTGTCCACGTCCCAAAGCGCGACTCCTCACCGGTCGCCGCAAGCGACTCGTACATCAGCGCACCATCGGTCCCCGAGATCAAAGAGATCCCGATCCCGAGCACGACCTCGGCCAACACGATCTCCCCAATCGCATCCGCCCGCAAGTACAACGACCACCCAACCGCATTCATCGCCGCCGCGACGATCAGCGTCCGCCGATACCCGATCCGGTCCGCCAGATACCCCGACGGAAACTCGAACAACGCGAGCGCCAACCCAAACGCCCCTTGCAGCAGCATGATCTCGGTCATGCTCATCCCGATGTCGTCCTTGTAGAACACCGTGATGATCGCCATGGGAAACAGGCTCATCATCAGCGCTGCATAAACACAGAGCAGCGCGGGATTCCGAGCGAGGCGAGGGTCGGGAGACATGGGGCGAAGAGCTTACGGTGCTGAGCTAACGGCTACGCCGCGAAGGCGCTGAACTCAGCACCCGTCAGGCTTCCCCTGTCCCAATAGAGTTGCCCGCTCTTGCCCCCGTTAGCTTTGAGTCCTTGCCAAGAACTTGAGCGCACCTTGCTGCTTTGCGCATCATGGCAGGATGCCCGCTGCAACTCGCGACTCGCTGCTCGACGACTTCCGACGTATCCGCACGTTCAAGAGAGGAGGCAAGCGTGCGCCGCACAAGCCCTTGCTGCTCCTGATCGCGCTGGCGCGCTTGCAGCGCGGTGAGCCCCGCTGGGTCGCGTATACGGAGATCGAGCCGCTCTTGGCTGAGCTGCTACGGAGGTACAGCCCATTCGGAAACCCGACGCCCTGGAACCCGTTCTGGCGCTTGCGCAACGACGCCTGGCAAGCTCAAGGCGGCAAACGCGCTCTTTGGGAGTTGCGAGGTAGCGAAGTCCTAATGAAGGCTGCCAGGAAATCGGGAACTGGACCCCAGAACAAATTCCTCACGGCCAACGGAGCCGAGGCCAGCTTCGATGATGAGCTGCATACCTTCCTCGCAGCTCACCCATCGGTCGTCAACGACCTGGCCGAGGACATCCTCGAGCGCAACTTCCCCCCGACCTACCACGAGGAGCTGCTGGATGAGATCGGAATGCCCTGGGTCGTCGAGTGGGATCGCAGCAGGAAGAAGCGCAAGCACGCCAAGAGGTTTCGCAAGGATGTCCTCGCGGCCTACAACTACGCTTGCGCCTTCTGCGGTTACGACGGCCGCATCGGTGAGCTGAGTCTCGGCCTCGAGGCGGCACACATCAAGTGGCATGCGATGGGCGGCCCCGACAAGGTCACGAACGGCCTCTGCCTTTGCACCTTCCACCACAAGGTGTTTGACTACGGCGCGATCGCCCTAAGTGACGATCTGAAGATCCTGGTCAAAAGCGAGGTCAACTGGCGCGCTTCTTCGGGTGACCCTCTCCTTGGACTGCGGGGTCACAAGCTGCGCAAGCCTGCGACCGGCGACTCGCCGGCAAAGGTCCATTTGCGGTGGCATCGCCGTGAGGTCTTCGGCCAGGACCCCTGAGAGCACTCGATCACCCCAGCAGCAGCGCATCCCTCGGCGGAGCCGGCTGCAGGGTGAGGTTCGCCTCCACCAACTTGCGCGCGTGCTCCAGGCCGCGTTCGTCGCGGTGCAGGATCTCGGCGATCGGGTCGCCGGGGTGGACCGGGGTGCCGGGGGGCCGGAGGAGGCGGAGGCCGACGCCGGGGTCGACTTGGTCGCCCAGTTGTTTGCGGCCGCCGCCGAGCTCGCAGATGGCGTAGCCGAGGGCGCGGACGTCGGTGAAGTGGAGGTGGCCGCTGGCCTCGGCTTCGAGGATGTGGCGATTCGGGGCGAGGTCGCGCTCCAGGGGGCTTGGTGCACCGCCGGGGCCGGGCTCCAGGGAGCGGGGGTCGCCGCCTTGGGCCGCGACCATCTTGAGGAAGCGCTCGCGGGCCGTGCCGTCGTCCAGGCTGCGGGCGATGCGGGCCTTGCCTTCGTCGAGGGTGTCCACCAGGCCGCCCAAGCGCAGCATCTCGCCGCCCTGGAGCACGACCAGCTCGCGCAGGTCCGGCGGGCCGCCGCCCTCCAGGCAGTCCATGCTCTCCAGGACCTCGAGCGCGTTGCCGAGGGCCAGGCCGAGGGGGCGGTCCATCGTCGTCTGGAAGGCGGTCGCCTGGACGCCGCACTCAGCCGCGATCGCGACCATGGTGCCAGCGAGCTCTTTGCCGCGCTCGACCTCGGGCAGAAAGGCGCCGCTTCCGAACTTGACGTCCAGGACCAGCGCGCCGATGCCCTCGGCGAGCTTCTTGGACATGATCGAGCTGGCGATCAGCGGGATCGACTCGACCAGCCCGGTGACGTCGCGGAGGGCGTAGAGCTTGCGGTCGGCCGGCACAAGCGTGGGCGTCTGGCCGCCCATTGCGAAGCCGACGTCGGTCAATACGCGACGGAACGTCTGTGTGTCGAGCTGGGTGTTCAAGCCGGGGATCGACTCGAGCTTGTCGAGCGTGCCGCCGGTGTGCCCAAGGCCGCGGCCCGAGATCATCGGCACGTACGCGCCGCACGCCGCAACGGCGGGCGCGAGCGGCAGCGAAACCTTGTCGCCGACACCGCCGGTCGAGTGCTTGTCGACCTTGGGGCCGTCGAGGTCCGAGAAGTCGTAGACCTCCCCCGAGTGCAGCATCGCGCGCGTCAGCGTCCCGAGCTCGCGCGCCTCCATGCCGTGGGCAAAGATGCCCATGAGCAGCGCCGATGCCATGTAGTCCGGCACGTCGCCGCGCGCATACCCGTTGACGAAGCCCTCGATGTCCGCGTCGCTCAGCGCCCCGCCGTCGCGCTTGATGATGATCGCGCGCCGCGCGTCGAAGTCTTCGATGCTCATGGCCGCATCATAAGGCGCGGCACACCGAATGCAGGCGTGCGGCCCTAACGAACGGCGGATCGGACGCGCACGTCGGGCGGACCTTCACACCTGGGAGGGTGCCCGGCGCGGGATCAGAGCTCGTCGAGGAACGACGCGCCCACCGGCGGCTCGAGGCCGAAGGCCGCTTCGATCGTCGCGCCGATGTCCGCGAACGAGGCACGGGTGCCCAGGTCGGCGCCGCTGCTCGCCTCGCCATGGCGCCACGCGATCACGGGGACGTGCTCGCGGGTGTGGTCCGTGCCGATCGGGTGCGTCGGGTCGTTGCCGTGGTCGGCGGTCAAGATGACCAGGTCGCCCGCGCGCAGGTCGCCTTCGAACGCAATGAGGTCCTTGTCGAACTCCTCGAGGGCCGTGGCGTAGCCCTCGACGTCGCGGCGGTGGCCGAAGAGCATGTCGAAGTCCACCAGGTTCACAAACACGAAGCCCGCGTCGAGCTCGCGCGCCAGCTCGCGGGTGCGCTGCATGCCGTCGCGGTTGCCCTCGGTGTGCACCGAGCGCGTCACGCCGCGGCCCGCGAAGATGTCCTCGATCTTGCCGACGCCGATCACCTCTACGCCGGCGGCTTTCAGGCGGTCGAGGCTCGTCGGCACCGGCGGCTCGAGGGAGAAGTCGCGCCGGTCGTAGGTCCGCACAAACCGCTTGTCGCTGCCGGCTTCCGCATCGATGAAGGGCCGCGCGATCACGCGCCCGACGCCGTACGGGTCCAGGATCTCGCGCGCGATGCGGCAGTGTTCGAGCAACCGCTCGAGGCCGCGCTGGCGGTTGACGGCAGCGTCACCGCCTTGATCCCCTCCATAATGATCGATGTGCGCCGCCACCTGGAACACGCTGTCGGCGCTGGTGTAGACGATCGGCTGGCCTGTGTCGATGTGCTCCTGGCCGAGGCGCTCGATGACTTCGGTGCCGGACGCGGCTGCGTTCTCAAGCACACCGGGGATGCCGCAACGCTCGATGAAGGGCTCGAGGATCTCGGGTGGGAAGCCGCCCTCGAAGACCGGGAAGGCCGTGTCCAAGATGCTGCCCACCATCTCCCAATGGCCGGTCGACGTGTCCTTGCCCGGCGACGCTTCGGCCAGGCGGCCGGTCGCTGCGGCGGGGTGCGGGACGCGCGCGACGCCTTCCACGCTGGGCACATGGCCCAAGCCCAGCTCGACCAGCCGCGGGATCGCGAGCGGCCGGGTCGCGGCGATGTGGTTCAGGGTGTGTGCGCCTTCATCGCCAAAGGTGGCGGCGTCGGGCAGTTCGCCGACCCCGAGGGAGTCGAGCACGATCACAAAGGCGCGGGTCATGGTGGGATGGCTGTGGGTGCGGAGTGCCGCGGCTCAGTGCTGGGGCTGGAAGCGCTTGTGGCACGCGATGCAGGACTGCTGCGTCAACGTGAAGCCGGCGCGCACACCTTCGAGGTCACCGCGCTCGGCCGAATCGGCCACCTGCGCGGCGCCCTGGGCCAACCAACCGAGGTACTCGCCATAGCGCACCGGGTCTCCGAAGAAGGCCGGGTCCTGCATGTACTCCTGCCACGCCGGGTCGCCGATCCAGCGCTGCCACGAGCGAGCCATCGACGCGACCGTGTCCATGCGCGTCTCGTCGCGCTGCAAGGGCTCGATCTGGCGGCTGAGCTCGTCGACCTCGAACATCACAGGCCGCAAGGTGGGCACGTCGAAGTCGGTCAGGGCCGGGTGCTCGGGCTCGCCGCCACACGCCAGCGGCGCGCCGCACGCGGCCAGGAGGAGGAGGTGTTTCAGCATGGTGTAGGGCGTCCCCGGGGTTCCAGGGGGGTGCTATGGTAATCCCAATGGGCGCTGGATGGGACGGTCGAGGGGGTGAAGGCGGGGTGCGCGCGGCTGTCCTGCTCCTGGTGGCGCTGCCGCTCGTCGCGCTCCTCGGGGGCTGTGCCAGCTGGGAGCACGACACCAGCGGTGACAGTTGGACCCTATACGTGCGCCCCGGAGGCGGTGTTGACGCGGGGGCCTATCGAGCTCTGTTGGACCCCGCGGTGGCCGCCGTCGAGGCTGAGCTCGGGCCGTTTCGGCGGCCGGTGCGCGTCCACGCTTGGCAGGGCGGGGTCGACCTGTCCAGCGGCACCCGCGGCGTGATTGCTGATGGCGAGGATGCTGGCGTCGTCGAGTCCGAGTTGGGCACGGCGCGGGTGCGCGCCTTCCACGTGCGCGGCGACCCCTTTGGGCCCGGCGGGATCTTCCTAGGCGAGCCTTCGCCCGGCTCCGCCGTCCACGAGTTGGTCCACGCGCGCTTCGCCGAGCTGCCGGAGGTGCCCCTGTGGTTCGAGGAAGGGCTGGCGATGTTCCTCGGCGACGGGGAGCTCGTGCGGCCCGTCGAAGGGCTGCCCTATTGGGTGCGGGACGGGTTGTGTGCCTGGCCGCGGGCCATGCTGCGCGAGGCGCGCCCGACCGATACGGAGCTCGAAAGCGTGCTCGCGCTGCGCTCGGGGGTCGACCACACGATCGAGGAGAACCTGCTGGTCCACTTCATCGGGTGGGCGCTTGTCTTCGACCTCTACCGCGAGGATCCAGGCGGCACGTGGTGGGACTGGCTCCAGACGTTCGAGCGCGACCCATCGGACGCGCCGGAGCGCGTGGCGCGCAGCCTGGACCGTGGCACCCAGCTCGTGTGGCTCAACGAGGGCCTCACGCACGCCGAGCCGGGCGTGCGCATGGCGACCGCGCGTGGCCAGTGGCGTGGCGCGAGCTCGCCGAGCCTGCAGCTGCTCTCCAGTGCGCTGCGCCACGAGCAACATGTCGAAGTGCGCGCGACCCTCGCGATCAACCTGCTCGCGGCGGCTGGCCAGGGGCGCTTCGCGGGCATGGGCCGCTGGAATGGCCTACGCCTCCCGCTCTCCGTGCTTGAAGAGCTCGAGTTCGGCACCCCAGACGATCGCGCCGCGGCGCGGCGCTTGGTCACGGCATTCCTCGGCCGCGGTGGCGACGCCGCCGACATCGAAGCCGCATTCCGCGATCTGGAGCCCTACTGGCAGGAGTAGCTGCGCCTCTCGGGTATGATCTTGCGCCTTCTGGCCCCATTCATCCCGCCCCCTGCGCGCCGCCCACGGTGCGCTCCTAGCCCCTCCCGAGCCGCCATGCCTGCCGCCATGACCAAGCCCACGTTCGAGGCCCTGTCCGCCAACTTCAAGCACTGGGAAACCACCGGCGACCTGATCGACCAGCTCATCGACCTGGCCCTGAACCTGCGCCAGAGCGGCCACCCTGGTGGCTCACGCTCCAAGGTCCCGATGATGGTCGCGAGCACGCTCGGCGCGGGCATGCGCTTTGACATCCGCCGGCCCGAGGCCGCGTTCGGAGACCGCTTCGTGCTCGTCGCCGGCCACGCCGTGCCGGTCGTGTACTGCACGCTCGCCGTCTACAACGAGGCGATGCGCCTGCGCTACGAGCGCACCGGCGACGAGCGCTTCAAGCTGAACGAGGACCCGAACCGTGTGCTGACCTGGGAGGACCTGCTCTTCCTGCGCCACAACAAAGGGCTCGCAGGGCACGCCGAGATGGAGGGCAAGTCGCTCTTCCTGAAGTTCAACACCGGCCCCTCCGGCCACGGCGCGCCGGCCGCGCTCGGTGAAGCGATGGCGCTCAAGCACGCGGGTGCGGGCGACGTCAAGGTCTTTGCGGTCGAGGGTGAGGGCGGTCACTCCGCCGGCTGCCACCACGAGGTCAAGAACTCGGCGTACGGGCTCGGCCTGGACAACCTGATCTACCTGTTCGATTGGAACGACCACGGCATCGACTCCTTCGCGAACTCCGAGGTGATGGCCGGTACGCCGCGCGAGTGGTTCGAGCCTTACGGTTGGCGCGTCGCCGGCGCCGAGGATGGGCACGATTACGCGCAGGTCACCAAGGCGCTGCTCGAGATCGTGCATACCGATGACACGGACGGCCGCCCCGGCATGGTCTGGTTCAAGACGCGCAAGGGCCGCGGTTATCACAAGTTCGACGCCGCCAGCCACGGCGCGGCGCACAAGCGCAACTCGGACCTGTTCTGGCAGTGCCGCGAGGACTTCGCCGGCAAGCACGGCATCACGTTCACGGGCCAAGACGCGGGCGACCGCACGACGGACGTGGGTGAGGAAGCTTGCCGCGAGCAGACCCGCGTGTGGATGGAAGAGGCGCTTTCGGTGCTGCGGGGTGACGAAGCGCTGGTCGACGCGATCACCGACGCGCTGATCGCCCAGGCCGAAGCGGTCCCGGAAAAGCCCGAGGGCTTCCGCCTGGCCTCCGACAAGAACCTGGCCCAGGACCGTTCCTGGCTGGAGTTGGACAAGCTGCCCAGCGAGCTGTTCGTGGCGGCCGGCGAGGTCGCCCCGAACCGCGCGGGCTTCGCCAAGTTCGGCGCTTGGGTCAACGCCCAGGCCCGCGAGGCCATGGGCCGACCGCTGGTGCTCGCGAGCTCGGCCGACCTGGCCGACTCGACGTCGATCAGCGGCTTTGCCAAGGACTTCGGCAGCTCCAAGGGCTTCGACTGGTACGACCGCAACAAGAACACCGAAGGCGCGCTGCTCCCGCAGCAGATCACTGAGTTCACGAACGCCGGCCTCGGCGTCGGCGTCGCGACCGTGAACATGGCTGACGAGCCCGAGGATGAGTTCCTCGGCTACTGGTCGACCTTCTCGACGTACGGCTCGTTCTCGTACTTGAAGTACGGAATGATCCGCCTGTTCAGCCAGCTCGCGCAGGACTGCGAGCTCAAGGTCGGCAAGGTCATTTGGGTCGTCGGTCACTCCGGTCCGGAAACCGCAGAGGACAGCCGCACGCACTTCGGCATCTTCTCGCCCGGCGTGACCCAACTGTTCCCCCACGGGTCGGTGATCAACGTCGCGCCGTGGGAGCACAACGAGGTCGCGCCGATGCTGGCCGCTGCGCTCAAGATGGACCAGCCGATCGTCGCGCTGCACCTGACGCGTCCCGGCGTCACGATCCCTGACCGCGAGAAGCTCGGCGTGCCTTCCTATATGGAGGCCGCCAAGGGCGCTTACGTGATCAAGGACTACGACCCGGCACGTCCCAAGGAGGGCGTCGTGTTCGTGCAAGGCACGTCGACAACGGACTCGGTCTTCGAGCTCCTGCCGCGCTTCCTCGCCGGTGAAGGCCCGAACGTCAAGCTGGTCATGGCTGGCTCGTGGGACCTGTTCCAAGCCCAGACCGAGGCCTACCGCGACTCGGTCGTCGCCCCCGCGGAGTGGTTCGATTCGACGGTCATCACGAACGGCGCCAAGCGCCTGATGCACGACTGGATGGGCAGCCGCATCTCCGAGGAGTACGCGATGAGCTCGGACTTTGACGACCGCTGGCGCACCGGCGGTAGCGTCGACGAGATCAAGCGCGAGGCGCACATCGACCCCGCCAGCCTGTGGGAAGGCATTGCGCGCTTTGCGGCCGACCGCGAGAAGCGCCTGGGCGCGCTGCGCTCGCTCTAATCTCGGGCCAGAGCCCGTCC
>Ga0316208_1003798_pt1 | contig 10525 bp, 12 predicted proteins | sample 3monopyrite_MG_FD_204944 | JGI IMG/M metagenome (GOLD analysis project Ga0316208, IMG submission 204944) | Microbial mat bacterial communities from mineral coupon in-situ incubated in ocean water Damariscotta River, Maine, United States -... | ecosystem: Environmental > Aquatic > Marine >...
GGGGACATTGCTATTAACAAAGTTAAAAAGCACACCTTAATTTTTGAATATTCAGATGATAAGCAATCTTTAATCATCTACTATTTTAAGAACTTCTATACAACTAAAATAGATTCACTAATCAATCATTTAAGATAAATAAAAAAGGGGGTAATAACATATAGTTAACCCCCTCTTTTAATTCAAATGTACGGTATTTCGTGGCAACGATTACCATAATTCAAATATACGGAATTTATCATAGATTACACTAAAATATTAGTCGTAAATACTGACGTGGAACGTTTATTTAATTCTAACTTGTTGGAGTTTAAAACCGTGTATAATGAAAAAACACAAGAATTATCTACTAAGAAAGTAGCAACCTATCATCATTGTACAATTTCTATTTTTGAGAACTTAGAAACAAAAAATACAACAGTAATATTTAAAGGGAGTATTCATAAAATGTGGAACTCATTAAACGGCATCAAAGCACCAAATCACGCCACAAATAACTTTAATGGATATAATGGTAATCAATTCGATTTAAAACAAATTGTTGAGGTTAGGGAACACTTGCAGACGTTGTTTAATTGTAATGCAGACCAATTAATATTTCAAAACATTGAATTTGGAATTAACACGCAACCGAATTTTAACCCTCAAAAATTTATTACTGGTTTATTGTATCATAGTGGCGTTATGTTTGAACATAGGTATAAAAGAACTTATGGACAAGTAGAACATAGTCGGTTTTATATTAAAATCTATAATAAAGGTGTGCAGTATTCAATGAATGAACCTACATTAAGAATAGAGATAAAAATTAAAAAAATGATTGAATTGAAAGGAACTGGTATTGTATCTTTTGCAGACATAAACAAACAAAACCTTAATAACGCATTTAAACTACTTTTAAGACGGTTTGACGAAATAGTATATTATGACAAGACAATTAAAAAAAGCACCCTTAAAAACAAAGAAATGCAACACCTACCAAACTATAAAAACAAAAGTTACTGGATAGAAGACTTAGCACCTCAGCACCGAGATAGACATAAGAAAAAACTAAAACAGTTTATTGAATTTAATTCAGACAATTTACACGTCCAATTACGGCAAGAATTAATTAATAAGTGTGTAATAATTAACTATTCTAATATAGAGTAAAACATTACACAAAACTATTATTAAAACTTTGCGTTTAATATGCAATTGATTGATTTTTGTAGTTGCAGTTTTCTTTTCTTTTTTAAATCTTGGTTAAAATAACCTCCAGATTTTGGAGCAGTTTTAATACTAATATTTGCTATTAATGTATTACTTAATTTTGTTAAAGTTTCTTTATTTATAGTTAAAGAGAAAAACAAATTAGATGCATTAGTATTTATTGAACCTTGATTCAAACCTCCAGCATAAAAAATTGTGACCGTTTCTCCAGTTTCTAATAAAAATGACACATAAGAGTTTTTATCTACTGCCAAATATTCGGGTCTTGTAACTATTAATTCGAAATTAATATTGTACGTACTATCATTATATTTTTGTTTTGTAAATTGTATCATAGAGATACTTGAAAGTTCTGCTTGATACTTGACTTTCTTTGTTGTTTTAATATAACCTTTGTGTATTTTACTATAACCGTCAAATTCATAAATACAATCTTGCGAATAAGTTAAGTTAGAGATTAAAAGAATTACTACAAGTATAAGTTTATTAATAGTTTTCATTAAATTGTTTTGATGTAAAGATAGGGTTTTATTTAGCAAAAATAGGATTTTATTTAGTAAAAATATTTAGACATATCTAAGTTAGTCGTTATTACCGTTTAAAAAATTAATTATAAAATTAACATCAAGGTTTTAAGTACACTTAATCGGCAATGTAACGGCAATGTTTCGGGTAGGGTACGGTAACTATTCGGTAACGATTTTTTAACGACTATAATACTATGTTTAGACTAAGGTTTGTATAAGGTAATTTTATTCAATACTTTTTTCAAATCAATTCATTGACCTTATGTCAACCCTCAAAATCAATTAATTAATCTTTTTTTGATTTAGTTAACTAATACTATTACTAATTAATTCAAACTGTATAATGTTGATTAATAGTAAGTTGTGTATTGAATAAATACCGTTTTATCAATCTTATTTCAAACACTAGAATTATTTATTCTTTTATTAAATATTCAATTTGTTGTTGTTCGGCGTAATCAATGTTGTTAAAATACTCAATACTTTTATCTTGTTGAGATGTAGCACCAGTCAAAAAACCGATTACTAAAAATACTAATACAATTCCCAAAACTATTAAACCAGTTTTAAAGCAATCTATCAAGATTTCTTTTAATTTTTGCATTAAAGCAAATATATTAATTTAAATAAATAGAATTTCGAACTAAACAAAGTTTGACCGTACAAATACCGTACAAAACAAAGATATAAAAAAACCCCAACTATTGAAAATCAACGTGTTGAGGTTTTTTAAAGAGGTCACGGACGGATTCGAACCGCCGTACAAAGTGTTGCAGACTTCTGCCTAGCCACTCGGCCACGTGACCGTTTCCCTAAAAGGGTGGGCAAATATACTAATTTATTTTTATATAAATACCCTTTAATAAAAATCTATAAAAATTAATTTTCACCATATAGTACCGGTGGCACAATCTTTTGGTCAATAAATTTAATATTGTAGTGTGCCAACTCTTTTAAAATTGGTTCATAAATCTCTTTTTGTATTGGTAAATGAACTCCTTTAACTGTAATGGTGTCGTTTAAAATCATTTTAGCACAAATTGCAACGGGTAATCCAACCGTGTTACTCATTGCTGTATAAGTTTGATCTTCTCCAATTGACACCATAGAAGAATTGATTTCATGAAACTCATTATTTAATTTATAAACAAATTTATGCCACATCACAATCATATCTTTATCATGCGATTCTAAAACCCATTTTTCTTCTACAATTTTTTGCAGAAATTGAGCTGGAGTTACATCCTCTTTAAAGTCAAATTTTTCATCTTCAAAAATGCCCAACCAAACCAACTTATCCCAAATAATATCATCTTGGTCAATGCGTAATTGGTATCTTAATTTTAATTCAACTGAATCGTAAGGATGAAAAGGTAAAAATGAATTAATAAAATCTCGTTTAGTCATGTCCTTACTTCCTTCTAAGGTATAAGAGTCGTCAGTTGCACCTAATTGAACAAATACATTCCATGCTTTTGAAAAACCTTTACGTCTAAATGTTCCTCTATATATTGTAGGGATATCCTCTAACCCGTAGATTTCGCGATACTTTAATGAATTACGATTGGCGTAGCCTTCAAATTCGCCATAACCATCAATTTTAATAATTTCTGTTCTTCTAAACAATTTTGAATATGGAATGTATTTATATTTTCCTTCTTGAATAAATTTAGCGGCTCCTCCTTGTCCTGCCAAGACAACGTTTCTAGGGTTCCATGTTAATTTATAGTTCCAAGGGTTATTGTCAGACACAGGTGCAATTAATCCACCTGTAAAGGATTCAAAAATATGCATTTTACCTCCTTTATCTTCAATTTCATCTAATATTTTTTTGGCTGACATGTGATCAATTCCTGGGTCAACACCAATTTCGTTCATAATAATAATACCGGCTTCTTTAGCAGCTTCATTTAAAGCTTTCATTTCGGGAGAAATATAAGACGGTGTAATTAAATTGGTTTTAAAAGCAACACAGTCTTTAGCAACATCAATATGAAATCTAGCGGGTAACATTGAAACAACTAGGTCTGCCCATTCAATTAAAGGTTGCCTTTCGGTAATATCTAGGGCGTTGAAAGCAAATCCTTCAGCTTGTTCGCAGCTACCTACTTTCATTTTAGCTAATTCACCGTCACGATCTCCAACTTTAATTTTCCAATTTTCTTTTTTTGCGTTTTGAGTAAAATATCTAATCATTGAAGAAGCAGAAAGCCCTGCTCCAATTACTAATATGTTTTTCATACTATCGTTTAATTTGATTTTTGTGAATGCTAAATTTAACTATAATTCTGTTTTTTGTTATAAAATATAACTTTATTTTTCACAACGTAAATTGATTACGTTCTGCTGCCATATCATTGTACTGTAATTAAAAATTATACATTATGAAAAAGTTACTATCGATTTACAAAAACATTATTATTAAAGAAATTTCATACGAAAAAGGAGATAATAGTGTTGAATTAAAATGTTTACTGATTTTTAAGTCTAAAACAATTGACACAACACTGATAATTACACAAAGTGATTTAAACAGAATTTTATCTAAAATATCGAACAATGGATTTGAAATTAATTCGTCAGAAATTACGTGTTTTATGTTAGAAGATGGTACTGAATTAGTAGAGTATAATTTTGGAAACTCTAACCAAGATGTGCTATTACAAAATTTTAATTTTAACAATCAAGTCAAACAAATAAGCGCGTAAAATTATGAAACTATTTAATTTTATTAATCAACCCAATTCTGATGTTTTTAAGGCAAAGTCAGTAGTAAAAGTAGAACAGTTAACATCATTTGATATGATTTATGTTTACCACTTACTGTCAGTAGGCACCAAATTAAATTTAGAATTTACAGAAGAAAGATTAACAGGAGATATAGTGTATATAGTTAAATTTAATTCATTTGTTTTGGGTTTTATTACTTTAACAGGATTATCAAAATTATTGTTTTCAGGCGAGATAGAATTGGAAGCAACCATATTCAACTTAGCTAAAGAAAAATATTTACCATTAAAAAGTTTAGAGTTATCTGTTTCAAAAAAATCACTAAAAATGGTGTCGTAAAAGCAACTAAATAACAATTCATTCGTATAATTCAGTAAAAAATTGTACTTTTATACTAAATTAAATTATTATGAATAAACTATTTACACTGTTGGGAGCTGGATTGTTATTGGGAGCAATCTCTTGTAATAACCAGCATGAAGTTATTCCACCACCATTACAAGTTGCAGATTTAGAGTGTTCTTGTAATGCTACTGTTGATGGAATTGCATACGAATATGTTGATTCTTGTACGTATGATAATACTAAAACGATTACCACAGGAACATCAACAGCAAGGTATTCTACAAAAGTTTCACAGCCAATCATTCAAGGTGCTGGATTTACTGAAGGTATTGAATTAGAAATGAGAACTCTAGAATGGGTAGATGATGGCTCAAACTTTCCAACTGTTGAAGAATGGAAAGCTTATTTTGAAAACAATTTAAACCCAGATTACTATATTAGTGATGCACTAAACAGTAATGGTGTTTCCATTAAATGGACAGATCCTAATGGTGATTTATGGCAAAGTGATACAACTTTGTTTTGTTCAGGTATTGACTTTGTTTATACTACAATGGCAAGTGATTCTGATCAAACCGGAAATTACATGAAATTTAGAGCAATATTTAATTGTCCTTTAATTAAATTTGATAACAGTGATACTGTTTGTTTAGAAAATGGTGTAATGAAAACATCATTCAAGAGAGAATAAAAATTTATATAATTAAAGGAGATTTTTTCAAATCTCCTTTTTTTTATTAAATTGTGATGGGATTAGCATCCTAAATCATGGAAAAAACAATTAGAATAGCAATCATTGGAAATTATAATTTCGCTTATCATTCACATAATGCGACCAATAAAGCTATTCAACATGTTGAAAAGGTTTTAGATCACCCTATCAACTTTTTTTGGTTTAGTGAACAAGAATTTTGCGAACAAGACTTAGAGAATTTCACTGATATATATAATGGTGTTTTTATAGCACCTGGCCCTTACTTAAAGCCTTTTTATTTTGCATCAATTTTAAAAACATTAGAAGCATTTGATATTCCTATTTTAGGAACTGGTGAGGTTTTTAAATTATTAATCCAATATCATTTTGAAATGAAAGGATTTGATTTGAAATCAGAGAAAATCATATCAGATAATTTACTTAGTGGAAATCAATTTTCTCAAATTAATTTAGACAAATTTTCATCAGAATGTGATAAATTGTATATTCACAGAGGGGGCGTTGAATATACGTCATCACGCTATTCCATTTTACCTCAATATTCAGATATATTAGCTGAAGATTTTGAAATTGGAGCGAGAAATCAATATTTTGACCCAGAAATTATTAAACTAAAGTCACACCCATTCTTTTTATTTACTATGTTTTGTCCTCAAATTAATTCTACAGAAGATATTCCACATCCAGTTATTACATATTTCATTAAAAATGTAATCCGTATATCTGACATTAAAGAAACAGAAGCACAATAAAATAGCTTTTCACTTGTACAGAATAGCTACCTTTTCTTTAATTAAAATAATTTTTTAAACTGAGCATAATTTATAGTAAAATCATTAGCTCCACCACAATTATTTTCTGTTGCCCATTTGTGATAATTTTCTATTCTATTTTCAGGACTAGGATGTGTGCTCAAAAATTCAGGTTGTCTATTGCCACCCATTGCTTCAATTTTTTCAAAAAACCCTGCACCGCCATCAGCTTTATATTGTGTTCCACACAAATATTCAACCGACATTCTATCCGATTCTGTTTCGTGGTTTCTGCTAAATTTTAATCCAATAATACCACTTGTTATTTGTTTTAGTGCTTCTCGGTCACCGGCTAAAACATTTACTAAAACTTGTACACCATACTGTGTAGTCATTTGACGTGTTGAATGTCTTAAGTCGGCATGCGCCATTTCGTGACCCATAACACCTGCTAGTTCTGCTTCATTGTCTAAAAATTTAATAATTCCTGTATAAATATAAATATAACCACCTGGTGTACAAAAAGCATTTAATGTAGAATCATCTTTAATAATTCTAATCTGCCAAGCAAACTCATCTTTATATTTTACTTTACCTGTGTTCAAAATAGTATTTCGAATATTATATATATAACGGTATGCTTCAACATTTGAAGCAGAATCTAATACTGGATACTTTATTGGATCAGCAGCAATTTCACCTGACACTTGTTTACCCAAATCTCTATCTTGCTGAATACTAAATAAATTAAATCCCCCATCTGGAACATCAGATTTTCCATCTTTATTAAAAAGTGAACAACTGCCCAATACTAAAATTGAAAGTAAAAATAAAAGTGTGTTTTTCATAGTTATATATATAAATCAAATTTCATGCAAATGTATTCAATTCCAAAACCAAAAACAATGCCTAATATTACTTCTTTTAAATTATGCGCTTTTAAATATAGTCTTGATGACCCAACCAAACCACCAACTATTATTAAAAAAAGTAAAAACCATAAATTATAGTCTAATTGATTTTGAAGATAACCCATAATAGCCCCAACTAATCCAAAAAACGCCATCATGTGCAAACTAATTTTTATGAAAAAATTTAAAAAAAAAGCAACAACTAATGTCATTGTAAATCCAAAAACATAAGGTAATAAATATGGAATCACTCTGCCTTCTGGAATCATGCGTTGTAAAAAATAATAACTTAAAATATAATATAACGCGACTAATGCCAAAGGGTAAACTCGTTCTTTTCGGTTTACAATATGATAAGATGAAATAATGCCATTAAGTTTCATAATTAGAATACTAATGCCGGGAGCTGCCAAGGTTAAAAAACCAAATAGTATATACAATGCATTTTTAGCCTCTGGATTAGTGTAATAAAGTGAGGTTTGCATTAAACCCAACGATTTTGTGGGTAATTCAAACAGAAAATACAATCCCATTAGGGGTAAAAAAATGGGATGAAAAATGTAAGACAACGAATTAAAAAATGATTTCATCATATCTCTTTTCTTAATCTTGCAACAGGTATATTTAATTGCTCTCTGTATTTTGCAACTGTTCGCCGGGCAATATTGTAGCCTTTTTCTTTTAACAATTCGGCTAACTTTTGATCTGTTAATGGTTTTCTTTTTTCTTCAGCATCAACGGCATCTTGTAAAATCTTTTTAACCTCTCGTGTACTTACCTCTTCTCCACTTGTAGTTGATAATGATTCAGAAAAGAAATATTTTAGTTTAAAAGTTCCAAAAGGTGTTGAAATATATTTACTATTTGCAACTCTTGATATAGTAGAAATATCCATTTGAACAATTTCAGCAATATCTTTTAAAATCATTGGTTTTAAGTCGGTTTCATCTCCGCTTAAAAAAAATTCTTTTTGAAAATCCAGAATTGTATTCATAGTAAGTAAAAGTGTGTTTTGACGTTGTTTTATGGCATCAATAAACCACTTTGCCGAATCTAATTTTTGTCTGACAAACATGACCGCATCTTTGTCAGACTTAGTAGCTTTTACACCTTCAGAATAATTTCGCAACATGGTTTCGTATGTTTTGCTCACACGTAATTGAGGCGCATTTCTTCCATTTAAGGTTAATTGTAACTCACCGTCTTGTTCTGTTAAAATAAAATCTGGTATAATTTGCTGAAAATTATTAGTATTTGTTGATTGTTTTAATGAATTACCTGGCTTTGGATTAAGTTTGGTAATTTCATTAATTGCTTCTTTTAGGTCTTCATCACCAATTTCAAATTTCTTTTTTATTTTTTCATAGTGCTTTTTTGTAAATTCTTCAAAACTAGTTTCTATAATCTTTTTAGCTGTATAAACTGATATGTCCCCATGGTGCTTTCGCTCTAATTGTAACAACAAACACTCACGTAAATCTCTGGCACCAACTCCAGCAGGTTCAAAATCTTGAATTACAAATAAAACATCTTCAATTTCATTTTCACTAACAGTTGTATTTTGTCCAAAAGCAATATCATCAACCATAGCAATTATTTCTCTACGTAAATAGCCATCATCATCAATGTTTCCAATAATGGTGTCGGCAATAACTGACTCTTTTTCGCTTAAATTTCTTAGCCCTAACTGACTTGTTAACACCTCATGAAACGACATTCCACCAGACAAAGGAATGGCTTTTTCATCATCATCAGCACTATAATTATTAACAGATGTTTTATATTGAGGTAAATCACTATCTAAATAATCGTTAATATCAAAATCAGCCTCAGCATCTGTTACTTCAGCATCATCAAAATCATCTTGCACATCCTCTCTTTCTTCACGTCCCTCTTCTAAAGCGGGGTTTTCTTCTATTTCTTCTTTTATTCGTTGCTCAAGCTCCATAGTTGGTACCTGCAATAGCTTCATTAATTGAATTTGCTGAGGCGATAATTTTTGTAATAACTTTTGACTTAATGACTGCTTTAACATAGTATTTGTCCTTACGGTTTTCTCAAAAATACAAAAAATAAACAAAGGAATTATAGTTTAGGCTCGATTTTTGATGCGTATTTAACATATTTTGGGCATTCCACTATTTATTTCAATCACAGTGTCCGGCTTTTCACTATAGTTTTACTTTATTTTTTGTTTCAAATACTGTAATTAAATAGCTTTTTAATCCCAATTTTTCAATCTAAAAATGCAATAAAAGCTGCCGTTTCAATCCGTAATGCAATTGAAATATAAATAATTTTATGGAATTTGTGAAAGTATGTCATCTATACAATAACAATTAAAATAAATATTATGAAAACAAAATTTACAAATATCAAATCAATCGTTTTAGGGTTGTTTATGATTATTGGTAGCACAATTAGTGCCCAAACAGGTGGATCAATTAAAGGAAAAGTGTTTAAGTTAGACTCAACGTCAGCTGCTCCAATGGCAACGGTAAAAGTTTTAGTTAACGGAGAAGTTATTGGTGCAAAAACAGATTTTAATGGGAATTTTAAAATTGATGCCATTCAACCAGGAGTTTATACAATGACAGTAGAATCAGCTTTAGACGGAAAAACTAAAATATTTGGTATTGAAGTATCATCTGATCAAATTACAGAAGTTGATGCCTTTTTAACAGATGGAATTTTAGGGGATATAGTACCTGTTTATTGGAAAAAGAAAAAAATCGACATTAATAATGTGACAAAAATTTCATTAACAGAATTAAAGCATAACATTAATATTCAAAACCCTAAACAAATGTTAGTGACTAAAAGTTCTGAAATTTCAATGAACCAAGACAATCAATTAATTATCAGAGGGTCGAGACCGGGTGATGTTATTTATTATGTTGATGGGGTAAAACAAACAAACATTCAAAATATTCCTGGTGTTGCAATTGGAGGTGTGACAGTTTATACTGGTGGTGTGCCTGCTAAATATGGCGACACAACTGGTGGTGTTGTAATACTTGAGACCAAAGGATATTTTGATTTATACTACGCATGGTTAGCAAGTCAATAAACAAAAAAGGGGTTGAAAATCAAATTTCAACCCCTTTTTTTATTTCATTTTTTGGCTTAGGGATAGGAACGGCATCCTTTTTTTATAAAAAAGATACAGTGAATAGCCCGACCCTTTGGGTAAGCCCCTAACTACTTAATTACCCCTAACTCTTTACCAACTTTTTCAAAAGCAGCTAACGCTTTGTCTAAATGTGCTTGTGTGTGAGCAGCTGATAATTGTACTCTAATTCTTGCTTGTTCTTTTGGTACTACTGGATAAAA
>Ga0316208_1003799_pt1 | contig 10524 bp, 8 predicted proteins | sample 3monopyrite_MG_FD_204944 | JGI IMG/M metagenome (GOLD analysis project Ga0316208, IMG submission 204944) | Microbial mat bacterial communities from mineral coupon in-situ incubated in ocean water Damariscotta River, Maine, United States -... | ecosystem: Environmental > Aquatic > Marine > Coastal...
GAGTTATGATTAAGTCTAAACAATTAACACCTTCAACACAGAATAATAGTGGCTATGCCGCCAATATTTTACGCCTGGCGTTCTCGCAATGGGGCGCACGCTTAGGTTTAGTTTGGATATTCCTGCTCACTGTTGTTGCCGTGTTTGCTCCTTTTATTGCTAACTCACATCCATGGATATTGAGTGAGAAGGGGATAATCTCCAGTCCGTTACTGACTTTTATTAGTGCTGCTGATATTACCTTACTGGCTTTGTTTATTACGGTGGTTTTTTTAATCGTAAAAAAAATGCCGATGCAGCCCACGATTATAATTATGACAACAGTACTTGTCCTTGTTGGTGGCTTGAGCAGTGTTTTAGTTTCACCGCCGCAATTAACCACGTATGAACAATACCGGGAAAAGCAAAGTAAAAATCAATATGACTGGGTTGTCTGGGCGCCTATAGCCTATTCAGCCAAAGATTATATTCGCGATGAAGGGGATACAGGATTAGAAGCGCCATTAAAAGCTGAAGCAAGAACGCATCTGTTTGGCACAGATGAAAACGGCGCTGATGTTTTAAGTCGTATGATTCATGCTTCACGTATTGCGCTGGGCATTGGTTTTGTTGCAACGGGTATCGCCTTAGTCATTGGTGTCATTATCGGCGGCTTAATGGGTTTTTATTCCGGCATAATGGATATGCTTGGCATGCGTTTAGTTGAAATTTTTGAAGCCATACCAACGTTATTTTTACTTTTAACCTTTGTTGCTTTTTTTGGCCGTAGTCTTTACATCATGATGGTGATTATAGGTTTAACCAGCTGGTCAGGCTATGCACGATACGTGCGTGCTGAATTCTTAAAGTTGAGGGAGCAGGATTTTGTACAGTCTGCAATAGCCTGTGGTTTACCACTACGTTCAATTTTATTTCGTCACATGTTACCTAATGGTATTGCACCTGTGCTAGTCGGCGTCAGTTTTGGTGTTGCCTCGGCTATTTTAGCCGAAGCGACATTGAGTTTTTTAGGCCTGGGATTAATTGATGATCCTTCATGGGGACAAATGCTTAATCAGGCGGTGCGGTCATCAACGTTTAACTGGTGGATGGCCGTGTTCCCGGGCGGCGCTATTTTCTTAACCGTGTTTGCTTACAATTTAATGGGTGAATCGCTTCGCGATGCAATCGATCCGCATCTTGGCAAACCGGATAAAAAAGCATGAGCGAATTATTATCTGTTACTGGCCTTAAAACATTTTTAGGTGCGGGTGAAAATGAGGTTAAAGCCGTTGATGATGTTAGCTTTAGTATTAATAAAGGCGAAACTTTTTGTTTGGTTGGTGAGTCAGGCAGTGGTAAATCCATTTGCGCTTTATCCATAATTCAGCTTTTACCTGACAATATCAGTCATCATCCAGGCGGAGAAATTAAATTTCAATATCGTCAATATAATGGTGAGAGTAAACAAGTTGATATTTTAACATTAGGTGAAAATGAGAAACGGGATATTCGTGGTTCTCGTATTGCGATGATTTTTCAGGAGCCAATGACATCATTAAATCCTGTCATGACAATCGGTGATCAAATTATTGAGGCCTTGCAATTGCACTGGCCTGAGATGAGTTATGCCGCAGCAAAAACAAAAACAATAGCGGCCCTGGAACAAGTACAAATTCCTGACGCTGAACAGCGTATTAATGAATATCCACATCGTTTATCGGGAGGACAACGCCAACGCGTTATGATTGCGATGGCAATGGCATGTGAACCAGACCTGCTCATTGCCGATGAACCAACCACCGCATTAGATGTTACCGTACAAGCGGAAATTTTACGTTTAATGAAAGCGCTGCAAGCGAAAACGGGAATGAGTATTTTATTTATTACGCATGACTTTGGTGTTGTCTCTGAAATGGCTAATCAGGTTGCGGTAATGCAAAAGGGTAAAATAGTTGAGACCGGCGTATTAGATGAAATAATACATAAGCCCAAACATGCCTACACGCAACAACTTATTGCTGCTCTACCAGAAAACCTCAAAAAATTTCACAGCACAAAAAAGGAGGAGGAAAAAGAAAGTCATCCCTCATTAATTGTTCTTGAAGGTGTCGAAGTTTATTTTCCGATTAAAAAAGGTGTGTTTCGGCATACGGTTGATTATGTTAGAGCTGTTGATGGTATTAAACTTAAAATCGAAAAAGGTAAAATCCTGTCTCTTGTAGGAGAATCTGGTTGTGGAAAAACAACCTTAGGTCGGGCTATTTTACGTTTAACCGATATTACAAAAGGGAATATTACGTTTGATGGGCATGAGTTAAGTCACTTGTCTCGAAAAGAAATGCAGCCTTACCGTAAACGAATACAGGCAATATTTCAGGATCCTATGTCATCTCTAAATCCTCGTTTAACGATTGCGACAACCCTTATAGAACCGATGGCAGTTCATGGCATTGGGGAAAGTTACGAAGAGCGTGTAGAGTTAGCTAAACAAGCCTTGTTACAAGTGAATCTTGAAGAAGAACATTTATGGCGTTACCCACATGCCTTTTCTGGTGGCCAGCGTCAGCGTATTGGCATTGCAAGAGCGTTGGTGTTAAATCCGGAGTTTATCGTTTGTGATGAAGTGACCAGTGCATTAGATGTCTCGGTTCAGGCGGAGATTCTGCAAATACTTTTAAATTTAAAAGAGCAACATAACTTAACGTTGTTATTTATCACACATAACATATCTGTGGTTGAATACTTAAGTGATTATGTTGCGGTAATGCGAAATGGTAAAATTGTTGAATACGGTGAAACCGAAGCGGTTTGTTCAAGGCCGCAAGAAGCCTATACGCAAGAATTAATGGCGGCTGTGCCGCGCGTGGTGTTTGAGAACCATGGTGTATAATTCGATGGAAATGCGTGAGGTCAAGCAATCGAAAAGAAGATTTAACTGAAATGCTTTTTGAAAGCACTATAAATAGTTATACCAAAGAGCTGTTACATGCTACTTTCTTTAGAGGACAATAAAGTAGATAGTTGTGAGCACAGAACTGACCCAAAGCAGACATTAATGATATACAAACTGGACAATATGACTTGCTAAATAAATTTCAATTTTTTGATAGTCACTTTCACATTATTGATAAACATTATCCGTTGATCCCTAACAATGGTTATATACCTGAAAAATTTACATGCGATGATTATTTGAAAAAAATGTCTGAATATAATTTATGTGGAGGTACTGTTGTTTCAGGTTCATTTCAGGCTTTCGATCAGACTTACTTAATTGATGCATTAAAAAATTTTGGGCCTTCTTATGTTGGTGTGACTCAGCTTCCGGTTGATGTGAAAGATGAAGAAATTATCAACTTAAATAAGTCAGGTATCAGGGCAATTCGTTTTAATTTAAAGCGAGGGGGCTCTGAAGATATAAAGTATCTTTCGTCAATGGCTCAAAGAATATATGAACTTGCTGGTTGGCATATCGAGCTATACCTTGACTCTGCTGAGTTAGCAGAAATCTACGATAAAATTATTACCTTGCCATCAGTTAGCATCGATCACTTAGGCTTAAGCAAGTCAGGTTTAAAATTACTAGCCAAACTCGCCGAAAAAGGTGTAAAAGTGAAAGCAACGGGTTTTAGCAGAGTAGATTTTGATGTTAAGAGTTCTTTGAAAATATTGTACTCTGCCAACCCACATTCGCTATTATTTGGTACTGACTTACCCTCGACCAGGGCCCCAAAACCATATACAGATAGAGATTTTATGCTTGTCGCCGAAATTTTAGGTGAAAATGCTGCAAAGAATGTCTTTTATCAAAATGCGTTAGACTTTTACAAAATACAAAACTCAGTTTAGATTTTTTACTTGTTGACTATTTCTGCTGCTAAAGAGAAGAGTATTAAGAACTTCCTGACTGTCTTGCCACATCTACGATCAAGGTTAACCATTGTCCTGGTTGTAAATATTTTTTAGTACGGATGCTTTTATTCCAGCGCTTAAGTTGTTGAATGCTCACTCTGAATTTACTGGAAATTCTTGCCAGTGAATCACCAGGTCTTACCTTATAGCCGATCCGTTTTGTGATATTACGACGTGGTGGCGCAGATAATGTTTCGTTGTTATGAGATGAAACGTCACTACCACGACGCGACCAGATGATTAAGTTCTGCCCGGTTTGTAGACGATCACGGGGTGCCATACTATTCCACTTTGCTAATTGTTTAACACCAACGCGATGGTATTGTGCCAGGTCCCAAAAGGTATCACCGGATTGAACAATGTGTGAAACCTTGCGGCCCTGGCGAGGAATATTTTGTAATTTACTTTTACGTTGGTTGGCACTTAAACGGTATTCACGTAATGAACGGCTTGCAACAGGAATGGTTAAACCACGTCCGACGCGTATCATTTTTCCACGTAAGCGGTTAACACGTTTAATGGTACGGACACTGCTATGATATTTTTGTGCAATGGTGCTGAGTGTTTCGCCTTTGCGAACACGGTGTCGAATCCAACGTATGCGTTTATTTGCGGGGACTTCAGCGAGCTTTTCTTTAAAACCTTCAGAGTGGGTGATAGGAATTAATAAATCATAGGGGCCACTGGGTGAGGTTGCCCAACGATTATAGCCGGAATTCAAATGATAAATATCATCTAAAGGCAAGCCGGCCATTTCTGCAGCTAAAGCGAGATCGATTTGGCTGTCGAGTGTAACTTTTTCAAAATAAGGTTGATCAGGAATTTCATCCAGCTCTATGCCAAATGCTTCGGGATTATTAATAATCTTTTTTAGTGCCAATAGTTTAGGTACATAAGCACGGGTTTCTTTTGGCAAGCGTAGGGAGAAAAAATCGCTTGATTTACCTTTGCGTTTATTACGGCGTATCGATCGTTTAACGCGGGCATCTCCGGTGTTGTATGCCGCTAAGGCATGCATCCAGTCACCGTTAAAATTGCGATGAAGGTTTTTGAGTAAATTTACTGCGGCGATGGTTGAGGCATGGACATCTCGACGACCGTCATACCACCAATTTTGTTTTAAGCCATAACGTTTGCCGGTGGCGGGAATAAACTGCCAAATGCCCGCTGCTCTGCCATGTGAATAGGCGAAGGGCTGAAACGCGCTTTCAACGATAGGCAGAAGAGCAAGTTCAGATGGTATTCCGGCGGCTTCAACAGTTTCAATAATATAGTGTAAGTATGGACGTGCACGTTCAACGACACGTTTCATGTAAGTTGGATGGCGCTTAAACCAGCGTAGTTCTTGATCGATTCTTTTATGCTCAACATCAGGCAAATCAAAGCCATTACGAATGCGTTCCCATACATCTAAACGCGTTGTAGGTGATAACTCTATATGAGTGGGTGTTTGTGCGCTTGAAAGCGGCGTCGCTATCTCAGCAGCCGTTATTTCTGTTTGAGTGGGTTGCAGCGAGCAGCCATTAAGTAAGAGGCCACTAAGCGTAATGATAAACAACGAAAAAAAGGATTTTGGGACTGTCGCAATGAGCTTTTGAGCAATTGATAGTTTCAGCATTATAAATTTTTTAGTGATTTTAATTAGATAGCGTATATTATAGCGTATGCTATGGATTAAAGGGAGCGAGGTCAACCGTTGAATGTAGGGACTGTGGCTGTCTTCCATAAAATAATATTAGTGAGTCATTAGGATAAAGATGTTTCCAAAGTTTAGCCCAAAATTTTTAAAACAGCCGAATGAGAACCCGGTATACAGTGATGTGGAAAAATGGCAGCAGTTCCAGTCATGGTACGAAAGTGAACTTGGAAATAAACTGGGGCAACGCGAAAAAGAGATTTTAGAAAGCTGTTTACCCAATTTATTTGGTTACTACTTATTACAATGCGGTTGCCCTGAAATTAAGTTAGAAAAAAAGGCGGGGAATTGGCTTAAGAGCAGTCGCGTGGCATCACATATTTGCCTGGATTATGTGTTGTCTCAGGGGATCAGCTGTCAGTCGCATCTTGCTCATTTACCGATGAAATCCGATAGTCTTGATATTGTTGTTTTGCCGCATGTTTTAGAGTTTTCATCATCTCCTCATCAAGTTTTACGTGAAGCAGAACGCGTTTTGATTGCTGAGGGTCATGTTGTTATTCTAGGTTTTAATCCCTGGAGTGTTTGGAATATCTTTCGTCTTTGCCTGTTTTGGCGAACTCAACCACCCTGGAATGCACGTTTTTTAGCCAGTTCTCGGGTAATCGACTGGTTGTCTTTATTGGGTTTTGATGTGATAGAACGGAAAGGCTATTTTTACCAGTTACCGATTCAAAATGAAAAATTACTTAATAAGATGTCCTTTTTAGAGAAAATAGGGCAACGTTTTTTTACCAATTTTGGAGCAGGTTATGCCATTGTTGCCCGAAAGCGGGTTCAAACATTAACACCCATTCGTCCAAACTGGCGAAAAAGCAGGCGTAAAGTTATAGCGGGTAGCCTTGAAGCAACGAATAGGAATAAATTGTGAGTGATGTAATTGAAGCGTTTACCGATGGCGCTTGCCGGGGTAATCCTGGGCCGGGTGGTTGGGGTGTTTTATTACGCTTTAATGATCATGAAAAACGTCTTTGTGGTGGTGAAGCAGAAACGACGAATAACCGCATGGAGCTGATGGCGGTTATTCAGGCATTAGAGAGCTTGAAACGTGAGTGTAAAGTCAAAGTTACCAGTGATTCACAGTATGTTTTGAAAGGCATTAATGAGTGGATGGAAAACTGGAAAAAACGTGGCTGGAAAACAGCCGCTAAAAAACCGGTAAAAAATCTGGACCTTTGGCAACGCCTTGATAAAGCGCGTGAAAACCATGATATTGAATGGGTATGGGTCAAAGGGCATAGCGGACATGATGAAAATGAGATTGCAGATGAGTTGGCCAACCAGGGCATCGATGAATTATGATACTTTCATTATTAGATATCCTGTTAATGTAGTTTTATAGAATTAAGAGATTTTTATATGCGTCAAATCGTACTCGATACAGAAACAACCGGTATAGATATTAAGCTCGGCAATCGTATTATTGAGATTGGTTGTGTTGAGGTTATTGATCGCCGTTTGACCGGCAATAGCTATCATCAATATATTAATCCTCAACGTGATAGTGAAGAGGGTGCGTTAGAGGTTCATGGCATTACTACTGCTTTTCTTGCAGATAAACCTCTTTTTACTGATATCGTTGATGATTTTTTGAACTTTATTCGCGGTGCAGAACTCGTTATTCACAATGCGCCATTTGATGTTGGTTTTATTAACCATGAGCTTAGTCTGCTTAATCAACAACAAAATCATATTGCCAATATTTGCAGGGTTTTAGATACGCTTGTACTGGCAAAAAAGATGCATCCGGGCCAAAAGAATAATCTAGATGCATTGTGCAAGCGTTATGACATTGATAACTCGCAACGTGATTTACATGGCGCATTGCTGGATGCTGAGATTCTTGCTGACACTTATCTCGCTATGACCGGTGGACAAACTGCGCTTTTACTCGGTGGCAGTGCGGATGGTGAAAGTCGTGATGCCGCTGCGAGTTTACCGAGAAATGTTACATTAGACACAGGAAAACTAAAGGTAATTAAGGCATCAAATGACGAACTTGCTGCACATGATAGTCGCCTTCAGAGTATTAATGAGATGACAGAAGGTAAATGTATTTGGTTAAGCGGAAAAAATTAAAATAACCATGTATAACAATAGCTTATAAGGTATATGGACAAATTAAAGGTGATAGCTGGAGTGTCGATAGCTTAAAGAGTTGATCTTTGCTTTATAAATTTGTTTGATTGTCATTGAATTTTTATCCGGTTTTTCCCGGTATTAGCGTAAATTTTTTAGGTTAAATATTTTAGTGGAGATATTTAATTTAAGAATTTTTCAAAGCTGCCGCTATAATGAAGTAAGTAAAATTATGGTTTTTAAAGTATGCTCTTATTTGAATATTGTTCTTATCTGGTGTTCGGGCTATTCTTATCTGGAAGTAGAATTAATATAACAGTGTAAGGAAATAAAGTATGGCAATTTCAGGAAATGTAAGTGACGATGGCAATTCTGTATTAATAACAATAGATGGTCGGTTTGATTTCAATGCCCACCATGATTTTAGAAATATTTATCGTAATGAAAAGGCGGGTTCTGCCTATACAATTGATATGTCAAAAACGGATTATATCGATAGTTCTGCTTTAGGTATGCTTTTGTTACTAAGAGAACATGCCGGTAATGAAAGTGCAAATATAACCATTTCAGGTTGTAGTGACGATATTAAGAAAATTTTTGCAATTTCTAATTTTGAAAAATTGTTCACGATAAAATAAATTTTACTATCCCTCCTTTTAACCAATATTAACGTAATGGAGCTTTGTGATTTTTATAATAAAGCTCTGACTTAGAGCCCCATATTTTCTCAGGTAACCTTTAGTTTTATGTTCAGTTGTGTCATGGCTAGTTTATACTTTCCTAACCATAAATAATGTTCTTGTAGTGATGGGGACTATTTACTTGAATAAACAAGAAAGTAACGTATTTACTAAAATCAACCTGCTAAATGAAGTAGGTATTGCATTATCTGCTGAAAAAAATTTCCCCTCTCTGCTTGAAAAAATTCTTGTCGGTGCAAAAAATATAACTAATGCTGATGGTGGCACGATTTATTTACTAACGCCGGATAAAAAACTTGAAATGGTTGTTGTACAAACCGACTCTCTTGGTCTTCAGCTTGGCATTAATACTGATAAGCCGATTACTTTTAAACCTATTAATCTCTATCATGAGGATGAATCTCCAAATTTAAGTATGGTTGTTACTCAATCGGTTATTGAAGATCGTTCTATAAATATTGCTGACGCCTATAATGCTGAAAGCTATGATTTTTCAGGTACTTATCAGTTTGACAAAAACACGGGCTACCATTCCCAGTCTTTTTTAGCTGTACCAATGAAGAATCATGAGAATGAAATTATAGGTGTACTGCAATTAATTAATGCTCAGTCAGTTGATACAGGAGAAATAATTCCTTTCGATGTTGAAGAGCAAAGGTTAATAGAGTCGTTAACAAGCCAGGCTGCGGTGGCGATTACAAATAAGCAGTTAATCGATTGTTTAAATGAGTTGTTTAATTCCTTAGTTCAGTTAATTGCCACGGCAATTGATGAAAAATCACCCTATACCAGTGGACATTGTGAGCGGCTTCCACAAATCACCATGATGTTGGCTGAAGCTGCACATAAAACATCAACAGGTGAACTTCAATATTTTGAAATGAGTGATGCCGATCGCTATGAGCTGGAAGTTGCAGCCTGGTTACATGACTGTGGAAAGTTAACGACACCTGAATTTGTGATGGATAAAGCAACTAAATTAGAAAAAATTTTTGATCGTATTGAATTGGTATATTTACGTACAGAAGTGATAAGGCGTGATATTGAAATTGAGAAGTTAACTGCAATTGCTGATGGAGAAAATAAAAATGATGTTGAAACTCGTTACAATAAAAAACTCGATTGTTTAAAAGAAATTTGCACCTTTATTCGCCACCATAATAAAGGCAGAGAGTTTATGAGTGATGAAGACATTAGTAAGGTTAAAAACTGGGCGCAATTAGAGTGGACTGATAATGAAGGCAAGAAGCAGCCATTGTTAACTCAGGATGAAGTGAATAATCTTTGTATTCGTAAAGGCACTTTAACGGAAGAAGAGCGGGCAATTATTAATAATCATATTGTTGCTACAATAAAAATGCTGGATACTTTGACTTTCCCAAAACATTTACAAAATGTTCCTGAATATGCAGGAGGCCATCATGAGCGTGTTGATGGTACAGGTTTCCCTAAGGGCCTGGAAAAACATGAAATGTCTGTTCAAGCCAGAATTATGGCTATAGCAGATGTTTTTGAAGCATTAACGGCCCAGGATAGACCTTATAAAGATCCGATGAAATTGTCACAAGCTATTCCGATTTTGAGGAAAATGAGTGAAACAGGGCATATTGATCCTGATTTATTTGAGGTGTTTATTAATGAGTCGGTACACATTAATTATGCTAAAGAATTCCTGTTACCAGAACAAAATGACCTCTGATCCTGAGGGAACCCCCATCTTTAATTAAAATTCCAAAGCTTAAGCCGGTGTAATTTTAGCCGTGGATGGTTACAATAGCGGCCTTAATTTTCGTTGTTATTGATTTGGAGAAGTTATGTCCATCCGGACCCGTTTTGCCCCTAGTCCAACCGGTTATTTACACATTGGTGGTGCCCGTACGGCTTTATTCGCCTGGCTTTACGCTCGTAAACATGGCGGTAAATTTGTATTGCGCATCGAAGATACCGATCTTGAGCGTTCTACCGAAGAATCCGTTAATGCAATCCTCGAAGGTATGGCCTGGATGGGGCTGGATTATGACGAAGGTCCTTTCTACCAAACTCACCGTTTTGAACGCTACGAAGAAGTCATTCAGCAGTTATTAGCTGAAGGTCACGCATATCGTTGTAGTTGTTCAAAAGAGCGTATCGATGAATTACGTGAACAGCAAATGG